>Ga0208179_1001003_pt1 | contig 15495 bp, 12 predicted proteins | sample Malvired_Geostar_FD_184238 | JGI IMG/M metagenome (GOLD analysis project Ga0208179, IMG submission 184238) | Marine viral communities from the Global Malaspina Expedition - Malaspina viral metaG DeepMed_Geostar (SPAdes) (version 2) | ecosystem: Environmental > Aquatic > Marine > Oceanic | place...
CCTTCGACCTGCACCGCGCCGGCGGCCTCTGGCCCTGGGCCCTGCTGCTCGTCTTCGCCTGGAGCGGCGTCGCCCTCACCCTCTACGACCAGGTCTACCGCCCCACCACCGGCCTGTTCCTCAGCTTCCAGGAAAACCCGCTCGACACCGTACCCACCCGGGCCAACCTCAGCCAACACCCCCCCATCGGCTGGGAACCCGGCTACCACGCCGCCCGCCAACACCTGGAAGCCCTGGCCGAAGACCGCGACCTGACCATCCAGGCCCTGGAACGCTTCGCCTACACCCCGCACAAAAACGCCCTCAAACTGATGGCGCGCACCAGCAGCGACGTAAACGAACGGTTCGGGGAGACCTGGGTGTACGTGGACGCCACGGACGGCGCCCTGCTGGGCCACTACCTGCCCACCGGGGAAGCGGCGGGGAATACGGTGACAACTTGGCTGACCAGCCTGCATATTGCGGCGGTGGGTGGAATCACTTATCGGGTTATTGCGACGGTGTTGGGGTTGGTGGTGATCGTGTTGAGTGTGACGGGGGTGATGGTTTGGTGGCGAAAGCGGAGGACTCATAGCACCACCAAACAATGAACCTTCTAGGGAAGTAATAGATATAAATTATGCAGAGGAGCCATGTCGCTTTTCCGGGTGCCGAGCATATCGATTACCATAGTAAAGCGAAACACTCTTTATGACCCGACCCATACTGAAAATAATAAAACGATCATAGTCAAATCAAAAAAACACCTTCCGAAATAGAGAGGTAGAAATAAAATCACCTCAGCAACTCATCTCCACATTTTTCTAGAAAGGAGAGAAGTGTATAAGCACTAGCCAACGAACAAAATGGCTGATAATCATCAGCTTTCTGCGAATCCGCCATGTCTGAGACACCCTTTATAGCGAAAAACAAAGGCCTCGGTCTAGACGAAAATTTGGCTGCAGAATATAAGCCGAATATTTCCATCTCCAGCCCGGCAACTTTCCTATGTTGTACCTTTACAGCATCAACAATTGAATCGGACATAACTACTGCCGAACCAGAGGCAACGGGCGCAGTCAGAATATCTGGTGGAGCAGAAGGCTTGATTCCGGAGTATTTCCTCCAAAACGCATCCAGTCCGTTCCAATTTTCATAAAACGACGTAAACTGTGCTTGAAGACTGTCATCTACATTTAGTTGATAAGGCTCATTATGAAAATTTCCACTCTCTGCTCCGTACTTTCCCGATTGCCACTCCCAAGACTGAGATGCAAATATAATGTCGCCAATCTTAGCCTCGCCATGGATCCCTGCACACATACCTGTCATTACTATTAATTTTGGCTTTAATTTATTGATGACTTTCTGAGCGTAGACCGTCGCAGCAACCAGCCCAATGCGCGGGGGAGAACCTATGGCAATCGAACGTGATCTCTCCCCAAAAGTCGCTCTTTGATAATAGGAGATATCATCTAAAGGCTCATCTTCCGACCATGCCAATGGCAAGTCTCGCAGGGCCTCAAGTTCGACGCCTCTCTTTGCTGCCATAACAAAGACGTCGAGCTCATACGATTCCGCAGCCGATGTGAGCAAAGCTTCATTTACGTAAGAAACAAACCGCAGCAATTTAGACTGCCAGCCGCCCTCTATTGACGCAGTTTTCAATAAATACCATAAGTTATCTTTAAAGAAGTCCTCCAACTCTTCGCTAGTCCTTTCTTGAGCAGTGACGCCAACAACATATTTGGGACTGTGATATCTAGTTTTCCTGCTAACTTCTTCCAGAAGGCGTCGACCCGCATCGATATTCGGAAGTTCGCCTAAGCGCGTAGGTAATGCCATATCAATAATAAGAATATCGAACTGGCATATCGCCAGCTGCTCCTTTGCGCTAAGAACCGAATCGGCGCAATATATTTCGCAGGAGCCAAGCATATCGTCTAGAAGCAAACTCCTTATGCCTTCTCGACTTTCTTCGCTGTCATCAACAATTAGAATCTTTAGTTCCATATCAGTCATCGCATCCAATAATAAAACTCAGCTTGTTAGACCAATCGCTATCTGATGCATAATAAATCATACCCTGATACAACGCCGGATAATCGTTAGCAAGAGCCTCTCTAAGAGTCTCCCTATCCATTGAATCCTCTCCTTCGCCAAAAGCCGCAAACTGCGTAATAACAATAAACCTGCAATTTATTCTTCTTCTCGCGATGTAACGGATGATCTCAAGTCCTCCAAAATTCTTCGGGTCACCGCCGCCTCCTCCAACGCCGATATCGAATGTTGGCAGAGACATATCTAAGACCGCCAAGTCAAAACTCTCGCCTAGTAAGCTCTTTTTGGCCGAGTTGACGCTCCTAGAAACCAATATTTGGAATCCAGGATGGCTGCGTTCGAAAAACGCCATTATATCATTTAGCTTAAATTGGTCGTCCTCGACTATCAAAACTTTCATCGTGGTCTCCGCGATCATGCGACTAACTTATGATAATTGAGCATTATACGAGCCTCAAACTGCAAACCATTAAAGCGCATATCTAGAGCTCCAGGTTTATCTTTTGAAGCATACTTACTCAATTTGAATATCCCGGACTTACCCTCTTTGTTGATTTTTGAAGCGTCCTTCTTTTTAATAGCCACATCGATCTGGGACTTCAATTCCTCGCCCATCTGCTCTGACGCCTCAACGGCAAGCTCATTTATTACTTTCATTATTATATGCTTATCTTCTACATTTATCTCAATATCAATTCTAGGATCTACTTTTCCTGAGTGCTTAAATGCATTATCAATCATAATAAAAAGAACGTCGGTTACATGCTGCAAAGATAACTTGTCTAAAGAAAAATCCTCGTCGATAATTCGGTTTATTTTCGGCGTGAAAGATGGGTAAAGGTTAATCACTGATTGCGTAGCAATTGTTACTAGCAAATCCAACGAATAGGCTCTACGAAGGGCCTCTAATTCTGGCGGGTTAAACCAACCGGCTATTCGGTCGCATTGATATTGGAAATGGGTTCCAACTCGTTTAAAAAAATCCTCAAATGCCTCTTGATTTGCCTGAAGGCCGCCGCATAACTCGATTACGCTATCTTTAATCTTATCCAGCTCTTTTGCGACATGGCTTTTAAGCCTAACCTCGAACACCTCACGGATCCGGACCAAAGAGCGAGGTATGAATTGCCAAAACATTTCAAAACAATACTCAAAAAAATCATCAAAGCCGACACTATCGTCAACGTAAGAGATAATACTGTTTATCATGAGTGTATTTAGTTCTATATCGATTAGACCTTTATTCTTATTTTTAGATTTTATTTGAATTTCTTCATCTCTTATCTCTGTAACAGTAGCATCAAACCTTTTCATGAAATCTTCTATTAAATCAAGCACGTTCATTCTTGCCTCTTTAGGCATCCCTTCTAGACAGATAGCCAGCTTGTCATGAACATTGTATCCGTCGCTGGTCTTTTGTATTGCCATGCCATTTTCATGGAAAGCACTTATCAAAGTTCCTTTTAAGGTTCCGTGACGGATACGCATACTTACATATGTATCGAGGCCGAACTCTTGATTACTTAGAAATTCATTTTTTAGTCCCCTAACCAACTCTACCAATTCAAGTATGGCATCACTTTGTGGCAACTGCAGATAATCGTCTGGCGGGGTTTTTCCCTCAGATATTGCATCCAATATCACTTTTTCATAATCTTCAGGAAGGTGCCTTTGCCCTTGAGTAAGCGTCTTGTAAACCTCGAATGAGGGCTCAACGTCTTTCCTAATATTTTGCTTTATCGCGCCAGCATCGACATAGATACGACTTTTGTCGAGATCCTCCAGGCCTTTACTAGTCTGCAAATAAGTTGTTAAGTCTCTAACTTCTTCTTGGTAGGAATCGATATTATCTAAATCAAATTCGGCCAAGAAAGAACAGATGGAGATCCTTTCTTCTAAAATCTCTTTTTCATTTTGAAAGTACGGAGATATATCCATGACGCTGGGCACGCAGACATTTCTTAAAAAGAAAATACACCTAGATCGGTTCTCTCTCATCCAACTGCCATACTTACTTTCCGAGAAGGGGAGTAAAGAATGAGCAAGAACGAACTCATCCCAAACATCTCGGAGAAGATCCTCCACCAGCCGACTATTATCTAGAGAAAAATATATACCCAGTAAGATACTTGTGCTTATATTCCCTGCTCTATCTACCCATTGTTTAGAATCTCTCTGATCTATTATGTTTTGGATCGGCAAAACATTCTTAATGCTTTCATTATGGCAAACAGAGGAAACCACCGACTCGATCGATTCTTCGATCTCGCTATTGGCTATTTGCGATATTATTCTTAGCCGCTCTATCTCATTATGTTTCGGTTCCAAGCCATCCGAATCTATAGCTCCGATGATTCCAGACAGGCTTTGATTAGCCGAAAACCGAAGGCAATTATTTGCCCTGTAGATATTATCATTTAGTGGTAGAGATTCAGATAAGCCAGGCCGGAAATCGTACCAAGAAGAAAACATTACATTATAGGCCGCATCCAAGTCCGCCCTAAGATATTTGGATACATGGACCGGCGCATATTCTGGGTCTATAATTCCGATCTTAGCGGTGCAAAAGAAAGTGCTCTCCGATGTCAGAAGCAATATGTTGCCGGGATCCAGCTTAAGACTTTTCAAAAACCTACCAAAATCAAATCCTGAATAGTTATTGCCAATTTTTTCTATGCGACCAATAGAAAACTGGGCGCTCTCCGATAATCTGTAAATATCAACCAAGCACTGAAGTATTTCGATTTGTACGTTATCGGAATCGAAACCCAAGTCCAGATTCTCGATTGAAATACATTTAGCCAAATATAACAGGAGGCTCGGGTCATCGACCCCATGCTCATCGACATATTCCAAGCAATCCGTATAGTTATTTTCTTTAATTAATTTTATTAAATTACCATCTTTATATAAAACACTTTTCTTCAAAGGCATCGGGCATTCGACATATTTTCCTTTATACAAAATTTCTTCAGGCAGGTATTTAACGTAGCGCTCAACCTTCCGATAGATTAAATCGGTCAAATTTAGATTAATGTATGCAACGTATCGAATCAAAAAGCAGAATGTATCTACCAAATCGATGATTGAAGTGAAGCTCTCAACTCTAAGAATATCTTCAAACTCTTCTTCTTTTCCCGGAAATACGCGCAGAAGCCTATACTTAAGGTAACTTTTATACTCACTCGCGATATTCTGCTTTTCTATGTTCTCTTTCGTTTTTCGAAAATATAATCCAGGAGAGAGCCGCTCAGTGTTTCTATAGCTAACTCGACTAGCACAGTAGGCGGCAATCGAACCAGGACCTTGTTTTACTAAACCATCGACATATTTTTTTTGTGCATCATAACCATACATCTTTTGAATGATGACAGCTTTCAGCTCCATGCCCCACAAAGATGCCCCATGAACTTCTTCGAACTCTTCCAGGATTTGGTTCGCACGCACCCAGCTACCGCTTTTTATTGAAGATTCTATTTTATCTCTATACTCTAGTATTTTTAGAACTCTATTTGAGTTAATTTTTAGGTAAATGGCGCACCACAAGAATTCATTCTCTAACCCCACGCGCTCTAACAACGGCTGAACTTGGAAATCATTTTTTATTTTTTTTCTTTGGGAAGCAAAAATATTGTATTTTGTTTGGGGATACCCTGACAGCCATTCAAGTAAATACTCGTACGACCCGGACCCCAGCTGGCTTCGTATGACGGATATACTTTTTATGGATTGCATTTTACTATTCGGCAACATCCCGCGCAGAATGTTTTTTACGTCGCCTTTGCTTTTTCCCAGCAAGATTGAACTTTTCAATTAAATTCCCCAATTTTGTCACTTGAAAGCAGTGCACGATTTAATGACTGCTTAAGCGAGTGCTAGGTAGTCGTCGCCCCTGAAAATTAGAAACGTGATACCCGTCACAAGTCAACACCTGTATGCATTTATCGTGTAGGCACAAAAGGCGCGCGTGTGGTCCGCTCTGTAAGTAACGGCTAATCAATCTTTAAAGCCGCTACCCGCTTTATTCTAAGCCAAATCAATCCACTCTTTACTTGGACTTTGTTCGGTCTCTATACGTACTATGCAAGGAAACTCCGGTTAAAGACGTCTGCTGTCGGCTTCTTGGGCGTTAACTATGGCGCCAAGATAGTCATTTAGAGCCCTTTGTCTTCGGCGAGCCCCATGGGAAAGCGTTGGGTATCTGCTGCCGTAATTAGATGGTGAGTGTGCTGGTTCTAATTGAACAGGCGTTTTGCCGTGTCCAGCGTGGTCAGGTGGCGGCCCTCGGCCTGCTTGGTGGAGGTGAAAATGAATTCGTGGCAGGTGCCGCGTTCGGGGTAAGCGGCTTGACAAACGGCGACTTCGACGCCCTGGAGCACGTAGTTGGTGGTGATGGCGGCATCTTCGCTGACGCCCTAGATCACGCCGTGTTGTGTCATACAATCTTTCGCCGCCAACAAAGAGCAAATCGCTTACATAGATTGACTGAGAACACTTACCGCCCCGCTGAGGATCATCTTTTACGCTGGTAGTCGGTGCTTGAACACACCTACTGTCAGCAGTCGCCGTACCCTTTGGATTTGCGGTACTGTAACGCCCGTGACCAATCAATGGTCGGGTAGCGCGTAGCTATACAATACCTCCGGGGAAGGCGCGCGGCCGTCTGATAGAGCGGTGTTCAACTGCCCGACCGCCCTTATAGGGCAAATTTGGACGTATCATCTATCGGAGCAACACCATGAAATATCGTACTCTCAAAGTCCGCAAAGGCCATCGGGACTACACGCTGAAAAGCAAGCCTTGCAGCGGCAACCCAATCACTCCCTTCCTTCTCCTGAAAGGCACTTGGCTGGAACAGGCCGGGTTCACCATCGATACCCCAGTGTCCGTCGCCGTGGAGGAGGGACGGCTTTCGATCGTTCGTCGGTAGAAATTGGAGCCCGGCCAAAGGCCGGGGTCCCTTCCACGGCAATGTCCCGATAGGCGGCGATAGCCAAGGCATCCGGATGATTAGCAAGCTGCCGCAAACGTGGATTTGTCAGCTTCGAGTTTGTCTCGCCAAATCCACGCAATGTCACTAGGACATTGGCCTGGGCATAATGGCGCGCCATAAGGCATCATAGCCCTATAGAACCACATATGGAGCGAGACATGGATACAGACCCCGAAGCCCTGAGAAACGCCGCCCTGGCGCTTTCCGAAGCGGAGCGGGCAAAGCTGGCCAGAGACTTGATAGCCAGCCTGGACGGCCCCGCCGATGACGACGTTGCCGAAGCCTGGGACATTGAGCTTTGCCGCCGCATCAATGAAGTAGAGGCCGGAAAAGCCCAACTGCTGGACGTCAAAGACGTTCTCGCGCGCATCCGGACCCGGATCGGATAAGGATTAGTTTTGGTCGTTGAAGTCAGCAAGGAAGCTGCCCAAGAGCTGGAAGAATCCGCAGCCTGGTACGAACAGGAATCCCCGGCGCTTGGGCTCGTTTGGTTGACGCTTTTGCCCACGCCGTGCGCCTTCTTGAAGAACCCAATCCGCCGCTCACTCCCGTGGGTGGCAAAGCCGGCAGCCGCGGGGCCAAACGATTGCTTCTACATCGCTTTCCCTTTTCCCTCGTTACCTTGAGCCGTGGGTCGACCACGGTTGTCATTGCATTCGCCCATCATTCCCGCAAGCCGGGTTACTGGATAGATCGCGTCTAGCATTCCAGCAATGCCGGTCCTTAAGCGCCTTGTGGTGAAGGGAAACGCTTTCAAGCAGAAGCGCAAATGGCTTACAGCGATTTAAGCCTCAGCCTACTGTACTCAAACGATGGGGCGACTAGCCTGGATACCGGTGCTTAAACACACCCTATCAGCAGTCGTCTCGACCGACAGAATGCGGTACTTTTGTGCCCACGACCCATCGATGGTCGGGTAGCGCGTAGCCATACAAGACCTTCGGGAAAAGCGCGTGGCCGTCTGATAGCGGTGTTTAACTGCCCGACCGCCCTAATGGGCACTCGTTAAACGAACCTATCAGTGGAGCACGACCATGAAATACCGCACCCTCAAAGTCCGCAAAGGCCATCGGGACTACACCCTGAAAAGCAAACCCTACAGCGGCAATCCAATCACTCCCTTCCTTCTCCTGAAAGGCACCTGGCTAGAACAAGCTGGGTTTACTATTGACACGCCAGTATCGGTATCCGTCGAGGATGGGCGGCTTTCGATTGTGCGAGATTGCAGCCGGTAAGCGTCAAGCCCCAGCGATAAGCTGGGGCTTTTCCGGGTCTCCGTCATTCGCTAAATCGAGAAACCACAGCAGCCTAACTACTAGTTATTTCGATTTCTGATCATTGGCTAAAGCCAAGAGCTGTCTATAGTTCGATATTCTATGCGCTTCGGGCGACGAGTGAGGATGAAGCCCCTTGGGCGGACCTCTTTTCGTCTTGTCTTCAGTACTTAAGGTCTTTATTTTTTCTTCAAATTCTCTTGCCAACTCATCAAGTTTATCAGCACGCCCTGAAGCTCCAACAATTTTTTCAAGGCCTTCCGCTCTTTCCCTTATTGCCTTGAAAAAATGCGCTTGCCGGGCGGCCTCGTCGATAAACCCAAAAAGTGGCAATCCTACAAGCATTGCAAATAAAGCAGAAAGTGAGGCTTTGATAGTCTGATACCCCCCATCGCTGTCAAAACGACTCCATTTATCAGGCAGCCAAAAAAGCATTGCGCTTGCCCCCTGGTACAGGCAGACCAACAACCCAATTGCTGAAAAAATCAAAAAGACCTTCTGCTTGACTGACAGGAGGCGGTGGTCGAAGGTTAAATAAAGAGTGAGGCTGTTTCCCGTTCGCGCCAGCCACACATAAATAGCAAGAGACAACAAGCAAATCGCCCCAAAACCAATCACTAAAATTTTTAATGCGATCATTATTATACCCTTAAAACTATAAATCACTCTTTTTCAAAGCACCAACAACATTTAACAGATATAACTCATTCACCCCTTCACTAAATAGCGATCCGCGCGAGCTATCGTGAATTAGTCTCGCGTTAAGCTTGCCCATTCCCCTGGCAAGTAAAAACGTGATCGACAGATTAGTCAACAGCTCTACCCGCCTTTGGGTTAAACAGAAAAAGGGGTCTGAAAAAGCCATCTTTAAGTATTGCTGAATAACTAACGCCTACGCACTGCCAATCTTCACTCGAAATCCAAACCCTTCGCAGCTTTCACATCGTCCAGCCGGCGCACGGGCTGGGTGAACGACGCTTCGGTGACGGTCTCTGGGTTGGTGTTGGCTTCTTCCAGGATCTTGGCCATGGCGTCGATGAAGTCGTCCATGGCTTCCTTGGTTTCGGTTTCGGTGGGCTCGATCAGGAAGCACTCGGGCACCAGCAGCGGGAAGTAGATGGTGGGGCGTGCTGGTTGTAGTCGAGCAGGCGCTTGGCGATGTCGAGCGCGGTGACGTGGTTGTCCTTCGCTTGTTTCGCGAAGGTGAGGATGAATTCGTGGCTGGCGCGGCGCTCGGGGTAGGCGGCTTGGCAGCCGATGGCTTCGAGGTGTCTTCACGGCCGAACACAACGGCGTAGAAGTCTTCTAAAATATATCAATCACCCGTGTTTTCTAGCCAGAGCCTTTCCGGCGTAGTCGATCAAATCGGAGAATTCTTTTAAACCAACAGAATAAACTCTCATTGCTTCGTCATAATGTAGAGGGTCATAGATAAAACCCGTCCTTGCCTGACTTAGGTAGAAACCAACTATTCCTTGCCCGCGCACAGAGGGGCTCAAAACGTGATACTGGTAGTATGAAATACCGGTTTTATTTCGCCTTTTTCGCTCTTCCTGTTCTCCAGGGCTCTCTGCGCCAAGGGGAATAGCCTCCCAGGAGAAAACGCCAGCATGGCTATTATAGCAATGCCCTTTCGGCGAACATAAACAATCGACGATAGCACCACCTATTTCTTCACAATTGTTATGACCCATGAAGTCATGAAAAGCATTTTTAAACTCGACCTCTTCCGAAGATATATGGCCAAAAGGCGCATCAAAACCATCCGCTGACACTTTAATTCTCGACAATTCAGAAGCTGCTTCGGAGCTACCGATCCAGTAGGTTTTAGCACCTTCAAACAGTTTGCCGTTAGAAATCTTACAAAGCCTAGTCTCAAATTCGTGAGAGCACACTAGAAAATCCAATTTACTTCTATGCCTACAGGAAACCTCCAATAAATATTTTAGCGCCGTCTCTGTTGTAGTGCCTGGATTAGTATAAATGGTGCGAACGGCATCAATAGCTTGGGTGGAAAGGCCCGCATAGGATATCGTCAGCCATTTATTGACGACCACGGTCTTTAGCCGCCCCGGAAGAATGTTATTGCGCGTTAGATTACTATCAGAAATCATTGTGTCGGACATGACGACAATTCTGTCTCCGCATCTTTTCGCCGCCACTATTGTCATTCGACCCCCCTTTTTTTCGGAATAAAAATCAGGCTTTAAAAATCCAGAGTTATTATTTACGGATTATATTTTTTCTTTCCACATCCCTTTCGACGGCGGACAGAGCTCCATTAATTCTTGGCTCTGTAGCTTCGTGACTCACCTCCATACTACGAAAATATGGCGTGAAAAGGTCTTTGATGACCTATCTTTTTTCTTTTTTTGGCTTCAAAATAACAGCTGCCACTACCCCGAAAACAAAAAGACCAAACATCTCTATGTATATAACTTTACCTAGTCTTCTTAAGGAAGGCAGGATTGGATTTTTGCTCTGCCAATCATAAAAAGGAATGCTTACTTTTTCCTTTTTTACATACCGCAACTCCCGACAATTTCTTTCATATAAAAGTCGATTCTTTCTGGCTTTCTCCTTCGCCTCATTTTCTTTCTCGTTTAATTCTTTCAAATCTTCAAGCAGTTCTTCCCTCTGCGCTTGGTCTTGAATAGGGTTTCCGAAAAGCGCTCGATTTATCGGCCTTTTTTTCTCTTGAATGCTATCCATTCTTCTCATTTCCGAAGCCAGCTGCATGTATCGACCACCCTTACAGTCGTAATTCTCGTCTGTGTGTGGGCCGGAAATTTTTTCTACCTCGAAAACGGGTTTTTCTATAATAGAATGGGAGACATACCCACCGAATGGGTTGTGCGCCCATACGACGAATACTGCGAAAATTGAAAACAGAGCAACCAGAAATCTTATAACCAAAACTAACCCCATTTTTATAGATAATTAAACGTCAGACTCAAAGCGTCGCCATGACAAATGAAGAATTCAACCTTCTTGTTTAAAGCGTAATCTCTACTTCTCTTTCCTCACCCTTCCTAATAATATAGAACGTTGATTGTTTTTTCGATTCAGGGAAATCGTTCATAATCTCGAGTGCATGGCGCGCGTTTTTTACCAGCGTTCCATCTATAGAAATCAATATGTCGCCAGCAACGATATTGCTGTAGAACGCTGGAGTGTCCTCTATCACGACATCAATTATCGCCCCCGTATTTCTACCCAGTTCCGCCCTCAGTTCGGGAGAAAGATCGTTTACAAATACGCCAATCCTAAACTTCTTAGTGGAGCGCACAAAGTAAACAGCTACTTGGTCATAACGACGCTGATGCGAGGTGTAAGGTATGACTGTGGTTCCATACGTTGTGCTTGTGCCACTATAACTCCCGTAAGCTCCTCCGCCGTAAACAGTGCCAGAATGATAGGTCGTTTGAGTGTTGGGGACGTAAAGAGCGGACGTATTTGCCTGCGTCCCTGTATATTTTGATTTTACTAAAACCACTGTGGCGCCGATATTCTTTGCTTGGTTAGCAGCTTTCTTAACATCTTCCTTGCTTCCATTAAACGACGAATATCCCACCGCGATATATCGCTTTGATCTTAGTGTGTAGATATCCTCGGCAAGATCATCTGAAGTATAGACTTCCGGCTCCTCTTCAGGCCCAAGAAGCTCAACGTCTGGCAAAGTGGAAGCATCCACATGCGGCTTATAAAACTGAGAATATCCACTGCTTGCGCAGCCCGCGACCATCACCATGGCCAGACAAACTGTTAGTAGTTTCACGTGGCTTCCCCCAAAAAATTTTTTACATATTCGCTCTTTTCGTATCAATAAAAAAGGGGCCGAAACGGCCCCCTCAGGGAAATCAGAGCTAACTAACGCTTAGCGCACCTCTATTCCTCACTCCAAACCAAATCCAACTCCTTCGCCGCCTTCACTTCATCCAGCCGGCGCACGGGCTGGGTGAACGGCGCTTCGGTGACGGTCTCCGGGTTGGTGTTGGCTTCTTCCAGGATCTTGGCCATGGCGTCGATGAAGTCGTCCATGGCTTCCTTGGTTTCGGTTTCGGTGGGCTCGATCAGGAAGCACTCGGGCACCAGCAGCGGGAAGTAGATGGTGGGGGCGTGCTGGTTGTAGTCGAGCAGGCGCTTGGCGATGTCGAGCGCGGTGACGTGGTTGTCCTTCGCTTGTTTGGCGAAGGTGAGGATGAATTCGTGGCTGGCGCGGCGCTCGGGGTAGGCGGCCTGGCAGCCGATGGCTTCGAGGCGCTTGAGCAGGTAGTTGGCGGCGAGGGTGGAGTATTCGCCGACGCGGATCATGCCTTCGCGGCCGAGCACCATGGCGTAGAAGTAGGCGCGCAGCAGGACGCCGGCGTTGCCCATGAAGGCGCTCAGGTGGCCGATGCTGGTGGGCAGGGTGTCGGTGTCGATCCAGTGGTAGTCGCCGGCTTCTTCGTCCAGGCCCGCCATGGGGGTGGGCAGGTAGTCGAGCAGGCGCTGGGAGACGCCCACCGGGCCGGCGCCGGGGCCGCCGCCGCCGTGGGGGGTGGCGAAGGTTTTGTGCAGGTTCATGTGGATGACGTCGAAGCCCATGTCGCCGGGGCGCACTTTGCCGAGGATGGCGTTGAGGTTGGCGCCGTCGTAGTAGAGCAGGCCGCCGGCGTCGTGGACGGCTTTGCTGATGGCTTCGATTTGCCGTTCAAAGACGCCGCAGGTGGACGGGTTGGTCATCATCAGGCCGGCGGTTTGCGGGCCGCAGGCTTCCTTGAGGGCTTCGAGGTCCACGTCGCCGTCTTTGCCGACGGGCACTTCGCGGACTTTGTAGCCGCACATGACGGCGGTGGCCGGGTTGGTGCCGTGGGCGGCTTCGGGGATCAGGATTTCGGTGCGGGCGTCGTCGCCGCGGGCTTCGTGGTAGGCGCGGATCATGGCGACGCCGGCGAATTCACCCTGGGCGCCGGCCATGGGGGCGAGGGAGACGCCCTTCATGCCGGTGACTTCCTTGAGGAAGTTCTGCAGCTCGTACAGGCAGGCCAGGTAGCCCTGGCTGTGGCTGGCCGGGGCGAGCGGGTGCCGGTTGAGGAAGCCGGGCAGCATGGCCGCGCGGTTGGCGCCGCGCGGGTTGTATTTCATGGTGCAGGAGCCGAGCGGGTAGAACTGCTTGTCGATGGCGAAGTTCTTGGTCGACAGGTTGGTGTAGTGGCGCACCACTTCCAGCTCGCCCACTTCCGGCAGGCCGGGTTTGTTTTTACGGCGCAGGCTGGCGGGGATCGCGGACAGTTGGTCCTCACTCACGGGCTTGGGCGCTTGCGCGGTTGCGCTGCGGCCGGGGCGGGAGTGCTGGAAGATCAGCGTGGTTTCGTTGCTCATGCCAAGACCTCCTTCAGGGCCTGCGCGAATAGATCGAGATCGCCTTCGGTGTGGACTTCGGTGCTGTTCACCAGAATGGCGTTCTTCATCGAGTAATCCTTGGCGAGGCTGAGGCCGCCGAGGATGTCTTTTTCCGCCAGGCGGGCGAGCACGGTGTCGGCGTCCTGGGGCAGCGTGAGGGCCACTTCGTGGAACACCGGGGCGCTGAAGGCGCGCTCGACGCCGTCGAGGGCGCAGAGCTTGTCGGCCAGCTTCTGGGTGTTGGCGTGGCAGTGGCCGGCGACGCTGGCGAGGCCGTCCGGGCCCAGCAGGGAGACGTAGATGGTGGCGGCGGTCATGGCCAGGCCCTGGTTGGTGCAGATGTTGCTGGTGGCCTTGGAGCGGCGGATGTGCTGCTCGCGGGCTTGCAGGGTGAGGGTGAAGCCCTGCTTGCCTTCCATGTCCACGGTGCGGCCGATGATGCGGCCGGGCATCTGGCGCACGTGTTTTTTCTTGCAGGCCATGAAGCCGAAGTAGGGGCCGCCGGAGCTGAGCGGCACGCCCAGCGGCTGGCCTTCGCCGACCACCACGTCCGCGCCCTTCTCTCCACCTTCAGAGCCGCCCCACTCGCCCGGGGGCGTGAGGATCGCCAGGGAGGTGGGGTTGGTGACGGCGATCACCAGCATGCCGTTGGCGTGGGCCCAGTCGGTGAGGGCGTCCACGTCTTCCAGGCTGCCGAAGTAGTTGGGCTGGCTGATCACCAGGGCGGCGTAGTCCTCGCCTGCGAACGGGCTGAGGCTGTCGACCAGGGTCTGGCCGGCGTCAGTGCAGAACGGCACGGAGACCAGCTCCACGTCCTGGTTGCTGACGATGGCTTCGCAGGCGCTGCGGTAGCGCGGGTTGAGCGCATCGGGGACCAGCACCTTGCGGCTTTTCGATTTGCGGTTGGCGCGCAGGCCCATCAGCACCGCTTCCGCCAGGCCGGAGGCGCCGTCGTAGACGGACGCATTGGAGACGTCCATGCCGGTGAGCCGGGCGATCAGGGTCTGGTATTCGTAGATCACCTGCAGGGTGCCCTGGCTGGCTTCCGCCTGGTACGGGGTGTAGGCGGTGTAGAACTCACCGCGGGTGGCGATTTCCCATACCGCCGCCGGGATGTGGTGCGCGTAGGCGCCGCCGCCGAGGAAGCTGAGCGCGAAGCGGTCCTGCTCGGCGCGCTCGGCCATCAGGCGGGTCACTTCCATCTCGCCGCGCCCTTCGGGCAGGGCGTCCAGGCCGTGGCCGGCTTTCAGGTGGGCGGGGATTTCATCGAACAGGTCCTCGATGCTGTCGGCGCCAATCGCCTGGAGCATGGCCTGGACGTCGTCCGGGGTATGGGGGATATAGGGCATTGGGCGTTACCGGATAATTAGGTGGTAAACAGGATGGTCAGGGCGTTCTAAAAGGGGCTGCAAGCTACAAGCTTCAAGCTGCAAGCAGGCCCGAGTGGGTTTCCAGCTTGCGGCTTGTCGCTTGAGGCTTGCAGCTGCCCGGCTCCGCCGGGCTACTCGCTGTCGATCTGCTCTTGATACTGGTCGGCGGTGAGCATTTCTTTCAGCTCGCCGCTGTCGGCCATTTTGATCTTGAACAGCCAGCCGCCGGCGTAGGGCTCGTTGTTGACGAGCTCGGGCTCGTCTTCGAGCGCTTCGTTGACGGCGACCACTTCGCCGGACACCGGGGCGTAGATGTCGGAGGCGGCTTTCACGGATTCGACCACGCCGGCTTCGTCGCCGGCGGCGAATACCACGCCCTCTTCGGGCAGTTCCACGAACACCAGGTCACCCATGGCGTCCTGGGCGTGGTCGC
>Ga0208179_1001005_pt1:0-5000 | contig 15475 bp, 9 predicted proteins | sample Malvired_Geostar_FD_184238 | JGI IMG/M metagenome (GOLD analysis project Ga0208179, IMG submission 184238) | Marine viral communities from the Global Malaspina Expedition - Malaspina viral metaG DeepMed_Geostar (SPAdes) (version 2) | ecosystem: Environmental > Aquatic > Marine > Oceanic...
ATCATTTAACTTCGTAGAAGTCAATACTTCTTTTGAAAGAAATATAAATGATTACAAACTATTTTCTTGAGTCAGCTAAATACTTAAAACATTCTACTTCATAAATTCGCAGAAGTCAACAACTAAGATATAAATGTTTATTAAGTAGTAGGGGAGATGGTGGTTTTTTTGAAAGTAATTAATAGAGGTTACCAACATTCCATATATCCTACGAGGGAGCTTGAAGTATTGATATGAATGTATATTACCTAATGTAACAGCGTAACATAGTTACAGACTAACGGATGAAATCTGTAACGGTGTTAGTGACTTAACTTTTAAAAATCTGATGCTGAAAATAAAAAAAGAGGAGGGATAGAGTGATTAGTCTAGACTTACGTAAGAAAGAAGACAAAGTTCGTTCTGATAAAAAAATTCGTGTGAATGCTTCACTTGATCAAGATACTCATGACAAGTTAAAAAAATTAGCTATTAGTTGTGACATGACAAAAACAATGCTTTCAGCAGAGATTATCAAAGTAGTTGTAAATCATATTGAATTTATAGATTTTTTACAAAAAAAATATAATAAACAAGAACAATATAGGGTGATACCTGTTCGTCAGGACGGGAAAACATATTATTAATAGGTTCTAAAAGGAACCCTAAAGTATTATCTTGAATTTTTAGAGATCGTTAGTCACAAGTTGAGTACATACCATTTATATAGATTCATAGGTTATCTATATAAATGGTATAAAAAGAGCGATTGGATAGATCCAATCGCTCTTTTTTGTATCAGTCCTATTACGCGCCTTAGAGGATTCGAACCTCTGACCGACGGCTTAGAAGGCCGTTGCTCTATCCTGCTGAGCTAAAGGCGCATGTTTTTATATTAAAATATGCACACGATGGCGGAGAAAGAGGGATTTGAACCCTCGCGCCGCTTACACGACCTACACCCTTAGCAGGGGCGCCTCTTCAGCCACTTGAGTATTTCCCCATATAAAAATGGCTCCGCAGGTAGGACTCGAACCTACGACCGATCGGTTAACAGCCGATTGCTCTACCACTGAGCTACTGCGGAACAAAAAATTATTATTATTATGGTGGGCCTAAATGGACTCGAACCATCGACCTCACGCTTATCAGGCGTGCGCTCTAACCAGCTGAGCTATAGGCCCATTTTTAGTTTTTGGAGCGGGTGAAGGGAATCGAACCCTCATCATCAGCTTGGAAGGCTGAGGTTTTACCACTAAACTACACCCGCATTTTTTTATTGGAGGCACCACCCGGATTTGAACCGGGGATAAAGGTTTTGCAGACCTCTGCCTTACCACTTGGCTATGATGCCTTAAGAGTTTGGCTGGGCTAGCTGGATTCGAACCAACGCATGTCGCAGTCAAAGTGCGATGCCTTACCGCTTGGCTATAGCCCAATAAAGTAATGTAAATGGGGCGACTGATGGGAATCGAACCCACGAATGTCGGAACCACAATCCGATGCGTTAACCACTTCGCCACAACCGCCACAATATATTAGTTTTATTGGCAGGGGCAGTAGGAATCGAACCCACATCAAAGGTTTTGGAGACCTCTATTCTACCGTTAAACTATGCCCCTATTATAATGTAATGTTATTTGGCTCGTGAAAAACATGGTGGAGGGGGGCAGATTCGAACTGCCGAACCCTAAGGAGCGGATTTACAGTCCGCCGCGTTTAGCCACTTCGCTACCCCTCCGTATATTGAATTTTTCGACAATTAATATTAAATGGTGGCTCGGGACGGAATCGAACCGCCGACACATGGATTTTCAGTCCATTGCTCTACCAACTGAGCTACCGAGCCACAATTATCTATAGCAACAGTAGTCGAAAAATCTACTGATAAAAAATGGCGGTCCGGACGGGACTCGAACCCGCGACCTCCTGCGTGACAGGCAGGCATTCTAACCAACTGAACTACCGGACCAATTTTTGATAAAAGCAAAATAAATATCATTAATTCTTTTAAAAATAAAGACCATGTGTGATATTAAAAGTTTTGGTTGCGGGGACAGGATTTGAACCTGCGACCTTCGGGTTATGAGCCCGACGAGCTACCAGACTGCTCCACCCCGCGATAATAGGGATTGATTTTTAACAAATATGGAGGAGGAAGGGGGATTCGAACCCCCGCGGGTTTTGACACCCCTGTCGGTTTTCAAGACCGATCCCTTCAGCCGGACTTGGGTATTCCTCCGTAATAATGGACCCTGTAGGACTCGAACCTACGACCGGACGGTTATGAGCCGTCTGCTCTAACCAACTGAGCTAAGGGTCCAATAGTCTAATTCACCATTTTATTTATTGGTTTTACTCTTTTATAGCGGCGGAGGGAGTCGAACCCACGACCTCACGGGTATGAACCGTACGCTCTAGCCAGCTGAGCTACACCGCCAAATATTTTACTTTAAGTGGAGCCTAGCGGGATCGAACCGCTGACCTCCTGCGTGCAAGGCAGGCGCTCTCCCAGCTGAGCTAAGGCCCCATATACTAAAACTCGATGGTCGGGAAGACAGGATTCGAACCTGCGACCCCTTGGTCCCAAACCAAGTGCTCTACCAAGCTGAGCTACTTCCCGAAGTTTGGCGCGCCCGAGAGGAGTCGAACCCCTAACCTTTTGATCCGTAGTCAAACGCTCTATCCAATTGAGCTACGGGCGCAAGTAATTTAACTATTTATTGCAAGTTCTACTAGACAAAAAAACTTGGTGCCGAGGACCGGAATCGAACCGGTACGGTAGTCACCTACCGCAGGATTTTAAGTCCTGTGCGTCTGCCAGTTCCGCCACCCCGGCACTTTCTACTGGAGCGGAAGACGGGATTCGAACCCGCGACCCCCACCTTGGCAAGGTGGTGTTCTACCACTGAACTACTTCCGCAATATTCTCATAAGTGAATTATCGTAAGTTATCTTCGCTTCGCGAAAAAACTTTGGTGCGGGTGAAGGGACTTGAACCCCCACGTCACAAGGACACTAGATCCTAAGTCTAGCGCGTCTGCCAATTCCGCCACACCCGCATGATGTGAAAATGGTGAGCCATGAAGGATTCGAACCTTCGACCCTCTGATTAAAAGTCAGATGCTCTACCAACTGAGCTAATGGCTCATTACTTATAATGAGTTAAAACATGGTGCCGGCGAGAGGACTTGAACCCCCAACCTACTGATTACAAGTCAGTTGCTCTACCAGTTGAGCTACACCGGCGTGTAAAGTTTTAAATTATAATAAATAATTCAAGGTAAAATATTTTGCTAAAGAAAAATATTTTGGTAAGTTATTTTCGCTTTGAGAAAAAACTTTGGTGGAGGATGACGGGATCGAACCGCCGACCCTCTGCTTGTAAGGCAGATGCTCTCCCAGCTGAGCTAATCCTCCAATAATAGCTTTGTGAAAAGCTATTATGATGACCCGTACGGGATTCGAACCCGTGTTACCGCCGTGAAAGGGCGGTGTCTTAACCGCTTGACCAACGGGCCATTTTAAAATTAAACAAAATAATAGCCCCAAATAAGGGGCTTTTGCCTGGCAACGTCCTACTCTCACAGGGGGAAACCCCCAACTACCATCGGCGCTGAAGAGCTTAACTTCCGTGTTCGGCATGGGAACGGGTGTGGCCTCTTCGCCATCATTACCAGACATATTTAGAAGGATATTCCTTCAAAACTAGATAACAACTCACAATTCTATTCACTAAGCTTACGCTTTTATTAGGTTAAGTCCTCGATCGATTAGTATCTGTCAGCTCCACACGTCACCGCGCTTCCACCTCAGACCTATCAACCTGATCATCTTTCAGGGATCTTACTAGCTTACGCTATGGGAAATCTCATCTTGAGGGGGGCTTCATGCTTAGATGCTTTCAGCACTTATCCCTTCCGCACATAGCTACCCAGCTATGCCTTTGGCAAGACAACTGGTACACCAGCGGTGCGTCCATCCCGGTCCTCTCGTACTAAGGACAGCTCCTCTCAAATTTCCTACGCCCACGACGGATAGGGACCGAACTGTCTCACGACGTTCTGAACCCAGCTCGCGTACCGCTTTAATGGGCGAACAGCCCAACCCTTGGGACCGACTACAGCCCCAGGATGCGATGAGCCGACATCGAGGTGCCAAACCTCCCCGTCGATGTGGACTCTTGGGGGAGATAAGCCTGTTATCCCCGGGGTAGCTTTTATCCGTTGAGCGATGGCCCTTCCATGCGGAACCACCGGATCACTAAGCCCGACTTTCGTCCCTGCTCGACTTGTAGGTCTCGCAGTCAAGCTCCCTTGTGCCTTTACACTCTACGAATGATTTCCAACCATTCTGAGGGAACCTTTGGGCGCCTCCGTTACATTTTAGGAGGCGACCGCCCCAGTCAAACTGCCCACCTGACACTGTCTCCCAGCCCGATCAGGGCTGTGGGTTAGAATTTCAATACAGCCAGGGTAGTATCCCACCGACGCCTCCACCGAAGCTAGCGCTCCGGCTTCTCAGGCTCCTACCTATCCTGTACAAGCTGTACCAAAATTCAATATCAGGCTACAGTAAAGCTCCACGGGGTCTTTCCGTCCTGTCGCGGGTAACCTGCATCTTCACAGGTACTATAATTTCACCGAGTCTCTCGTTGAGACAGTGCCCAGATCGTTACGCCTTTCGTGCGGGTCGGAACTTACCCGACAAGGAATTTCGCTACCTTAGGACCGTTATAGTTACGGCCGCCGTTTACTGGGGCTTCGGTTCAAAGCTTCGCTTGCGCTAACCTCTCCCCTTAACCTTCCAGCACCGGGCAGGCGTCAGCCCCTATACTTCGCCTTGCGGCTTCGCAGAGACCTGTGTTTTTGCTAAACAGTCGCCTGGGCCTATTCACTGCGGCTTTTCCGGGCTATTCACCCTAAAAAGCACCCCTTCTCCCGAAGTTACGGGGTCATTTTGCCGAGTTCCTTAACGAGAGTTCTCTCGCTCACCTTAGGATTCTCTCCTCGCCTACCTGT
>Ga0208179_1001005_pt1:7500-15475 | contig 15475 bp, 9 predicted proteins | sample Malvired_Geostar_FD_184238 | JGI IMG/M metagenome (GOLD analysis project Ga0208179, IMG submission 184238) | Marine viral communities from the Global Malaspina Expedition - Malaspina viral metaG DeepMed_Geostar (SPAdes) (version 2) | ecosystem: Environmental > Aquatic > Marine >...
CAATTCCTTTGAGTTTCAGTCTTGCGACCGTACTCCCCAGGCGGAGTGCTTAATGCGTTTGCTGCAGCACTAAAGGGCGGAAACCCTCTAACACTTAGCACTCATCGTTTACGGCGTGGACTACCAGGGTATCTAATCCTGTTCGCTCCCCACGCTTTCGCGCCTCAGTGTCAGTTACAGACCAGAAAGTCGCCTTCGCCACTGGTGTTCCTCCAAATCTCTACGCATTTCACCGCTACACTTGGAATTCCACTTTCCTCTTCTGCACTCAAGTTCCCCAGTTTCCAATGACCCTCCACGGTTGAGCCGTGGGCTTTCACATCAGACTTAAGAAACCACCTGCGCGCGCTTTACGCCCAATAATTCCGGACAACGCTTGCCACCTACGTATTACCGCGGCTGCTGGCACGTAGTTAGCCGTGGCTTTCTGGTTAGGTACCGTCAAGGTACCAGCAGTTACTCTGGTACTTGTTCTTCCCTAACAACAGAACTTTACGACCCGAAGGCCTTCATCGTTCACGCGGCGTTGCTCCGTCAGACTTTCGTCCATTGCGGAAGATTCCCTACTGCTGCCTCCCGTAGGAGTCTGGGCCGTGTCTCAGTCCCAGTGTGGCCGATCACCCTCTCAGGTCGGCTACGCATCGTTGCCTTGGTGAGCCGTTACCTCACCAACTAGCTAATGCGCCGCGGGTCCATCTGTAAGTGATAGCTAAAAGCCATCTTTCAATGTTGAACCATGCGGTTCAACATGTTATCCGGTATTAGCTCCGGTTTCCCGGAGTTATCCCAATCTTACAGGCAGGTTACCCACGTGTTACTCACCCGTCCGCCGCTAATATCAGGGAGCAAGCTCCCATCAATCCGCTCGACTTGCATGTATTAGGCACGCCGCCAGCGTTCGTCCTGAGCCAGGATCAAACTCTCCAATAAAGTAGTGTTTGACTTGCTCATATAATTCGTTTTGTACTATATAGTACATTTCGTTAATTAGATTAACGTTGACGTTTCTGCTTTGTTTAGTTTTCAAAGAACTATTTGCACTTCAGGTAAATTAGTATATCAAATAACTTCTCATTTGTCAACTTCTACGAAAAAATATCAGATAACAAACATTTGAACAACCAACGACTGAGTAATTAGTATATCATTTAACTTCGTAGAAGTCAAATGTGTTTTTTATTATTTTAACCCTAAACTTAAAAAGGGATTTTTCTTCTCTTTGAGACTTTCAAAATCATTTCTCAGCGAGATTTACTATATTACTATTGTATGCAATAGATGTCAATAAGATTTTCAACTGTTTTATCACTTATCGTCTAAACTTTTAAATCAACTCTTGCAATTCAAAATACCTCTTAACAAATAGAGATTTTTCACTTACTATTGAATGAAGAAAAGAAGAAAACAACGTTGGAAGAATGGAAGGTGAGAAGGTTGGCAATTACCATTACGATGGGAATCCAAAAAGGCGGTTGTGGAAAATCCACTACTTCAGGTATTTTATCTTATCTGTTAAAAGAAGATGGTTACCGTGTGTTATCAATAGATATGGATTCTCAAGGTAACTTAACTGAACTTTTATCAGAACAACCATCTAATGAGTTTATAGGGAAATCTGTATTAGAAGGAATACAACAAAATGATATTAAACATTACATAGTTCGAATCAGCGAAAATCTAGATTTACTTCCTGCTAATAACTTCTTAGCTACGTTACCTCGCTGGATCTATACAGGAAAAACATACACTGGGGAGACCATTCAATTTAGTGGCAACCCTAGCTTAATACTAGATAAGGTCTTGGATCAAGTTCGAGATGATTATGATTTTATTATTATTGATACTCCTCCGTCCTTAAGTGAGCAAACTACTAATGCTTTATGCGCTAGTGAATATGTTGTTGTCCTATTTGAAAGCTCAAACTGGTGTTATTCTGCCATCCCTAACTTTATCGATTCTGTGAATAGCGCAAATGAATTTGGAAAACGAGAAACTAAGGTATTAGGAATTTTACGAACTTTGAATGATGTAAGACGAAATGACGCAAAAGCCTTCAATGAAATGATTGAAGAAGATTATCCAAATGAAATTTTTCAAACAGTAATTACTAGAAAAGCACCTGTTGGAAGATTATCTTTATTCGGATTTAATGAGAATGCTGAACTAAAACAAGCATTAGATCAATATAGAAACTTCTACAAGGAGTTGATTCAACGTGTCAAAAATTAATGATATTAAGAACATGAAACGCCAAAAAAAAGTGATCACACCTTCACAAGCGTTAGCTGAAACCATCGGAGATGACATGAAACAAGTACACACTGTTCCTTCTAACAAAGAAATCGAAAAAAGAAAGGAAGAAAGAAAAGTGGAAAGAAAACGAGTATCCTTTGATTTACGTACAGACTTACATAAAGAGTTGAAAATGGAAGCTCTTGTTCAGGAGAAGAATATTTATATATTGATTGAAGAAGCTTTGGAGAAGTATTTGAAGGAAAACAAGTAATTAGTAAAGATTTCTTTTCCTACTATATGAAGAAAAAACACCATAGATAAGAGGTGTTTTTTCTTCACTTTCAAAGGTATTAGCTAGTTTGAATACCTAGGACAACAAAGAAGTAGGGTTATAATTTCACTTTTGATTATTGATAAACACTGTGTTTTTTAATCAACTTCAAGCCAACTAGGAATGATTTCTTTTCTAATGACTTTTTTATCAGCTGTTTCCACACTTACTTGATGATGACTAGTGCCATTTTCAATACACTTCACTTTTTCCTTAAGTATATGTGTAATAAAAGCAATGTGATGTTTAATGTTATCTATTTTGAAGGATTGCTGAGCTAGTTTATTGATCTCTATATATTTATTCTTGCCCCATACTTTATTAGCTAGTCCAACCCATCTTTCTACCACATCTTTTGTTAACTTATAATTATGTTTTTCATATAAGACACAAAGTTGAACATAAAGAGATTCAAACCAATCATCCTTTTGAGTAATGACATCAGCCTCTTGAGCAATTATATTGTTTTTAGAATGAATCGTGAAATGAATAGCTGCAACCCTTTTGCCCTTTTTAATTTCATGATAAAAAAAGGAAATGTCTGTCTTTTCCTCAATTTCTTTGAGTGATGTTGTTAATACCCGTTTTTTGAAATTATGATATTCCTGATATTTGTCAGTAGCCCCAACCATTTCTCTTAATTCTTTTAAAGGTATTTCTACTTCCTTTAGTGATTGCCATTTCTTCAAAATCTCATAAATTCTTATCGAATAACCACTTTTTAATTCCATCACATTTTTTAATTTATATGAAGTGAATTCCCTCTTTAATTGTAGAAGATATGGCTTCAATCGTGGATCAAAAGATAAATTAACACTACCGTCACTTTCATTGTATTCTACATAAGATAACCAACTCATTTGTTTGAGTTTCTTTTCTTCCCTGATTTCTACTACTTTTCCGATTAAATTCTTTGTGATTTTTTTCATTTCAGAGTATTTTGGATTTCCTTTATATCCAAGTAATTCATAGAATTGTTTAATTGATAATGTATAAGTTTTGAAATCATCGTCATCTTTTCTGATCTTACTAACCAAATATAGAACAATCTTTTGTTCAGTGATGGTTAACTTATAATTAGCATCGATTAATATATTTGACTTCGTTACAACATTGTTATTTACTCGCACCTCATGATGCTCCAAATTCACACCTTCTTACCCGTACATTTTTGGTTCTACTTTCTTTTTCTATTTTACTAGTTACTTGATCGTTTAAAAAGTACAAACTTATTTTCATGTACGCTTTGAAACCAAATTTGTACGGGGTAAACCAAATTTGTACGCTTTGAAACCAAATTTGTACGGGGTATAAAACCAAATTTGTACGCTTTGAAACCAAATTTGTACGCTTTGAAACCAAATTTGTACGCTTTGAAACCAAATTTGTACGCTTTAGCTGTCTTAAACCCTTATGTACCAACGGTTTAAGACAGCCTAAAACAATAAAACAATTAAAACAATAAAACAATTAATATAAAAACAACAAAAGACTTTGATTGATTTAGTTAATACTTTATTAATAATTTTTCAAAAGTATCAAGCTAAAAGATCATGTTTATGAAATTATTGAGATCAAATGACTTCTTAGCAATACTTCAAACAGAAACATTATGGATGTGTTGAGTTGCCCTTATTGCTTAATAACCTTTTTTCATTATAAAATACCTCATAAGTGCGCCGTGCACTTTAGGAGGTCATGATGAAAGCAACTATTACCGGAACAGATCCGTTAAGTAAACGGATTTTGTTAGATTTAGATAGAGGTTTAAAGGTTTTACAAGTTCCTGATCACTACCCTGTCTCACTAGATCAAGCAAAGAAGTTATCACGTTTTAGAAGAATGCTAGACATTTCAAAAGAAAATTTAGAAAAAGAATATTATGAAAGATTGTTATTATTAGGACTTAAAAGCCTACCTCTTTCGAGTTTAATTAAACGATTTGATTGGGGAGGAGTAAAGGAAATTCTGTCTGTAGTCACTGATGAGACAACACGAGATGATCTCAATTTACTACTTTGTGCCTTAAATGAAAAAAAGAAGAAAATCCTTGAATTTAAAGAAGATACCGATCTGATTTTAGAACAATTAGAGGCAACTAATAAATCATTACACATCAAGGAAAAAGAATTACTAAAACTGCAAACAGACATGACTAAGAATGTAGAAGTATTTAATAAATATAATCAGCCTCTTCGTTCGTTTTTAAAAGAATATCTAGGATTTTGTGACGGGCAATTAATCTTAGCGAAGAAAATACATACTAGTTGGAAACAAGAGTTAATAGAGCAAGCTATTATTGTTTACAATGATGATTTATATGTATATTTCATAAAAGATTTCATTTCTTTTACCGAATCTTTGAAGACCAGGCATAACCGTGGTCTTGAGTATCGATGGGATCAAAACGAGACTTTGATAAAAGCACTCAAAGCTGAGGAGAGATATAGGCTACCACCTGAATTTAGTGAACCCTTTATTAATTCATTAAATTTAATAAAACAAGAACTACTAGAAATTCAACACAAAAGAAAGTTAATCAATAGAGAACTACAAGATATAAAAAGTAAAACCATGCTTTCTTACCTGGAGTTATCCAATAAATCTAACTTTCTTTCAACGTTAGATTTAAAACGACACAAAGAACTAAAAGAAATGGCACTTAAATGGCTTTTTCAACGTGGTTTTATTGCCGTCGCAGACTTTACCCTTCCAAACAGAAAACAAGTCGATATTTTCGCTTATAACGAGTCCCAGACTGTTATTTTTAATGTGAAGGTTTCATATGAAGATTTATTAACAGATTCAAAATGGAAGGAATCTTTACCCTATTGTCATGATTATTTCTTCTTAATACCCTCCGATTTAGTTTTAGCAGTCACAGAAAAAATTAAAGATATTGACTGTGGTTATTTTGTGGATAATGGGAGTGGTTTAAAAATAAGTAAAAAAGATGAACGCCTAGTGAATTCAATAGATCAGGAGAATGAATTGAGGTTTGCTGCTGGACAACTCTTGGCTAGGAAATTTATTTATGGACATTGATATTAAAACGATGCCGATGTTCTCCATAACATCACTGCTAATAGGTCTTTGATTCGAAGACCTTTCTTATATCAAGAACAAATAAAAGAAGAAAAGAACTTTCAAAGGAATAAACGTTTATTCCTTTGAAAGTTCTTTGTATCACTGGTGTGCTATTCAAGTAAAAAAGCTGAACTATTTAAGTCAGCTTTTGGCCAAATGTAGGGGGAAGAAACATTTGTATTTTTATTGTTTCCTAGATTTAAAGATTTTATACACATGGCTCTAATTCTTTTTCTTCTTTTATCTAAAACTAAAATTTAGGCAAAGCATTAACAGCCTCAGCTAAATCACTATAGGAATCTTTTAAGTACCTACTTGTTGTAGCAATGTTACTGTGACCTGCTAACCTTCTCACTTTTTCGATATCATTATTCGTAGCCCTTAACATCCATTTACAAAAAGTATGGCGAAACATATGTGGAGTCAGTTTTTTCTTGGGTAAGCTGTAACTTTCAATCATCGACTGAATCCCTCGCACTGTAAATTTTGAAGACCTTTGACTGTAAAAAACATAAGACGACTGAGCAACATGTGTTTTTTGTTTTTTCATTTCTAACCGAAACTTTAACCAATCTTGAATTTCAGCAAAAAGTGTATGAGAAATAGGAATTGTCCTTACCTTCATCCCTTTTCCTACTACTCTAATACGTTTTAACTCGAGGTCAATGTCTGTTAACTTGAGATTTGATAATTCGTTAACACGTAATCCAGCGTATGTAAGTAAATATATAATCGCCCTGTCTCTACGGTACTTTTCCTCGGTGTTAACCCCTCTACTATTAACAGGTTTTTTCCTTATTAAATGCAACAAATTTGCAAATTCCTCTTCAGTAAGCCACAAGATCTTTTCATAATCCTCATCAGCCGATTTTAAGTCTTGAATTTCTCGCATTGGATTATGCTGCAGTTTGTTGTTATTTGTTGCCCATGAATAATAACTTCTTAATGAATTTAGCCGACGATTAATCGTTGAGATAGCCAATGGTTTTAGATCAGTTGAATTCACCATCTGATCTACCCATTTATGAATATCTACTGCAGTAACATATTCATCTGACCTAGCATATATATCATTAAAAAAGGAAGTCAAATCATTCGTATAAGAGATGATAGTACTGTTTGCCAATCCTTTTTCTTTAAGATAGGAAATGTAATCTGAGAACATTTATTTCAATCCTTTTCACTTATATGACGAGTTGGATAAACTTGAAAGTATAGTAGATAGTAGATAAAAATCACATTATACGATGAGTATAACATGGGTTTATAAAAAAATTACGTATATAATGTATATTATATGATGAGTTTGACTCTAATATTTACAAGAGATTATCTTATCCTTACAAAGATAAAGCATCAAAAAAAGAACTTAAATATTTCAACTAGAATCACAAGGTTATTATATAAAACAGAAAGATAATAACTTCAATTTGATTAAAGTGACTTTAAATAATAAGGAGTCAAGATTTACTCGACTCCTAAGCAATTCACTTCGCCTTCTAAGACAAAGCGCCCGTGTGTATCTTTTAAGAAAAAGCTTTGTCTATAGCAAATTCTAAATTTTCCTCTAAATTGTTAGCATAGCGTTTTGTTACATTTACATCTTTATGACCTGCCAACTTTGCTACTGTGTGAATGTCAATTCCCTTATCAATAAGTTTTTGGCAAAATGTATGTCTCAATTTATGAGGGTGAACATCATACTTTTGTAACATATATTGTACAGCTCTAGTCGATATTCTTTTATTAACGTTTGAGACAAATAATGCATCTTCTATCATATCCAAAGAATCAATATAATTTTTCAGATGGGTGCTAGCTTCTTGCGATAAAGGAATGAATCTTTCAATCTTGCCTTTTTTATCTTTAATAAGCAGGATCTTTTGGTCCTTATCAATTTTAACATCAGATACATTTAAAGCACATAATTCTGATATTCGAATTCCTGTATACAAAAGAGTGTAAACAATGGCAATATTTCTTAGGTTTTGATCGGATTTAACTTCTGTTAATAATAACTTTTCTTCATGTTTTTTAAGGGACTCGGGTACTTCATGATCCTTACTTTTTTCTTTGCACTGTATATCTAAAATAATTTCAGATTTACCGATGAAACGAGAAAAGACACTTATCGCAGCAAGGTACTTTTCAATTGTACCTGCATTTTTTTTCTGCGCTTCTAAATAGTCCATATATTGCTGAACATCATTTTTAGAAATCTGGTCAAATTCTTTATTGCTTTTGTCTAACCACAATTTAAATTTCTCAAGAACTCCTACATATGTTTTAATTGTAGAATCAGCTTTACCTTGTTCTTTCTGC
>Ga0208179_1001006_pt1 | contig 15473 bp, 11 predicted proteins | sample Malvired_Geostar_FD_184238 | JGI IMG/M metagenome (GOLD analysis project Ga0208179, IMG submission 184238) | Marine viral communities from the Global Malaspina Expedition - Malaspina viral metaG DeepMed_Geostar (SPAdes) (version 2) | ecosystem: Environmental > Aquatic > Marine > Oceanic | place...
CTCGGCCCAGAAGTCCACCAGGACCGGGCCTTGCGCCTGCAGCACGTCTTTCTCGAAGGAGTCGTCGGTGACGGTGACGGTGCTCATGGGAAGCTCCTTTTGCGACTCCGGCCACAACGCGCGCCGGCCGCCTCTTGATCTGCGATGTAAGGCCCTGAAGCCGGCCGATCAACTCCTCGACCGGAGATCGGCCAGGGCCTGGGCCATCAGGAATTCTGGAACCGCCATCAGCTTCGGACCATCCGTCCACACCAGGGCGGCTTCGATGGCCCGGCCGGGGAAGACCTCGGCCAGCACCGCGGCATAGACCGCCATCTGGCGGATATAGGCCGGATCGGCGTCCTCGATGCGGGCGGGCGAGGGCCGGTTGGTCTTGAAGTCGGCCACCAGCACGCGGTCAGGGCGCACCACCAGCCGGTCGATGCGGCCGGAGATCTGCAGGCCCTGCGGCAGGGCCGCAGCCGTGCCGGCGATGGCCACCTCGGCCCGGCCGTCGGCGGCGAAGACCTCGGCGAACTGGGGATCGGCCAGCACGGTCAGCGCCGCGCCGGCCATCTCGGCCCGCTGGTCCTCGGTCAGGTCCGGCTCGCGGGCGAGGATCGCCTGGGCCGCGGCCTCGCGCTCGGCCAGCGCCAGGTCGGGCAGGATCTGCAACAGCCGGTGGATCAGCTCGCCCCGGCGGAAGCGGCCAAGCCCCCCGACGCGGGCCAGGGGCGAGGGGGCCAGGATCTCCTCGGCCTCCCCCAGATCGGACGGCGAGGCGAAGCGGGCCAGGGGATCGACGGCGGCGTCGGCTCGCGCCCAGGCCGGCAGGGGGGCGGTGGTCGGGGCGGTTGCGGCGCTCCGGCCCAGCACCTGCGGGTCCTCGCCGAACCGTCGCGCCTCCACCTGGCCGCAGGCGGCGGGCCGCAGGTGGGGACCGACACCCTCGTGGGCGAAGCCGGCCTGGATGGCGGCCCACCAACCTTTGAGGTTCTCTTCCTTGGCCTTGGCGGCGATCCGGCCGCAGATCACCAGCCGGTCGCGGGCCCGGGTCAGGGCCACATAGAGCAGGCGATAGGCCTCCTCCTCGTCCTTGCGGGCGCGCAACTCCCGCGCCGCCGCCGAGGCCGCGCAGTCCAGCGTCTTGGACGGGCACCAGAGGAAGCCGCCGTCTTCGGTCTCCAGCAGGGGCGAGCCGCGGCCCAGGCCCGACAGGGTGGTCTCGGGCAGGAAGACGATGGGCGCCTCCAGCCCCTTGGCGCCGTGGGCGGTCATGACGCGGACCTCGTTGCGGGCCGCCTCCATCTCGCGCTTGACGGTGATGTTGAGGCCGGCCAGCGCATCGGCCAGGCCCTCCAGATCACAGACGCCCCGCTGTTCGGCGGCCTGGGCCTGGGCCAGGAACTCGTCCAGGGCGTCCTCGGCCTCGGTCCCGAGCCTGCGCACGATCCTCTGGCGCATGGAGGCGCCGGCCTCGTCGCGCAGGGTGAGCAGCCGGCCGTAGAATTCGAACGGCCGCCGCGTCCGGGCCTCGTCGCGGGCGGCGGTGAGGAAGGCGAGCGCGTGGCCCCAGTCGGGGCGTTCGGCGGCGCGGGCCTGCAGGGCGCTCCACAGGTCGCCGGGCTTGCGGGGCTTGGCGAGCGCGTAGAGCGCCTCATCGTCCAGCCCGCAGAAGGGGCTCTTGAGCAGAGCCGCCAGGTTCAGCTCGTCCTGCGGGAACAGCACGAAGCGGGCCACGGCCAGCAAATCATCGAAGATGATGTGCTCCGACAGCGCCAGCCGGTCGGCGCCTGCCACCGGCACGCCGCGGCGCTTGAGGGCGCGCAATATGTCCTCGAACAGGGCCTTGCGCCGGCGCACCAGGATCAGGACGTCGCCATACTTCGCCGGCCGCCAGGCGCCGCGGGTTCCGTCGGGGGCGTCCAGGTCCTTGTCGAACACCCCATCGCCCCGGGCGACCAGATCCTCGATCTCGCAGGCGATATTTTCGGCCAGCCGCCGGTTGGCGCTGGCCGGCCCCTCCACGTCCAGCGGCGCGTCCCAGGCCTCGCGCTCCTCGCCCTCGGGCTCACGCTCCAGGGGCCAGAGGTCGACGCAGCCCCGGTGATGGCGGCGCATGGGGATGTGGCGCACGGCCTCCTCGCCCCGGGCCGGCGGCACGCCCCCTTGGGTTTCGGGGGCGGAGAACACCGCATCGACGAAGCTCAGCACATCGACCGTGGAGCGCCAGGAGGCGGCCAGCGGCACGCTCTGGGCGCGGGCGCCGGCGTCCCGGATGCGGGCGAGATAGGTCTCGGTCTCCAGGCGCAGGCGCTCGGGGGCTGCGCCCTGGAAGGAATAGATCGACTGCTTCTCGTCGCCGACCACGAACAGGCTGCGCAGGGCCTGGCGCTCGCGGCCTTGGCCTGCGAAGAACTCGGCGGTGAGCGCGCTGAGGATCTCCCACTGGTCCGGGGCGGTGTCCTGGGCCTCGTCCAGCAGGATGTGATCGACGCCGCCGTCCAGCTTGTAGAGCACCCAGGCGGCCATGGGCCGCTCGGCCACCAGGGCCCGCGTCTTCTCGATCAGATCGCCGAAGTCGAGCGCGCCGGCCGCGGCCTTCTCCTGCCCATAGGCCGTCAGATAGGCCTGGGCGAGCACCAGCACATAGGCGCTGTCCCAGCCGATGTTGGCGGCGCGCACCTGGTCCCGCGCCAGGGCCAGCCGCTCCTGCTCGGCCAGCAGGGCGTGGCGCAGGGGCTCGGTCGCGGCCAGGGCCTTGGTCTTGGCCACCCAGGTCGCCGGGGCGCCCTCGCCCCCTTGGGTGAACAGGGCCTTGAGCGCATCGGAAAGCGTCGCGTCCGGGTCGGCGGCCACCGCCGAGAGCGTCTGGGAACAGGACTGGTCGGTCTTGCCGCCGAGCGCCAGGACCTCGGCCGCCTCTCGCCAGAGCGCCCGGTCGAGCTCGGCCATGGCGTCCGCCGCCACGGCCTCCGGATCGGTGTTTTGCTCGAGCTTGCAGGTCTCCCAGATCCAGGCCAGCGCGCCTTCCAGGCCGCCCTGGCGATGCACAAAGGCGTCCAGCGCCCCGCGGCGGGCCTCGAAGGTGGCGAACATCTGCTCGAAGGCGCGGAAATCCAGGCTCACCGACAGGCGCGCATAGGCCTGGGCCACGGCGCCCTCGCCGGTCAGGGCATGGCGGGCCACGGCCTGGCGGGCGGCCCGGGCGATCAGGGCCGCGGCCGGGTCGTCCATCACCCGGAAGCCCGGCGAGATGCCCGCCTCCAGGGGGAAGCGCCGCAGCAGTTTCTCGCAGAAGGCGTGGATGGTCTGGATCTTCAGGCCGCCCGGCGTCTCCAGGGCCTGGGCGAACAGGGCTCGCGCCGCCGACAGGCGGGCGGCGTCATAGGAGTCGGGGCTGCGCCCCTCCAGCTTGGCCAATGCTTGGCGCAAGGCCATGTCGTCGCACACCGACCACTGGCCCAGCAGGTCGAACAGGCGGCGCTGCATCTCGGCGGCGGCGGCCTTGGTGTAGGTGACACACAGGATGGCGGCGGGCGCGGCGCCGGCCAGCAGCAGGCGGGCCACCCGGTCGATCAGGGTCTTGGTCTTGCCCGATCCGGCATTGGCGGTGACGAAGGCCGAAAGGTCCGGATCAGCCGCCGTGCGCTGCGGGTCGATGTCGAGGATCTGGCTCATGCCTCGCCCTCCCCGTCCTCGCCGCTGGTGGACCATTCGAACACCCGGGCCAGGTGGGCGTAGTCGCCGGCATAGTCATGGACGAACTGCGGGGCGGTCCGCGACAGATAGGCCCGCTCCGGCGCGTCGAACTGGGCCAGCAGACGCAGGGCGCCGGCCAGGGCCTGTTCGGCGGCGTCATGGCTCTCAGGGCCGGCCGTCCCGCGGATCTCCACCTTGCCGGCGGGCTTGCGGCCGGTGACCTGCAGATAGACGAGATCCCCGGGGGGCCTGGCCGGCACGTCCTTGAACCCGCCCCGGGCGACGATGGCCGCCGTCAGGGTCAGCTGCGGGGAGAAGCCGGTCTCGACCATCTTCTTCGAAGGCGCCTGGCCGGTCTTGTAGTCGAGGATGTGAGCATAGCCGTCCGGGCCGGTCTCGATCCGGTCGGCCTTGGCCGTCAGGGTGAAGTCGCGGTCGCCGGCGCGGACCGTGATCTGGCCCCCCGCCTCCACATGGATGTCGCGGCCGTCGGCCCGGCGCTCGGCCTCCAGGGCGACGACCCAGGCCGCCGCCTCCTGGGCCAGCGCCTGCTCGCGGGCGAGCGACTCGGGCGGCGCGCCGGCGGCGACCAGGGCCTCCAGATAGAGGGCGGCGAATTCCCGGGCCGGCTCCGGCGGCAGGGCCTTGGGGTGGCGCCTGGCGAAGGTCTCGAAGGCCTCGTGGATGGCCGTGCCCCGGGCGCGGGCCTCCACCGGCTCGTCGGGCCGGTCCAGGCGATAGAGCTTCAGGATGTCCCGGGCCCAGACCGCATAGGGGTCGCGGGTCAGGGACTCGATCCGGGTGACGGCGAACTGGGTCGGCCGGTCGGCGACCGGCGGGCAGGGCGCGGGTCGGCCGATGGGCTCATAGTCCGGGGCCGCGTCCAGGGCGCGGGCCCAGTCCAGCAGGTCGGGACGGCCGGGCAGGGTGAGGTCGGCGCCTCTCGCCAGAGTCTCCAGCCGCCAGAGCCAACGGGACTTCACCGTCGGCTGGCCCTCTCGGCGCTCCGAATGCAGCAGCACCACATGGGGCGCGCAGGCGGCCTGGGCGAAGTCGTGGGCGGCCAGGCCCACCCGGCGCTCCGGCGGCGGCAGGCCCAGGCGCTCGCGCATGGGCCGCGACAGGAAGGGGTCCAGCGGCGCCCCCTGCGGCCAGACGCCCTCCTCCAGGCCGGCCACCACCAGCCGGTCGGCCCGCACGAGGCGGGCCTCGATGGCGCCGAGGATGCGCAGGCGCGGATGGGTGGCGCCGCCGACGCGGACGGTCTCATCCCCCATCAGCCGCACCAGCAGGTCGGCGAACCCCTTGGGCGTCACCGGCGGCAGGGCGCCGGCCTCGGCCATCAGCCCGGCCAGAAGCTGCGACAGGGCCTCGCCCCCGGCCCCGCCCCACAGGCGGCCCGAGGCGCCGGCGCTGTCGGCGGCCAGGGCTTCGAGGGCGAGCGCGAGCGCGCGGGCCCGTTCGGCGGCGGGGCTCGCCTCGCTCATATCGGTCAGGGGCGTCAGCGCTGCGCGCAGGGCGGTGATCAGTCCGGCCGCCCCGGCCCGGCGGGCCTCATCGGTCACCTTCTCATTGAGCCTGCGCGTGAGCGCCGCCCAATCGGCCGGACGCGGGCCGCGCAGGCCGTGGCGCTCCAGGTCGATCAGCCGGGCCTCCAGGGCCTCGCGCGTCTCGCCCAGACGGACGAGAGGGTGCTTCAGCACGCCCAGCATCAGCACCGGATTGAGCGGCTCGGCCGCCAGCCTGGCGACCAGGCCGGCCAGCACGCCGGCCGGACAGGCCATCAGCGGCGTCCCCACCGAGGAGTCCGGGATCACGCCCCAGCGGGCGAGCTTCAGGGACACGCGCCTCGCCAGGTTCTGGTCAGGCGCCACCAGGGCGCCGGTGGCGCCGGGGATTTCCAGGGTCTCCCGCAAGAGCAGGGCGGCCACCGTGGCGGCCTCCTCCTCGCTGCGGGCGGTGACCACCGACAGGCCGGCCAGGCCCTCGGCGACGGGATCGACCCCGTCCCGGGCGCCCTCGGCCCGCAGGTTTCCAATGACGTTCAGCCAGTCGGCGGTGGCCTGGGCCGGGCGCAGGGCCTCGTTGATCACCCGTCGGCGCCAGCGGCCCTGGCTTTGAAAGGCCGCCGAGGCCGGCCAGATCTCCACCGCCTCGCGGGCGAGGCCGGCCCGGACCAGCAGGCGGCTGAGCGCCCCTTGCGGATGCTGTTCGTCCACCTGCTCCCAGGCCGCGCTCGCCAGGCTCTCATCCAGGCCCGGCAGGACCACGCAGCCCTGCGGCGCCTGGGCGATCACGGCCAGCAGGTCGGCGGTGGCCGGCGCCGTGCCGGTGGAGCCGGCGGCGACCAGCACCCCCTGGGGCGGCCGGCGGCTCCATTGTTCGGCAAGCGCCCGCAGCAGGGCGACCCGGCGCTGGCTGGTGTCGACGACGCCGAGCGCAGCCAGGCGCTCGGGCCAGGCGGCGAGCGCGGTCTCCAGAAAGGCGCGGGAGACCTGCCAGTGCTCGGCCAGTTCGGCGTCCACCAGGCCGGCCAGGGCGCCTGAGGCGTCCACCTCCTCGATCTGCAGGCTGTCGAGGAAGCCGCCCAGGGCGTCGGCCAGCTCCAGGGCGGCCGAGGCGTCCAGATCCCGCGACAGCAGGCGTTCGTGGGCCTTGACCAGCCGGGTCAGCTCCAGACGGCGGCGCAGGGGATCGATGGCGGCGGGCAGGCGGGCGGCCAGGTCGCCGGGCTCGAAGGGCGGCTCGCCGGCGTCCAGATCGCCGAGCGGCCGGATCTGCGGCGGCAGCAGGGCCAGGCCGCCGCCGGCCGCCAGGAAGGCGTCGGCCAGGGCGCGGGCGCCGCGGCGGGTGGGGGTGAGCACGGTGGCCTGGGACAGGGCTTCCGGCCCCAGCGGCGCCAGGGCCTCATAGAGGCCGCGGGCCAGGTCGTGCACGAAGGGCCGGTGGGCCGGGATGTTGAACCAGCGCGGCCCGGGGCCGGCGAAGAGCGGGGGCGGCCGGCTCACGGCCTCAGCTTGGCTTCGGCGGCCTCCCGCGCGGCGGGATCGCCGACATGCATCCAGAAGGCGTCCATCACCGCCCCGTGCAGGCGACCCTGCGCGGCGAGGCCTTGCCAGATGGGCACGATGGAGAAGACCTCTTCCCGCACGCCGTCCAGGATCTGGGGTTTGAGAATCTGGAAGCCCACATTGGCGAAGGGGGTCGGCGGCTCGGCCTGGGCCGAGTGGGTCAGCCGCCCGGCCGCGTCGCGGAAGAAGCCCTGCGGTCCCTCGAAGCCCAGCCCCTGGCCCCGGGGGACCAGCAGCAGAAGGACGTCCATGATCTCCGGGTCCCAGGCCTCGGCCAGGGTCTGCAGGGGTGGGGTCTCGCCGCCGGTCCAGAGGGAGTCGATATTGGCCACCAGGATGGGGTCTTCCCCCAGCAGGCGACGGGCATGGGCGATGCCGCCGCCGGAATCCAGCAGGGCGGCGCGCTCGTCGCTGATCTTGATGCGGATGTCGTCTCGGCGGGCCAGGTGGGCGACCATCTGGTCGGCGAAGTGATGGACATTGACCACGGCGGTCTCGACCCCGGCCTCCACCAGGCGATCCAGCACGTGATCCACCAGGGCGCGGCCGGCCACCTCCACCAGGGGCTTGGGCCGGTGGTCGGTGAGGGGACGCAGGCGCGTGCCCAGGCCGGCCGCCATCACCATGGCGGTCTGGGGGAAGCGGCCCGAGGTCACCGGCGAGCCTCCCGGGGCACATGGACGTCGAACCAGGCCTTGATCGGCGCAAGGTCGGGATCGGCCAGGCAGCGTTCGAGATAGCGCCAGGTGCGGGGCATGAAGGCCTCGTAGCGCGGCTTGCCGAAGCCCGCCACCTGCCGGGCGAAGATGAACAGGATGCGGGCCGAGTTGAGGGCGCCGAGCGCGTGATAGTCGGCGCGGAAGGCCTCAGCGTCGATGTCGCTGCGGATCTCCAGATAGCGGGCCAGCGTCGCGGCCTCCCGTTCGGGCGAGACGTCGCGGCGGGCGTCGTGCAGCAGCATGGAGAAGTCCCAGGCCGGATGGGCCCGGACGGCGTCCTGGAAGTCCAGCAGGCCGACCCGGGCCACGCCCTGGCGACCGGGCAGCCAGATCAGGTTCTCGGCGTGATAGTCCCGGTGACAGAAGACGCTGGCGCCGGCCTCGCCCCGGGTGCGGATCGGCGCCCAGAGCGCCTCCCACTCGGACTCGGCCTCGGCCGAAAAGGGCGCCAGGCCGGAAAACTTCGGCCACCATTCCAGGAACATGTCGCCGCCGGTGCGCAGGGCCAGGTCGTCATAGGTCAGGAAGGGCCAGGCGGCGCCCTGCGCCTCCAGCACCGGCGGCGGCGTGGCCTCGTGCAGTCGCGCCAGCACCTCGACGGCGGCGCCATAGAGGGGCGTCTCATCGGTCCCGGTCTCAATCAGCCGGGCATAGAGATCATCCCCCAGATCCTCCAGCACGGCCAGGCCGTCGGCCGCCTCATGGGCGACGATCTCCGGGGCCGACAGGCCCTGGTCGCGCAGCCAGCCGGCGGTGGCCACGAAGGCGTCCACCCGGCCCGCCGCCAGCCTCGCCATGGCGTTGTAGCCGGCCAGGCGGCGCTGGTCGGGGCTGGCGTCCGGCGGGCAGGGGGCGGTCTCCACCGGCGGCTGGTCCATGAAGATCAGGCTGGCCTTGCCCGGACGGGTCAGCCGCTCATAGCGGCGCGTCGAGGCGTCCCCGGCCAGGGGAAGCCGCTGGGCGTCGGCCAGGCCGTGACGGGCCAGGAAGTCGGCCTTCAGGCCCTCACGATCAGAACTCAATCGTACGTCCTTCCCAGGCGCCATGGGGCTTCAGCCGCGCCCGGCGCGCCGCCCCATCCAGTTCAATCTCTATATCCAAGCGATGGGGGGGAAGGCGACCCTCCAGGCGCTGGGGCCATTCGATGATCACAGCCCCGTCCTCCAGGGCCTCGTCCAGGCCGATCTCATAGGCCTCATCGGGGCTGGTCAGCCGGTAGAGGTCGAAATGGGCCAGCGTCAGGCCATCACCTTCGTAGAACTGGACAAGCGTGAAGGTCGGGCTGGGCACGTCCTCGTCCGGCGTCGTGCGCGCCCGGATCAGGGCCCGGGCCAGGGTCGACTTGCCAGCCCCGAGCGGTCCGGTCAGGCAGATGGCCTCGCCGGGGTTCAGCGCCCGGGCCAGGGCCGCGCCCAGGCGGGCGGTGGCCGCCTCGTCCTCCAGGCGCAGATCGCCGTCGATGGGAAGCCTCATGCGAAGGGCCGGTCCGGATCGGTGGGCAGGACGCGCTCCACATAGGTCTTCAGGGCCTCGGTCGCGATCTGGACGTCGCCGGCCAGGGCCTCGGGCGCGATCGGGACCCCGAGGGTCAGGCCGTACTGGCCGCCGCGCTTGTTCAACAGTTCGTGGAACAGGGTGATGTCCCGAAGCTCGGCCGAGACCCGGTTGAACAGGTGGAACAGGGTCGACCAGGGGCCGGTCAGGTGCAGGGGCACGACCGGCGCCTCGTACTTGCGGGCGATGGAGATGGCGCTGCTCATCCAGGGCGGATCGGCCAGTTGGCCGTCGGCCTGCCGTCGGGCCAGCCGGCCGGAGGGGAAGATCACCAGGGCGCGTTCGGCCTCCATCGCCTCGCGGGTGCGCTGCAGGGTCAGGCGGGTGCGCTCGCGGGTGCGCTTCTCCTCCACCCATTCGACCGGGATCAGCACGTCGGAAAAGCCGGCCGCCACCCGATGGGCGTCGGAATTGGCGTAGAAACAGACGTCCGGCCGCCGCGCCTTGAAGGCGTCATAGACGGCGATCCCGTCGGCGATGCCCGTGGGATGGTTGGCGATCACCACCACCCGCCCCTGCCGGGGCAGGCGCTGCAGATGGGTCACGCTCAGCCGCACATCGAGCAGGGCCGAGACCCGCTCCAGGGCGTCGCGGCCGGGCAGGGGGGCGATGGCGTCGGCCATCCGCCGGGCCTTGCCATAGTCCAGAAGGCCATAGAGCAGGGGCCGCAACACGGGCCAGGTGGGATGGCGGCTGAGGCCCGGCGCGCGTTCGGCGATCAGCACGTCCACGATATGATCGTGGCGCGTCCGGGCGGGGCGCAGGATATCCGTGGACGAAGCGACGCTCATTGCCCGGCCAGAATGCGCCTGAGCCTGCAATTTGGGCAAGCGCTAGGCGCGGGCGCAGGGGCGGCCTAAGCTCCCGCCCATGCGTGAGATCAGCCACTTCATCGCCGGCCGCGCCGTGGCCGGAACCTCGGGCCGCCAGGGCGAGGTCTTCGATCCCAACCTCGGCGAGGTCCAGGCCCATGTCGCCCTGGCCTCGGCCGCCGAGCTGGATAGGGCGGTTCAGGCCGCCTTGGCCGCCCAGCCGGCCTGGGCTGCGGTCAATCCGCAGCGCCGGGCGCGGGTGATGTTCGCCTTCAAGCGCCTGGTGGAGGCGCGGATGGACGAGCTGGCCGCCCTGCTGTCGTCCGAGCACGGCAAGGTGATCGCTGACTCCAAGGGCGACATCCAGCGGGGGCTCGAGGTGATCGAGTTCGCCTGTGGAATCCCCCATGCGCTCAAGGGCGAATACACCGAGGGGGCGGGGCCTGGCATCGACGTCTATTCCATGCGCCAGCCCCTGGGTGTGGCCGCCGGCATTACGCCGTTCAACTTCCCCGCCATGATCCCGATGTGGATGTTCGGCGTGGCCGTGGCGGTGGGCAACGCCTTCATCCTCAAGCCGTCGGAGAAGGACCCCAGCGTGCCGGTCCGCTTGGCCGAGCTGTTCATGGAGGCCGGCGCCGAGGCGGGCGTCGAGGTGTCCGGCGTGTTGAACGTGGTGCATGGCGACAAGGTCTGCGTCGACGCCATCCTGACCCATCCCGATATCGCCGCGGTCAGCTTCGTCGGCTCGTCGGACATCGCCCAGTACGTCTATGCGACCGGCGCAGCCCACGGGAAGCGGGTCCAGGCCATGGGCGGGGCCAAGAACCACGGAATCCTGCTGCCTGACGCCGACCTGGAGGCAGCGGTGGGTGACATCCTCGGCGCCGCCTTCGGCTCGGCCGGCGAGCGCTGCATGGCCCTGCCGGTGGTCGTGCCGGTCGGGACCAAGACCGCCGAGGCCTTCCGTGAGCTGATGAGCGCCAGGATCGAGACCCTGAAGATCGGCGTCTCCTCCGACCCCGCCGCCCAGTACGGCCCGGTGGTCAGCGCCGCCCACCACAGGCGCGTCTCCGACTACATCCAGATGGGGGTGGACGAGGGCGCCGAGCTGGTGGCCGACGGTCGGGGCTTTTCCCTGCAGGGCCACGAGAAGGGCTTCTTCATCGGCCCCACCCTGTTTGACCATGTGAAGCCGGCCATGCGCTCCTACCAGGAGGAGATCTTCGGTCCCGTCCTGCAGATCGTGCGGGCCGACAGCTTCGAGGACGCCCTGGCCCTGCCCTCGCAGCACGCCTATGGCAACGGGGTCTCGATCTTCACGCGGAACGGCCGGGCCGCCCGGGAGTTCGCCTCCCGGGTCAATGTCGGCATGGTGGGGATCAATGTGCCCATCCCCGTGCCGGTGGCCTATCACAGCTTCGGCGGCTGGAAACGCAGCGCCTTCGGCGACGCCAACCAGCACGGGATGGAGGGCGTGCGCTTCTACACCAAGGTCAAGACCGTCACCGCCCGCTGGCCCGAGGGCGAGGGTAGCGACCAGGCCTTCGTCATCCCCACCATGAGATAGGCTTTCGGCGTCTGGCGCCTATGGCCTAGGCTGGCCCTGAGCTTTGGAGCGATCGAGCATGAAGAATTTCCGCCTCTGGGCGATCCTGGCCCTGGTGGTCGTGGCGGCCGGTCTCGGCGCCTATTTCTACTGGAACCATGAAGTCCGCTGGAGGCCCAACACCGTGACCGAACACCAGGCCGAGATCGCTGAACTGCTGGAGGGCGCCGGTTGGGTGTCGCCCGGGATCGAAGGTCCGGCGGTCTATATGGTGTCGTTCCGCACCTGCCCCGACTGCCTCCGCTTCAAGGCTGAACAGTTTCCCGATCTGCATGCGGCGGGCATCGACACCCGGGTGATCGAGATCGCCCGGCGCGAGGTGAACGGCCTCGAACGCTCGACGCCCGAGGAGCGGGCCACGGTGGCCGAGCTCTGGCTGAACCGCGACTGGAATCTGTTCGAGCGCTGGGTGCAGGTCCCGGCCTCGGCCTGGACGGCGCCGGGCATTCCGCCGGCCGATGGGGACGCGGCCCGCACCGCGGTGGTGGAGACCGGCCGCAATCTGGTCGATCAGCTGACGCCGCTGCTCAAGGACAATGGCGTCGATTTCGCCTATCCGCTGCTGGTCTGGTGGGATCAGGACGGCCAGATGAAGGCCTGCGCCTGCGAACGCCGGGAAACCTATCGCTTCCTGCGCGAAGATCTCGGCCTGCCGGCCAAGAGTGACACGCCCCTGGTGCCGGCGGGGGAGGAGGACGGCGTTCCGACGCCCGCTCCCGCCGCGCCGACAGAGCCGCAGGCTTCCTGAGCCAGCGGCTCAAAGTCCGCCGGAATTGATCTCCTTGGCGCGGGCCTGGGTTTTCGGACCCTGGCTCTTCCCCGGGGCGCGATCGCCTCGGCTGGCGGAGTGGACGGCGGCGCCGCCGGTGTCCTGGCCCCATTCGGCCTGCGGATTGTCGTCCTGCTCCAGGTCATGGACATCGACATTGGCCGGGGTTCCAGCGCCCAGATCGCCGCCGGTGTCGCCCATGCCCGTGGCGTTGCGAGGCTCCAGCCGCGTTCCGTCGATCCGGGAGACGGCCGGCTTGGGCTCGGCCTGCTGCTGCTGTTGCTGCTGTTGCTGGGGCTGGTCTGAGGGGGCGTCGGGCGCCCGGTCGGGATCACGCTGCTGATCCAGCTCCCGCTGGCCCAGGCCGCCGCCCTGCTGGCGGGTGCGGTTGGCGTCGGTGACATCGGGATCGAAGGTGCGGGGCTCATCGGCCATGGCCGTTCTCCTCCTTGTTACGGGTCATGAGGGGACAACCGACCGGCGCCGGAGGCCGTTCCGACGCTCAAGCTCGCCTCGCCGGTCATTAGCCGATTGTGATCGCGCCCTCAGGATTTAGAGCATGACGCGATCAGACGGTTTCGCCTGATCGCATCATGCTCTAGGGGGCGGGGCATGACGTCCGCCCTTGAAACCGCCTACCGCGCCCGCCTGGAGCGTGGGGAGATCCGACCCGATCCGGCCCAGGCCGCGGCCCTGCCGGCCCTGGCGCGCCTGGAGGCCGACCTGGCCGCCAGCGAGCCCGGCGGTCTCTTTGGCCGGCTGCGCAAGCCCCAGAGCCAGACGGGCGTCTATCTCTGGGGCCCGGTGGGTCGGGGCAAGTCCATGCTGATGGACCTGTTCTACGAGACTGCGCCCGTGGCGAAGAAGCGCCGCACCCACTTCCACGTCTTCATGGGCGAGGTGCACCGGCTGATTGACGCCTGGCGCAAGGGCGACGTCGCGGCCCGCAAGGCGCGGTTCGGCCAGCACCGGGGGGACGACCCCATTCCGCCGGTGGCCGACGTGGTGGCCGGCGAGGCGCGCCTGCTCTGTTTCGACGAGTTCCAGGTCACCGACATCGCCGACGCCATGATCCTCGGCCGCCTGTTCACCGCCCTGTTCGACCGCGGGGTGACTCTGGTGGCCACCTCCAACCGCGTGCCCGACGCCCTCTATCGCAACGGCATCAACCGCCAGCTCTTCCTGCCCTTCATCGACCTGCTGAAGGCCCAGGCCGAGGTGGTCTCGGTGGCCGGCGAGCACGACTATCGCCTCGACCGGCTGCGGGCGGCGGGCGTCTGGTTCTCGCCGATCGATCCGGACAATGAGCGGACCTACGACGCCCTGTGGAGCGAGATGCTCGATGGCGACGAGGAGCTCGGCGAGACGCTGGAGGTCCTGGGCCGCAAGATCCACCTGCCCCACGCCACCGGCGGCCTGCTGCGGGCGAGCTTCGCCAGCCTCTGCGGCGTGGCGCTGGGGCCGAACGACTATCTGGCCCTGGCCGAGCGCTTCCACACCGTCTTCCTGGAGCGCGTGCCGCGGCTGACGCCGGCGCGGCGAGAGGAGGCGCGGCGCTTCGTCACCCTGATCGACGCCCTCTATGAGGCCCGCGCCAAGCTGATCGTCCTGGCCGAGGCCGAGCCGACCCAGCTCTATCCGGAGGGCGACGGCGCCTTCGAGTTCGAGCGCACGGCCTCGCGCCTGCAGGAAATGCGCTCCGCCGACTGGCTCACCGAGCGGGGCTAGGCCCCGCGCGAAGCGCAAAAAAGAAGGGGACACAAAGGACACGAAGGTTCGCAAAGCGCACGAAGCGCGGCGGTGAGCCCTTTAGTGTCCTTCGCGCCCCTTCGTGCCCTTCGTGTCGCCCCTCGCCTTACAGCGCCTGCGGCGCGCGATCGGCCCGCAGGCTTTCGACCAGCTGGCGGGCGACGGGGCGCAGTTCGTCCAGATTGCGGACGCAGATCTTCAATTCCCGGGCGGCCCAGTCGTCGGTGAGGGCGACGATGGCCAGGTTCATGGTGCAGACGGCCCGGGCCGCCGTGGTCTCGGGCACGACGCCCACCCCCACCCCGCACTCCACCAGCCGGCAGACCGCGTCGAAGCTGCGCAGCTGGACCCGCAGCCGCAGGCGCCGGCCCTCGCGGCCGGCCCGGGCGGCGAGGAAGCGCTGCAGGGAGCTGGCCCGGTCCAGGCCCACCAGGTCGTAGTCCAGCACCTGGGCGAAGGCGGCGCTCACATTCTGGGCCAGGGGATGGTCCAGGGCCGTGACCACCACGAAGCGGTCGGTGCGGAAGGCGAAGGTCTCCAGGGCGCCCACATCGACCGTGCCGGCCACGATGCCCACATCGGCGGCGCCCTCGGCCACCAGGCCGACGATCTCGTCCGACAGCCGCTCCTCGAGATCGACGCTGACCTGGGGATTGTCGGCCAGGAAGGAGGACAGGGCCTCGGGCAGGAATTCGGTCAGGGCGTTGGTGTTGGCCAGGACGCGCACCTCGCCGGCGGCGCTGTCGGCGATGAGGCCCAGCTCGTCCTGCATCCGCGCGCTCTGTTCCAGGAGGCCGCGGGCGTGCTTGAGCAGCAGCAGGCCGGCCGGGGTGGGCGTCACCCCCAGGCGCGAGCGGGTCAGCAGGGCTGCGCCGAGCGACTGCTCCATGGCCCGGATGCGGGTGGAGGCCGCCGCCAGCGCCAGGGCCGAGCGTTCGGCGCCGCGGGTGATGGAGCCGGCCTCCACCACGTCGCAGAACAGCCTCAGATCCACCAGGTCGAACCGCATCCTTCGTCTCCCGCGAAGGAAGGCTACAGCAAAGACGGATTGCCCGGGAGGGCGAAAGCCGAGAGACTTCCGCGCAAGCGAAGGCGCGCAGGCTGGGCGATTGTGTTCGGCGGCTTCGTTGACACCCCCATATGGCGGCGTAAAAGCGGCCTCAAGCAAGCTAGGGCAAGAGGGAGCGGCTGTAGAACCGATGTCGGACGCCTCGAAGACTATCCGGGTCAGACCCACCTCGCCGCACGTTCAGGTGTGGCGCTGGCATCTCACCGCGATCACCTCCATCACCCATCGGATCACCGGGATCGGCCTCTATGTGGGCACGCTGATCCTCGCCGGCTGGGCCATTTCGCTGGCCATGGGGCCTGAGGCCTATGAGGTCTTCATGGGCCTGATGGGCTCGGTCCTGGGCAAGCTCGTTCTGTTCGCGCTCAGCCTGGCGGTCTTCTTCCACCTGGCCAAGGGCGTCCAGCATCTGATCTGGGACACCGGCGTCGGCCTCAAGC
>Ga0208179_1001009_pt1 | contig 15471 bp, 23 predicted proteins | sample Malvired_Geostar_FD_184238 | JGI IMG/M metagenome (GOLD analysis project Ga0208179, IMG submission 184238) | Marine viral communities from the Global Malaspina Expedition - Malaspina viral metaG DeepMed_Geostar (SPAdes) (version 2) | ecosystem: Environmental > Aquatic > Marine > Oceanic | place...
TGTCCTCAGCCATTGCTTCGGCTAGTAACGTTGGTGATGGTGAAATATCAAATTCTAGCATTGATTATTTTTTCCTTTCTATCCTTTCCCTGATGAAGCCCACCCACCGCCAAGAAACCTGATCGGCGGTGGGAAGAACACACGATTGGATTTACTCCGACACTTCCGGCAACGCTTCGTCGGCTCACTATCAAAGCTCTCGCGCATCTCCCACTCGTACTTGCACTTGCTGCACCGATAGACGTATGTCGGCAACTTAGATTCCCCTTTCCTTAAATGGCTAGCCATTATGGATTAAGGCGTTAACCATCAAAGCAATATCTCTATTCATTGATTCCACCGTGGTATGGTCGGCAGCGGTTTCTCGAAATCCCTTGGCCTGATGGTGCTTTGTGATCGGCTTACCCGCTATGAATTTCTGCCATGCGAGATGAATCCACCGTGCGCCTTGATCTGCCCTGAGAGCGGATTCCACCCCTCTAACGTGCCGTACTACAAACTGATTTATATGGTCCCTTAATGCTTTCCTTGGGTCACCTACTTCCTGTATGTCCAGGTCATCAATGGTGCCCTGCCAAAAACGCTTGTTTTGCTCGGGATCAATCTGTTCGTAAAGCAGTGACATGACCCCGACTGCTGCTCCAGGGAAATGGGCCTTCTGTCCTCTCGTTGCCAGTGCAGCATGGGGGTAGAGTGCATTATTATGCTCATCGCCGAACCTGAGAAATAATTCGAGAGCCTCTGGCGGAGTTGGAGCCTCTCTAGTCCTCGGCCTGGATCTGTCATTCGCTAACTGCCACAAGAATGTCACCATGCTTGCTATTATGGTCGGACTTCGTGCGCCCAATAAGGCTAGGGCATCCTTAGCGGATCGGGGCTTGCTAATATCTATGTACTCAAAGTAGCTAGTTGGTAACCCGGACACCACCGGGACACGCAGCGTTGTCCCCGTGTTCAACGCTGCAAGTAGGCGGTGCTGGCCGTCAAGAAGATTACCGTTTACGTCAAGCCTGATCGGGTCGCCGGTATACTTCCACTGGTTGCTCGCATGTGCTCGTTCTATCTTCCTGACATTGGCGTTATAGACACTCCTGTTGTTACGGTTGGATTCGAGCAACCGTTGCGCTGATGCCGGATCGATATCATAGGTTCCATGCTCAAGTACATAGGGCCTTCCGTTCTCACGGATTGCCACCGTATATGTATTAGATACTAACCTCATTATAGTCCCCTTTCTTTATTCCCTTACTTCGATTGTTAGAACTGTTCGGTCCTGCCCCTTTGTCCAGGTCACCGGCATCAGGGCGAATCGGCTGTCGTCTACACCCAGGGCATTTGCCACCCCATCAAGGGCTGATTTCATCCCTGCCCAGAAATTGTCCGCATCACGCCCTCTGAGAACGGATCTGGAAACGGTTGGGGTGATGTGAACCACTGCCTGTGGGTCTATCGTTGAGCTTTGCCCCCTTTCTGTGCGCTGTAGATACTCTTTTGTAGCGAAATAGAAGTCCATCTCGCACTGTCGCCTAGCTGCGGTGTGCAGAATCAGCGCCCACTTGCTCCGGCGTGAATTCTTTGCGGCGCTGTTGCCACTGAGGTTGACCGGGTTACCTCGGTCTACTGGCACAGCGTAGATGGTGTACGGAACGTCCACGATTATCATCCAAGTATCACCCAACAAAATCCGAGGAACATAACGGATAGCAGTATCAATGCTGCCGTGTCCCATTTCTCGTTATCAGTCATCGTGTCACCCTCTGCCTGGAGTCAGCTTGATATTTCTCCCGGCCAGCCCGGATCGCTGCTTGCTCCGGCCCTCTCTCTTTTTTCGGTCCTTGGCCTAAAGGCATACCGAACTCACTATGAATTGAGTTCATTCCAATATTTCGTTCTCCACAGAGTTTGCATATACCTGCGGATGTTGGTCCCTTCGGTGCGTCGAACACCCAATGGTGGGAACAGTCTGGGTTCTTCTTAAACCGATAGCACTCCTGGCAAAGACCTTTACTCCTTCGGGATCGTGGGCCACCGCACCTATCACATGTGTGTTCACTCATTGCCCACCCCATAGTATTTATTCCGTCCGGCACTGCGGGACTCCTCTTCCAGGAAGACGAACTTCCCCTTGGAACCAGTGAGTACCTTGCTGACGTTCGGCAAAGCAATGCCTGTCTCTTCAGCTATCTCCGATGGAGTCGCCTTCCCACCAAGCAGCTCAATGGCATGGGCTATTCGGAAGGGGTTGTCTGTGGACTGTGCCACCAAGCCGGGGTCGTCAGTCTGGATCTCCCTGATGTTGACCAACCCCTCCTGTTCTTCAGCGCCGAACTCAAGTGATAGTGCGTGTTTGAAGTTGCGCTTACTATCGTTAGCCTTCACCGTCTCCAATAGAAGATTCAGATTGTGCCCATACTCTGATCCCACGAGCCGTGTCTCGATGTCGCATCCTGCGGTGAAATGCACAGACCCGAAGACATGCTTATCGTCTCCCCTTGGAGTATGCCCGACGCCCAACCAGGTCAGGCCCAAGGCATTCATGGCATCAGTGAACTGGTTGGCAGTGGTGTCGTCTAGCAACGAGCCCAAACCTGTACGTGATATGGAGTCGAGGATGACCACTGAGTCAGGGTGCTTCCGTCCTTCTTGCTCGATATGCCAAAGGACACTCTTGAAGGTCAGCCCTCTTGCATGAATGTATCCGATTCCACTGGGCATATCCGACGGGAACCCAAGGGCACGACGCACGGCATAGTCCCTCACAAGAAACGTATTGCGTGGGCGTTCAAGGTTTGCGTAGATAACGTGACGCTTCAATGCGTTGAATGGAGACGTTAGCCCATTGGACAGGCATACACCCATGATCAGGGACACCCACGACTTGCCTGTACCAGGTGGAGCGAACAGGATTGTCCCGGCCCCTTCCCTGAGAAACGGATACAGAGGGAACGCAATCGGCGGAGCAAACTCCGTCGCGGAGATGTAGTCAACCTTGAGGCTCTCCATGTCCCAGTTGATCACCGCCTGGCATAACAGGCCGATGTCATGAGTGATGGCCTTCTCGCTGTAGATGGATATGATAGCGTCGGACAGGTTCCGCACGATATCACGGACGAATCGACTACGCTGATCCCCCTTTTCCAGGTTGATGTTATCGAAGGCGGTATGCGCTCCGTTCACAAAAAACATGATGCGTCCGTGGATACCTGTACGCTCACGCCGTGCGTTATCTATTCTGATTTTTATCTGGTCGGTGGTGCCGAGCATACGTTCACCGTCAGCCCCATGCTCAGATGCCGAATAGTTGAAATTCGTTCCCACGGTGGTCATTGACTACTACCCCTTTCATGTAGGCTGATTCCACGGTACGCTGGATTTCTTCCCAAGTGATACCCTGCTGTTCATAGCCTTCTGTAAATCGTGCATACATAATCTTGAGTGCCTTCTCGAATGGCATCCCTGCTTCTCGTAGTTGCTGTGCTTCTATGTATGCTGCGTCATCCCGTTGACCTTCCGGCACGACATCCTGCCACGGCTTTGGATATCGCTTCCCGGTGAAGGAATCAACGGTGAGCTCTAGACGATCCGCAGAGGAGGAGGCTTTGAGGCAATCGACGACGAACTCCCATGCGTGTGCGATGCTAGAAAACGGCATGGGTTCCTGCGGATGATTGAGGAGCTTGTACCGTGGAGTTGGTGGAGCTGCAACCTGGGTTCCATTCGCTTTGAGTTCGACCGTGACCTCACGCCCATCGAACTTGACGATCTGCTTGGACGATGGACTGGGATAGCCAACCTCTTGGAAGTATACGTGGAGCCTGTTCCGGGCCGTCCTCACTAACCGTGGGCTCGTGTCGAGCCGGTCCCAACAGTACAGCATGATGGCCTGTGCCAGTGCCTCGTCATCCACATCAAGGACAGCGAGTGAGTTGCTCTTCTCCCCCAACACGATGCCAAGTCCTTCAGCCTGTTCCCAGGGGAGAGACTCTACGGTTTTGAGGGAGGGCTCAAGGCTCGTCCAGCCCTGAGATATGGGAACCTTGGCAAGGCCGTTGGTGTCCTTGCGTAACGGGATACAGAGCCACGAGCGTTCCTCGAACATCGTGGTCGCGGCTTGCCTCAAAGATGTAGGCATAGTTCCCTTTCTCCTTTTTAATTTGTTAGCCTGCCTAGGCGTCTTCATATATTACTAGGCGGGTAGGAGGCGCCATGAAACCCAACACCCTGATACCTTACTAGCATTCCGTATCAGTCCCACTAGGGCCTTCGGCAGGACATTATATAACCTGTTCCCCTAGATATTTAGCTACTATTTCTGTGGGCCACTCCTCATATGGCGCCCACTTAATGTACCTTCCGCACAAGGCGCATGATGTTCGTGCCTTGAATCTCCCTGATTGTTCTTGTTGCCAACTGAACTCCAGATCTTGCAACCACGTTGGTGCTATCTGGTCGTCAGGGAAGCACTTCTTACAGTACATAATCCTTCCCATCGGATTATGCGCCATCTAGCATACGATTGATCGCGGTCAGCGGTACAAGCAGACGTTTGCCGAGCTTAATCACGGGTATTTCCCCTGCTCGTACCGCCTTGTAGGCGCTGACCCGGCCTATTCCGAGCATTTTCCCTGCATCCTCTACGGACACGGTCAACCGTACTATCTCTGTAGCCATCTGAAGTCTCCTCTCCCATGCCCTAAAGTAATTTCGGCAAAACACTATCGCGAAACAGAATATACCTTAGATAATATTGGTTTGTCCTCTGGTCCCTTCAAATAGGGGGCAACCCAGATCAGCTTGTGGTCCTTGGTCGATGGTCGCCATTGCGCCCGGATATGCCCACTCACCCACCACTGGTGTTGCCAGTTGACCTCACTCCCCTCTCCCTGGAGCCTCTTGTTGTTCACCATGTTGACGGCAGACCTTCTCAGGGTTACTACTGACGCTTCACCCTCATCGTGGAGGTGTTCACCAATCTGTCGCCTCAATGATCTCGGCGCTCCGGCCTTTGCCATAGTTACATAGGGGGAATTGATGAAGGCAAGATAGCCAAGTATCCAGCCTGCACTATCGTGCGCAGATATAGGGTGCTTTGGCATATTATCTGGGTAGATATCCCCATATCTAAATAACCCCACTGTGGAGAGGTGTGCCGACATTTCTCCCTCACTATCCCACGAGGAGGTGGGGCATACAGTGACACCGAATCCCGGTCCTTCGTCCGATATCAACATCCAATCCACATCGAAATTTTCCTCAGACGCCAATGGCAACGCTGCTTCCCACGAGAAGAACATATATGGGTGCGGAAGAACGTCCCTTGATATGGTGTGTCGCGGGACGGGAGAGTGATGCGCTATTAACCTTGTTGACTCTTTCCAGAGATACACCTGAGCCATACCAATCTGGTGTACCAGCGCCGCTCTTCTCACAACATCAGGGATATTATCATCCGGCGGCATCGGAATAGGCTTGATAGATGGGTGGTTATGCACACTTATTGAGAGCTGTGTTGCGAGGCGTTCAGCAAGGGCGTGCCAGGGTTGGGTGTTCCTAAACCGAGCAGAAGCATCCCTATCCTGTATATACCTCAGCAGAAGAGGGTTGGAACGGAGACTCTCCTGTGTTCGAGCTAAATATTGTTCGGCTTCTTGGATTATCTCTGGTGTATTCGCGACGGCCAAGGAATCTTTCCCTACCCTCTGCTTAATAATGTCGCGTATTGTATCCAACTGGGTAAAGCTGGGGATAAAATTAGTTTCCATTGGTTTCTCCTAAAGTAATTGCAGTTGTTCTTCAACCAGCCACCAAGTGACTTGGGCCTTGCCATGCCACTGGCGGTGGTTGCCTTGTTTCAGTTTGCCTTGGTTCTTGAGGTCACTGAGCCTACGCTCTACGCGCATATGTCCAAGCCCTGTTCCATCGCCGATCTCACCGGCGGTCTGACCAGGGTTGCGAGTCACATACTCAAGGCACTGTTGCATGAGCGTCAGTCGTTGTCCGCTCTGGGTGATTTCACTCCCGGCCAAGTGTGAGGTGATGGGGTCACCTGACCGGGAGATTGGTGACGGTTTAAAAGAGGTGGTCATCTTCCTCTTCCTCTTTGGCCTCCGTCGGTGCGTCCTCATTAGTCTTATGATCCTCTACCCAAGCCACCACCTGGTCGTACTCAGTACGGGTCAGTTCCTTACTATCTGTTTTACCAAAGGTGGTTTCCATGTGGGACCTGACTGCCTCGTCTGACAAGTCAGCAGATGGTACGGCTGTTCGCACATCATTTAGAATCGCAAAGAGACGTCTCCGTTGTGCGTCTGTGATAAGGCGCGTGTCGTTGCCATCCCTGACAGGAACCAGGTCTAGGGGGCCTGAAGCCCTCTGCCCGGAGTTCTGAATCGTCTGTTTTTCTTCCTGAATCATTTCTTCCGCAGGAGTGGGTGAGTACCCTGCCAGTACTACTACCCATGACAGGCAGGACCGTAGTGCCTTCGAGATGGCACGAGTCTGGGCCATGCTCCGCTGTTGGTATGCAGGTCTGGAGTCCCAGGGTTTGTCATCTGGTCTTCCTGCCTCACACTCTGCTGCGGATCGCTCTACATTGGAGGCGTCAACAGCAACAGCACGAGCTTCCCATCCACCCCCCTCCAAAGGGCGCGTCCAATCAATCCGTGCAGTGATCCCATAACCTACCCCAATAGTTTGCCATGCCTCGACGGTGAGGTATTTACGGCCAGAGATGGTTGCGTACAGGTTGCAGGATTCGACTACCTCTGCCAACACCTGTGCTTTTTCACCGGCCTCTTTTACTGTGTATCGGTACTCTTCTGACCCCATCGGTCTGGCAGGGGCGAGTTCAGTGTGATCTATCTGTACAAGTTCTTGTGTCATGACGTTCCTTTCTATTCACCTATTACTGGGTATCTGGATTGAAGGGCTGCAACGAGAGCGTCACTCTCTGCCAGCAAAGCTTCGTTGCTTATGCCGTCAGGAGATATATCCTCTACGGTGCAGTCCCAGGTGTGTACCCCACGGGTACTGACTGAAACGCTAACGCGCTTGCGTACCTGTCGGTCGCTTGTTTCGGTCATGGTCGTTCCCTTCTGTGGGTACACTTGAGCATCCCTTTAATATTTGGGTATGCCAACCCACATCTGCATATGAATCGAATCCTGGTCATTACTTCTTGTGGTTCCAGAACAGCAATTTCCCCAAATCACGCCATTCTTTGACGCTTACTGACCCTGACGCAAGCATGGCTACGGTATGATCCAACGCTGCCTGCCGTTCTTCCGGGGTGTCTAGTGCCTGGGTCAACATCGTTGCCAACTGGATACCCGCCTTCGCCTGTGGGGGCAGGAACTTCATCAGTATCGAAATCATGGTATGGCTCTCCTTTCTTTATGGTATAGTGGGAACTGGTAGTTCCCTTTCTGGAAATAGGGCTGTGTGGGTTTGGTCACCTGCATCGCCCTATTTCTTTGGGAAGTCACCACCCCTCGTAGTGGCTTCCATATCCTGCTCCCTCAAGCAGGGACACTGGCTCTCCGGCGGTATTCTCTGCGCTTACAGGGCTCACCACAATAGAGTGATTTCTTCATGCCCTGAAACTCAGTGCCGCACACTACACACTGCTTGCTGTAGTCATTCCTTCGATACGATGCAAGCAATGCTCCAACATTGGAGCGTTTTTCCTCCTCCATTGATCCCCCCTCAAAGATCATATTTAACCGTGAGTCGTTCTGTCATAAACCTAGTCGTTTTCTTTCATTGGTATTGAGAATCCGTCCGGCTGATACGAGTCGCTTACCATATGCGTGCTGATGCATTGCCCCATCGACTTTACTCGCAAACCTGTCAGCGTCGGACCGTACATCAATAACAAGATCCATGCACAGGCAGCCCTTCGTAGTACATGGACTGTACGGTGATGCCTCGGTAGCGAAATCGTGGTCGCCCTCATCGTGTTGGCACTGGACCTCTTCATTGGCACAGACGCGAGTTGGATTGGTCATGTTGCTCCTTTCCCATTGCTATGTGGGCTTCACCACTTCGCGGTGGCATTCCGGGCAGTAATGATGAGCCAGGGCCGGCCAGGAGATGCGAACAAAAAGCCTTCCGCATCGAGGACATACCCCAACCTTATGCTCCATGTAGTCCCCCTTTCACGAGGATTATAGCACATATCGGTAAAGGACACAATCCGTTATCGTTAATAGTTTAAACAAATACAGGGTCACAGGAAGTGGACTGTGACCCTGTATTGGGGGCTGGTAATGCCAGCTTCGTCTAGTGGTGCGTTGGCGCACGGCTCCTGGTCATGCGCCACACATAAATCACTATGAACACCATGAACACTACTGCGCTGTACCCAGCGAGATGAGAAGTCAGCCCGATAGAGTCAATGATCCTGATGGTGCTGTCGAGCCATTCGATACCTAACGACAGACGATAGTTGGCCTCGGCTACTATGAGGCCAACTAGGTCTGCACAGGAATCCAATTACTTCACACTTATCGGTACGTCAATCATCTGGTCAACGCTGTTACGATATTTTACGGTGGATGCAATAGTATGTGAGGCAGTGTCAATACCTGAGCCATTTCCTATCTTTACAGTCGAGTCCTGTTGGAACAGACCTGCCTTTAAAAATGACAGGTTGAAGGAGCCGACACTGCAATCCACATCCTCAAATATCACTGTCTTTATTGTCGCATCTCCGAGGAGGGTGATTAAAATTCTATCTACAACACCACCGTCTGATTCAAAACTACCAGCACCTCGTTCTGATTCAATCGTGATGTCTGGGATGGTGTTGTCGAGTGTCGAAGAGTTCGTGTGACCGTCAACACTTCCCGCTAAAGCCAGTGTGTGGATTTCGCTAGTAGCCAGCGAAAAAGTAGGAGCAGACGACGTTCCCTTAATATAGAACGTATCAGCGTAGAGATACCCAGTGGTGTTCCCAGTTCCCCTTTGAACAACTACGCAGTCAGTAAGACCAGTTCGGCCTAACTGCATATCCTTGAACGTTAGCTCTCGCACTCTCGAATTTGCCGCCAACGAGATCTCAAGGGTTTGGCTCTCTACTCCGTCAAGCGTACCGCCGACGTATGGCGCAAGGGGTTGGCCGAGCGTTTCGTTTATACCTAAGTCTGGATAGACTGCCCCTGCCTTGGGGTATTCATACGTTGCATGGGCAATATCAATGACTGCAAAGTACAGCCCTACTGCCACGACAAGACCAGACAGCATGACAGAGCCACCAATGACAAACTTAACTTTGCCCTGTCCAAGGGAGAAGCGGAACCCCGGTGTTTTCACCCTTGGAACACCAACAGAGCCGGGGACACTGGGAACACGAACCTTACGGCTCTTGATAATAAACTTTAATTTACTGAACATCCTCACTCTCCCTTCTTTTTCTTTCCACCGTTGGAGTCTCCCCAACCACCCTCGAACAGCTTCCCTAAACCTGCGCTCACGGGAATCGTCAGGACGGCGAGAGCAGTTAAAAGTCCCTCAATATTATCCAGTGTGCTACTCGATGTAGTAGCAGAAATTATAATCCGTGCTGCAAGGAACAGCCAAACAAAGACCACCGGTGCAAAGATGATAAGTACTATTAGCTCCTTGCCAGTAAGCGTGACCTTACCAGAGTCAACGTACTCTACCTGTGTTTCCTGCTCCTGTTCTTCCTCATCAGCCACTAGTATCCTCCATAGGATCTACGTTCTCCAGAAGGTAACGCGCTTGACTGTCCAAGCTCCCTAAGCGTATCGCCGAACATGGAATGGTCACTGGATATTGTTCTCATTTCATTGTCGATAATGGCTTGGATTTTTACTACATCCTCTAGGCTGTCACCCATCTCCTCTATCGTTTCTTCCAGAGCGACAACCGTCTCCTGCAACTCGGATACCGTGCTGTCCTGCTGTGCCACATACCAGATGATACCGAATGCTTGCACCACGATTATGCCGATGACTGCTATAGGAAGTTTAATGTTCGCAAAGTCCATTATTCCTGCTCCAATACCTTCAAGCTCACGCCACCAAGGAAACCAAAGACACTGCCTATAACAGCAGTGACTACCTCAGTTGCGCCCATCTCCATGCCAATCCACATACCAACGATGCCAAAGATCGTACCACAGAGGATCGCTGCCATAATCTGGGGTCTCAGTTTACCTAACATTCACTTGCTCCTCTCCAGCCCCAACGTGCATCGTAGAAGCTATAGTCTTCCCTCAAAACGAGCGATGCTTCAATCTTGTTCTTTACCCTCACCCAGTTTGGGATTGGTAAGCAGCTATCAATGAGGCATTGGAAAAACCCATCCGGATAAGTATGGATCGTCACTGCTGATGCGGTTACGATCTGTACCCCGGTGGTGTGGGAAGGGATAGGAGCCGGTGCCTCGATGAACTGGGTTACCGACGGTGCCGAACCCTCCCAGTGCTTGTACTCCTCAACAACAGGATTGCCCACTGATACCATTCCGATATCACGGACAATCTGTGGCAGCCAATCCACAAGGAACCCTGGGTCGCGAACCTTCAGTCCCGTCCGAGTTGACACATATCCTTGTATCATCAGTAACGCCACGTTTATCTCCCACCATTACGGCACTTCATCCAGTTGCAGAGTAACCGTTGTTACCTTGCTTGCCTCGGCCCGAGTCTCATCACTGACCATGCTTAACCCATGACGTAGGGCGACCACCTTCACATCGACGTAGCGTGTGCCGAACAAAGCACAGGTGAACGCCTGGCCGATAGTGTTGCCCTCAGCCTCGTACAGGTCACCAAGCACGGCCTGTGCGTTACGGTTCTCCTGGTTGGCAGTCTGAACAATGTCCACATCCATAGTCCACCGGCGGTAGGAGTCAGACTCATCGTTTCCTGCCGTCGTCTTGTTGAGTTTCTTTTTATAGGTGATCTCCATGTCGTAGCCCTTGGGTGTATTGCCGGTCGTACCAGACCTGGCATAGTTCTCCCTGATCTGAATCTCCCTGCCCTCTACGCCAGCACCCGATGCTATCTGGAGCTTACGAGTACCACTCAGAATGTTCCCGATATCGGTGGAGGGAGTGGCATCATTAACTCCGTAATCAAGATTGATATACTCACCAGATGTACTTCCTGATAAGTCGTCTGCCTCAAGGCCAACCTCAAAGAAGGCTGCGTTGTCGAATGGGAATCCCATGTCTAGCCGTGGCCTGTCCTGTACACCGCTGGCAACGTAGTTAATGGTGACACCGCTATCAGGATGGGCTAGTGGGTTAAGGATAAACTCTAGGCTAACAGTAGTAGTTGTGAGGCGTTCTTGGAAGTGGAGTCGCATATTCCCATCGTCTGCTGGGGAAAGGGCCATCCAGTCTATCTCTCGGTTTGCCGTGTCATTCTGGAATATGAAGTGGAACCCTGCACTACGGTCATCACCCACGCTTCCCTGTCCACTGTATGCCCCTATCCATGCCTTCTTCCCTGCTGCATTACCCCCATAAGCGAAGATGAGCCAATCGTTACTGCTTACAGCGTAGGTTCCATAGCCGGACATATCCGCGTCTAATGCACCAAAGAGATTAAAGTTGAGGATCTTTACACTGCTGCCACTACTGGAGTAGGTGTACTCAACGAACTCCCCAGTGGCGAGGCTGATGTAGAGGCTGTCCAAACCATTGTTGTAGGGGTTGGCCCAGACCTGACAGATCCTCCCGTTGTTGGCACTTGTTGGAAGGGTTACCAGTTTGTGAATGCCCCCGGCCGAAGTATCGACTGCATATACTCCGTTGTCTGTTACGAATATGGGGGCAACATCACCGTTCAAATCGTAGTACACGGCAGAACCGTGAACACCATTCGGGGCATCCGCCGCTGCTGCATCGACCACTGCCCATGCAACCCCCTTGTTGGTGCTTTTTTCTACGATAACAAGGTTAGCCGTCTTATCCCAGACCATTGTGTATGAGCCTACACCAGCAACAGTCTCTATCCGACCGAGGTGAAGGTTAGACCCTCTCGGTACTTTAACGTCGCCATCGCTGCTGACGGGTATTTTCGATGCGGTTAATTGCGTAGTCGCTTCTGTCCAACCTGCGGCAGTTACCTCATCATTGTGGTAGACCCGGTGGTTATTCATGTTCACGTTTAGACCAGCAACAAACAGCCCTAGGATTTCCTGCCCGTCCACCGTGGAGTCTATAAAGAAGCCAGTACCACCTACTGGTAAGGTTGCAGCGTCGCCAGCCGAAATATTCGTACTCATATCGCCGCCGATGTTTGCTTCGTTTCCCCACTCTGTGCTTGACCCAGTGTAATCGGCTAGGTACACCCTACTTTGGTCAGTCGTGTCATCTATGATGGTTTCCCACAGTGTCCAGAGACCGTTAGTGTGTTCAAAGCTCGTGGTGATACGGTTGAAGGTAACATTGGTTACAGTGGGAATGGTGCTTGCTGCGTTTGTTCGTCCCAATGTCGTCGGCACAAACCGTGTATCAAGATGGCTCATCTTGGAACGCTTCAGCCGCTCTGGGTTATCAATATCCCTAGCCAGTACCTTGTTCAATCCGAACCCACTGGTTGCAGCAGGAAGGTTGAACTGGTTCCACGGAATGATGTTCCCTACGCGCTGAACACCCTCACGAGGTACGACTGTACCGAAAGGGTCGATGCGTTCCTCACGAATATGATTGCCCTGTCCGTCTGGTACAAGCACATAGTTGAGGCTATTTAAGGACATATGGTGCGCCATACTACGTCTTTTCCACTGGTATGGAACCAGCCTTTGGTTTCGCACGGATCAGACGGTCTATTGATTCCCACTCGTTGCGTAGCTCTGCCATCGTGTCCCGTTGTGACGCTGTCTTTTCCGGCAGGGCACGGAGCGCATACCAGGCTGCGTAGCTGCTCAGGTATTCCGAGTCTACCGATGTCGTACCACTGTTGGATGTGAGAAGCGCCGGTCCTTCCTGACCCATGATAAGGAGCCGGTGGTTCGATAGTCTGAGCATATCGCTCCGCAGGATATAGAGGAACCGTGTCCCTTCCTCATCCTCGATACGGATATGCTTGGGATTGATCTCGTTCCCTCTTGGAAATACCCAGCTCTCTGGTGTCTCCTCATAGATGATGGAGTTAATCCACTGGAACGACGTTAACTCAGAGCCGTACCCATTCGTCGCAGGGAGTTCGTACCGCTGAAAGTCCTTCCCCTGGAGGATAAGGCGTAGGTCCGATGCTATCGCTACGACTGCACCGCCGGACGAGATATTCACGCTAGCCGTAAGCTCTGTTGGGTTGTCCCCAAGCGTCAGGGCATCCAGGTTGAGATCCTGGCCTGGGCCTACCGAGTACCAGGTGTTCGTCGCTGTCAGGGCATCCGATGTCTTGGTTGTTGTCCCGTCAGTGATCTGCAGCGTTGCACGGCTTGCCGTGTTCGATCTCAACCACCCATGCAGGGATACCGTCATGCCGTGGTACTGGGCGTACTGGGTGATGCTACGGCTCAAGGAACAGGCAGCAGACCCACCACTGGTCATCTGTCCAGAGTAGGCCATCTGGTTCGGCACGGTTGTGGAGCGTGCCATCGCTGCACCAGACCCTGCCAAGGTCATTCCATCAGGAGCTGCTGATGTACCACTCGTCCACCGCTGCATGGAGCCATAGCCCCATAGCAAGTCCTGTGCAACGTACTCCATGTTTGTCTTACTCAACAGAAACCGCTTGCGGATGCGCCGTGTCGCTGCGTCTATTCCATCCTTGATAAGACGGGATACAAACACAGGGCTTGGAACAAACACCAGATACTGTGAGGTGTTGTCCGGCGTGGTGCCAAAGTTCGGGGTAACCGTCATCAGACTGGAACTTGATGTACTTGCTGATGCCCTTCGGGGGTCTTGGTCTATACCCGTTCCTGTGTGGACGTAGACCTCGTACCCCTTCAGGTCATTGTCTGTTGCGTGGACAAGGTATTCTGTATCGGCGATCGTGCCAGAGGCTCCGGCAGTAGCTGTGCCTTCTCGGGCTAGCAAACCGCTCTTTCTGGCAGCGTCAACAATAATGCTTGCTCTGGTTGCTAGTTCTGGCACAGGCTACTCCTTATGGTTATTCAGCGTCTTCGTCTTCGCCGTCGTCCTGATCGTCGTCGGCCTCTTCAGCCTCTTCAGCCTCTTCCTCAACAACCTCTTCCTCTTCTGGGGCATCTACAATGGTAACTTCTTCTGTGTCTAGCATGAGCTTCTCCTTCTATGTAATAGTACCTTCTTCATCCCTGAACAGAACACCAACAGCTACAGCAAGAGCTTGTAGCCTACCAGCATCATCACTAGCTTCAAGATAATAATCCCGATGGGTCTTTATTGGCGTTACATCTGGCGTTGTGAATGAACCATCGGAGGGGTCATAGGTGTCTCCTATTGCCCCAGAGTCTGTAGCAACCTTGCTATATCCAGTTGGCGGTGTCCAACTGTCGTCAGCTTCGGCAATATTAACCACCTTATTATCACTATCTAATACTATGTATTTTGCCATCGTATTCTCCTATATTGTCCAAACTGCGACATACCCTGCTCCACCAGCACCACCAGCACCACCAGAAGCGGAAGAAGAACCACCTCCACCTGCTCCTCCGCCACCGCCTTGGCCCCCTGCTCCTCCAGTACCTCCTGCGCCACCAGTGTTGGAACCACCACCGCCTCCACCACTCCCAGCGAAATATCCAGACCCTGCTGCACCTGCGGTTCCATTATTCCCACCAGCAGCACCTGCTGCACCGCCACCTCCAACAGTCATGTTGGTAAGAAGGCCACTTTTACCGCCAGCAGACCCGTCTGCTTGACCACTGGCATTGGTAATCTGTCCACCACCACCGCCACCGCCAGCACCAAAGTTTGAATCTACGCCCGCGCCAGACCCATTCCATGAAGAAGCCCCACCTTGGCCTCCACCCCAACCTCCTACTGAACCAGTATCATGACTCGTCGAGCCAACGTTGTTAGCAAACAGCGTTCCAGTTGCGTAATGGCCCGACGTATAACTTGCACTACCAACACCTGAGCCTGAACCAGTCTTTCCACTAGCTTGAGTTGCACCACCAAATAAACCACCCAAGCCTTTTTCTCCACCATAACCAGTTACAAGGCTACCAAAGGTAGTCGTGCCACCATCACCGCCATTGGTGCCATTGCCTGAACCACCAGCACCTGATGAACCGGCCGCTCCAATGGTTACTGTTTCGGTACTCCCGCAGGCTCCGATAGGGAGGAAGACTACAACATTCGCTGCTCCTCCACCGCCAGTGCCACCTAAAGCCTTGGTGATGCTCGAACCGCCGCCGCCTCCACCGCCTCCACCGCCCCCGACGCACTGAATCATAACCAGTGTGCCAGAAGATGGCTTTGTCCATGTGCCGGAGGAGGTGAAGGTCTGAACACTAGACCCCCCACCAGCAGCAATCTCAACACCGTTAATGTTCGCAATAT
>Ga0208179_1001011_pt1 | contig 15431 bp, 30 predicted proteins | sample Malvired_Geostar_FD_184238 | JGI IMG/M metagenome (GOLD analysis project Ga0208179, IMG submission 184238) | Marine viral communities from the Global Malaspina Expedition - Malaspina viral metaG DeepMed_Geostar (SPAdes) (version 2) | ecosystem: Environmental > Aquatic > Marine > Oceanic | place...
AAAAAAAACTCTCCATGTTACTGGAGAGTTTTTGGTGGTGCAGATCCAGACGTAATCTTACTTACGCCGATTCTTTGCTTTTTGAACGTGGCGGTAGACTTCGGCATCCGATGCCTGACGAGTATGAACCGATCCTGCCCCGAAGTGGCCGTAACGGGCCTTCTGGCGTTTGGTCGCTCTTTTATCTGCTTTTAACATAGTGTTCCCTCTCTCTTTATTTGATATATCTATTATACCATGTTATATTGTCTTTGTCAAGTAGTTGACAGAAATTGCTGTAGATGACGCATAAGGAAAAGCTAGTAGGAAACTTGGTTACGGAGCTGGACAAAAAAATGCCCCACCGGACTTTATATCATTCTTCCCCGGTAGGACATTTTTAATATATGTACTCTGCTTGCACACCAGCTGGGCAGAGAAGCCTCGTAAGTCGGTGTCGCTCTCAGATTTGCTCTATCGTGAATACTGAGTACTACGCTGATGATCAACACCCTTTCATCAGATTACCGTAAGCTCGGTGTCGCTAGTTAACTTGTTATTATTATACCAGTATATTTGGTATAAGTCAAGTACTTGACAAAAGTATTTATATATGTTGATAAGGAAAAGCTATATACCGGGGGTAAAAAAAACTCCCCGCTTAAAGGGGGAGTTGAGGGTGAGTATTTTACAACTCTATATCTAATAGTAGACCTTCGTAGCACTCCATGATTAAAGCGTGTAGTAGAGTTTTATTTGGGAGTGCTAAAACGTAGTTGACCATCTCAACTTCAGTCATCTCGTATAGATCTTCCAGATCTTCAAATAAGTTAGAATCCGATAATATGTCAAATAAGTAATTAGTATCAGATTCAAATATGTAGCGAGCAGTCATTTTGTTTATCCGGTTTTTGCGTGGAATATAGCTAGTAACGTTATATCCACCCGGAATAATATCCTCAAAGTATCCCATATTCTTTCACCCCCTTTAAGGTAGTCCTACCTTGATTCACTATATATAGTATAACATGGATTAATATAATTGTCAAGTGTTGACTTGTGTGCTTTTGGTGTGGCACGAGGTGACATCAGCCTCCGCTAGGGTAAGGAAAAGCTGTATATTGGGGGTAAAAAAATTCTGTGCATATTATACACAGAATAAAAAAAAGTTAAGGCTTAAAGGTTCCAATCTCCGTTCGTTGAGTTACCCTCGCCCCTGTGAACGTGCTGGTCGTATAGAGGCAGTCACAGCTCGGCCATTACCCTCGGAGTTACCTATCCCCTAGAGGGGGGAACCTGTCCTTAACTTGTTATACATAGTATAACATGAAAACAAGAGGTTGTCAAGTATTTATAGGTTAGATATGTTTCCACACTGAATCCACACAATTGAAGGGTTGACACCGAAGGCGGAGTGGTATAACGGTAAGGAAAAGCTATATACTGCTCATAAAAAAAATCTCGTGATAATTCACGAGATAAAAAAAAGTTAAGGATCTACAGCCCTGTCCCAGTTCGTTGAGTTACATTCGCTGGCGTGGTCGAGCGACACTTGTGGGGTCTACTGCCACGCTTCGGCCAGTACCTTCTGGGTTACCTGCCCCCTGTAGGGGTGGGCCTGTCCTTAACTTGTTATATATAGTATAACACGAAAATGAGGGATTGTCAAGTGTTTAGCATAAAAAATGATGTCCACACCAAACTCACACAATCTACGAGGGAACAGGCGGAGCTGCTGGTAAGGAAAAGATGCTAGAAGACTGAGGGTTACTCAGCCTCCTTAATTGGTTTTGATTTGCCTAGCACTAAATTATTTTCAATTTCCTCCCATGTCAGAGTATGTTTAACTTCCTTTCTCATTTCTTCGAGACGTTTATCCCTTGCCGATAGCATTAAAGCCTCTATTTCGGCTTCTGTATGTGTTCTCAGTAATTCTACATACTGAGCGAGTATTGAACCTAATCTAATCTGTTTTTCCATATATTCACCTCTTTTAATTTTTATCTGCTCTTATTATGGGTAGACTCGTTGGGAAAGTACCAAACTTGGTTTTTATCTACTTCTATTATGGGTGAACTCCCTGTTTTAGTACCAAACTTGGTTTTTTTTCGTAGCTAGAAAAAAGCTGAATTATGTGTTTTTTTTTGGAATTAAAATAGATCTTGACAAATATATAGCAGTATGTTGATAAGGAAAAGATGTATACTGCTGGAGCTGGACGGAGACAAAAAAACTCCCCATTTGCATGGGGAGCTGACATTCTGGACATACGTTACTTTCGCCGTGATTGATTCATTCCATCTGCATGTTACTGTCACGCACTCTGATTCATTTCATCCGTCTGTTACTGTCATGTGAATTGATTCATTCTAGCGTTGTGTTGCTTTCGCCGTCGTTGATTATGTTCCTAAGTAGAATTGAGTTGAAGTTATGCCATGCGACTGCCACATTTCCTTAGTATACTGATGAGCGACTACGATCCCTTCAAAAGTTCCGTCAGTATATTCGGTTAGCCGACAGACAGTTCCGTCTTCTGAAGATACCATATCTTTAACGTAGATGGATGCTGACACATCGTCACCTGTTGGAATACGCCCTGATATCTTAAAAGCGTACAGAACGTATTCCGTTTTTACCTTTGCAAGTAAAAACCTATTTAGCAGTTTTTTCATGATATATTGACCTTACCATTTTTATTGCCGTTTTCAAATCCTCTTCAGTCACAGGTTCGTGGATATATCCCTGTTCGTCCACCGTATCCTGTTCGAAGAAATTTTCTAGGCAGTCTACCCATTCTTCCCGATTAGGATCAAACTGGAATCGTTCTCCCTGATTATCTCCAGAGCATAGCCACAAGTTCGCCATTGCCGTTACCATTGTCATTGCTTTCGCCATTCCATCTTGGAAATTAAGTTCTTCAAATGAGTTGTACATATTTGCTCTCCCTTTTACTTTTACTATGTTAATTATACACCCTAATATAGTTAAAGTCAATTCTTTTTTTATTGATTCTATGTGTTGAGTAAGGTTTTGTGGCTGTAAAATAGGCTTAATCGTTCACAGACGCTCGTACAAAGGCTTGAGTAGAGTTTAGTGATGTTCTATCCCTGATAGCTTAGAACTAGGCAATGCTTTTTGGATAGAAGTGGCAAAAAGGAGAGCGAAGGGTGAGAGCGGGGTGGTAGCGTTAAGGAAAAGCTTGCAGCGGAGGCAGCGGGCGAGAAAATGACATGAAAAAAAAACAGCTCCTGCGTTAGCAGAGAACTGTTAATTTTACGACTGTTGCCTAAGTCGTACTTCGAACTTCCCTAATCTTCAATTGTAAATCAAACCCCACTTGTAATAGTCTCAATATTCAATGCTAATGGCAACTACTAACATGGCTATTGGTGAATTCCAGATGGTAACTTATCGTATTCTACTGTAATAATAGCGGTTCCGCTACAAGTAAGTATTTTCGGATTATCATCTCGAATTATATAGGACATTCCGGTAATATCGTAGATCACTCTATATCCTGAATTTGTTGAATATTCGTCACCGTAGTATTGTTTATAGATTGGTTGGTAACAACTTGTTGCGTTTGCCATTGGTTGGTCGTAATTCAGATCTCCGGTTAGATAAATTAAATCTCCATACTTTGGATAATAGTCTGGATTAGTTCCTGCTATTTTAGTTCCTTGGTAGTGCAGAGTTGGTATCGTAAGATCAGTAGGACCATTTGCTTTCGCAGTTCCGATAAATAGTAGAAACCAGACTGTAACAAAAACTACAGTTATTCCTATTCCCAGTAAGATTACATTTTTCATCCGTTTCAGCATGACGGCAACTCCTCTATAGTTTGTAATACAATTATACCACGATAGGATGTTTGAGTCAACTGATTGAGTCGGCGGAGGCTGGCAGCAGTAAGGAAAAGCTCTCCATGCTTGTCAAGCCCCAATTGTGGGGGTTTCGTGTGGATGTGTATTGTGTGGGTTTGGTGTGGGATGAGTTGAACCCCTTGACACAGAGTTACTTTTATGTTGAAGAAGGAAAAGCTACCCTGCAGCCTCGGCACGGCTGGTGAGGAACGTGGACAAAAAAAAGTGCTGACTGAATAGCCAGCACTTGAGAAATGAGATGTGAGAACTTCTTATGCGATTTTCATCCGTCGTAATGTTTTAAAGAGTGAATGTTTAATCGTCCAATTAAGTTTCACATTTTCATCCGTAGGATTCCGTAGGATATCCTTTACGGTTTCAGCTTGAGCGAGTTCGTCCCCGACTGCGAGGATACCGTTAGGTTGGTTTCGGAAGCATTCTGCCTGTTCTTCGGTAAGGTCAGCTTTGATGGTGATCAGTAATTCCATGTGATTGCTCCTCTTTATTTGATGTACTAAGTATACCACGATTCTCACTGTAAGTCAAGCATTGTCTCCGTCACCTGCACCACCCGCACTACCGCCGGGGGGCGGAGGAGGAGGAGTAAGGAAAAGCTATACCGGGGGAGCTAGTGGGGGTGAGAGTCTTCGAGGTGCAGTCCGTAGTCTTCGAATGTTTGATAGTGTGCATCCCATATTGCTTTCACTAATTTAGAGTAGCGAATACCAAAGTTAGGCCGATCTGCCCATGCAGTTTCAAATTTCACTTCCCAATTGGGATAAACGATACAAGATACTTCATGTTCAGATAATAACTGTTGAAAGGTTTCATCGTCTAAAAGGATGTTAATAACCTTATTCCAGTTCTCTTGCCAATCTTCGTTTTCTCCGGTTATGAAATATCGTTGATCAGGATAAAGGTTACTAGAATATTTACGAAATGTTGGATAATTCATTTTATTCTCCATTGGATGTTAGCTGACGAAGTATACCACCACGGATTGTCGAAGTGAAGTAGGAGTGTAGGAGATGCAGGAGCAAGTGCTGCAGTGTTAAGGAAAAGCTATATATCCCCGGTTTGCGGGTGCTGCGGGTGATGCGGGGTACATTTTAACTATGACAAAAAAAATCCCCCCTCAAAGGGGGATTAGTGGTTTTCTATGTGATGTGTGTGGTGAGGGCTAAAATTCCTCGAATTCGAGGAATTCCAGTTCCAGCCCATCCCCCGCATCGTCCCAGTGGATATCGGGGTCGTGGCACTCGCACCAGCAAATGGGGATCCACGTGGAAGTGGCGGGGAAATTGGGATCCTGAACCTCGCAGGGGTCGCAGTTGTAGCAAAAATCCATTTTTGGGCCTCTCTTTATTTGATATACATAGTATAACACACAAAAACCAGGATGTCAATGTCTTTTAACGTGTGAATTTGGTGTGGGAAACTGGCACGAAGTGTGGGCAGGAGAGGCACAGGAGCTAGCTATGGCGGGCGAGGAGGGGTGTGTTGGCTGAAGGAAAAGCTGTATATGGAGCTGGCTGGCGTGGGACAAAAAAAATCCCCCTTTTTAGGGGGATCGGTAGTTTTGGAGTTTGGCTAGTCGTCCCAGCCATCATCCTCTGGGTCACCAGTGAACCACTCCCACAGGTCGGCACGAATCGCTACTCGTTCTTCCTGTGCTGCTTGTATGAGTCCATAGCAGTACTCGTCGTACTGTGCTTCCCATGCTAGGAATTCCTCTTCACTCCAAGTAGAGCGAAATTCGTTGATATGCTCTTGTAGTTCGTACTGGTCGTGGTCTGCCATGTCGGTTAGGTTTAACATAATAATTCCCTCTCTTTATTTGATGCTCTTAGTATATCATGTTCTAATCATGCTGTCAAGGGATATTCGCACCCACACTAAAAGCACACAAATGCCGAAGTCGCCGACGGCGGGGGGACGGTTCGGAAGGTTAAGGAAAAGCTATATACTGGGGATAAAAAAAATGACAGAGGTTGTGTTCCTCTGCCATTGGAATATTAGACTCAAAGTCTAATATTCAGGATAAATGAGATCAGGTTCATCCCAAAAGTCGGCGTGACCGTTCCCATCCCACTTATAAGAAAATGAGGACCAAATATCCTCTAGGACTTGGTCGTAGTCCATTTGATCCTCAACGCTTACACGCAAGGCTTCCTCTTCCACACAAGCGGAACAAATTTCGTCTGGGTCGTAACCCAAAGTGGTAGCCAGTAAGGTGGTGAGATTGTGGTCGCAGTTTACGCATAGAAATGTCATAGTGATGCCCTCTCTTTATTTGATGTTATTAGTATAACACGTTATCACCATGTTGTCAAGCACTTGCCATCAACACGGACGGCGAAGGCCAGAGGTCGACGGCTGACGGCGAGGGAGGTTAAGGAAAAGCTATATCCGGCTCTGTCGTCGCCACGGGGCGATGAAGAGTGTGATTAGACAAAAAAAATCCACCCTTGATAGGGTGGATGATTATCTTGGAGTTGCTAGTGTTTATCCAGCGTATCCGTGACAGAATTTCATCTCAGCTTCAGGATTAATGGTTACCATTCCACCCGATGCTGACCGTTCTGAAACTACTTGCAGATTATTCATATTGGCTACATAAGCGGTGATTGTATGGATTGTACCGAAATCGTTGCTACATTCCCACTCACCCGTTTCTAGGTTGGCGGTGAGAGTGATTGGAGCTGATAGTGTCATGTGGAGTTCCTTGGAAGCCGTAGGAGCGTTTTCTGAGGCGTTATGGCCGATTGCGTACCCACCGAAGGCCGTAGCTGTGGCTAGTGCGATTCCAGCGATTCCGGTGAGGATTGCGTTTTTCATAGTGGTCCTCTCTCTTTATTTGATATGTTAAGTATAACAGGTTTTGAGTTAATGTCAACTGTTTGTGTGATGCACACCAAAACCACACAATCGGTGGCAGAGGCACGAGACGAAGGAGGCGAGGCCGGACGGAGGCAGGGTTATTAAGGAAAAGATAAATTGCGGGCTGCTGCAAGTATTGTTGGTTATTTATTGTGGTTAGACTCTATATTGACTAGATATAGAAATAATACAATTATTATAAAAATATTTATAGCTGAAGTGCTTTAAGTGTCAAAAATACTTACATCTACTTCACCTCAACTTCAGAATCAGATGATACTGTTGAATCAGATTCAGGAGCTTCTGGATACTCCTCAACTATCCGTAGAGCTGTTGCAGCTTCTATTTTAGGTTTAAGTTGGTTAAGACTTATACCAGTTACGGGATCATATCCTAACCGCATAGAAACAATTTTACGGTCCTCAACTGATAGTTTACGGAGTGCTTTAATTTCAACCATTCTAATTCTAGTTACAGTTACACCAAAGCATTCTGCTATCTGGCGTAAGGACTTAGGAGTTTGTCCGACTCCAAAATGTTGCTCTAGTATGGTTTGTTCCCTAAGTGTTAAGTCGTTAAACATTATCAGTCACCTCAATTTATTTTTACGGGGTTACACACTTGCACGGCCCCTAAAAATAAATGAGTGACGCAATAAGTTAAGACTACACTGTAGGGATGAGACTATATGCACATTTAGGATCAGGCTACTAAGACTAAGACAGTTCAGAGCTATGGCGTACTATATGACGATTAGGGTTGATAGCACATATGTTCTATTAGGTGGGGTTAGTACTGTGTCGGGGTTAGGATGCTATCAGTACTTGAATAGTATATAACGCACTACTCTATAGTAATGCACTATGCGTTGAGTACAGTATCCGAGTATCAGAGCTATAGTATATGTATATTTGTTTATATTCATGGTGTACACATTAAGAATTCAGAGCAGTGGTATAGGCTATGTAATGCATAGGCATCAATAGTTAATAGTATGTATCGTAGTCATCAATATCATGCTCACGGCGTGTTGATGATGGCTGTGTATGCTCATGTTGTTGATGTTTGTGTGAACGTTGCATAGTACTATGCATCAAGCCACTAAGTATCAACCATGATGTCAATAAACCTATAGCATACATAGCCCATATGGGTACTGGAAGGAATCGGCCAATACTTAGCAATACTATGTCTTCAAGAGTATGCACAGCAATGACACCAGCCATTAAACCGCTGAATAGGGTCGTACAGTATGCTTTCAGTCCATTTATCATTATTACACTCTAGTATTATCAGAATGAATTCAGAGTATCAGGAATCCAGATTTCGGCATCTTGACCATATATGCCCTGTTGCTCTGTTTTCTAGTAGAGACTCCTTATTAGGGGTAAAGTGCTTATATATTCCGGTGTTTTTTATTTTTTATAATATCGGGGATATCGGAGATGTCGGAGAATATTTAATATATGTTGTTTAATAATTTTTATCATGGGACTCCTAAGAGACTCCTTTTTTAGAGACTCCTTTTCGGGGGTAAAGGGTATTGAATTATTTTGCCTCATTTTTAAATATTCTGACTAGTAGAACTATTACTCCAATACATACGATAGTACCTACTATAACGCCAATTTCTACACTCATTTGGGACTCCTAGAGACTCCTTTTTGGACCCCCCTAAAATTGGGGTAAAGGAGTTATTACAATTATACAATAATCTAGTCTAAAGTCATTATATTAGTCTTAATAGTATACAATATATCCCTATATATAATAAAAAAAATTTCGACGGAAATACCGTGGAATTAAAAAAGGACCATCAACAGGAGGTGGGTTCTCTGTTGATAGTCCTTTTTTATAGAGATGAGAGATTTTATAAATAAAATGGTGGATACTTACTTCGTCTGTGTCGATCTTCACCTGTAGGATAATATCTATTTGCCGGGTGAAAAGCGAGTGCTATTAAACTTACAAAGACTACTACCATAACTATTAAAAGAGCCATTATCCAAAAGGATTCCATTATTAACTTGTACTCCGTTTCTTATGAAACGCTAACTATCATCCTTGGTTGCAGCTTTATAGCTTCCCACTTGCCGAAACTTCGACACTGATGGCTGCAATACATATATTTGTATCCTCGCCTTTTCTGAGCATTGTATACAGACTGAAGCACCGCCTTAGCCTGTCCACAATAATCACATCTGAAACTCACTCTACAATCAATAGACCTGCAAGCAGTGGAACAATATGCTTTGCGTCCAGCTTTTAATGCTGTTCCGCAAACTTCACATTCTCCATAATCTGGGCGAACTCTGGTGGGTAAACCTTCAGCCACTAAGCATTGCCGTACCCGTTCTTTACTAATTGATAGTAATTTAGCAATTTCCACTGCTGGCATATCGGGTTGGTTTAGCTTCAGTGTCCTAATGAGATTCCTCGTGTAGCCTCGTTCTTTTCGTTCAGACTTTACTTCCGTACTATCCATAATAGGGGTTTGTGTCGCCATTTACAGACTCCATTTGGTTTACTAGTCTGCCCCGGCTTTGTGCCTTCCTGCGAATAACTGATTAGTTAACGCTTCACCGTGCCTCAATTTTAGCACTGGAATCTATCATAACATTTATTGATATTAAAGTAAAGTTAGATTTATTAAACTTAATACTATTATATTGATTAATTCATTCGAATAAGGTGGTACTTTCGCCACTTTTGATTCATTCGATTACCTTGTTACTTTCCCTAGTAGTAATTCATTTCCCAATAGTGTTACTTTCCGAATACTTGATTCATTCTGAGCTGTTGTTACTTTCTCTCGTATTGATTCATTCGAGTCATTTGGTACTTTTACCGCCTTTGATTCATTCAGGTGTTTTGTTACTTTCTTCCGCAGTGATTCATTCATGCAACATGTTACTTTCAGGGGCATTGATTCATTACATAACCGTGTTACTCTCTGCGTCTTTGATTCATTACTAGCATGTGGTACTTTTATCTTCTTTGATTCATTCGTTATTGATGGTACTTTCATTGAACATGATTCATTCCGCCACAATGTTATTGTCATTCACCATGATTCATTTCCAGCAGTTGGTACTTTCGTGTCGATTGATTCATTCAAATTCTCTGGTACTTTCTGGTGGCATGATTTATTCGGACGATTTGTTACTTTCACTGATTTTGATTCATTCTTTCTCAATGTTACGATCTTGTGGCTTGATTCATTCCTCACTGATGTTACTTTAGCCCATGATGATTCATTCAAATATAGTGATACATTCTTAATTATTAATTCATTCAATCTACTTTGTTACATTTCCATTCTCTGATTCATTCCAGAAAGTTGTTACTTTCACTCACCTTGATTCATTCTGGGCAAATGTTACTTTCCAATGTGATAATTCATTCCAAAATGTATGTTACTTTCACTGCTAATAATTCATTCAGTCTCTATGTTACTTTCTAACCTCCTGATTCATTCATTGATCATGTTACTTTCAGCACTTTTGATTCATTCAAATACTCTGGTACTTTCCGGTGGCATGATTCATTCGGGCCTGATGTTACTTTCATTGCCTCTGATTCATTCTATTTCATTGTTACTTTCATTTTACATGATTCATTCCATAGCCAATGGTACTTTCTGCCAGCTTAATTCATTCACCTATTTCGATACTTTCAGACTAGTTAATTTATTCCTGTTGTTTGCTACGTTCGGATGTATTAATTCATTCATGCAACATGTTACTTTTACATACCTTGATTCATTCCGTAGGGATGTTACTTTCTTCGATACTGATTCATTCTGTAAAGATGTTACTTTCTTGACGATTGATTCATTCTGGGAAAATGTTACTTTCCAGTGATGTAATTCATTACTTCCTGATGATACTATCGGCTCTTTTAATTCATTCAAGTTTGGTGTTACTATCCACGGTTCTGATTCATTTCCTTTACTTGTTACTTTCATCTATTTTTAATTCATTCTGAAGAAGTGATACTTTCTAGCTTAGTGATTCATTCAATTATGTTGTTACTTTCATCAACGGTGATTCATTCATGGTTCTGGTACTATCTTCTGACTTGATTCCATTCCACTTCTCTGTTACTTTCCACAGTAGTAATTCATTCTATGCACATGTTACTATCGCTTGCAGGGATTCATTCCACTTCTCTGTTACTTTCGATGACGTTGATTAACTCCAGTTCTCTGTTACTTTCGATGAATACGGTTCATTCAAGATCGTTGTTACTATTCTCAACTTTGATTCATTCAACCTGCGTGTTACTATTCGAATCCTTGATTCATTCATAAACACTGGTACTATTCTTTTCCATAATTTATTCCGACCTTCTGGTACTTTCTGGGTACGTGATTCATTCTAGATGTATGTTATTCTCAGTAGCAGTAATTCATTCCTTAATCTTGTTACTTTCCAATGTAATAATTCATTCCAAACCTTTGACACTTTCTGATTTCGTGATTCTTTTTCTAACTACATCTAAACAAAGTCATCTGGTGTACCTAGTGTGATAAATATAGGAGTCTTATCTCCTACCCAACCACCTATAATATTGTAATCAAAATGTTCTATAGCTTCTTCATAGGACATTTCTTCAGTGAGTATTTCAAATACTTTTTCTCTATCATAGATAGCAATTGGTCCATCGTGAAATCTCCAACCTATTCCTACAAAAGCACCTTCTAAACCATCATAAAAAACCATATCATCGTAATATTCGTCTTCACTGAACCTTTCCGCTAAATTAACCATTCTTCTATTCCTTATAAGGATTGTTTAATAATTCTAAGTTAAATTTATAATAATAATCATTTATATATTTCATATATTCAAGTTGAGCATTACGCTTATCTAGATCAGCTTTCAAATTATCTATACTTAATTGCATATAAATTTGTTTATGGCTGTCTTGAAATCTAACTTGATGGGCTACTGCAAAGACTACAGCAATTAATAGTATTAGTGACCATGTCACTATTCCACTATATATTATGTATCTTTTAAAATTCATTCGGTTTTAATGTTACTTTCATCCACATTGATTCACTCTATACCATTGTTACTATCCTTTGTTAATGGGTTCATTCATGGCGGTTGATATTTTCTTAATCAATGATTAGCTCCAGTTAGCCCAACCTGTTAAAAGTTCTATAAAAATTCCTAACATTCCTCCCACCGCACCACCAGCTAGTATTGTAGTCATTATTAAAAGTAATTTAATTTGTTTTTCTGTTTTAAGTATCTTTTTTTCAATACGAGTCAATTTATTATCAATCATATCCACTCTACGTTGCATATGAGGGGGAAGAGGGTTGTGTATATTTTGATATGACATGATTCACTCTTCTACGCTGTCACTATCTATCATCATGGTTCATTCATTCACATGTGACTGTATTTCACTATGATTCATTCATAGATTATGTTACTTATTCGTTTCCATTAATTCATTTATCAGGACTGTTACTTTCGGTTCTTTTAATTTCTTCCACTCTAGCAAACCATGATTTTACTGCTTCTGCTATTGTAAAGCCAGTACCCGTATAGTTATTATTATTTATTGCTGGAGCGGTTATCATAAATAATTTGTGACTATTAGGTATTTCTTTTTCTCCGATTACTTTTATATCCATTGCGTATGTTGCATTAAATAGTATATTTAAACTTAATATATCTTTACGGCTTAATTCATATGGTAATTTAGGATTATTCCAATTCATTGTTTAATAATTATCTTTAATCTCATAATCCAAAAGAAGCCCCTGCCTAGGCTTCGTCATATATTCAACATGGGCAAGAGGTCGCCCTATCCGCCTTCAGCAGGGGGGTGTAAAAATCTCAGTTACATTCGGTTTAGTGGTATAACTCACTCCTATGATTCATTCAAATTGATTGCTATTTTCCCACACTCTGATTCATTCGTGTCTACTGTTACTTTTCCATACAGTGATTCATTCTTCGTCGATGTTACGATCTTGTGGCTTGATTCATTCTATGAACGTGATACTTTCTCTGCCCATAATTCATTCCAAAACGGTGTTATCATCACTTACCATAATTAATGTTATACACGATCATTAAGCGATTGATGATTTAATCTCCAACGGAGGATATCTTTTTCTGCTTTAGCATCTAAAGCTAATTGATCTGCTTCTAAATCATACTCTTTATATATTCTAGATTCTTCATTACTTAGTATTAATTGTGCTGGAGTTGCTCCTCTAACAAAGCCCTGATCATTAGAAATAAGAAATTTTCCTGTCATTAACATTTTTATGATAGTACAACTATCATGCCAACAAACACGTTTATCTTTTTTACATGCAACAGAACAATCTCCTTTTACTTTAGCCATTATTTTTCCTTTGTATTTTTATTAATTCTTGTAACCCTTTTTACCTGCCAGTTATAGTCACCATCATTAGATAAACTTTTATTTTTTCTACCATTTGAATCACATTGCGGGCAAGGATCATCATTATACTCCCCAATAATCCACCCTTTATCACAAGTACAATCTCCTTTAGGATCATATTGAGTTAATAATTCTTCTTTATTTTCTAACCAATATGCAAAACCATCTACAATTGCACCAGTTGTAATTTCTTTAGCAAAGTTATTTCTAGATGATTCTGTACCACCAGAGATTTCTACTTCTATTTCTGCTGTTATTTTATATCTAGGCATTTTTCTTTTCCGGATTATATTCTAATGGTAAGCCCCAAACACCACGCATTAACATCAATGCTATTACACCAGCATAGTTTGCTAGGTCTTTCCACGCATCTTCACGTTCTTCATCTGGTAAGTCACGTAAATTACATTCACCTAAAAATGAACAGTTCTTATGGTCTTCTCTAATTCGTGCTAGCTTATCATTAATTCTAACTATCAATCCGTGAACACCCATACTTCTAATATTTTCAGGTCCATATTTATATTGTCTATCTAATATCAATTCTTTCATTTCAGCAAGAATTGAATCGATAGCTTCTTCGAATGTTTTAGGATCTTTCAATTTTACGCTCCTATCTAAAGTATTCATATAATACCATAGATAGTAGCTATAATCAAGAGTTTTCTGAATTTGGTGTAGTTAAATCTGTAGTTAAATCTTTAAGCTGTTCTATGCCAAAATCACCATGTATTAGTTTGTCGGTGATTTCTTTTACAGTGTGTATTACTTGTTTGCGGAGAAGACAATGAATTACTTCATCTAATTTGGAAGGGAAATAGGTAGTTTCAATGTAATCATGTATGATATTCATCGCTTTTACACGTTCATTAACTCCAATTATCTTAAAATGAGAACTCATCACTGTTCTCCTCCTTTATTTAGTTTATATTGGTAATTCTAGTTCTCTCTTAAGATTTATTAAATTAATTTCATGAATAGGTTCATATGGATAATCATTCATAGCATCTAAATAATTCAGATATACAGGCAAGTATGCTGATATTCCTTGAAGATCTATTTTCATTCGATAATCCATATGACTTGGAGGAGTTATAGATTGTGGCTTAAAAACTACATAAATAGTGTTAGGACTGTTAGTAGCTCCGGGCATTGGCATTGTTTGTGCTTTCTGTCCACGCATCGATAACATACTTCACCTTTATTCTTAAATTAATTTAAGGTTTTTACTCGAATTAATTATATCAGGTAATTAGCTGATGTTCGAGGGCTGCTTTTTCTGCTTTTTCTTTTTCAATTTTTTCAGCAGATGCAGTCTGCCATGACCACGTATATTGAACTGAATTTTCAAAATTCTTGGTTAAATTACATTTGATACATGTACCTTTACTAGTAGGCCCAGTAGCAGTAGCAATAGACCAGTGATGAGGAGGACAATCTATTTCTAATGCTTTTAAATGTTTTTGAGTTTGTATATGTTTTCTCAAACTTTTAACTTTATTGGTTAAGGTTATACCACACTCGCAGACGTAGGGAGTTACTTCTTTATTTGCCATTACTCATCCTTACTAATATCATCTAATAGATCTATAGTAATTGGTAGACAATTAAGTTCTAACTTAATTGATATCTCATTTCTCAATGTCTTTATCATTTCTTTTAATGATTTAGAGTCATTGATAGGCAGAGGATCAAGATGTTGAACTAAATGAGGTCGCCAACGAGTAGATCCCATAGATTTTCCTATAAGTTTAAATCGTATGGGAATAATCTGATCATTACCAGAAGACCAGTTAGATTCAGAAAAATATAATGTTATCTCGATAACATCGGGGGACGTATCAGGAGTTCTTTGTGTCATCTATTTAATCTTAACGAGGTTTAAGAACAAATCTTTTTGCTTGATTAATAGTACATTGTCTACATAATCTTTTTGTATTAGATTGAGCTGCATACGGAGAGCTTTTTCTCCCTACCCACCGTTCTTCTGTACAAACGGGACAACGTACCCAAACAAATAAGCGTTTTCCTGTTCTTCCTATTTCTGAAGCTAGAATCTCGTCGCCAATATTAGGCATGTATCCTCACTTTTTTGTAGATCTTCTAGCAGCTCGTGGAACAGGAGTCTTAGGTTTCTTCAGATTTTCAATAACTAATTCTAATTCTTTTATATAGTTATCTTTTTCTGTAATAGTACTTGCTAATTTAGCTGCTCCAGTTTCTATAAATTTAATATTTTGTTCAGTTTCAGCAGTAGTTTTAGCTAATTCTTCT
>Ga0208179_1001012_pt1 | contig 15431 bp, 14 predicted proteins | sample Malvired_Geostar_FD_184238 | JGI IMG/M metagenome (GOLD analysis project Ga0208179, IMG submission 184238) | Marine viral communities from the Global Malaspina Expedition - Malaspina viral metaG DeepMed_Geostar (SPAdes) (version 2) | ecosystem: Environmental > Aquatic > Marine > Oceanic | place...
GCGCGCCCTCCTCGCCGGCGCCCTGGCTGGGGCGGCGACGGGCGGGGGCGCGCCGCGAAAGGCGCCCCATCAGTACCGGGCCGACAGGGTCACGCCCCAGGTGCGCGGCTCGCCCAGATACTCGGCCAGCACCCCCTGGGTCGACGGGGTGAGCACATAGTCCACGTCGCCAGCGTTCTTGACCCAGGCGGTGGCGCGCCAGGCCCGGCCCCGCGGCTCAAAGCCGACCATCAGATTGGTCAATGCATAGTCGTCGATCTGCAGGTTGGGATCGGCCGCCGCCCCGGTGTTGTAGGTGTCGGTGAACGCCCAGCTGGCCGTGCCGATCAGATAGCCGGCCTCGCCCACCGGCAGGTCCAGATCCGCGGCCAGCGACCCCTTGTTCTTCGGCGACGAGCCCAGGCTGTTGCCGGTATAGACCGCCCCGCCGGGGATGACGAAGGCGTCGTAGACGGTGTCGAGATAGCCATAGGTCGCCGACAGGCCGAGCCAAGGCGTCGGGCGATAGGCCACCTCGACCTCGACGCCTTCGATGGTCGCCTGGCCGGCGTTGGTGATGGTCAGGATGCGCGTCAGGCTGTTGAAGAACAGCTCCTGCTTGTCCTCATAGTCCATATGGAACACTGCGGCGTTCACCCGCAGGCGGTCCTGCAGCCACTGGCTCTTCACGCCCAGCTCATAGCTGGTGACGATCTCGGGATCGAAGGGGGTGGTCAGCGCGGTCAGGGTCGCGGCGTCGGTGTTGAAGCCGCCGGCCGTGTAGCCGCGGGTCACGCTGGCATAGGCGCGCAGGTCCGCGTTCGGCGACCAGGCGAGCACGGCCCGCGGCGTCACCTCGCTCCAATCCGCCGAGAGGTCCGAAGCCAGGAAACCGCCGGCCGGATTGAGGGCGTCCACGCGGCGCAACGAGGCGGTCTTCTCATCGCGGGTGTAGCGAGCGCCCAGGGTCAGGTCGAAGTCGGCGGGCAGGTGGACCACGCCGTCGGCGAACACCGCATAGCTTTTGGTTTCGACGGCCTGGTCCGTCAGGACGTTGGAGGTCACCCGCCCCGAACCCGCGGCGAGGTTGCGGACCAGGAGCTGGCGGTCGGCGTCCTCGCTGGCCAGATAGAGCCCGGCGACGAAGTCGCCCCAGCCCCATTTCGGACTGGCGTAACGGATTTCCTGGGAGAGCAGACCGACCTCGTCCACATCGCGGCTGACGGTCTGGGCGCCGGATGGGAGAAAGGCGAAGTTGGCGCCGGTTCCGGAATAGTCCTCGCCCGACTGCGACCACCGATAGCCGGTGATCGCCGTCGCCTGGCCTGCCGGCAGGCTCCAGTAGAGACGGGCCGAAGCGCCCCACTGGTTGCGGTCGAAGGCCTGGGCCACGCCCAGCTCCGAGGTCCGCCGGTCGCCGTCCGAGCCCGCCGCCTTGGAGGACAGCGTCCGCCCGCCGTTATGGTCCTGGCTATAGTCGGCGCCGAGCAGCGCTTCGAGACGGTCGGTGGGCGCCAGGCGCAGCTGGGCCCGCAGGCTGGTGCTGTCGAGGTCGTCCTGCTCGCGCCCGGTCAGCCGGTCCTCTCCATAGCCGTCCCGCGTCTTGACCGAGGCGGCCAGGCGCAGGGCCGCGGCGTCCGCCAGGGGCGCGTCCATGGAGACATCGAGTTGGCGAAGGTCGTAGGCGCCGACCCCGGCGCGAACGGACCCCGCCCAGTCGCCGAGGGCCGGCTTGCCGGTGTCGAGGACGATGGCGCCGCCGGTGACGTTGCGGCCGAACAGGGTGCCCTGCGGGCCCTTGAGCACCTGGATCGAGTTGAGGCCGAAGAGCTCGAAGGTCGCGGCGCTGTTGCGGGGAATGAAGAGGTCGTCGATGACCACGGCCACCGGCTTGTTGGCGCCGATCTGGGTGAAGGTGTTGGTGGCGCCGCGCACGGCGATGGTCGGGCTGCTCTGGTTGAAGGCCGAGACCAGCAGGCCGGGGGTCAGGCGGGAGACGTCGCGCAGGCTTTCCAGGCGATAGTTCTCCACCGCGCTTGCGGAAAAGGCGGTGAGGGCGATGGGTACGTCCTGGGCGGCCTCGTCGCGCTTCTGGGCGGTGACGATCACGTCCTGAAGGGTCGTCGGCTGGGTGGACGGCGCAGGCTGGCTCGCCCGGCGCAGGACGATGGTGTCCCCGCTGTCGGATGCGATCTCCAGTCCTGTCCCGGCGATAAGCCGACGCAGGGCCGCTCGGGTCTCCATCTGGCCCTGGACGGTCTGGCTGCGGATGTCGCTGACGCCGCCGGGCGCCACGATCTGGAGGCCGGACTGCCGCCCGAAGGTCGAGATCGCCTCATCGACGCCTTGGGCGGGAATGTCGAAGGATCGCACCTGCGCCATGGCCGGCGCCGCCGCAGAGATCACGGCTGCGGCACCGCCGCAGCTCAGCATGGTTTTCCAGTTCACGTCTTGGCCCCCGTACGCCGGCCCTATGCCAGCCTTACTGACCTAGATGCCGCGAGCTTGGCCTTCCGCCATGAGGGGTGCGTGAAGTTTCTATGACGCCGCCGGCGCCGCGAGGGTCGCCCCTTCGGGACCTTGCCGGGCGACGAGGCCGAGGCTGAGCGCGGCGGCCTTCGCAAAGCCCTCCGGATCGCTGATGGAATAGACGCCGGAAACCTCGAGCCGGCCGACGTCCGGGGTCTCGAACGCGATCTGATAGTCGGAATAGCGGGCGAACTCGGCCGCCGCCTCAGCCAGGGTCAGGCCCGTCAGGTCCAGTCGGCCCTCCCGCCAGGCCAGCGACTTGTCCACCGCGTCAGGCGTCAGGGCCTGAGGGCGGATGGGCGCATCGCCGCTGACGCGGGACGTCGTGGCGGCGGCGAGCTGGACGCCGTGAGCCGATCCGACCCGGCGGACATCCACCAGTCCCTCGCGAACGACCACCTCGACATCGCCATTCTCGTGGCGGCGGACGGTGAAGCTGGTCCCGATCGCCTCGACCCGCACATCGTCGGCGAACACCCGGAACGGCCGCGTCGGGTCGTGCGCGACATCGAACAGCGCCTCCCCGCGCAGAAGATCGATCCGCCGCTCGTCCTCCACGAAGGCCTGACGGACCACGGTGTCGGTGTTCAGGGTGATGGCCGAACCTTCGGGCAGGGACACCCGGCGGACATCGCCCTTGGGGGTGACGATCCGATTGCGGGTCCAGGCCGCGTTCAGGCCGACGGCGGCGACCAGAGAGGCGGCGATGGCCCCCCCGGCGCCGGCGAGAAGGTGGCGCCTCGTCCACACCGGGGGCGCATGACGGGCAGGCTGATAGTGGGGACCCAGGGCGGCGGCGCGGTCGAGATAGGCGTCGGCGGCCAGGGCGCGGGCATAGGCGCCCGCTCGCCGGCTGTCGGCGGCGATCCAGGAGTCCAGGCTCTCTTGGTCTTCGGCCGAGAGCGGCCCGCGGTCGGCGCGGGCCGCCCAGGCGAAGGCGGCCGCCTCAATGTCCGCGGCGCTCTCCCGGCCGGGGCTTCGATGAATCTTGGTCGGTAGGCTCACGATGGTTAGATGACTCCAGGCGCCGAATTCCGCCACGTCCGATTTTTGCTGTCAGCACGGCGAGCGCCTTGCCCACATGCTTCTCGACGGTGCTTTCGGCCAGGTTGAGGCGCGAAGCGATCTCCTTTTGCGACAGGCCGTGGATCCTGCGGAGGATAAAGACTTCCCGCGGCCTTGGCGGCAGGGCGGCGATGAGGGCGGCGACCCGCCCCAGTTCCTGGCGGTCGGCCGTCGCGGTTTCCGGGGACGGATCTTCCGATGGCGTCTGCAGGCCGTCGAACTCGGCCAGGGCCTCGAAGGTGACCACCTGCGAGCGGCGCAGGCTCTGGAGGATGACCGACTTGGCGACCTCGAACATATAGGTGCGCGGGTTGCGGATATGGTCCACCGCCTCCAGCCCAGCCAGAATGGCGTAGGTTTCCTGGACGATGTCATCGACGTCGAGCCCGGCCGCCGCCCGACGGGAGAGCCAGACCCGCAGGGCCGGCTCATGCGGAAGAATCCGCTCCGCAAGCCAGACGGCCCGCTGCCTCGTCACCGCTCCCATGGGGCGGCCCTAGCAGAGGCATGTGACATCTGGCGGACAGCCCGGGCGATCGCGCCGGCGGGCGCGCGCGCCTCCTGTGACGCTCGCCCGGTCGGCTGCAGGCCGCGGGGGCCTGCAGGGGGCGGTTTGACGGGGCCGGGCTAACCTGCCGTCCCGCCACCTGCGTAGCGCTCATATTCCTCGACGAAACGACGATCCAGAAAGCCCTGATCCTCGTACTTGTCCTTGAGCTCGGGGAACCAGACGCTCTCCTCCTCGAAGATGTGGTGGAGGACCGCGCCCCGGATGTGCTCAAGCTTGTCGACCCAGGCGTCATCCTCCGGAGAGATGCGCTCCAGTTCGGCCATCTGCATCTTGGCGGTGGTCTGTTCGGTATAGGCCAGGCCCGCATGGGCCTTTTCGTGGGCCTTGGCCAGGGCGGGATAGAGGACCACCTCTTCCGCCAGAGCGTGCCCGTTCAACACCAGCGCCAACTGCTTCATCGCCTGCACGCGGGATGGTCCGTCCTGCGCCGCCCGGCAGGCGTCAAAGCAACTGCGGATCTGGTCGTGATGGTCCAAGGCTGCGCTGAGCCAATCGCCCGGTCTGGCCGCGGCGCGGGCCTTGGCGGTGGCCTCGGCGCGTTTTTCGTCGCTTTCCGGGGGCGTCGCCGCCCCGAGCATCTTGTCTACGATCGACATGCTTGGTCCTCCATTTCGGACACAAAGCTGCCGCGCCGGGGGATGGTTCCCGCTGGGTTGAGCGCCGCGTCCAGCGCCCTCTGCGCCGGCGGCGGCGTCAGGGCATGATGCGATCAGCCGGAGCCGTCTGATTGTTGGATCAGGCTATGCCTTTCCCTGCCCGTCGGGCGAGAAGGACGCCGGGCGAGGCTGGCCAGAGCGTGTGCGACACGATCTCGGCCCGGCCCGGGCGCCTCCTGCTCTCCGTCTTCGCCGCCCTGGCCGCCATCGGCGCCGGCGCCATCATCATCCCATAGGCGCCTGCCGGCCGGCCTAGCTCGGCCGACCGCCCACCAGGCCGAAGGCCGCGCCCTGGGGATCGATGCAGTTCATGGAGAAGTCGCCGCCGGGAATTTCGTCGGGCCCTTGCACCACCTGGCCGCCGGCGGCTTCCACCGCGGCCTTGGCGGCGTCGATGTCTGCGACCCGGAAATAGGTGTTCCATTGCGGCGGACCCATGGCGGGATCGGCCTTCATCATGGCGCCGATCATGCCGCCGTGGCGGATGAACTGGTACTGGCCCAGGGGGCCCATATCCAGGTCGCCGTCGTGGACCCAGCCGAACAGGTCGCCATAAAAGGCCCAGGCGCCGAGCTGGTCGGCGGTGTGGAGCTCGTTCCAGGCGGCATGGCCGACCCGGGGCCGGTCATAGGCGAAGGCCATGCTCTTGCCGCTCCCCGACGGCTTCATGATGTAGAGGGGCGCGCCCTGCGGATCGGCCACCATGGCGATGCGGCCGACCGTGGGAACGTCCATGGCGGGCATCTGCACCGCGCCGCCCTTCTGCTCGATCGCGGTGATCGACTGATCCACATCGTCCACCGCCAGATAGGAGAGCCAGACGGGCCGCGCGCCGTGCTCGGCCATCTCGGGCGTGATCGCCATCAGGCCGGCGACGTCGTGCTCGGGCGCGCGAATGATGCGGTAGTCCATGTCGGCCTGGCCGGAATCATTGAACGTCCAGGGCAGAACCTTGCCGTAGAAGGCCTGGGCCGCCTCGGCGTCGGTGGTGAGCAGCTCGTACCAGATGAAGTCGCCCTGGCGGCCGGACTGCGCGGCTTCCACGGTGACGACCGGGGTGAACCCGCCAAAGATCATCCGGGCTCCGTCGAAGGGCATGGGATTGTGCTCGGGGCTCATCCGCGGATCGGTCTTCACCAGCTCGTCCATGCGCGCCATGGCGGCGTCGCGGGTCGCCTTGTCGGGCCACTCGATCCAGGAGAAGACCACGGTCTCGTCCGCCGTGGCCTGCACCGCACGCCGGAAGTCGGTCTGCTTGCCCTCGGGCACGTCGTCGCCCCAGCACTCCAGGATACGCAGGGCGCCCAGCTCCATGAAGACGCTGTCGCCGGTGTTGGCGTGGTCGATGAACTTCTGGCGGTTGGCTGTGGGCACTGCGATCACGAAGCCGTCGATATAGGTCATGGTCTAGCTCCTGGGCTTGCATGGCGGCCGATGCGGCGCCGGGCGAGCATAGGACGCCTCAGCGACAAGCCATCCGACATGGGCGGAAACTTTTCCTCGCCTTCCGCAAGCTCGTCGAGCGGGCCAAGGCCCTGCTGATGAAGACGCACGGCAAGGACGAGGGGGCGATCTACCGGCTGCTGCGTTGCGCTGGTATGACCGGCCAGGACGCGCAGTTCCTCTCGACCCCACCTGTCTCAGCCTCGGAAAGGGGAAGGCGCCTTTGACCGAATATCCGCAAGACCAAGCCTATGAGGCGATCGTCGTCGGGGCCGGCCCCGCGGGCCTGACAGCAGCCGTCTATCTTGCGAGGTTTCGGCGGCGGGTGCTGGTGCTCGACGGCGGCCCCTCGCGCGCGGCGTGGATTCCCGAAAGCCACAACACGCCGGGCTTCCCGGCGGGTATCTCAGGAACCGCGCTGTTGCAGCGCCTTCGCTATCAGGCCGAGGAGTATGGGGCCGTCATTCGAACAGCCAGGGCCGACAGGCTCGAGCAGACTCCGGACGGCTTCAGGCTTCATATCGGCGACGACTGTCTTGAAGCCCCCACTGTGCTTCTGGCCACCGGGCTGGTCGATCGTCTGCCGGCGATCCCGGGGGTGGAGGCCGCCCTGGCCGAGAGCCTGGCGCGGGTCTGCCCCATCTGCGACGCCTACGAGGCCATCGACGCCAGGCTGGCGGTGCTCGGCGACGGGCCGCTCGCCATGCGGGAGGCCGACTTCCTGCGCACCTACAGCCCGGATGTCACCGTCCTGATGCTGGGCGGGGAACGGGCGGACTCCGCCGATGTCCTGCCCGTGGCGCTGGGCGACATCCGGTTTCAGGATCGCAAGGTTGTCCTTGCACGCCACGGCCTGGCCGAGCAGCGCTTCGACTATCTCTATCTCGCCCTGGGCGGCATGATTCAGGCCGAGCTCGCCACCCGCCTTGGCGCCCGGCAGGACGACACCGGCAAGCTGCTGGCCGACGCCCACCAGATGACGACGGTGGAAGGGCTCTATGTGGCCGGCGACGTGGTCCTGGGCCTGAACCAGATCGCCGTCGCCACCGGGGAGGCGGCCATCGCCGCCACCGCCATGCACAATCGCCTCCGCCAAGCCTGATCACGGCGCTTCGGCCACGGGACAGGAACCGTTTTTCGGCTCGAGCGTCTCTGCCTGGGGAGTCGCCATGGCCGCGCCACGCAAGCTCAAGGTCTTTCAAGCCCAGATCGGCTTCTACGATACGGTGGTGGCGGCCCCGAGCCAGCCGGCCGCCCTGCGGGCCTGGGGCCTGCGTCAGGATCTCTTCGCATCGGGCCATGCGAGGCTCGCGGACGACCCGCAGGCCATCGAGGCGGCCCGCGCCCATCCGGAGACGCCGCTGAAGCGGGCCGTGGGATCGACAGATGCGTTTGCGGTGGAAGCGGCTCACCTGCCCGAGGTCCCCGCCGCAGCCGCCCGTCGCAAGGCTCGGACGGCCGGTTCGACAAAGGCTTCGACAAAGGCGCCGCCGAAGACCAGGCCTGCGAAATCCGCGCCGCCCAGGGTCAAGCCGAGACCCAAACCGAAACCCGACCGGCGCCCGCTTGAGGCGGCTGAAGACAGGCTCGGCGCCATCGAGGCCGAACGCCAGGAGGAGGAGGCCGCGTTCGCGCGGCGGAGGGCGAGCCTGGAGAAGGAGATTTCCCAGGCCAAGGCCGCGTTCGGCAGGAGCCGCAAGGCGGCCGCGGCTGATGTCGCCCAGGCCCTCGCCGCCTACCGAAAGGCGGGCGGCGAAGACTAGAGGCCTAGGCCAGCCGCGGCGCCTGGCCCGAAGCGGCGCGGGAGGGGCCGGCGCCAGACGCCTTGCCGGCTGGCGAACCATGGGCGTGCCCACAGATCGGCGCCACGGGCGCCTCGCCCGCCCGCGACCAGACGCGTTCGTGGATCGCAAAGGCGAAGGTCTGCACGATAGGCTCGACGAGGCCGACGGCCAGCGCCACCCGCCAGTCGCGGGTGAGGGCGAAGGTCACGGCCACCGCCACGGTCAGATGCATCAGACCATAGGTGGTGGTCTTGAGCAGCATGCGGTTCATGACCTTCGCCCCTCGATCACTTGGCGACCGGGGTGGTGGAGCCGGCGCCGGGGCCGGCGCCCAGATCCGCGCCGGTGATCGGGTCGCCCTCGGGGGCGGACTCGGTCCGCTTGGCCAGGTCGGCCAAGACCTTGGTGTCCTTGGCCGGCAGCTTGACCGAGGCCAGCCCATCGCCGCCATCGACGGCGGCCTGGTCTTCGCGCTCGCTAACCATCTGCCAGTTGTCGCCGGCGTTCCACGGACCCGTGGCGTCGCCGTCGCCCTGGGACATGTTGTAATAGACGTCGGCGAACTTGGGATCGGCCGGCAGCTTGCCGGTGGGGAAGTTGGGTTCGATGGCGTAGAGCGCCTTTTCGAACGACTTCTGGTGGGCGACCTCGCGGGTCATCAGGAAGCCCAGGGCGTCCTTGATGCCCGGATCGTCCGTGATGTTGATGAGCCGCTCATAGATGACCTTGGCGCGGCTTTCGGCGGCGATGTTGGACCGCAGATCGGCCGTCGGCTCGCCGCGGCTGTCCACATAGGCCGCCGTCCACGGCACGCCCGACGAATTGGTCAGGGCCGGGCCGCCGCCATAGAGCAGGGCCTGGGTGTGGCTGTCGCCCCCCCGGGTCAGCGACATGTAGAGATCGGCTTCCGACAGGGCGGCCTCGGCCAGCTGACCTTTGGCGCCCTTGTTGAGCATGGCGACGATGCTGCCGATGACCTCCAGGTGGCTCAGCTCTTCGGTCGCGATGTCAAGCAGAAGGTCTTTCCGGCCTGGGTCTTCTTCGGCCAGACCTTGAGTAAAATACCGCATCGCTGCAGCCAGTTCGCCATCTGGTCCGCCAAACTGCTCAAGCAGCAGGCTGGCCAGAACCGGGTTCGGCTCAGATACACGCACAGTGTACTGAAGCCTCTTGTTATGCATGAACATGGATCGTCCCTCACTGTGCGCCAAAACTAGCGACCTGATGAGAGAAATCCCCTCAAACCCATGCGTTCCTATGGTGAAGGCTCAAATATTATAAATCATACGAAGTGTCGACAATCAGACTATTGAACAAGTCAGGATAACAACAGAGCGTCCTTTGGCGCGGAGGGGGCGGCGAACGTGACGTCTCCGTGAAGTTTGAATGAAAACAACTGTCACACACTGAGGGGTTGCTCGGTCCTGTCGTTGAGGGGGCGGGGGGCAAGGGCCGGACACGCATGTTCGGTTCCCCGCCGTCGCAACATCGACACGCGGAGAAATTCAGTGAACAGAATGAATCACAACCTCGGCCGAGGCCGCGCGCGTCGCGCCGCCGGGCTGATGACCAGCTGCGCCGCCATCGGCCTCCTCGCCGCCACCGGCGCCCAGGCCCAGGACGGCGCCACCGAGGTGGACGAGATCATCGTCACCGGCAGCTATCAGCGCAGCCTGCAGCAGGCGGTGGAGCTGAAGCGCGAGAATATCGGCTTCTCGGACTCCATCGTCGCCACCGACGTCGCCAACTTCCCCGAGCAGAACCTGGCCGAGGCGCTGCAGCGCATGCCTGGCGTGACGATCGAGCGGAACAAGGGCCTGGGCACCCGGGTCATGGTGCGCGGCCTGCCCAGCGAATTCACCTTCGTCACCATCAACGACCTGGCCACCGCCTCGGGCAGCGGCGGCCGCGACGTCGAGTTCGACATCTTCGCCTCGGAGATCATCCAGCAGGTCACCGTCCAGAAGTCGCCGACCGCGGCCGATGAGGAGGGCGGCATCGCCGGCTCGATCAACATCTCGACGGCCCGGCCGTTCGACTATGACGGCCCCCGCCTGGTCGTCTCCGCCGAGGGCGCCCACAACTCCATCTCCGAGGAGATCGATCCCAAGCTGTCCTTCCTGGCCAGCAACACCTGGGGCGATTTCGGCGCGCTGGTCTCGGTCTCCACGGCCAAGCGGACCAATCGCACCGACTCCAATTCCGGCATCAATTTCCGCCCGGCCTTCCGCTTCCTGGAAGCCTCGGGCACGCGGGGGACCCAGGCCCAGAGCGTGCTGGCCCGGGACGCCGGCGTGGTCGTCACCAACCGTTCGGACCGCGACCAGACCAGCCGCATCATCTTCCAGGACAAGGTCGGCGACCGGGTCTATCTGAACGAGCAGGACCAGTGGGGCGCGACCCTGTCGCTGCAGTACCAGCCGTCTTCGAACTTCAGCCTGGCCTTCGACGGCATGATCGGCGCCTATGACGCCACCGAGGATGAGTACGACGCCGCGGCCTATTCGGCCTCCAGCCGCAGCACCTTCGAGACCATCCACGAGTATGACGACACCACGCTTGCCGACTACGGCATGGTGGTCCTGCGCGACGTCTCCTACACCGCCACCCAGCACGAGTTCCTGAGCAAGGAGCGGATCTCCAAGACCGACTATTCGCAGTTCGGGGCGGAGCTGAACTGGAATGGCGACAACTGGGAATTCAACGCCCTGGCCGGCTATTCCGGCGCGGAAAAGACCATCGACTTCGCCAATCTGAAGCACGTGGCCTACGCCCCCTCGCGCACCCGCTGGACGGCCGATGGCGGTGAGACGATCCTGAGCGCCAACCCGGCCTCGATCGACATGTACAATTCGCCGACGCGCTATCTGTTCGAGGCCTATGAGACCAACCTCGAGGCCATCACCGATGACAAGTACGCCGCCCAGGCCGACTTCACGCGCCACTTCGATTTCGCAGCCTTCCCGGCGCTCAGCAGCATCCAGGTGGGCGCCCGCTACACCGACAAGTCCAAGGAGCGCCAGTACGGCTCCCTGAACATCCAGGGTCCGGGACCGGGCGACGCCTCCTGGGTCAACAAGCGCACCCTGGCCGACAGCGTGCTGACGCCCATCGCCGATCTCGTGCCCGGCGGCGACTACAGCGCCCGGGACCTGACCTGGAGCCAGATCTCCAACGCCTACGCCCGCGACACCTTCCGCTATGCGGGCTTCGTCACGCCCTTTGACGACGGCCAGTATTACAAGGTGACCGAGGAGACCCTCAGCCTCTACGCCATGGCCGATTTCGATTTCGAGATCGCCCGCGTGCCGGTGTTCGTGAACGGCGGCGCCCGCTATGTGGACACCACGGTCCAATCGTCCGGCTTCCACCAGATCCAGAATCCGAACGGCACCACGGGCTACACCCCCGATCCGGTGTCGAGCGAAGGCGGCTATGACAAGGTCCTGCCCAGCCTGAACATCAACGCCGAGCTGACTGACAGCATCATCCTGCGCGGGGCGGCCTCGAAAACCCTGATCCGGCCGGCCCTGGGCGACCTGGCCTACAAGCGCACCGCCAGCTGGAACTCGTTCCGCTTCACCGACGGCAACCCCAACCTGCAGCCGACCTACGCCAAGCAGTGGGAAGTGGGCCTCGAAAAGTACCTGGCCGAGGGCGGGCTGCTGTCGGTCTCGTACTTCTGGAAGGAGATCGAGGGCGTCGTCCGCAGCGAGCTGACCGGGACCGTGCCGAACGTCACCAAGTACAACGCCAACGGCACGATCGACGGGGTCTATGACTTCGACGTCTATCAGCCGGTCAACGCCGACGGCTCCTATGAGGTGAGCGGCGTCGAACTGGTGGCCCTGGTGCCGCTGAGCCTCCTCTATGCGCCGCTGGAAGGCTTCGGCGTCAACGCCAACTACACCCTGCTGGACAGCTCGCTGACCGGCGAGTCCGATCTGGGCATTCCGACGCCGCCGGTGGGTCTGGCCGACAAGACCTACAACGTCACCCTCTATTACGAGAACGACCGCTTCCAGGCCCGCGCCTCGTATAACTACAAGGACAAGTATGTCGAAGGCATCGGCTACGAGATGTATCCGATCTGGCGCGACGCCTACGGCCAGACCGACATCTCGGTCAGCTATGATGTGAACGATCGCATCCAGCTCAGCCTGGAGGGGATCAACATCACCGACGAGGAGACCAAGGGCTACACCATGCATCCCTCCTTCCCGACCATGTACGAGCTTTCCGGGCGCCGCTTCAGCCTGGGCGTGCGTATGGAGTGGTGAGCCCGCGTTGATCGCGACAGCCATCGAGACAGCCGGTGGAGCGCACAATCCCCTTGCGCTCCACCGCGCGACGCGCCCCCTCCGACGGAGGGGGCGTCTTTGCGCCCGCATGGGCGGATGGCGGGCGGCGCATGGGGGTTGAGGTCGACGTGAACGGCCTGCGCGCCGATCTGGTCGCCTATCTCCGCCGCAAGGACCGGGGCGGGGAGGAGGCCGAGGACGTGGCGCAGGAGGCCTTCGCCCGGTTCCACCGCGCCGGCCACGATCTGGCGGCGGCCGATGCGCGGCCGCTGCTGTTCGTCATCGCGAAGAACATCCAGCTCGACCGCTGGAAGGCCGCCGCGCGGGAGACCCGCCGGAGCCTGCCTGACGACGTCTATGATCTGGACTCCGGTCCCTACGCCCTGGCCAGCGCCGCGCCGCGGGCCGATCAGCAACTGATCGATCGCCAGAACCTGGCCGCCGCCGCCGCGGCGATCCGCGCCCTGCCGCCCAAGACCCGGGACGCCTTCCTGCTGCACAGGTTCGAAAACCTGACCTACCGACAGATCGCCGCGCGGCTGGGAATCTCGGTCAGCATGGTCGAAAAACACATCGCCGAGGCGCTGCGGCAGTTGAAGATGTCGCGGGGCGATTGAGGTGTTGGTCCCCTGCATCGTTGTCTTTGGTGACGCCCGCGGCGACGCTGGCCACGCCGTCCAGAGGAAGTCCCTGCGCTGATGCTCAATCGTCTCGCCGCCCTGTTCGCCGCCCGGCCCGTGACGGCCGAGGCCTGGCTGGCCCGTATGGGGCGGCCGGGGGTGAGCGCGCGCGACCAGGCGGCGCTCGAAGCCTGGCTCGACGCCGACCCCGATCATCTGCGCCAGTACGAGGCGCTGAAGGCGGCGAACGCCGAACTGGCGGACCTGCGGATGGCCTTTGAAGGCGATCTCGACCGCCTGCGGCGCGGCGCGGCGCGGCGGTCGGGCGCGCCGAGGGGGCTGGTCCTTGGCGGCGGCCTGGCCGCCATGGCCGCCGTGGCGGCCGCGATCGCCTTGCTGCCCATGCTGCGGGCCGCGCCCGAGAGCCAGCTTTTCGAAAGCGCGCCGGGCCAGATCGTCGACCTGACCCTGGAGGACGGCTCGTTGGTGACCCTGGACGCCGACTCCGCCATCCGCGTCGCCTTCGCCAAGGACGTGCGCCGCCTGACCCTGGAGCGGGGCTCGGCCTATTTCGAGGTGGAGCACGACGCCGCCCACCCCTTTCAGGTGGCGGTGGCCGACCGTCGGGTGATCGTCACGGGCACGCGCTTCGTCACGGCCATCACCGGCGACAGCGCGCAGATCTCGGTCCTTCAGGGCCGGGTGGCGATCGGCCGCCGTGATGCGGCCCGGGCCCATGCGCTGGAGGGGGCGCTCGGGGTCACGGCCGGCGAGCGCGCCGTCTTCCGATCCGGCGCGCCTCAGATCGTGAAGACCCGCGCCGATGTGGACGCCGCGACCGCCTGGCGCCAGCGCCGGCTGGTGTTCCGCAATGCGCCCCTGTCCGAGGTGATCACGGCCGCCGCCCGCTATTCCAGCGCGCCGCTGGTCGTCGCCGACCCGGCCCTGGATCGCATGTTCATCACCACGGTCCTGCCCCTGGAGGGGGACGGCGCCCTGGCCGATCGCATGGCCGCGCTGCTGCCCATACGGGCCGAGCACGCCGCCGACGGCCGCGTCCTGATCCGCGCCGAATAGGCGGCCATCGCAGAGCTGTCACGCCCGTAGGTTAGGGCGGCTAGGCATGGTCTATCCACGGCGCAGCTCTTTGAACCTGTCCGCCACGTTGTCGAGCGCAAGCTTGTCATGGGGCGTGGTCGGCGCTGTGACTCTGGCCGTCACCCTGGCGCTGGCCGCGGCCCCGCCGGCCCAGGCCCAGACGGCCCGCGCCCAGAGCGGGCGCCCGATCGCCTTCGACATCCCCGCCCAGGACGCTTCCTCGGCGCTGCTCCAGCTCTGCCTGGCGGCCGATTGCGAGCTGGCCTTCACCCCCCGGCCCGGCCACAGGGCTCGCACCAAGGCGGTGCGGGGGTCGATGGGCTGGCGGACGGCCCTGGCCCAGATGCTGGACGGCACCGACCTGCGCTACCGCTTCGTGGGGTCCCGGGGCGTGCGGGTCTGGGTCGCCGCCCCCGCGCCGCCGCCGCCGCCCGAGGCGACCCGCCCGGTCGAGGTGCGGGCCGTGGAGGTGGTCGGCCGCCTCTCGGACCAGATCGACGAGGGGCTGAGCCGCAAGCGCGCCGCCGACGTCATTTCCGACGTCGTCGCCTCGGACCGGATCGGCGACCTGCCCGCGGCCAACCTGGCCGAGGCCCTGCAGCGGGTGCCGGGCGTGGCCATTGAGCGCGAGGTGGGCGAGGGGCAGTTCGTCAGCGTCCGCGGCCTGGGGCCGCTGTTCCAGTCGGTGACGCTGAATGGCGCGCCGGTGGCCTTCAACGAGAACATCCGCAACTCCACCCAGAGCGGTCGCCAGTTCCGCTTCCGCGCCCTGTCGGTGGACCTGCTGGCCGGGGCGCGCCTGACCAAGTCCTCGACGCCGGACCTGATCGACGGCGGCATCGGCTCCAACATCGATATCGAGACCGCCGGCGGCCTCGATGGCGACCCCTTCCTGTCCCTGCGGCTGGGCGGCGAGGCGAGCGCCCGTTCGGACAGGCTTGGCGCCGACCTCTCCATCGCCGGACGCATGGTCTCGGCCAATGGCGAGATGGGCCTGATCGCCGGCGTGTCCCAGGAGACGCGGAGCGTCCGCTATGATCGCTTCCAGATCATGCGTTATGGCCAGACGGTCATCGACGGCGAGCTGCTGGTCACCCCGAACGATGTCCGCACCACGGTGGAGCAGGAAGAGCGCCGGCGACGCAGCCTGTTCGTCGGCGCCGACTGGAGGCCCTCCCCCGACGTACGGTTCGACTTCGACGGGCTGGTCTCCACCTTCGACAACACCATTCGCGAGGACCGGCTGGTCTTTGGCCTGGGCGCCGCCCTGGCCGAGCCCGGCGCGGTGGTGCGGGCGGACAACGGCGTGGTCACCGCCGCCAGCGTCACGGGCGGCCAGATCGACAACAACACCGAGTTCTCGGACCAGTCGCACCTGAACGTGC
>Ga0208179_1001014_pt1 | contig 15412 bp, 7 predicted proteins | sample Malvired_Geostar_FD_184238 | JGI IMG/M metagenome (GOLD analysis project Ga0208179, IMG submission 184238) | Marine viral communities from the Global Malaspina Expedition - Malaspina viral metaG DeepMed_Geostar (SPAdes) (version 2) | ecosystem: Environmental > Aquatic > Marine > Oceanic | place...
CCCCAAGCCCAAGGCCGACGCCTGATGCGCGCATTTCTTCGCAGCCTGACCGCCCTGCCCGCCGCCGACTGGCGCCGCGCCGCCGGCCTGGCGGTCCTCGTCACCCTGGTCAGCATGGTCGGGCCGACCCTGGCCCACGCCCAGGCGGTGAACATCGACCTCGGGACAGGCGCGGGCCTGACCGAGCGGGTGGTGCAGCTGGTCGGCCTGCTGACCGTGCTGTCGCTGGCGCCGTCCATCGTCATCATGACCACCTCCTTCGTGCGGATCGTGGTCGTCCTGTCCCTGCTGCGCACCGCCCTTGGGCTGCAGCAGAGCCCGCCCAATGCGGTGATCATCAGCCTGGCCCTGTTCCTCAGCGCCATCATCATGGCCCCGACCTTCGAGCGCTCCTACGAGGACGGCATCCGTCCCCTGCTGGACCAGGAGATGGAGCTGCCCCAGGCCTTCGAGGCCGCTGGCGCGCCGGTGAAGACCTTCATGCTCTCCCAGGTCGACCGGGAGGACCTGGCCCTGTTCGTGCGTCTGTCCGAGGTCGAGCAGCCGGCCACGGTGGACGAACTGCCCCTGCGCATCGTCACCCCGGCCTTCATGATCTCGGAGCTGAAGCGGGCCTTCGAGATCGGCTTCCTGCTGTTCGTGCCCTTCCTGGTCATCGACCTGGTGGTGGCCAGCGTGCTGATGAGCATGGGCATGATGATGCTCCCGCCCGTGGTCATCTCCCTGCCGTTCAAGCTGATCTTCTTCGTCCTGGTGGACGGCTGGCGCCTGGTCGCCGGCAGTCTGGTCGAAAGCTTCCAGCGGGGCGCCGGCGGGGGATAGGGTCGCCGGCCGCCCCGCCCTATCCGAACAGGGCGCCGATCGAGGCTGTGAGCCGGGCCGCGAGCCAGGACCGCCGCGCCGCCGGCGCCTGGGCGTAGGCCGAGCGCATGGCGCCGGTGGTGACGATGGACAGGATATGGGCGTCAAGCCCGTCGACGGGGTCGACGGCGTGGTCGATCCGCTGGAGGAGCGTCGCCGAATTCTCCCCGCGGGAAGCGCGCAGATCCTCGGCGTCGCGGCGCAGGTCCGGCTCGCGGATCGCCGCGGTCAGCAGTTCGTCAAGCGCCAGGAGACCGGGCGAGGCCGCCCCGTCCTCGTCGAACAGGGCCTCGGCCATCTCGGACGCCACCTCGGCGATGGGGCGGCGGGCGGCGAGATCGGGCACGACCCCGCCCCTCACGGTCTGGATCGAGGCGATCAGATGATCAAAGGCGGCCCGGACCAGGCTGGCGCGGGACGGGAAACGCCCGCTGACCGCAGCCAGAGACAGGCCGATCTCTGCGGCCACCGCCCGGTGGGTGAGCCCGCTCATGCCGTCGCGCCCCAGCACCTCGGCCGCGCCGGCGGCGATCCGCCCCGCCCCGCCGGCGAGGGGCGCGTCGTCGCGCTCGGCCTGGCCTGTCCGGGCGCGGGCCAGCTGGCGCCAGCCGTCCCAGCCCTCGGCGGGCCCCCGCGCGCCGCGCACCCGGGCGGCGTAGCGGTGAACCGTTTCGATCAGCCAGGCGGTCTGGTCTGGGTGGTCGGGCTGCCCGCCATGGATGCCCAGGATCGCCTCGGTGAAGTCGGCGCAGGCCTCGGCGGCGCCGGGCGGCAGCTGAAAGGCCCCCGTCACCTGCCGCCAGAAGGCGTCGGACGCCTCCAGTTCGCGGCGCGCCAGCCGCCGATGCGCCGGTGATCGCGCCGCGTCGTGCCGCATCTCGCGCAGGGCCAGGAAGGGGGGCGCCGCAGAGACCCGCTCCAGGTTGAAGGCGGCGAACCAGCTTGCAAAGGCCTCCGGCGGCGGGCCGGCCCGCAGGCTGGCGATCCACGCCGCGCGGGTGCTCGCCACCTGGTCGGCCGCCGCCTCGAAGGTGGCCGCCAGCAGGCCCTCGCGTCCGGCGAAGTGGTAGTTGACCGCAGACGCGCTCTGCCCGGTCAGGTCGGCCAGGGCCCGCGCCGTGACGCTGCGCAGACCGCCGGTGGCCAGCAGTTCGGCGGCGGTGGAGATCAGTCGTTCACGGGCGGAGAGCGAGGCGGCGGTGGAAGGCATGCCGCCAGCATATGCACGTCTCCGGGCGACCGCCATCCCTGTACGATCGTTTTAGTTGAGCTCAGACGCGCCGTGGGGAATTCGCAAGCCGCCGCCAATATCCTCATTCCACAACGTCTTTCAAGGATAGTTCGCGAAAGTTTCACGGGACCGTCAAGCTGTACATCCGTTCGAAATGATAGGTGGGCTCCACATTTTCTCGGGTGGGGCAATCTCGTGGCACGCAAACACATTCTCTTCGCGTCGACCCTGATGGGCGGAACGGTTCTCTGGGCCGGCCTGGCCCAGGCGCAGGACGCCCAGGTCGACGAATTGGTCGTCACCGGCTCGATCGTCGGCAGCCAGCGGGCGGCCATCGCCGAACAGCGCAACGCTGAAAACCTGGTCAGCGTCATCGCCGCCGATACGGTCGGCCAGTTTCCGGACCAGAACTCCGCCGCGGCCCTGGCCCGCATCCCCTCGGTCGCCGTGCAGCGCGACCAGGGCCAGGAGCGCTATATCCAGGTGCGCGGCGCGCCCAACCGCTGGACCAGCGTGTCCATCGACGGGATCAACGCCATCGGGGTGGATGAAGGCGGCGGCCAGCGCGCCTTCCGCTTTGACGCGGTCCCGGCGGTCATCCTCAGCGCGCTGGAGGTCAACAAGTCGCTGACGCCCGACCTGTCGGCCGAGGCCATCGTGGCGCGGGTGAACCTGCGGACCTTCTCGCCCTTCGACAAGAGCGGCTTCGCCCTCTCCGGCGATGTCGGCCTCGGCGAGATGGACCTGGGCGGCGGCCAGCAGGAGCAGTACGCCGCCCGCGCCTCGTGGTCCGGCGACCAGTTCGGCGTGATCATCGCCGGCTCGCACTACAGCCGCGAGCAGGTGACCGACAACCGCGAGTTCGCCTATGACGCGCTCGGCCCGACCATCCTGGACGTCCGCAGCTATCGCCTGGTGCGCGAGAGCAATGGCGGCCTGTTCGGCGTCGAATACCGCCCGAACGACGATCACCGCCTGTTCGCCAAGACCCTGTACACCGAGTTCAAGGACAACGAGCAGCGCGACCAGTACGTCTTCCAGCTGAGCTCGGCGCTCAGCGGAACCCGCGGCTTCGACAGCGGGAACCTGGTGGGCGTGCCCTATCGCGGCACCTTCAACGACGGCCACTATGGCAATTCCAACTGGCTGAACACCATTGGCGGCGACCACCGGCTGAACCAGTGGGACCTTGAGTGGCGGCTCAACTATACCGAGACCGAAAACACCACCGAACTGCCGCTGATCCTCGCCCAACAGGGCTCCAATCTTCAGCGCGCCTCGCTGACCTATGACAAGACCGACGCCAAGTTCCCGACCATCTCCCTCGCCACGACGATCCCTGGCGCGACGGCCGGAAGCTTCGTCAGCGGCGCGCCTCAATCGGCCCTGAACCAGACCGCCTTCCCCGTGAACATCGCGCTGCCGCTGGAAGGCGCGGTGACCTCGGAGTCGTTTGTCTACAAGATCGACGCCTCGCGCGAAGCGATGTTCGGCGCCACACCGGTCACCGTGCGCCTGGGCGCCGAGTACGATGACCGCACCGTCAGCGGCAACCTGCTGTCGCAGAGCAACACCCTGGTCCTGCCGGCGCTGCTGCCGCGGATCGGCGCCAGCTTCAGCGCCGCGGACTACGTCACCGACCAGCCCTGGAGCAGCGGCTTCGCCCGCGGCTTCGACGTCAACTACATCGACAACAAGGCGATGGGGCGAGACCTGAAGGCCCTGCTCGACCGCCTAGAAGCCGCCGGGCTCTATAATCCGGCCCTGAACAACGCCCCGGAAAGCCGCTACGAGATCGGCGAGAAGCTCCTGGCCGCCTATGGCTCGGCCAAGTGGGAGGTCGGCGCCGCCCAGATCGTCGCCGGCGCCCGGGTCGAGCGGTTCGAACAGACCATCGACGGCTTCCTGACCGCCGGCACGGCGACCACCCCCGTCGCCTACGAGAACGAAGACACCTCGATCTTCCCCAGCATCAATGTGAAGTACGACCTGGACGCCGATACGGTGCTGCGCCTGGCGCTCTCCACCGGCATCGCCCGTCCCTCCTTCGGCACGGTTCGCGCCGGCGCCTCGATCAATGACATCGGCCGCAGCGTCACCGGGGGCAATCCGACCCTGGAGCCGGAACGCACCATCGGCCTGGACGGCGCCTATGAACGCTACCTGCCCGGCGCCGGTCTGGCCTCGGTCAGCGCCTTCTACCGCGCGGTGGACAATGTCCTCTACGACACGGTGTCAAAGGTCACGGACGACCGCTTCGACGCCACGGGCGTGGACCGGACCGGCTATGACTACACCACCACCCTCAATGGCGGCGACGGCAAGCTCTACGGCCTGGAACTGGCCTATCTGCAGCAGTTCGACTTCCTGCCCGGCGCCTGGAGCGGCCTGGGCTTCCAGGGCAATGTCACCTTCCTGAAGGGCGAGTTCGAGACCCAGGACGGCTCCACCGAACAGTTCCCCGGCACCTCGGAGCGGATCCTCAACACCTCGGTCTTCTACGAGAAGTACGGCCTGTCGGCCCGCCTGAGCTACCAGTGGCGCGACGACTGGCAGGACACCATCGGCGGCCTCGGCTCCGGCGAGTTCCGGGCGGCCACCGAAAGCCTCGACCTGTCCCTGCGCTACGCCGTCAACGAGCGCCTGAGCGTCTTCCTCGACGCCAACAACCTCACCGATGAAGTCTATGTCGCCTATGAGGGCTCCGAGGAATTCCCGACCGAAGTCGAACAGGTCGGCGCCCGCTGGATGGCCGGCGTCCGCTTCACCTACTGATCTGGAGACCCCTCATGATGCGATCGACCGCCCGCCTCGGCGCCCTGATTTCCGCGCTCTGGCTGCTTGCCGGAACGGCCCAGGCCGCCATCGTCAACGCCGAGGCCCACAGGGCCCAGGACGGCGCCCTGGCCCTGTCCTGGACCGAGACCAGCGGCGCGGCGGTCGACGTCTTCATGGGGCAGGACCCCAAGGCCTCCCAGGATCAGATGACCCTGGTCTCGGCCAACGACCAGGACGGCCGCCACAGCATGGCGGCGCTCCCCTCCGGCGCCCGCGCCTATTTCATGCTCCGGGCGCCCGACGGGACCCGCTATCGGCTGGCCGAGCGCCTGATCCCGCTCGAGGGCGCCATGAACTTCCGCGACGTCGGCGGCTATGAGACGCAGGACGGCCGGTTCGTCCGCTGGGGCAAGATCTATCGCTCGGCGGCCCTGTCGGGCCTGACCCCGGACGACTTCGCCAAGATCCAGAACCTGGACATCCGCTACGTCTACGACCTGCGCTCCATCGACGAACGCCGCGACGAGCCGACCCGCTGGCCGCAGACCGGCGCCGTCATGGCCAGCTACGACTACGAGATGGACATCTCGGCCTTCATGGCCGCCTTCGCCGATGGTCCCAGCGCTGACAAGGTGCGGGCGGCCATGACCTCCTTCTACCCGGCCGTGGTGGACAGCCATAAGGTCCAGTTCCGCGCCGTCTTCGCCGAGCTGCTGGAGGGCGACGAGGGCGCGATCCTCTATCACTGCTCGGCCGGCAAGGACCGCACGGGCGTGCAGACCGCCCTGATCCTCTCGGCCCTGGGCGTCCCGCGGGAGACGGTGATCGAGGACTTCCTGCTGTCCAACCAGCACCACCGGATCTCGGGCGACGCCGGTCCCATGGCCGGCATGCCGGCCGACGTCCTGGAGGTTCTGGGCGGAGTCGAGCGGCCCTATCTCGAGGCCTTCTTCGCCGAAATCGACCGGCGCTATGGCGGCGTCGAGGGCTATCTGGCGGCCGAACTCGAGGTCGATGCGGCGGACATCCAGCGCCTGCGGGCGCTCTATACCGAAGAACTCAGCGGCTCCTGATCGCCACTGCGCGTCAGCGCTGAAAGAGGATCGCGAAGGACACAAAGGGCTCGACGGCTACGCTCTTCGTGTCCTTCGCAGACCTTCGTGTCCTTTGTGACCCCCTTGTCTGAGCCGGAGGCCAGACAGGCCTAAAGCCGCCGCACGCCTTCGCGTTTCAGGTCGGCCAGGGTCGGCATGCCGTTCACGGCCATGAAGAGGTCGGCCTCGGCCAGGATGCACTTCAGGACGTGGGCGGCGCCGGCCGCGCCATCCAGGGCCAGGCCATAGACGAAGGGGCGTCCCACGCCGACGGCGGCGGCGCCCATGGCGAGCGCCTTGACCACGTCCGAGCCCGAGCGGATCCCGGAGTCGAACCAGACGGGCACGTCGCCGCTGGCCTTGACCACGTCAGGCAGCATGTCGATGGCCGCGATGCCGCCATTGGCCTGCCGGCCGCCATGGTTGGAGCAGTAGATGCCGTCGGCGCCGAGATCGACGGCCTTGCGGGCGTCGTCGGGATGGCAGATGCCCTTCAGGATGATCGGCAGTTTGGTCACCGACTTCAGCCAGGCGATGTCCTCCCAAAGCATGGGCCGGCCAAACAGCGAACCCCACAGGGCCACGGCCTCGGCCGGCGCCTCTGAGGCGTCCTTGCCGAGCAGTTTCTGAAAGACCGGATCGGCCGTGTAGTTCTTCAGCACGTGCCCGCGCAGCTGCGGGAAGTTGCCGGCGTTCAGGTCCCGCGGCCGGAAGCCGGTCACCCAGGTGTCCAGGGTGACGATGATCCCGCGATAGCCGGCGGCCTCGGCCCGGGTGATCAGGCTCTCGGCCAGCTCCTTGTTGCGCGGGGTGTAGAGCTGGAAGAATCCCGGCGTGTCGCCCAGATGCGGCGCCACCTCCTCCAGGGTGTCGTTGCCCAGCGTCGAGACCACCATGGGCACCCCGGTCATGGCCGAGGCCTGGGCCGCGGCGATGTCGCCGTGCTGGTCCTGGGTGCACATGGCCGTCACCCCGATGGGGGCCATGAACAGCGGCGAATGATAGGTGTGGCCGAACAGATCGGCCGACAGGTCGCGGGTCCCGGTTTCGACCATCATCCGCGGGACCATGCCCCAGTGGTGGAAGGCTTCGGCGTTCTGGTCCTGGGTGAACTCGTCGCCGCAGCCGCCCTGGACATAGTTCAGCACGTGGCTCGGCATGGCCGCGGTGGCGCGCTTGACCAGGGTCGCATAGTCCACCGGCACGCCGGGCAGAACGCCGCGCAGGCCCAGCCCATAGATCTCGTTCTGATAGCTTCCGAACTGCGCCATCGCTCCGGCCTCCTCCGCCCGCTTCTGTTTGGGCGACGAAGCCATGGAGGACCGCGGCAGGTCAAAGGATTCGTGGGCCGCGGCGCTCGCTCCAGCCGGTGTCAGGCGCGGTCATCCACGACCGGGCCGCCGTCCGTGCGGCTGATGAAGATCACCGAGGGCCGTGGCGGCAGGGCAGGATCGCCATCTGGCCACCGCGCCTTCACCTCCGTCAGGGACGCCTTGCCCTCGGCCGGATGCTGGATCGCGACGAACACACCCGAGCCGTCCGGGGTGAAGGCCGGACTGCAGCACTCGGCGCCTGCGGGCGGCGAATAGAAGAGCCGCGGCCAGGCGCGGGTCTCGCCTTCCGTCGCCATCACCCAGAGCCCGTCGTGGTTTCGCCGGCCGGGGCCGTCGGTGCAGACCCAGAGATGGCCCGCCGCATCGAAGGCCAGATTGTCCGGCGCCTCGAACCAGTCCTCGGGGCCGGCGTCCGGATGAAAGCGCGCGCCCTCACCCGCCTCGGCCGGATCGCCGCAGAGGGCGAAGAGGGTCCAGGCGAAGCGGTCGGCGGCGTGGTCTGGTCCCTGGCCCGCGTCGGGAGGAATGAGTTCCAGCAGATGGCCCGCGGCGTTGTCGCGCCGGGGATTGGCGGGGTTGGTCCCGGCGGTCCGATCCTCGCCGGCCCCGGTCAGGGCGATGATGATGCGGCCGGTCCTGGGATCCGGCAGATAGCCCTCGGGCGAATCCATCGGCGTGGCGCCCAGCAGATCGGCCGCGCGGCGGGTCTCGACCAGCACGTCGCCCTGGCTGTGAAAGCCGTTCTGCGCCGTGAGTGGTCCGACCCCGTGGACCAGGGGCAGCCAGTCCACCGCGCCTTCGGCCGAGAAGCGGGCGACGCTGAGGACGCCCTCATCCAGCAGATCGCGGTTGGCCGCACGATTGTTCGGATCGAACGGCCGGGCGGTGACGAAGCGGTAGCAGTACTCATATTCCCAGTCGTCGCCGAGATAGACGACCACGCGGCCGTCCGGCGCCAGGGCGCATTGGGCGCCCTCATGGGCGAAGCGGCCCAGCGCGGTGCGCTTGACGGGCGCAGCCTCGGGGTCGAACGGATCGATCTCCACCACCCATTCGAAGCGGTTGGGCTCGTTGGGCTCGTGATTGATGTCGAAGCGGCGATCGGCCCGGGCCCAGCCATATCGGCCATGCGGCTCCAGGTCGTCATAGTGGTTGCGCGCCAGATGCGCCGGATCGGGATGGCCGCTGACCGCGCCGCCGAAGAAGTCGGCCGACCCCTCCTCCCCCGACAGCACCGTGCCCCAGGGGGTGACGCCGCCATTGCAGTTATCATGCGTGCCGAGCACCTGCCGCCCGGTGGGATCGGCGCCCGTCCGCAGCCTGGGATGTCCAGCCGCCGGGCCGGAGATGCGCACAGGCGTGGTGGCGGTCACCCGGCGATTGAAGGGACTGTCCAGCACGCACGTCCATACCCCCGCCCGGCGGCGGAGCTCGACCACCGACATGCCACAGGCGGCCATGGTGAAGCGCACCTGGTCCAGGCTCATCTCCGCCGCAGCGGTCGTTTCCTGAAGGCCCGCGAACATCAGGTGGGGATTGGGATATTCGTGATTGACCACCAGCAGGCCGCGGTCAGGGTCGCCGTCCTCCAGGGGCAGAAAGGCCGTGAAGTCGTTGTTGAACCCGAACTGCCGCGCAGCCGCGTCGGCGTCCGGGCGGCTTGGATCGAAGGCCGGCGCGTCCGACCACAGGGGGTCGCCCCAGCGCAGGACGATGGCCCGCTGATAGCCCTCCGCCACGGCCTCGCGCGGGCCGATCGAAGGCGAGAGCGGCCGAAAGCCCAGTCCGCCGGCCGCAGCGGCCGCCGCCGCAGGCGCCAGGGACAACGCCGCCGCCCCCAGCAACAGGCGACGGCGGTCGATGAGCGCGGAGATCGGCTCCCCTCGCCTTGCCCGCGCCGGAGCGGCGCGCCCCTTGTCGTTGAACACCCGCTCCGGCCAGTCCATCATCGTCTCCCAATGAAGTCCTAGAACCGGTAGTTGACGCCGAAGGTCACGGTGCGCCCGCTATAGGTGGCGCCCTCCAGATAGGACGAGCCCTCGCCATAGCGCTCATCGACGATCGGCTTGTCGCCGTCGTTCAGCAGATCGACCGCATTGACGAAGATCCGCGCCTTGGGCGTCAGGGCGTAGCGGAACTGGCCATCCAGCGAACCATAGGGCTCCTCGACGATCCGGGTCCCATAGCTGGAGAACCGCACCGCCTGGCTGTCGCGCCAGCCATAGGCCAGCGTCGCCTCGACCCCATGCTTCTGATAGGTGACCGCGCCGGTGAAGATCGTTTCCGGCGCATTGAAGAAGTCGCCGCCCGCGATGCCCTCCACGCCCGTATCGGCGTCGCTCCTCTGGAAGGTGGCGTTGGCGTAGACCCCAAGGCCGTTCCAGGCGCCCGGGAGTTCGATGAACTGCCGGACCAGGTTGAACTCCGCGCCATAGACGGTGGCGTCCTCGCCATTGGCGTAGGTGACGATGTCGTCGATCACCTTGCCGGCCAGGCGGGGATCGTTCTCGAACCGCGCCCGGTCGCCCTCGGTCTCGATGGCGATCCCGCTGAAGATGAAGCGCTCGATCCGCTTGTAATAGACGCCGGCCGAGATCACCCCGATCGAGCCGAAATAGCGCTCCACCCCGAGGTCGAAATTATAGGCGTAGGCGGGCTTCAGGCCCGGATTGCCGATGGTGACATCGACCTCGCCGTCATCCTCCTCGATCTCGGTCGCCCCAGAGATGAACAGCGGCTCGGGCCTGGCGATGGAGGTGAAGAAGGCCCCGCGGAACACGAGATCGTCGGAGGGACGATAATTGACCTGAACCCGCGGCAGCCAGGTGGTGTAGTCGGCCTTGCCGGTGATGCGGCGGAACTGCGGGTCGGCGTCTTCCAGCTCGATCGCCTCCCAATTGTCCGACTCCACCCGCGCATGATCGACCCGCAGGCCGCCGATCGCCTCCCAGGCGCCCCAGTCGGCCTTGGCCATGCCATAGAGCGCGAAGACGTCCTCCCGGCTCTCATAGCTGTCGGCGTCCAGCGGGATCACGCCGTCCTCGACATAGGCATTCTCGAAGTCGGGATCGGTGTCGACCAACTGCTGCGAATAGGCGCGCCAGGCCTTCACCTGGTCGATGTTCAGCGACAGAAAGGCCGGGTAAGGCGCGCCCGTGACCGAAACATCCACCAGCGGCCCTGCGCCGAAGTCGGTCAGGCTGAGCGGGCCTTCCAACTCCATGACGTTGCCCTCTTTCAGGACACGCTTGGACCGCTCGGCCTTGGCGCCGACCTTCACGCTGCGCAGCCAGTCCGATGCGGGCTCATAGGTGATGTCGAGGTGGGCGGCGTAGCGGCTGTTTTCCTGGTCATCGATATCGATGTCATTGTAGCCGAGCTCGTAGCCGGCCGGATCGGCGATCCGGGCGACATCCGCCGCCGAGAGGTTGGGCCGCGGAAAGTCGCCTGTGTGGTCGTAATTGAGCAGGTTGCTATCCAGCTCGACCTCGAAGGCGACCTCATTGTCGAAGGGCTCGTTGCGCACGCCCGACGAGAAGCCCAGGCCATATTCATAGGTGAAGGCCCCGCTGTGGGTCACGCCGCTCAGCACATAGGACTGCTGGGTGAGCTCGGTTTCCTCATACTGGTTGAAGATCGAGGCCGTGCCGGGCTCGGTGAGGATCAGGGCGCCGTCGTCGTCATACTCGTCGGTCCCGGCCTCGAAATAGAGGGCGCGGCTGAGTTCCTGGTCATAGAGCCGGTTGTAGCTGCCCTTGAAGGTCAGCTCGGTGGCGTTGGAGACGGCCCAGTTCAGCGCCAGATTGGCCGAGATGTTTTCCCGGTCGTCCTCGTACTGGGTGAGGTGGAACTGCAGAGGCGTGACGCCGGCGCTCGGATCGTCCTCCACAAAGGCCAGATGGTCCTCGTCATTGTAGAAGACGAAGCCCTGAGTCTTGCGCTTGGACCAGGCGGCCGAAACCAGCACGCCGAACTGCTGCTGGTCGCCGAACCGGCGCGCCGCCGTCGCCTGGATCATCGGGCTCGTCTCGCCCGCCAGATCATGGTGGAAGCCGCTCACGGTCAGGTCGAGGACGGGGCCGGCGAAATCAAAGGCCGTGGCGGTCTCCAGCACCACGGCGCCGCCGATGCCGTCGGCCTCATGATCGGGCAGCAGGGTCTTGTGCACGGTGATCGACGACAGGGCCGCAGTCTGGACCATGTCCAGGGGCACCCGCCGGTTTTCCTTCTCCGGCTGGGCGGCGTTCATGCCGTTGATCTGGGTGTTGTTCAGGCCGCTGTCCAAGCCGCGGATGGAGACATAGCGGCCTTCGCCGGCGACCACCTCCCGCTGGACCGAGACGCCGGGCATGCGCCGCAGGGACTCCGCGGCGTTCAGGTCGGGGAAGCGGCCGGCCTGGTCGGCCGAGACGATGTTGCTGATATTGTCGGCGGCGAACTGACGGCTCAGCGCCTGGGCCTGGGCGGCGCGCTGGCCGACGACCACCAGCTCGGACACAGCGGCGTCGCCCAGGGTCGAGACCCTGTCGGCGCTCTCCCCAGCTGTGAGGGTCAAGGTCTCACGTCCCGTCGGCAGGCCCAGATACTGCAGGGTGAGGCTGTAGGCCCCCGGCGCCAGGGCGCCGAACCGATAGCGGCCTTCGGAGTCGGTCACGGCGGTCTGGCCGGTCTCCTCGATGCGCACCAGCACCCCGGAGAGCGGCGCGCCGGTCTGGGCCTGGCGCACCACTCCAGCGAGCTGCGCCGAAGGCGCCTGGGCCCAGGCCGCTGGGGCGCCGAGGGCGGCCACCAGGGCTGCGGTTGTCAGCATGAGGCCGCGAGACCCCGAATTGAATTGGACCATAGTCATCCCCCACCCGCCACGCAGGCGCGGCGGCTCAAGCGGTCACACCGCGGATTTGAGTCTGATGCAGCCTCTAAGCCCTGGTTCAGGAACGTCCGCGATCACGCTCGCAGGGGAGCGACTGGCCATCGGCCAGGCGGGCGGCGAAAGTTGCCGGTAAACTGCCCGGCGGCTTTAGCCGAAGTCCATGTCGTCTTTGTGAAGCTTGCGGACCATGGCCCGCAGCATCGCCTAGCCCTGCTTGGCCGGGGCGCCCGCATCGGCGGTCTTGGCGGCGGTCTTGGCCGTATTGGGAGCGGCCTGGCGGAACTTTTCCTTCATGCGCGCGACCCAGCCGGAGAAGGCCTCGTTGTCGGCGGTCATGCGGCCAAACTCGCCGACGCCGACGCGGCCCGTGGCCACGCCGGTCAGGGCCACCCGCAGCGCCTCCGGGTTGCGGGCCTTGTCGAGGAAGGGCGCATAGCGGCCTTCCATCCGGGCCAGCGCCTCGTCGTCGCCGGCCAGGCTGAAGGCGACGCCGGCCCGCAGCAGCTTGCCCTCGTCCTCGATGGAGAGCGGGGCCTGGCTCTTCCAGCGCTCGCCCAGGGACGCCTCGAACAGCTTGCCGGCTTCGGGCCAGTCCTTCTGTTTCCAGACGATCTCGGCGCGCAGGTCGCGGGCTTCGACGGAGTCGTCGCGGGCCAGCACCTCCAGGGCATGGTCCAGCCGGCCAAGATCCGAAAGGGCGCGGGCCTCGATCAGCCGGCGGTCGCGGTTCAGGGCGGTGGGCAGCACAGTCGAGCGCGAGCCATTGATGGCGATCAGGGCCTGCTCGGGCCGACGATCCATCAGATAGATCAGGGCCAGGTCCGTGGCCACCTGGGCGCGGGGTACGCCATCCAGGCGGTGATCGACCTGATAGGACAGCAGGTCAGCGGCCTGGTTCAGCAGATCGACGTCCACCAGCCGACGCACCAGCCGGCGGACCATCATGTCGCCATCGACGCCCAGCGGCGTCAGGTCCTTGAAGTCGAAGAACAGGGCCAGCGCCTGCACCGGCTCCAGCCCATCGGCGAGACCCTCCAGGAACAGGGCGCGGAACGCGGCCGACAGGTCGGCCTGCAGGCCGATGGCCTCCGGCAGGTCCGGCAGCCGCTGCCCCGCCGAGCGCAGGGCCTCCAGGGCCTCACGATAGCGCCCCTGGGTCAGATAGAGCCGGCCGAGCGCCCGAATGGTGGCCAGTTCGGTGGCGTCGCCGCGCCAGCGGAACCGCAGGCTGTCATAGGCGGCCGCCGCCTGGATCGGGGTGATGGCGCCTTCTTCGAAGCGGATGCGGGTGGCCGCCAGCAGGGCCGGCGCGGCGATATGATCGAGCGGGGCGGTGGCGACCGCCTGGTAAATGCGCAGCGCCCGGCCGGTCTGGCCCTCCTTCTCCGCCAGCTGCGCCTGCAGCAGACGCGCCTGGAGCTCTTCGACCGCGTCGGTGTCTTCGTCCAGGGCCATGCGGATACGGGTGCCGGCGCCGTCCAGGTCGTCCATGGCCAGCGCGGCCTTGGCGTCGGCCCGCGCGAAGCGGGCGCGCCACACGGCGGGAAACTGGTTGTAGGCCGCAGCCCCGGCGGCGAACTCCCGCCGCGCCTCGGGCCACTGGGCGGTCTCGGCGGCCAGATAGGCCCGCCAGAGGGCCGCTGAGGACTCGTCGGCCAGAACCGGCGCCGAGAAGTCGGCCGCCGCCTCCTTGTAGCGCCGCGCCATGACCCGGGAGATGCCCCGAAGGCCGCGGAACTCCGCATCGTTCAGCAGTTGCGGATGCTGGCGCGCCACGTCGTTGAGCACGCCGATGGCCTCGAAGGCGAGGTCCGAGCCCACCAGGAAGCGGGCCAGGGCCATGCGGGCGGCGACCTTGCTCTCGGCGCCGTCGATCCCCTCCTCGGCCGCCGCCGTCACCAGGGCGTTGTAGCGCGCGAGGAAACCGCCGGAGCCGGTCTTGGGCCAGTTTTCGTAATCGATCAGGGCCGGCCGGCCGGCCGGCTGCGGCGCGCCGCTGGGGACTTCCCGGCGGTTGGCGATGGCCGAGGGCGACGACAGCGCCAGGCCCGCGGGCCGGCCGATGGCCACCAGGTCCCCCTGGCGCGACAGGGTGATGTCCTCGGCGAAGCTCTCCATCGCCAGGCCCTGGACCGAGGGCAGCAGGGACATCTGCACGAACTCGCGGCGCGACAGCAGCCCCTTGGGCGGGCCCAGCGCCGTGGCCACGGTGAGCGTGTCGCCGACCATGGGGTCTGGAATGCGGACGATGCGGGTGACGCCGGAAACCGCCGCGGTCAGGGCGGCCGGGCCGCCGGTCTCGTCGCGGCGCACGCGGATCGGCGTCGGCTGAGCCTGGGCGCCCGGACCCAGGGCGATCGTCCAGGTGGCGCCCTCGCTGATCACGAACACCGGCGTGTTCACGGGACTCGAAATGCGGACGGCGGAATAGTCCGGGCCGCGGAAGGCCTCCATCCGGCCGAACTGGCGCAGGCCGCGGGGGGCGCGGGCGACGTCCAGACGGGCGGGCGCGTCGAAGACCACCCAGACCGCGTCGCCCCGGCGGAACACCGCGGCGCCGGCTGGCGCGGCCCAGGGGAAGCTGAGCAGCACCTGGGAGCCTTGCAGCTGGGCGTTGAGACGCACCACGCCATCGGCGGGGACCGGATTGGGACGGACCGGCTCGGGCTCCAGGGCCACAGCGGGGGTCGGGGCCGGCTGGCCCGGGGCCGGCGCGGCCGGCGCCTCAGCCACTTCAGTCGGCGGGAAGATGTTGACGAAGGCGGCCCCGTCGGCCTGGCCGACCCGGGCCTCGGCGCCCTCCTCCAGGGTCAGGTCCAGCTCCAGAACGCCGCCCACATGGCGGGCCTCGGCGCTCTTCAGCCATTTGGGCGGGGAGACGCGCAGCCGCGTCATGTCCGGATCGGCGTCCCGGCTGAAGCGCAGGGTCAGCACCTGGCCGGCCTGGCGGCTGGTCATGCGGGCCTGGCCGCGCCATTGGAACTCGATGCGCGAGAAGCCCCGCGCCTGGGCGACGCGCACCTGCAGCGGGCTCGTCGCCGACGCGGCCTTGGCGGGCGCAGCCTTGGGCGTCGCCGTCTGGGCCGACAGACCCGCCGGGGCGGCCGTGGCGGCGATGCAGGCCGCCGCGACGCCGGTATGGAGGGCCCGCCGGAGGTTCACGGGATCAGGCGCCCGCCTTGGCCGCCGGAGCGGCGGCGGCGGGGGCGGCGGCGGCCTGGGCCTCGGTCTTCTCCAGGGCCTG
>Ga0208179_1001016_pt1 | contig 15395 bp, 13 predicted proteins | sample Malvired_Geostar_FD_184238 | JGI IMG/M metagenome (GOLD analysis project Ga0208179, IMG submission 184238) | Marine viral communities from the Global Malaspina Expedition - Malaspina viral metaG DeepMed_Geostar (SPAdes) (version 2) | ecosystem: Environmental > Aquatic > Marine > Oceanic | place...
ACTATATTTATGGTCGTATCAGGCAATGGAGTTCTGCTTTGATTAATGAACTAGATACACGAGATCTAGTACAGGAGGCAAAGCCTACTTCAAATATTTATGCTGTAGTTACAGTAACTAATATTGATAATCCCGATAAGGGAGATATAGCTTATTCAGTAAGTAGTGGTAAGTTCAAAGGATATGTAAGTACAGCAGGAACACAAGCATGGCAGGATTTAAACTAATGAAGAACTCTGATTATATGAATCTTGTACAGGAAGGAACATTGATTACTAATCTTAATCAAGGAGCTGGTGTGCCTCCATTTCTGGAGAATCAAACATTACAAAAATTAGTACAACCTCTTGCACAATTTGATAATCCAGTGTATAATAATAATAGTACTATGATGGCAAATAGTACATTGGCACAGTCCAATTACATGAATCCTCGGAGAATGAAGTAATGGCACAAATATATGCAAGGTCTATTCCTCCTGTAGAAAGAATGCAGGAAATACAAAGATTGGTAAGAGATCCAAAAGAAACTAGTACTGATGTTCTTAAAGCTGCTGAATTATTAAAGCAAGCTCAAAAACCTGCCATGTATACTCCCAGATCTTTGGCAGAAGCAGCTTCTAAAGCCAGACTACCTGTGCCTGAAAGACAGAGGCAACAAGCTCCTGTACCTCAAAGATATGAGCAACAAGTTCCTCAACAAAGACAAGCCATTACAGAAGAAGATGAAAGAATACTTACTGCTCAAGCTGGTGGTAGGGCTGCTATACCTCAACAGATAGAAAATGTAGCATCCAGAGGTAGGCATGGAGATACCATGTTGATGCATGTTAATCCAGATGAACTTAGAGGATTGTCCTCTCTTCTGGGACCAACTACTACCAATCCTGATACTGGTTTACCAGAGGCTTTTGCTTGGTGGTTACCTCTGATTGGTGCTGCCATAGGCGGTATAGGGGCTGCTGCTACTGGTTATGATTGGAAGAAGGGATTACTATTTGGAGGTTTGGCTGGTCTTGGGGCTGGTTTTGCTGCTCCTGCAATGGGCCTAACAGGTGCTCCTGCTGCTGCTTCTCAAGCTGCTGCTGCTGCCGGGGCTGCTGGAACTGGTGGTACTGCTTTAACACAAGGAGCTTTGGCTGCACAATTAGCTAATCCTACTATAGCAACTGGTCTTGCTCCTGCTGGAACTATGTTTGGTGCTGCTGCACCTACCTATGCTGGTAGTTTAGCAGGTGTAGGAGGAAGTCTAGTTCCTGCTGCTACACATGCTAGATATTTATCAGGTGCAACTGTTCCTATTACTGCTGCTACTCAAGCTGGACAAGCTAGTTTGGCAGGTTCTAGAGGAGTTGGTCATTTTGGACTTACTCCCCAAAACATGCTCCCCACACCGTCTCCTACTCCTACATGGTTTGATGCTGCCAATATTCAAACAGGAGTACAAGGAATGGGAGCAGCTCCTACTACTCAACTTGCAGGAACTGTACCAAAACCTAGTTTCTTGGAACGTGCAGGAACTGGAATCAAAAATTTCATCACTGGTGGTGAAAGGGATCAAGCTGTTCAAGGTACAGATGTTTTAGAAAAAGAGTCTGGCTTTTTACCTTGGTGGAAATCATTAAGTCCTCTTCAACAAGGATTAGGAGTAGCAGGAGGTGCTGGTTTACTGGGATTAGCAGCACAACCTCCTCAACAACAATTTGCTGAGTTACCCACTAGAAAAGTTTCTGAATTTACTTTTGAAGATGATGTTATTGAGAAAGATCCCCGTGTACCACGAACTTTTACACAAGAAGCATTAGAAGAAAGAATATTTACTGGTCTTGATCCAGAAGATCCAAGTTATTTTGAAGGTACATCTTTTGCCAAGGAAGGTGGTTTACTTTCGGTTATTAAAAGATTAACAGGAGGTAGGAGTAATATACCAGAACCGGGAGGTGCTGCACACTATGCTAAATATGGTACATGGGGTGGACCAGCACCGGGATCAGCAGCCTATTATGGACGATATGGAACATTTGGAGTTCAAGATCCGTATAATGTAAATCCATTGGCATTAGATCCACAAAGAAATCCACATCTGCAAGATCCAATATATGGATTAACTGGTGCTAGTGTTGGTAATGATAGTGTTCCTGTATCTGTTCCATTTGAATTTCCAGAGGTAACTCCTTTCCAAAGTAGTCTTCCTTCTTTTAATCTGGAAGATAGATTGGCAAGTATAACAGGACAGCCTCAAGCTGCATTGCCACAGCAAACGACGTTACCACAACAAGCTACGTTACCTTCTATTCCTATTACAGATACTCAAGGTGCTTCTGCTATGGAAAATCTATTATCTAGATTTCAACAGACAGCAGAAGTTGATCCAATAGCTGGATTAGTTGCATCTCAAGTGGGAGTAAAGCAGGGAGGTATTCCAAAATTAGCTAATGGTGGAATATTTACAGGACATGTACAGGGAGTAGGAGATGGAATGTCAGATCAAATACCATTTCGTGTAGTTCCTCGAACTCCAGAGGATATACCTAAAGCTCCTGATATGGCTGTGTTAAGTACTGATGAATATGTTTTCCCGGCAGATGCTGTGTCTATGCTAGGTAATGGTAGTAGTGATGCTGGAGCAAAGATACTGGATAATGCTGTCAAGAGTGTCAGGCAAGCATCTATTGGTACTCCCAAACAAATTACAGAAATAGATGGTCCAAAAGTTTTGGGAGGAGCTTTAACAACTTAGATGATTATATATAGAGTAGAGGCCCAACACATAGATGTTCTTTGGCCTTATGTAGAACCTCTTCTACAGAAACCAATGCAGAGGACTTTAAATGAAATTGAACTTGAAGATATAAAAGAATGGTTAAAGAGTGAAGTACAACAACTTTGGCTTGGTATAGATGAAAAGGAACAGAAGATTGTTCTGGCATTTACAACCCAGATACATCAATATCCAAGACAGAAACATTTAAGAATACATTTAACAGGAGCTACTGATCATACAATAAATAATTGGATAGATGAATGGATAGAACCTGTGGAAAGTTTTTGTAAAGAGAATGGAATACGTTATATTGAAACATGTGGTAGAGATGGTTGGACAAAAGTATTAAAGAAAAAGGGATACGAAAAGTATTATACTGTTTTAGTGAAGGAAATAGAAAATGAATGATGCACATAAATTTATTGTAAATCTTAGTATGCCTGAAAAGGTTACATTGTTTAAGGAATTATACAATGAACTTGCAGGACAAGGCATAGAAGGAGATACAGAGCTTGCTCATGTAAATACATTTGAAGCATCTCTTCTGAAATCTATTGGTGGATCAGGAACTATAAATGAAGTTACTGGTCTGAGAGAATATAAAGGTGGTGGAAGTCCTCCTCCTCCTGCTGCTCCTGCACAACAAACAGTAACACAAACATCTGAATTTCCTACTGAATTAAAACCTTTTATTTCTGATGTCTTGGGAGAAGCCAAGGGAGAATTTGGAAGAGAAAAGACAGAAGGTTATCTTCCATTCCAAGGACCACAACTGGCTGCCTTCACTCCTGAACAACAACAGGCATTTGCCACAGGTAGAGAACAGTTTGGAGCACAGGGTCTTGCTGGAACTCCTCTGGGACAAGCATCTACTTATTATCAACCTGCTCTGGCTGCTACAGCTCTGGGAACAGCAGAGATAGGGGCAGAAGATATTGGTCGTAGGATGGACCCCTTTCTACAGAACGTGGTAGATATTGCTCAAAGAGAGGCAGTCAGAAATGAAGAAGAGGCCAGACAACAAAGGGCTGCTAGGGCCGTAGCAGGACAGGGATTTCTGGGAGGAACTCGACCTGCCTTTGTAGAGTCTCAAGCAGCAGAAAGTTTACAGGAACGCTTGGCTGACATACAAGCTCAAGGATTATCCAGTGCTTTTCAGAATGCTCAAAGAGCTGCTGAAGCTCAAAGGGCCAGAGAAATGGCTGGAGGTAGGCAGTTTGCTGGTCTTGGAGAAAGTGCTTTCCAAAGAGCCAGAGGAGATATCACAGGTTTGGCTGGTGTCGGAGAAGCACAACAGGCTAGGAGTCAACAAGCTCTGGATATTGCTCGTAGACAATTTGAGGAGGAAAAGGCATTCCCTCAAACAGCCCTGCAAAGATATGCCTCTATCATTAGAGGATTCCCACTTACCCCATCACAACAAATAGTTACGGCTGCTCCTCCAATACCAACACCATCTCTGGCACAGACTATGTTGGGGGCTGCTGGTACTGGTGTAGGGCTATATGGAGCCTTTGGGGGTTTTAAGAAGGCTGGAGGGCTTGTAGGTCTTTTGGGTGGTGGTACCCCTATGAACCCCCTTAGACCCCCCTACAACCTCTTCTCTGGGCCTTCTTCCAGAGTAGGTGTCCCTCAATATCAGAGTGGAGGGCCAGTGGGAGTTAATTTAGGTGCATCTGGTGGTCCAAGTACTGCTTTTAATGTTCCAACCACAGCTCCTTCTCCTATGGACTTGAATATGATTATGGAAGAACTACGTAGACGAGGTAGTAGACGTAGTGCTGGTGGTCTGGCAGGACTTACTGTGTCTAGGCATAAAAATCAAGGATCTATAATTCCTTTAGATCTAGGTGATCAATCAGAGGAAGATTGGGTAGCAGCACAAGAAAATATATCTAGTGAAGATTTACTAAGAGAACAAGAACGACTAGCTGCTGCAGAGGAAGCAAGGAAAGTGGCTGATATTACAATTGCAGGTATGGACCCAAATTCTTCAAATGTAAATCAAGATAAAAATCTTTTTGGATTTGATCCAAATAAACAATCATGGGAGGACTTTGTATATGAGAGTTCAGAAGGACTTACAACAGATGATCAAGAAAATGGAAAAGTTGTTGTTACAGACAAAAATGAAACAGTAACTAATGATGCTGTTATAGAACCAACCTTAGGAACTCCCACACCTAATCCTGATGCTCCTCTTACCTATATGCAGCAGCTTCAAAAACTTATGGCTGATCAAGCTACAAGTTCAAGTAAAGCTATAGCTAAAGCAGGAGAAGCTGAAAAAGAATATTTAGATTATTTAAAATCATATGCAGGTGATGATCAGGATAAATTTCATGCTTTAACTCAACTTGGCTTGAATTTAATATCAGAGACTCCTAAACATCAGAGAGAAGGACTAGGCCCAATTATTGGTAGAGCTGGTAAAGAACCTTTAAAAACTTTACAAACAGCACAAGCAACCGATAAAGCATTAGGATTTAAAATAGCTGAAGCTGAAAAAGATATGGCTGTACGTAGAGCAGCATTAGAGACTGCTGGTTTACAACAATCCTTTGATAATAGAATAAAACTAATGGAAGCACAGTCAAAAACTGGTACTCAATTCCTTGATTTATATATGAAGGCATCTGATATTGATAAAGGAGATATAGCATTAAGTGAACATATAATGGGATCTGAATTAAAAAGAATGTCAGATATAGGAGAAAGAGATCCAGATAGATTACAGATAATAATAGATAATATGAATATTGATGGATTAACTCCTGAGAATTTTCCTAAATTTGTTGAACTCCTAACAAAACGACAGTCAGATAAAGGTAGTTCAACAACTAGACCTAGTGATTATGCAGGACATATAGCTGCTCTTGCTAAAAAAATTAATGCAGATAAAGCATATGCAGGTGAAAAACCTGATATAACTCAATCTAATATAGAGGCTATTATGAGATTCATACAAGAAAATAAAATGTTTCAAGAACCGGGATGGATCAAGGCTGCTATACTAAGTAATTAAATATATAGGAAAATAAATGGCTACATTAGCAGACATGTTGGCAGGACAATCTCCTGTTCCATCTGATACTACTGGATTAAGTTCTGTACCTGTACAACCATCTGGAGGTGCTCTTGCAGATATGTTGTTAGGAAGTACTAGTGCTGGTAGACAACTTTCTCCTGAAGCTCTACAAGCCAGAGAAGATAGAGGAAATGCATGGAGTAATCAGTTTGCTATACATCTAGATCATGCACAAAAATCTATTCATGAAGGTATAGGAGTTGTGGCAAGTGCTCTGGATGAATATGTTCCTGATGTATCTGCTTATCTAAAGGATTATTCTCAAAAAGGAATTGAAAGAAATCTCAGACAGATTGCCAGCAAGCCTCAACCTACTCGTAGTCCTAGTTTTACTGAATCATGGGAAGAAGTACAAGGAGATTTTAACGAGGGAGATATTGCAGGGGCTTTACAAACAGGATGGGAATATGTACATGATGCCAGTGCTGCTGTAATTCCTTCTTTGGGAATATCTATAGGGGCTGTACTGGCCTCTGCTCCTGTAGCTGTAGGTACTGCTGCTACTCTTGGAGCAGTTGGTGTTCCTGCTGCTGCTGCTGGAACTGTGGCTGGATTAACTGGTTTGTTTACTGCTATTTCTCCATCATTCTTAATGGGTACAGGGGCTACATATGAAGAAGCTAAAAGATTAGGTGCTGGTGATGAGAAAGCTGAACGTCTTTCTTTACTGGCTGGTCTTGGTATAGGTATTCTGGATAGAGTGGGTGCAGGTGCTCTTGTTAGGAATGCCATGCAAAGTTTTGGAGAGAAAGCTGTATTTAAAACTATTCTAAAAGAAGCAGAAAAACATCATGTAAGTAAAGGTGTAGCCTTGTCTGAAACAAACAAGGTAATGAAGGCAGCAAAGAAAATACCAACAAAAGAATTTGTTAAAGAGAATATTGCTTTTACAGCTTTAAAGGCTGGAGCAAGGGGAGCGGGAGTTGAAGCAGGTACAGAAGCATTACAGGAAATGCTACAAATTGCAGGTGCTGGTACTGCTGCTGGAGAAGGACTTAATCCATATGGTTATGCTGAATATCAGAAAAGAGTAATAGATAATGCAGCTTTAGGTGCTCTTGGTGGTAAGATGGCTGGTACAGGTTTTGGAGTTCTAACTGGAATACAACGTAAGAATACTGCTTTAAAAGGTAATGAGATAAACAAACTTCAAGCTGAACTAGAGAATAGAAAAGAGTTTAATCCAGATGAACTTGCAAAATTTATTGAGCAACGTAAAGAAGAATTTAAACCAACCACTATACAAAAATTAATTGGTAGATCTATAACTCCTCTTACTGGATTTGCTACTCGTAGTAGTAGAGGTCTGGAAGTTATAAATAGATTTGAACAACATTATAATAATGTTAGTGCAGAGATAGGAGATTATGGACAAAGAATAAATGAAGCAATGCAGAAAGTCAGACGGGCTATAAAACTTCCTATAGCAATGAGAAGTCTTTCCAAGAAAACAAATGATAAACTATTTGATTACATGATAGAAGGAAGAGAAGAGTTTATTAAAAAATATGGAGATGATCCACGTAATACTGATATAATGAAGGCTGGAGATATTCTAAGAGATGATGTAGTAGGTAGTCTTATACGTCCTGAGATTAAGTTAACAACTAAAAAATTAAAAGAAGCTCTACGAAATGATTTAGATTTGCCTCCTGAAATTGAAGCTCTACAAGATCCAGAATTAAAAGCTAATCTAACTAATCTATATAATACAATACGAGAAGCTCATCGAACAGTAATGGGTGAGCCAACTATAACTCCTGAAGAGGCTGAACAACAATTTAATAATGCTTTCTCTAGAGTTTCAAATACACCTGAATTTAAAAAATTAAATAATACTGTTACACAAAGAGCAGAGGGAACTGGATTGTATGGTGCTCTAGCTGCTGCTGGTGTAGACATGGACTTTGTTGATGGTTATCTGCCTCGTCTTTATAAGGTTGGTCTTTTTAAAAGAGGAAATAAAAGAAGGCAATTCAGAAAAATTTTAGCAGAACAAATTCATCCAGAAACTGGTAATCGAATGGGAGAAAGTTGGGCTGATGAAGTAATAGATAATATCAGAGGAAATGATGGTGCTCATTTACCAGATCAAATAGATTTTAATCTTGATTATAATTTGGAAGAACGTGATAATTATGATGACAGTAAAGCAAGTTTTGAAAAGCATAGATCAATTGATGAAGAAACATTTAGAAAATTAGCTGAAGCTGGTCTTGTTGAGAAGAATGTAAAAAGATTAATTGATAAATATATGTTACAAGCTCTGCAAAGAAAGAATATAAAAGAGTTAAAGAATTTTGCTGAACCTTTAGTACAACAGTTAATAGATGAGAAGGGTGAAGCAGCACCTACACAACCTGAAATAGAGCAGATGAAAAATATATTTTCTGCTTTTCAACATCAGTATAGACCAATAGAAAGCAGTAGGTTAAGAACACTTGGTAGAAATTTTCTTACATATCAGTATATCTTAACACTTCCCTTGGCTGCTCTTACTGCCATGACTGAACCTCTTATTGTACTTACTAGAGTAGATCCAAAGGATGCTATGTTTGGTGCTGCACAGGCTGCACGTAATACAATGAGACAAGGGCTGAGAAGTGTATTTCCAAAGTGGGGTAAATCTAAAGCAGAACAAGCATTCAATGATATTCTTCAAGGATATGATGGCACATTGGCTGAACGTCTGGGAGATATAGCTGGTATAGATGTAAGTAGAAAAGTAACAGATAAATTTTTTAAGATAACTTTACTTACACAGATAACTCAATTCAGTAGAGACATGGCTTTTCAGGCTTCTCAACAACAAATGAAAAGAGACATACGTAAATTATCTCGTTCTTTGTTTTCAGAAGAAGTAGATAAGGAATCCATAGATGCTAAACGTAGATTAATACAACAGGGCTTACTACCAAAGGCTCTTAGATTAGACGATCCTGATAGTGAATTTCTAGCATGGGCAGAGGATAGAGGAGGTGACGTTGCTCCTGAACTTATTCGTAAAGCTCAATCTAAGTTTGTTGATGAAATTATTATGGCTCCCAATGTAGTTAATAGACCACTCTGGATGAGTAATCCACATTTAGCTATCTTTGCTCAGTTAAAAGGATTTATGATGACCTTTGGTAATACAGTAGGTATGAGAGCTTGGAGAGAAGTTCTCAAACCTCTCATAATAGGTGGTCCTCAAGGTAGAAGAATACCTATGGATGAAGGAGTTAAGTATGCTATTACATTATTGTTAATTATGGCAGGTTCGATAGGTATACGAGAGATAAAAGATTGGATTCGCTATGGAGATGAAGATAGTAGCTGGAAAGAAATGGAAGGTTGGGATATGATCAGTGATGCCTTCATTGATAGTAATATCTTTGGTCCCGGTACAATAGCTTATGATGCTATTAATGCTAAGAGATATGGAGCATCTCCAATTACTGTAGCTCTTGGTCCCGGTGCTCAGTTTGTTGATCGTTTAATAGGAGCTATGGGAGATGCAACTAATAATAAACCTCGTAGTTTAGCCAGAGCTATAGCATCTGGTATACCATTCTTGTCGGCTGTAAGACCTACATTAAAACCAAGGGTTACTGATACTTTGGAAGAATTATTAACAAGGGAAGAATAATATGCAAGACATGACCATGATCTGGAATGCCATACTCACAATGGCAGTAGGAGGATTTCTGTGGTGGATACGTACTACCAGTGCATCCATTACAAAGATACGTGAAGATAACTTGGCAAATAGGGAGCATGTTGCTCTGACCTATGCAACCAAGCAGGACGTTAAAGATGACCTACAACAGATCATGGGAAGGTTTGATCGGTTGGAAGATAAGATAGATGATTATATGAGGATGGATAAGTAATGGCTGAAGATGTTCAAGCTAATTTTCAAGCACTCCTAGATCGTTTAACTAGTGAACAGGAAGTGGTAGGTGCTCCTCCTGTGGTGGAACAAGAAGTTGTTCCTGTGGTTGAAGAGGAGGGCATGGGTTTATCTTCTCTTCTTGGAGGAGCAAAGGAAAAAGCTGGAGATATTCTACAAAGGTTAGGAAAGACATTTGATCCCGGTATACCTGAAGAAGCCTTTCCTGCAACTATTAAAAAAACAGAAGCTCCTTTAAGAATGGAGATTCCACCTAAGAAACCAACTGAAGAACAAAGAGTATTTAATAGGTTATCAATTAAAAAATTAAACCCTGCTGCCATTGCAGGTCTTATGGGTAGCATTGATATTGAATCAGGAGGTACTTTTGCTTTTGATCGACAAGAAGATTTATATAAGCATGGCGATCAAAAAGGAGATGGATATGGTTTATTTCAATTTACTGATTATAAAAATGAAGAAGGAGAACTTGTAGGACATCTAACCGAATACAAAAAATACTTAGAAGATAATAATTTAGTGGATAGCTCTGAATCTCAAATTGATTATGTTTTGGATAATATTTATTTAGGAATAGGAGAGGATATAGGAGGAGACAATAGAAAAAAATTACAAGAAGTTTTTAAATCAGGAAGTCCAGAAGAAGTAACAGTGATGTTTACTAAAATATTTGAAAGACCACAAAAGGGAAGTGAGCACATGGATAGAAGAATGCAAAGTGCTACACAAAGATTTGAATCTATCTCTGGAAATAGAAGGGGTGGTATGATATCACGTAATCCATATCCCCACAATCCACGGCCAATATAGGAGTAGTAATGAAGAAGAGATGGGAAGTTTTCTCAGAAGATGATTTAAGATGTAAAGGAACAGGTGAAATAAATATGGACGAGGGCTTTATGAAACGACTCATAGCTCTTCGTAAAGAACTAGATCAACACATGCATATAATATCTGGCTACAGGCACATGGCTTACAATGATGTTATAGGAGGTAACAGAGACTCTCCACATTTAAAAGGTAAGGCAGTAGATGTTGCCTGTCATAGTAAAAAAGCTTACAATATAATTAGACTAGCAATTGAGCATGGCTTTATGGGAATAGGAATAAAGCAACATGGTTCAAAGGAAGACAGGTTTGTCCATTTAGATATGGATAGTTACACATCTCCAACGATTTGGAGTTATAAATAATAAGGAGAAATAAATGGATTGGATGGACTTTGTTAGAACTTCTTGGCCCATTATGCTCGCACTTATCTCTCTTATTATTGTACTGGCAAAGATGCATTCTGATATAGAGGTAATGAATGAGAAGATCAGAACTCTCTTTGAGTTATGGAATAAGCATAATAAATCTAATTAGAATTTAATCTCCTGCTCTATAAAGAAGATACCCGTATTATTAAAGGATGCTCCATTAATTGTACCAGACTTAAAGAAGTTAGGGAAAGCTCCTGTTTGTCGTTCCCAACCTAGTTTAATTATGTGTCCAGAACGAGACTTCCTTTTCAGAAATAATCTTAGCTTGGATAAGTCATGAGTGTCTGAATCAAACTTATACCTATATCCTGCTGACCAACCGGGAAGAGTACTATATCCAGTTCGTAGAGGGAGAGGTGCTAGTATAGGATCAGGCAAAGGTTCGATCTTAACCTCTGCTTCTGTTGCTCCTCCAATATTGGCGAACCATAATTGACAACCACACAGTATAACAAAACAAGACATTAAAGTAATAACAGTTTTCATATATTTCCTCCTATGTAAATTCACATTCTTTTATAAGTTCCATAACATTCTTTTTTCCTAGAATTTTCAGAGCATCTACAATATTAGCTCTCAAACCCTCCTTTGATAAATCTACTTCTTTATCACTCTTTGCTCCCCTTATTCTGGATAACAACTCCAAAGCTTTAATAGCACTATTGGTATGGCCATTTGCCTTGGCAAAAGTATATTGATTTTCAATTTCTTCTATGACATCAATGTTTGTTACCAACTCATTCTCAAGATCAGCTATTCTTTCTTGTATCTCATCGTTCTTGAGCATACGATAGCCTTGATTGTTGGCTGATTTAAGAGAGTAGCCAGCAGTCTTGGCAGCTTCCGTTGCATTACGATGAATGATATAAGCTTGAGCAAATCTTTCTTGTCGTTCAGTCAGCATATTAATTATTTAAGATTATTTCTCTGTATTCCTTTACTCTTCTCAAAGCTTCTCATACCACCAAGACCAAGCAACGACAGGGTTAAGGTCATCAATCCTTCTGTTGGTAAGACAGGTACAGCCAACCAAGGAGTCCAGATAGCCATACCCCATGCACATACTGGCTGAAATACGAACTGCCATCCAAGGCCAAAGGCACATATCCACATGATGGCAGGTCTAGCTCCAGCTACAAAGATAGATGGGTGCCTTGCCTGTTCTTTATTAACAGCTATCTGTCCCAGATTAGCTTGTTGTACTTGTGTCTTTAGCTCATGGTCAAGCTTGGCACGTAGATCTTTATCCTCTACGAACTTGTCCAGAACATTGTCTACTACTCCTACTACAGCTTCTGCAATTCCAAATAAAGCCATGTTATCCTCCTATTGAAAATAAAGTTCTGACAGGAAAAATCCAAATACAAAGCTAGCCACTAGTAATGTAAAGATATATTCCCAATCAATACGTTTAAATTGTTTAATCCCTATATAAAATATGTGTCTTAAATACACCACTGGACACAAACCTACTTATAACTTCTTCAAAAGTTGCATAGACGTTTATCCTTTTCTTATGATTAGCATACCATACTTTATTGAGAATGTCAATCCACCACTCAGGATCTTTCACAGTTACGTGGAGATTCACCCCATTGTCAAATGTTTTTAATGCCTCATAACAGGCTATATTCAGGAAGACTGCCTTGTTAGCATAGCCCATTATATTATCTATGATCCATTCTATATCTTGTGTGGGAAGGTGTTCCATTACATCCACGGCAATCACCATGTCATAGGTTCCCTCTGGAACTTTCGAGAACTTTTCAACACCGGGATCAAAGCATGTAAGCTCTTTGATATTCCAGAACTTATGTATGGGCTTGCTTGTTATATCCTCATTAAGTTCATGTGCCTCTTGATATAGTTGTCCTTTACCACAACCATAATCAAGAAGGGACTTACACTTGTTATCCTTTATGATCGACTTGATATAATGAATATACTTGGAGGTGCTCCTGCCGGGGAAGATGGAAGGATCTTTATGAAGATGTTTATATTCTTCTATCAGAGCATAGTATTCTTCAGAAGGTTCAGTCATTGAAGACATCTGTAAAGTTTGGAATCTTCAGTTCATCCAGATGTAGTTTCCATAGAGCACTCACCAACGTATGATCTCCATAGACTTCAAGGATAAGATTCATGGTTGCATCATTGAACACTCTCTCACAATCCTGAGCCATAGCAAGTAGCTCACCAGTTGTCCAGAAGTTTTCTCCACGTACATTCACCTGTAGGTACTTTGGTTTTGGTTCTTCATCTTCTGCACCAGTTGTTTCCTTCTTCTGTTCTTCTGTAGGTTCATTCTCCATAGAAGAATCAAAGCCGAATAGATGGAACTTTCTAAAGCCCATTGTATGCATGATGCCAAGTATCCTCATGGCTGCACATGTACCACCTGTAATTAAAGTAGCTCCTTCAGGTATACCCAAGTCCTCCATGACAGAGATCTTCTGATCTTTTATCTCTGTCTCCCTATCACTTGCCTTCCTGAGTGATTCGGTAAAGGCATGCCAGCCATAAATATTGGCTTTGTTTTCAATAAGATACTTGGTTACGGAGGGATCGGTCATGGAAGCTACAAAGAACTTGGTACTGGGATCAATTGTTTTAAATAGATCTTTACGTATAACACCATGAGTGCTCTCACCTTCAATTGATCGTGGATCTAACACCACACAAGCCCAAGGTTTGATACCATTCTCCAGTAGCTTTGGATAAGAATGCTTCACACAAATGACCTTGGCTTCTGGTTTCTCTTTTATTAGTTCCTTTACCTTGTCATAATCAGTAGAGTGACCACCAGAAATAACAATAATTTCACCATCATTAGGTCTACATTTGCCAAAGAATTTATCCTTATCTATTAGAGACATGTTTGCTTTAATGTTAGCTTGTATATATTCCTTGTCCACACAATCTCTTGGGTGTACGACAATGGGTACATTCAATAACTCATCTGGTAAGTTAGGAACTATTCGTTCATCATATATAATACAGTAGTGAGTTACTCCACCATTCTTTACAGGATCAGATGAGGGCAAAGCAATCCTCTTTAATCCTTCCAATGTTTGGATAAGTATATTAGTTCCATGAAATTTCTTGGGTGGCTGCTTCTTCTCTGAATCTTCAGTGAAAAAGTTATCAACCATCTTAACACGAGAGCCAGATAATTTATTGTAATCGTTTTGTGTAGTGATAATACTATTACCACCACCAAGCAAAGCAAAGTCAGGACTCTCTTCTTCCAGAACATCTCTGGTATTTCCCTTGACAAGTTTAAAGTTGAAGGTCTTGTTCTGATCCTTCTTCATCTTGTCTTTAAACTCAGTCAGTCTTTTCTCAACAGCTTTGATATTAACATGTGGCTTCATGTTAAATTCTTCTTCATCTGTTTTTTCTGTTGCATCTTCAAACAAATCATAACCTGTATAATCTAGGTTGTCTGTATTCTCAAAAGCTGCAAGAGCCATCTCTATAGCTCGTCCACCATTCCATGTACCTGTCTCAACAATTGACTTTGGTTTATGGAATCGTATGATATCGGCCATCATCTTGGTTCGATTAGGTCTGATATCTGGAGGCAATGCTTCTTCCGATATGGGGAATATTCTTACACCATCGCTATCTCTAAGTGCTCTGTTTGTCTCTTCCAGATTTATGATGTGCTCCGATAAAGGAGTATGTTTAATACCCTTCTTGGTGCTGGATGGTGTAAGAGAATGTACTCTCATACCATGTGCTCTATAGATATTCATTAGCCTTTCCATTATGAAAGACTCATGCCATTCCCTATAGGATAAGATCTCACCACTTTCAAATGCACCTCGTAGATCACCAAGAATATCCAGTGGAGATTGATGATCAAGATTGAACGCCATGAAAGATGGGTTACTATACTGCTCTGAGTTATCACCTATGGAATCTCCACTCAGATGAACGATGTCTGCTCCTTCTGGAAAGAACTGGTGAACAAAGTCAGATGTTAGATTAGCCACAGGAATTATATTTGTGTTTAACCATAAGAGCCAACCACCTTCTGTTGTCTTTTCAGCTATGGAAAAGGCTTCTTCTGTCAAGGCAAATACCTTTGGAGCAGTTAGAAGAGTATCTATCCTCCAGTTATAATCCAGTGTTCCATTCTCAGTACCATTATGGACATCCATGTTGGACTGATACTCTTTAAACTCCTCAACATCATCAAGATTTTTACAGGTAATTATCTTTGGGATATCATAGGCAGTAGGATCACAATCAAAATGATAAGCAGATAGATGTATATCTGGATGCCAGTATTTCTCAACCCGTTGAAACATTTGATAGGCATGATCTTTGAGAGAGTTCTCATTGAATGCCGTTACTACATTTAGTTTTGTCATTAATTTAAACC
>Ga0208179_1001019_pt1 | contig 15379 bp, 17 predicted proteins | sample Malvired_Geostar_FD_184238 | JGI IMG/M metagenome (GOLD analysis project Ga0208179, IMG submission 184238) | Marine viral communities from the Global Malaspina Expedition - Malaspina viral metaG DeepMed_Geostar (SPAdes) (version 2) | ecosystem: Environmental > Aquatic > Marine > Oceanic | place...
CTTCGACGCTGCGGCGGCCAAGGCCGTGCCCGGCGTGGTCGAGGTCTATGAAATCCCAACCGGCGTGGCCGTGGTCGCCGACAACACCTGGGCCGCCAAGCAGGGCCGCGATGCGCTGACCGTCACCTGGAATGAAGACGCTGCCGAGACCCGCAGCTCCGCCGACATCCTCGCCCGCTTCCAGGGTCTGACCGACGGTTCGGCCGCCCTGGCCGAGGGCGAGGAATGGCAGACCTTCGAAAGCCGCGGTGACGCGGCCGGCCAGAGCGGCGAGGCGCTCGAGATCGGCTATGACTTCCCTTATCTGGCCCACGCCACCATGGAGCCTATGAACTGCGTGGCCCAGGTCGAGGGCAACCAGGCCAGGCTGACCTTCGCTTCACAGGGGCCGACCCTCGACCAGCTCAATACGGCCAAGGTGGTTCTCAACCTGCCCGGTTCGGTGGAGATCGAGACCCTGCCGGCCGGCGGCTCGTTCGGGCGGCGGGCCAATTTCCAGTCCGACTTCGTCGTCGAGTGCGTCGAGATCGCCAAGAAGGTCGGCAAGAACCGGCCCGTAAAGCTGGTCTGGACCCGCGAAGACGACATGGCGGCGGGCTATTTCCGGCCGCTGGTCCACCACCGGGTCAAGGTGATCACCGACGCACAGGGCTATCCCAGCGCCTGGACCCATCGCATCATCACCCAGTCGATCATGAAGGGCGCGCCCTTCGGCGGCGGCGGCGTCGATGAGACCGCGGTCGAGGGGGCCAAGGGCTCGCCTTACCTGAAGGCCACCCCCCATGTGGACGCCCAGTTGCTGACGCCCGACATCGGCGTGCCGGTGCTGTGGTGGCGATCAGTGGGCGCAACCCATACGGCCTATGTCATGGAGCACACCATCGACCAGCTGGCCCGCAAGGCCGGCCAGGACCCGGTCGACTACCGCCGCGCCCTCTATCGGAAGGCCGACGCCAAGCGGCATCTGGCCGTCCTCGACCTGGCGGTGGAAAAGTCCGGCTGGACCGAGCCAGCGCCCGAGGGCTGGACCCGCGGCGTGGCGGTGCACGAATGCTTCGGCTCGGTCGTCGCCCAGGTGGCCGAGGTGAAGATGGAGAATGGCGAGCCCAAGGTCGGCCGGGTGGTCACCGCCATCGACTGCGGCACGGCCATCTCGCCCAACCAGATCGCCGCCCAGATGGAGGGCGGGACCTGCTATGGCCTGTCCGCCGCCCTCTATGGCGAGGTGACCCTGACCGAGGGCCGCGTGGACCAGACCAATTTCGACACCTACCGGGTGCTGCGCCACAATGGAGCGCCGAGCGTCGAGACCTACATCGTCGCCCAACCGGCCGGCGCCCACCCCACCGGCGTCGGCGAGCCCGGCACGCCGGTGATCGGCCCCGCCGTGGCCAATGCGCTCCTAGCCCTCACCGGCGAGGCGATCACCGCACAGCCGTTCGTGAAGGCGTAAGTCCTAGCCCGGCAGGTCCTCGGGCCGGTCGACGTCGAACAGAACGCCCTCGTCCTCGATTTCGATGAGGGCCAGCCGTGGGCCGAGGCCGGCGAGCGCCGCGCGTGCGCCCTCGTCGCCGGCGGCCTGGCGCAGAGGGGCGAACAGCTCGGCCCCGAACAGCACCGGATGCCCGCGGCGGCCGTTGCAGACCGGAGCCGCCGCCGCCGCGCCGACCTTCACCGCCTCGACGAGGCGCGGCAGAAGCGCGACGGGAATCCTCGGCATGTCCCCCAGGAAGACGAAGGCGCCGACGCTGTCAGTCGGCAAAGCTGCGGCGCCGGCCCGCAGGGAAGCGCCCATGCCCTCCGCGTGGTCGGCGGCATGAACGATGTGCAGTCGGTCACCAGCGCCCTGGCGTTCGGCCCAAGCCCTCGCGGCCACAGCCACCTCATCGGCCTCAGATCCCGTCACCAGGATGACCGTCGAAGCCGGGCTGGCGAAGGCCGCCCTCAGCGCACCGTCGAGCAGGACCCCGCCATCATACGGCGCCAGCAGCTTGCGGCCGCCAAACCGCCGACCGGCGCCGGCGGCCAAAACAATGGCGCTCCAGACCGCCTGATTGTTCTCCGCCCCTGTCGTCATGGCCCGCCCTCGCCTATGTTGGTCAAACGCCATGACGCCTTACGACGCCCTATCTTCGCAAGCGCCGGCCACGACGGCGGCGCCCCTGATCGACGGCTTTGGCCGGACGGTGACCTATCTGCGGGTTTCGGTCACCGACCGCTGCGACCTGCGCTGCGTCTATTGCATGGCCGAGCACATGGTCTTCCTGCCCAAGAAGGACCTGCTGACCCTGGAGGAGCTGGACCGGGTCAGTTCGGCCTTCATCGCCCTCGGCGTACGCAAGCTGCGCATCACCGGCGGCGAGCCGCTGGTGCGCAAGGGCGTGATGAGCCTGATCGAGGGCCTGTCGCGACATCTGAAATCCGGGGCGCTGGATGAGCTGACCCTGACCACCAACGGCACCCGCCTGGCCGAATTCGCCGAACCCCTAGCCGCCGCGGGCGTGCGCCGGGTCAATGTCTCCATCGACACCCGCAAGCCCGACCTGTTCCGCCGCCTGACCCGCGGCGGCGACGTGGCCAAGGTGCTGGCCGGGATCAAGGCCGCGCAGGACGCCGGCATCGCCGTGAAGATCAACGCCGTGGCCCTGGCCCAGGACAACGCCGCCGAACTGCCCGACCTGATCGCCTGGGCGCACGGCCAGGGCCTGGACGCCACCCTGATCGAGACCATGCCGCTGGGCGAGATCGAGGAAGACCGCACCGACCAGTTCCTGTCTCTGGCCAAGGTCCGCCAGGAACTGGAGAGCTTCTGGACCCTGGAGGACATTCCCCTCTCCACCGGCGGGCCGGCCCGCTATGTGCGGGTGGCCGAGACCGGCGGGCGGCTGGGCTTCATCACGCCCATGACCCACAATTTCTGCGAGGGCTGCAACCGCGTGCGTCTGACCTGCACCGGCACTCTGCACACCTGTCTAGGCCAGGAGGACGCCAGCGACCTGCGGGCCGTCCTGCGCGCCGGCGCCGACGATACGGCGCTGGTCGAGGCCATCCGGCTGGCGGTGGACGGCAAGCCCAAGGGGCACGACTTCCTGATCGAGCGGGCCGCCGCCCCGGCGCTGGCCCGTCACATGTCGACCACGGGGGGCTGAGGCCATGGCCCGCGTCCTGCTGTTTGGTCGCCTGAGCGACATCGCCGGCTGGCGGGAAAAGACCCTGGAGCCCGCGCCGGCCCGCCTTTCCGAACTTCGCGCCCGCCTGGCCGCCGATGACGCCGCCCTCGGCGAGGCCCTGGCTGCGCCGGGCGTCCAGGTGGCGCTGGACCAGGTGCTGGTGCGCGATGACACGGCCCTGTCGGCCCGCTCCGAAGTCGCCTTCCTGCCGCCCATGAGTGGGGGGTAGGAGACGTGATCAGCCTCACCGACCAGGGCTTCGACCCCGGCCCCCTGCTCTCGGGCTTCTGCCGCGGGCGGGCGGAGACCGGCGCGGTGGCGAGCTTCACGGGCCTGGCCCGCGCCGAGGGCGGCGAGACGAGGATCCTGGAGCTGGAGGCCTATCCCGGCTTTACCGAGGCGCAGATCGGCGCCATCGCCGAGACGGCCAAGACGCGGTTTGATCTGCAGGACCTGATGATCGTCCATCGCATCGGCCAGATCGCGCCGGGCGAACCCATCGTCTTCGTGGCCACGGCCGCGTCCCACCGCCGGGCGGCGTTTGAGGCCTGCGACTATCTGATGGACTATCTGAAGAGCCGCGCCCCCTTCTGGAAGAAGGAGCACGGTCCAGACGGCGCCCGCTGGGTCGAGCCCCGGACGCAGGATCACGAGGACATCGCCCGCTGGGCATGACGGGGCGCGCCGCCCCGGCTAGAACGCCTTAAGACACTCGACCCTAAGGAGCCGATCATGAATGCGCCCGCCTTCGCCCCCGGGGGCAAGATCGATGAGGCCAAGACCCTGGTCCCGGTCCGCGTCGCCGTCCTGTCGGTTTCCGACACCCGCGACGAGGAGACCGACACCTCGGGCCAGATCCTCGCCGACCGGGTCACCGGCGCCGGCCATGTCCTGGCCGGCCGCACCATTGTCCGCGACGATGTCGAAGCGATCCGCGGCCAGGTCCAGGCCTGGGTCGCCTCGGGCGAGGTGGACGCCGTGGTCACCACCGGCGGCACCGGCATCACCGGCCGCGATGTGACGCCCGAAGCCCTGCAGCCCCTGTTCGACAAGACCCTGGACGGCTTCTCCGTAGTCTTCCACATGGTCAGCTACCAGTCGGTGGGCCTGTCCACCCTGCAGAGTCGCGCCACCGCCGGCATCATCGGCGGCGTCTTCGTCTTCTGTCTGCCCGGCTCCAACGGGGCGGTGAAGGACGGCTGGGACAAGGTGATCTCAGCCCAGCTCGATAGCCGGCACGGCCCCTGCAACATGGTCGAGCTGATGCCCCGGCTGATGGAGCGGTGAGCGGCCTCACCCACATCGATGAGACCGGCCGCGCCCACATGGTCGATGTCTCCGACAAGGCGGTCACCGCCCGCGAGGCCGTGGCTGAAGGCTTTGTCCGCATGGCCCCGGAGACCCTGGCCCTGGCCCTCTCTGGCGACGCCAAGAAGGGCGATGTCCGCGCCACCGCCGAGATCGCCGGCATCATGGCCGCCAAACGCACCAGCGAACTGATCCCGCTGTGCCATCCACTGGCGCTCTCGAAGGTCGAGGTCCGGGTGACGCCTGGCGAGGGCGGCCTGTCCGTTTCCGCGCGGGTGCGGACCACCGGCCAGACCGGGGTGGAGATGGAGGCCCTGACGGCGGTCTCGGTCGCCTGCCTCACCGTCTATGACATGCTCAAGGCCGCCGAGAAGGGCATGGTCATCGAGGCCGTGCGCCTGACCGCCAAGTCCGGCGGCGCCTCAGGCGACTGGTCCGCCCCATGAAGCTGCTGGCCGTCGAGGACGCCCGGGCCCGCATGCTGGCCGAGATCGCCCCCCTGCCGGCGGAAACCCTGCCGCTGAACAAGGCCATCGGCCGGGTCCTGGCCGAGGATGTCAGCGCGATCCGCGACCAGCCGCCCTTTGACGCCTCGGCCATGGACGGCTGGGCGGTGCGCAGCGGCGACACCCCGGGGCCTTTGCGCATCATCGGCGAGAGCGCCGCGGGCCATGGCTATGAAGGCGCGCTCGGTCCCGGTGAAGCCGTGCGCATCTTCACCGGCGCGGCCGTACCCGCCAGCGCCGACGCCATCGTCATCCAGGAAGACGCCCAGCGGGACGGCGAGACCGTGACGACGCCCGAAACCCGGGCGGGCCAGCACCTGCGGGCCCGGGGCGGCGACTTCAAGTCAGGCCAGGCCCTGCTGCGCGCCGGCCAGCGCATCGATCCCTGGCGCCTCTCGCTCGCCGCCTCGGCGGGCCGGGCCGAGGTGTCGGTCCATCGGGCGCCCAGGGTGGCCATCATCTCCACCGGCGAAGAGATCATCGAGGCGCCCGGCGTGCCAGGGCCGTTCCAGATCTATGACTCCGGTGCTCCGGCTCTGCTGGCCATGGTGCGGACCTGGGGCGCGGAGGCGCAAAAGCTCAAGCCAGTCCGCGACGACCTGGACGCCGTCATCGCCGCCCTGCGGGACGCCGAGGCTGACCTGATCGTCACCGTCGGCGGGGCTTCCGTGGGCGACCACGATCTGGTGCGGGCCGCGGGCGAAGCGCTCGGCCTGTCGATGAAGGTGGCCAGCGTCGCCGTGCGGCCGGGTAAGCCGACCTTCTTCGGCGTCCTGGCCGATGGCCGCCGGATGCTGGGCCTGCCGGGAAATCCAGCCTCGGCCTTTGTCTGCGCCGAGCTGTTCCTGCGCCCGATCCTGGCGGCCTATCAGGGCGATCCTGCGCCGTTCGCCACGATCACCGCCCGCGCCGCAGCGCCGCTCGCGGCCAACGGCCCGCGGGAGCACTGGATGCGGGCGAAGTTGGGCCATGAGGACGGCGCGATCAGCGTCCAGCCCTATGGGGATCAGGACTCGTCGCTGGTCACCGTGTTCGCCGCCGCCGACGCGCTGCTGCGCCGCCCGCCCGGCGCGCCCGCCGTCGAGGCCGGCGGGCTGGTCGAGGTGCTGCCGCTGGCCCGGGCATAGCGCAGGGCGACGATCTCGCCGATCACCGACAGCGCCACCTCCCAGGGGGCCTTGCCGCCGATATCCAGACCGATAGGGGCGTGCAGCCGCGAGAGCGCCGCCTCGCTGACGCCAGCCTCCCACAGACGCGCCAGCCGCTCGGCCAGTCGCGCCCGGGCGCCCAGCAGACCCACATAGGACGCCTTCGACGGCAGGGCGGCGCGCAGGGCGGCCTGGTCGGTGGCCAGGTCGTGGGTGGCGATGGCCACAGCCGTCCAGGGATCGAGGCCGATGGCGGCCAGGGCCTCTCCCGGTTCGTCCCGGCGATAGGACACCTTGGCCAGGGGCGGCGGCTCCGCCGGACCCTTGGGCCGGACCAGGGTGGTCTCGAACCCCGACTGACCGCCCAGGGCGGCGATCGCCAGGGCCGTCGGGTCAGAGCCCACCACCACCAGCCGCGGGGTCGGCTCGTAATCCCGACGAATGGCGCCGGCCCAGGCTTTGGCGGCGTCTGGCGCCACGCAGACCCGCCGACGGCCATCGCTCAGCCAGACGCAGGGTTTGCGCTCATTCTGGGCGTTAAAAAGATCGGCCAGGGCCGGATCGTCGCTCGCCACCTTCTCCAGGAAGATCTCGATCCGTGCCCCACACAGCAGCTGGATGTCCGGCCAGGGACTGCCCTCGCCATAGATCAGGGTGCGCGGCGCCCCGTCCTCCAGGCAGGTCTGGGCGTGGGCGGCGACGTCGGATTCGACGCAGCCTCCTGAAAAATAACCGGAAACCACGCCCTGGCCGAACACCATCTGGGTGCCCACCGGTCGCGGCCCCCCGCCGCCCAGGGCCGTCAGGGTGGCCAGGACCAGGGGGGCGCCGGTGGCGGCGGCCTGCCGAAGGGCGGGGCGGACGTCCTCGTCGAGGCCGAAGATGGGCCATTGCGGAAGCGGTTCGGTCATGGGCCAGATTAACCCCCGTGAAAGGTTCCAGATACGGGTTCTTTAGGCCTCACAGATAAGCATGAACCTCGACAAGTGCAGTTCTTAGAGCGTCCGCCCCGCCCATGACCTCTCCGCTCGCCAAGCTCGGCCTCGGCTCCGGCCAATTCGTTCTGGACCAGGCCACCGTTCGCGGGCGCCCGGCCCAGGCCGAAGTCCATGACATTCTCTCGGTGGCCGCGCGAGCAGGCCTTTCGGTGTTCGACGTGGACGGGCGCTCGGCCCAGGGCGAGACCCTGATCGGCGAGGCCCTGCCCAAGCCCAATCCCTTCCGTGTCTCCGTGACGACCATCCGCGCCGACCGCGGCCCCGACATGGTCGAGGCCGAGGTCCGCGCCTCCCTGCGTCGCCTGGGCGTCGCCCAGGCCGACTGTGTGCTGGTGCCCTCGGCCTCGGAACTCTTCGGCCCCCATGGCCTGGCCCTGTGGACCCGCCTGCAGCAACTGCGCGACGCCGGCGTCTGCCGTCGGATCGGGGTGGCGGTGTTCGCCTCCGACGATCCGGTGGGCCTGGCCCGCCGCTTCCGTCCCGACGTCATCCAGGCGCCGGCCAGCCTGCTGGACCAGCGCCTGCTGATCGATGGCACCCTGGCCACCCTGGCCGGCATGGGCATCGAGGTTCAACTGCGTTCGATCTTCCTGAACGGCTTGATCTTTCTGCCGCCGGATCGGGCGCCTAACCATCTGAAGGCCGCCGCCAGCCGCATCTCGCGCGCCCGCCGGCTGATCGCCGAAGGCCGCAGCGATCCGCTGCAGGCGGCCCTGGGCTTCGCCCTGTCGCGGCCAGAAGCCACCACCGTCCTGGTGGGCGTCACCTCGGCCGCAGAACTGTCAGCGGTGATCGCCGCCGCGTCGAGCCCGCCGCCGGACCTGGATTGGGATGACATGGCCATCGACGACCCGGTGGCGCTCGACCCCAGCCAGTGGGCCGCGGCTTAGCGGGACCAGACCCCGTAGGGATCGACCGACGTCCGGCCCAGGGCCTGGGCCACCGCCGGATGGGTCAGCTCGCCCTTCAGCACGTTCAGCCCCCGCGCCAGGTGCGGGTCGTCTCTCAGCGCATCCAGTCCGCGATCAGCCAGGGCCAGGCCGAACGGCAGGGTCGCGTGCACCAGCGCTTCTGAAGACGTCCGCGGCGCGGCGCCGGGCATATTGGCCACGCAGTAGTGAACCACGCCATCGACCACATAGGTCGGATCGGCATGGGTGGTCGGCCGCGAGGTTTCGAAACAGCCCCCCTGGTCGATAGAGACGTCCACCAGCACCGAGCCGGGCTTCATCCGCGCCAGATGCTCGCGGCGGACCAGCTTGGGCGCCGCGGCCCCTGCGGTCAGCACGGCGCCGATCACCACATCGGCGCGCAGCACCTCCTCCTCCACCGCGTCCAGGGTGGAATAGCGGGTCAGGACGCGACCCAGGAACATGTCGTCCAGCTCCCGCATCCGGGGGATGGAGCGCTCCAGCACCACCACCTCGGCGCCGAGCCCTGCGGCCATGCGCGCGGCGTTCATGCCCACCACGCCGCCGCCCAGGACGCAGATCCGCGCCGGCCTCACCCCGGGTACGCCCGACAGCAAGAGTCCCATGCCGCCATTGTGCTTGAGCAGGGTCTCGCCGGCCGAGAAGACGGCGATCCGGCCGGCCACCTCCGACATGGGCGCCAGCAGGGGCAGGCCGCCGGCGCGGTCGGTCACGGTCTCATAGGCGATGGCCGCGCAGCCCGAGGCCAGCAGCCCCTCGGTCTGGGCCGGGTCCGGCGCCAAATGCAGATAGGTGAAGAGGATGTGGTCGGGGGTGAGCCTGGCCCACTCGACCGCCTGCGGCTCCTTGACCTTTACGATCAGCCGGGCCTGCGAAAACACCGTCGCGGCGTCCGGCGCGATGGTCGCCCCGGCCCGCTCATAGTCCTGGTCGGCATAGCCGGCGCCCTCGCCGGCCGCAGTCTCGACGATCACCTCATGGCCGTGCGCCACATATTCCCGCACGGCCGTCGGCGGCAGGCCCACCCGATGCTCGTTGGGCTTGATCTCGCGGGGCACACCAACGCGCATAGAAGCCTCCTGAAGGGCAGATTGTTTTATCAACCTGCAGGTCTGGGGGCCTGACCTTGTTTCGTCAACCCAGGACGCAGGCGTCCAGATTGTCCCGCCGGACGGTCCCGGCGGCGGCCTGGATGCGGCCCGTGCGGCGGCGGACATAGGGGCCGGGCGTGTCGGCCTTGTAGCGCAACGGACTGGGCAGGACCGCAGCCAGGCGTGCGGCCTGGGTGCGGCTGAGGTCCTTGGCGTCGACCCCGAAGTTCTTCCGCGCCGCGGCCTGGGCGCCATAGACGCCCGGCCCGAATTCGATGGAGTTCAGATAGACCTCCATGATCCGCGGCTTGCCCCACATCACCTCGATCAGGACGGTGAAATAGGCCTCAAGCCCTTTGCGCACATAGGAGCGGTCGGGCCACAGGAAGACATTCTTGGCCGTCTGCTGGCTGATGGTGGAGCCGCCCCGCACGCGATCGGAGGACTCATTGTGCGCCATGGCCTTGCGAATCGCCTCCAGATCGAAGCCATGGTGGCTGCAGAAATTGGCGTCCTCGGCCGCGATCACCGAGCGCACCAGATGGGGCGAGATGTCGTCGAGGCTCCGCCAGCTGCGGCTGAACCCCTGGCCCTCGAACAGGCGCTGGACCATCAGGAGGGTGATCGGCGGCGGCACGAAGCGGTAGACGGCCACCGTCAGCACAGGCCCCACAAACCCGATCATCAGGGCCAGGACCAGCAGGCCGCGCACGATCCTGCCAAACCGGCCACGGCGGGGGACCGCAGACTCGGCAGGGGCCTCTGACTCAGGCGGGGCGTTCGTGTCGGTCTCGCTCAAGTTCAGCCATCCTTGCCTTGACCCTAGGCAGGGCTGCTAACGATGGGAAGACGGCGCGGCAAGCGTCCATTGCGTGCAGGAGACCGGCCATGAATGTCAGCCAGGCTGTGGCCCAGCGGATTTCCGTCCGCGCCTTCCGTCCCGAACCCGTCCCCGGCGCCCTGATGCGGGAGATCCTGGAGGCCGCCGCCCGCGCGCCGTCAGGCGGCAATCTCCAGCCCTGGCGGGTTCACGCCCTGGCCGGCGCGCCCCTGGAGACGTTGAAGGCCCGAGTCCGCGAAAACCCGTTCGGCGAGACGCCGGAATATGACGTCTATCCCCCCAACCTGTGGGAGCCCCTGCGCACCCGCCGCTTCCAGTGCGGCGAAGACCTCTATGCGACCATCGGCATTCCCCGGGAGGACAAGCCGGCCCGCCTGGCCCAGCTGGCCAAGAACGGCGAGCTGTTCGGGGCGCCGGTAGGCCTGTTCTTCAGCCTCGACCGCAAGGTCGGGCCGCCGCAATGGTCGGACGTGGGCATGCTGATGCAGACCATCATGCTGCTGGCGGTGGAGCGGGGCCTGGACACCTGCGCCCAGGAATACTGGGCCCGCTATCCCCAGACCCTGGCCGAGGTCCTGAACCTGCCGGAGGATCACATGATCTTCTCCGGCATGGCGCTGGGCTATCGCGACCCCGAGGCGGCCATCAACACCCTGCGCACCCGCCGCGATCCGTTCGAGGTCTGGGGCGAGATGCACGGCTTCGACGAGGCCTAGCGCCAGCGCGCAGCGCGCGCCTACGGCGCTTCGGCGATGCCGGCTGCGCCGTCCTCATCGCCCCAGGCCACGCGCTTGCCGTCCGATGAGATAGCCAGGCCCGTGATCGGCGATCCCTTTTCGGCCTTCAGCATCTCGATCTTCTGGCCGTTGAGGTCGCAGATCCACACCCGGCCGTCCTCCAGGCCTGCGGCGACACGCTGGCCGCCGGGCTGGGCTGCGACCCGGGCGACCATGGTGGAGGCGTCGAAGCCGACCTCGGCCGCCTGCTTGCCCATGGGACCGGCCGAGCCGCCGAAGGGCCAGATCACCACCCCTTGCGCCCCGGACGTGGCCAGCATCTGGCCCTTCGACATGAAGACCAGGCTCTTCACCTTGGCCGGATAGCCGCCCATGCGCATGTTCTTCTCGTCGGCCACCCGCCAGCCATGGAGCTGGTTTTCCTGCATGGACGACATCAGGAACTTGCCGTCCGGGCTCCAGGCCAGCGCGATATGGCTGCCGGCCCAGGCCAGGACCATGGGCCTCTGTTCGGCGATGCGGGCGAACCACAGCCAGGCGCCCCCATAGGTGGCCACCGCCAGGCGCCGGCCCTTGGGATCGAAGGCCAGGCCCGCCACCGATTTCTCGTGCTCGAAGGCGCGGACGAAATCCGGCGCGGCGACGTCGCGGACATGCACCGTCTTGCCGGCTGAAAAGGCGATCAGGCCGGACTCGGCGCTGGCGGCCACCGCGTCGATCCAGCGGCCGGGGACCGACGCGATTTCCTCAGGCCCCGAGAGCCGCGACCACACGACGCGGCCGTCGTCGCCGCCGGTGAGGACGCCCTCGCCGGACGGGTGAAGGCAGGCCGACAGCACCGCCCCGTCATGGGCCTCGACCACCTCGCCGGTGTCGAATCGGATGCTGCCGTCCCCCAGGGCGAAGACCCCCTGGCCGGACTTGGTGAACAGGGCTGAGGTGACATAGGCGTCGAAAGCGTAGGACATGGGGCTGGAATAGACGGCGAACACGGGTCTTGCCCAGAGGGCGCTGCAAGGATTTCAGGCGCGATACGACGCCTGTTGCGGCGCCCGCCGCCCCAATCGCACCTTTGGCATGGGTTTCCCGACTCCTAGAGACTTTACAATCGGCTTTCGACAGGCGAATGGTCGAGGCGAAACGGACGGTCGCGGGCCTACGCGGCCCTATGGGAAGGAATTGCATATGGCGGCGAAGCTGAGTGGCGGGGGCGGTGCCAAGTTCGACCTCGGCCAGAACAGCGACATCAACGTCACGCCCTTCGTGGACGTGATGCTGGTGCTCCTGATCATCTTCATGGTGGCCATTCCGGCCGCGACGGTGTCGATCAAGCTCGACCTGCCGCCCGCCATCCCGCCGCCGCCCGGCACCGTGGTGGAAGAGCCCACCCTGATCAACGTGCAGGAAGGCGGCGCCCTGTTCATTGGCGAGCGCCCGACCACCCTGGAAACCCTGGCCGCCGATCTGGCCTCGGAACTGGACGTGCCAGTCCCCACCGAGGAGCGCGTCTATGTCCGCGCCGATCGCACCGTGCGCTACGGTGAGTTCATGTCGGTGATGAACCAGCTGCAGACGGACGGCTATTTCCTGGTCGCGCTGATCAACGAAGAACTGGGCTGATCTCCAGCGGCTTGATCGCCGCTGACGAACCTATCGATATGCGAACGCCCGCCGGATCACCGGCGGGCGTTTTCATGTCTGCAATGGCGTTGCGACGATCAGGCTGCGCAGGCCTCGAAGCCGGACTTGAGCTTGGCTTCGTCCAGGTTTCTGCCGATGAAGACCATGCGGCTGAACCGCGGCTCGTCGGCCCGCCAGTCCCGCTGGAAGTCGCCCTCCAGGATCATGTGGACGGCCTGGAAGACCAGGCGACGGTCCTCGCCGGACACGTCCAGGATGCCCTTGGCCCGCAGGATGTCGGGACCCTGTTCCTGCAGCAGTTCGTTCAGCCAGTTGGTGACCCGGGTTCCGTTCAGGGGCCGGTCCAGGGTCAACGAAACGCCCCGAATGCCGGCCTCTGCCACATGGTCGTGGGCGGCGTGATCGTGGTCGCCGTGGTCGTGGTCGTCATGGCCATGATGGTGATCATGATCATGGTCGCAGGACTCATCATGCACATGGCCAGGCTCGCCATGGCCGGGATTTAGGAACTCGGGGTCCAGGCCGGTGATCCGCTCCAGGTCAAAGCCGCCCCGGCCCAGCACCGCCTCCAGCGGCACATCGGACCGCTGCGCCCGGTGGATCGGCGCGAGCGGATTGATCCGCCGGATCTGCGCCTCGACCGCGACCAGTTCGGCTTCCGAGACGAGATCGGTCTTGTTGAGGATGATCTGGTCGGCGAAGGCGATCTGTTCGACCGCCTCATGGCTGTCGGCCAGGCGCAGGGGCAGGTGCTTGGCGTCCACCACCGTAGTCACCGAGTCCAGCTGAGCCTTGGCCCGCACATCGTCGTCCACGAAGAAGGTCTGGGCCACCGGCCCCGGATCGGCAAGGCCCGTGGTCTCGACGATGATCGCGTCGAACTTGCCCTTGCGTTTCATGAGGCCCGAGAGCACCCGGATCAGGTCGCCGCGCACGGTGCAGCAGACACAACCGTTGTTCATCTCGAAGACTTCTTCGTCCGCGCCGACGATCAGCTCGTTGTCGATGCCCACCTCGCCGAACTCGTTGACGATGACAGCGTAGCGCTTGCCATGGTCCTCACTGAGGATCCGGTTGAGCAGGGTGGTCTTGCCGGCGCCGAGATAGCCGGTGAGGACGGTGACGGGGGTCTTGTCGGTCATGGTCGCCATTTAGTCACTGCAAACGCCCGAGGGAACAGGCCAGGCGAGGCGATGTCATCCATGATCGCCCTTGACCGGCCCCTACATGTTATAGAATAACACTTCTCCGCCCGCCCCGGGCGCCGCCACGAAGGGCCGCCCATGTCTCAGGACGACAATATAAGGTCTGCCCAGGTCCCCGGCGCGCGCGCGTCGGGCGCCAGCCCCTTGGACGGCTTCCGCGCCGACCGGGTCTATCTGGGCGCCGACCATGCGCGCAACGAGCGCCGGGTCTGGGCGGCGGCGGCCATCTGCGCCCTCACCCTGATCGGCCAATTGGTCGGCGGCCTCGCCTTCAACTCCATGGCCCTGGTGGCCGGCGGCGTTCATATGGCCGCCCATGTGGCCGCCCTCGGCGTGGCCGGCCTCGCCTATCTGCTGGCCCGGCGTTACGCCGCCGACCGCAGGTTCAGTTTCGGCGCGGGCAAGATCGGCTATCTGGCAGCCTTCGCCAACGCCGTGGCCCTCGGCGTCACCGCCCTGCTGCTGGCCGGCGAAAGCCTGACCCGTTTCGGCGGCGGCGGGGCGACCCACTATCATGAGGCGACGCAGCTCGCCGTCGTGGTGCTCGCGGTGAATTTCGTCTGCATGTGGCTGTTGCGGCCGGTGAACGCCCGCCCGGCGCCCGGGGACGATGACGACGTCAATCTCCGCGCCGCCCACCTGCACCTGGCCGCCGATGTGATCGTGTCGGCCCTGGCCATCGGCGGCCTGCTGGCCGGTGAGCATCTGGGCTGGACCTGGGCCGATCCCCTGGCTGGCCTGCTGGGCGCCCTGCTGGTGGCCCGCTTCGCCTGGGGCCTCGGCCGTCGCGCCGGCGCGGTCCTGCTCGACATGACCCCGGACCCGCGGTTGACCGCCGAGGTGCGCGCCCGGCTCGAGGCCCTGGAGGCCCGGGTGATCGACCTGCATCTCTGGCGTCTGGGGCCCGGCCACCATGCCGCCATCGCCGTGGTGGCCGATCCGCAGGGCCGCTCGGCCCATACCTTCCGCAACCAGCTCACCGGCCTTGCGGGCCTCAGCCACCTGACAGTCGAGGTCCGCGACGCCCCCCGGGATGAGGCGGCAGAATCCCCGGTCGCCGCGTTGACTCGCAAGTCTGCGTCTGTATAAGTCCGCGGCTCTCGCCCGCAGGCTATCGCGGGCGTAATCCTTTTTGCATATAGTCCAAGGCGCGAACCATGTACGCGGTGATCAAGACCGGCGGCAAACAGTACCGGGTCCAACCTGGCGATCTGCTTGTGGTTGAAAAGCTGGATGGCGAACCGGGCGCCGATGTCGCGTTCGGCGACGTCCTGATGCTGGGCGACGGCGACACCGTGACCTTGGGCGCGCCCATTGTGGACGGCGCCAGCGTCTCGGCCACCCTGATCGAAACCCGCAAGGGCGAGAAGGTGAAGATCTTCAAGAAGATCCGCCGTCAGGGCTATCGCCGGACCCGTGGCCATCGCCAGCTCGAAAGCGTGCTGCGCGTGACCTCGATCGCCGGCGTCGGCAAGACCGACAAGTGGGACGGCGAAGTCGACCTGACCACCAAGGCGGTCCTCGACGCCCGCGCCCGTGGCCTCGCGCCCCGCGTCGAGGTCGAAGACAAGCCCGCCAAGGCTGCGCCCAAGAAGGCCGCCGCCGCGCCGGTGGAAGCCGAGGCCGAAGCCCCCAAGGCCGAAGCCAAGCCCAAGGCCGCCCCGAAAAAGGCCGAGGCCGCGAAGGCTGAAGCTGGCGAAACCAAGGCTGCGCCGAAGAAGGCCGCCGCCAAGAAGGAATCGGACGCCGAATAGGCGTTCCACGGTTTAGGAGAGCACCATGGCTCACAAGAAATCTGGCGG
>Ga0208179_1001020_pt1 | contig 15365 bp, 20 predicted proteins | sample Malvired_Geostar_FD_184238 | JGI IMG/M metagenome (GOLD analysis project Ga0208179, IMG submission 184238) | Marine viral communities from the Global Malaspina Expedition - Malaspina viral metaG DeepMed_Geostar (SPAdes) (version 2) | ecosystem: Environmental > Aquatic > Marine > Oceanic | place...
TATCATCCGACCCGTTGTGCAAAGACGCTTTTACATTGGTAACCCTGCTACTTTCACTAACTATCCAGAGGTCAACCATATCTATGGTTTCGTCAGAATTTTTAATTATCACATGTCCCAAATCTGAGAACTTTTCGCGTTCTATTTCTTCCTTAAAAAAATTGTCCTCTTTCATTTTGTACCTTTCTCTATATACTTTTTCTTTTGCTCGGAAGTCATCGCCTGAATCTGTCTGGAGCTTGCTGGTCCGCTCCCTAAAGAAGTCTGCTCTTTTTTAGAACTCTCTTTTCTCTTACCTTCTTTATCTCCTAATTCATATCTGCCCATTTTCTGCGTATTTCTGTCAGCCCAATGCCCCACCGTTTGTGGCTCACCTTTGACAAAAACCATGGGTGTACCGATAACTCTTTCTAGCTTTGATTTTTTGCACGAAGGACACTTGCGCTTTGTTTTGTCCTTCATTGATTGGACTATTTCAAAAGAGTGTCCGCAGCTTGAACAAGCGTATTCATACGTTGGCATCTTCGTTCCTGTATTCTACAAAGCCCGCATAGTTTTCTGGCCTTTCCAGCATGTGGGCTAGCTGTTGTATGGCCTCATCTAATCCGGCCTTATCTTTACTGTTTCTATAGCCTATTATATACTCACAGACTTCTCTTAAGTCTAACAGATTCTGAGTGAGAATGACAACAATATTGCCTTCGATAAGACTATCGGATTCTCCAATAGCCAAAACCTTTTCAAGCTGGGGTCTTGGCATAATCTTAACTTGTTTAGGGTTGACAACATTGTCAAAAACATTTTTTCGTTTACCAAAAATACGTTTGATGAAATCAAGCATATTAAGTTTATACCACAAAATAGATTAGATAGGCAAAAAGAGCCATCTGAACAGAGAATATCGACGTATTTATCACCCAAGCCGCTTTTCTATAACTATGATACAGCATGGTTATTATCCCCAACGAAATAATCGTACCAAACATTTTAAACCCAACAAAAAAAGGAACTCCATATTCAGCGATAATGTATCGGGCCATGGGGTTCTCTTCTAATTCGTATAGGTACTCTCCGTTTAACACAGATAGGTACACATCGTATGATGACACAAAACCTATGAGCACCCACATGGCACAAAATATCCATGTGGATAGAGGATGTCTGTTAATAAAATTCATCATGAGAATTGTTTAAGTGTTCTAGTATTTTAGATATTAGTCTATTCCTTATTATATCCTCACGGTCCAACTCAGATATTCCAACGCCCTTGATATTTTCTAAACTGTCCATACACTTCTCCAAGCCGCCCCTCATTTTAGAGGGTAGGTCAGATTGGTCTATGTCTCCATTAATTACGGCTTTAGATTCCCTGCCAATCCTAGTAATGAACATCTTTATTTGTTCAAAGGTTGCATTCTGAGCTTCATCAAGTATCATGAACGAATTATGAAAATTTCTGCCTCTCATATATTCAAGAGGACACACCTCAATGATGTTTTCAGCTTGCATCTTGGATAAAGCTGCGGGTGCAAAATATTTGTTCATTTCTTCAAGAACGGGAACCAAATACGGGTGTATTTTTTCCGCAAAAGTCCCCGGCAAAAAACCAAGACCCTTGCCTGATTCAACAACGGGCCTTGTGATAATTATCTTTTCTACCTTGTTGTCTAGAAGATGGTCACACGCAAGACCAACCGCAACTGCTGTTTTTCCGCTACCGGCAGGGCCACTGCAAATGGTAACATCGTTTTCAACCATGGTTCGTATATATTCAGCCTGATTTTCTGTTTTAGGGGAAAGTCTCTTTGTGCTTTGGGTATTATTTTTGCGTCTTCTTCTACTCATATATTAACGACCAGAGCTACCAAACCCTCCAGAACCTCTGTCGGTATCGTCTAGCTCTCGCACCTTTCTAATGAAAAAGTTATCTACTTTTTGAATTAAAAGTTGAGCTATCCGGTCGCCTTCCTCGATTTCTGTAGTACACCCATCTGAATTATATAGGCAAACTTTAACTTCTCCTCTGTAGCCAGAATCAATCACCCCGGCAAAAACATCTATGCCTCCTTTTACAGCTAGACCAGAGCGAGGCCAAATAAGCCCCACATGACCGTTGGGGATTGCGATAGCGATGTCGGTGCTAATCAGTTTTCTTGAATTTGAGTAAATTGAAACGCTTTCAGAAGCGTATAAATCGAATCCGGCATCAAAACGATTTGCCTTAGATGGCAACGTTCCTTTATCCGATAATAATTTAACCTGTAGTGAACCCTCCTCGTCCGCAAGTGCCATGTCGTCCTCCGCACACTGTGTCATAAAAAACATTTACACTATCCTAGATAATCTCGCACACGCCCCCAGAACAAGCCAACTCCTGTTCCGGCGTGGTGTTATCATGTTCCTCTACACAAAGGGTATAGTCTACAGAACTATAAGACCTTTTGATATCAACCCACTCTTTCCAATTATATACGTCTTTCATACAATATGAAAGCTTTTTAATATCCCCATCCATATACTTATCAGCAAACTTTTGACATCGTTTTGTCCAAGTCTTTTTCCCGTTTCCTTTTACCTTGTCGCCAAGACCAAGCAAGGAGTCGCAAGCTGACCAAAGGTTGTCTTCCCATAGGTTGAGAGCTACTTCAATCAACCCACTGACAAACACGGCTCCGTCTCCGTAATGCGACACCATTTCGCTAGGAAGGTAAACCGTTGTAAAGGGAGCTTGCGGATAATCCTTGTCTCCACTGACGGGGAGAAGAGAGACTCCACAAAAATATTTTCTGTTCTTGTAGATAAACTTTTCTACATCTTCCCATTCTTCTGGCTTAACGTTGATTGTGTTTGACACGTTGTGTTGAAGAAAATCCTTCACACATAGCGAATCCGTTCTTCCTGTCATTACCCAGTTTTGTTGAGTAAGCTTAACGCAACCAAGTAGGTCTGTAGCGTTTACTTTATTTTTAAGCTTCGCTCCATCTGGCACTTCTATGCAAAAAGAAACAACATCATCGCTATCATTAGCAGACCAGACCGATTCTTCACACGCCCGTGGATTCGTTTTTTTGAAGTGCTGGTAGATGTCCTCCAACTTATTAGCTTGTACACGTCTAATATAGCGCTTGGCATGATGAGGATGAATGCCACTGCTAGTACCAAGAATGCAACTAGCAGTTCCTTCAGGCTTAACACAAGTAGTTCTAGCTGCTGGATTAATTCCGATTTTTGCAGCAAACTCTTTATTCGTTCTCTTGACAACTCTAGCGCCCTCCTTCTGAACAGCCGGGTCTAGGCAAAGCTCATGTTGCTCCATGATTCCCGTCATAGAGACACCTAGTAAAGCTTCTCTTTTAAAGATTCTTTCACTTACTTCACCTAAATATGGCAGGGCGGTGAACCCGGCTTGGAGTGTCCCTATAATCGAGGCGGCTCGGCAGGACTCAAAGAACTCTTCTTCTGTTTTTACTTTTGCGCAGTTAACGGTGCTAAGGTTACACGCTTGCCACCCTGTCTTGCCAGTTTTTTCGTCAACGGGGTAGAGTCCAATTTCTACACACGGATTAACGATAAGCTCTGTCGAATCTGACCAAACAAAGCCGGGTTCTCCAAACTCCTTAACCGACTGCATTAGTGATGCAAATTGTTCAGGACTGGTCTTATCACGGAGTAGGAGAGCAGAATTATTAGAGCGACCACGTTGAGGATTATCGTGAAACCAATTGCCAGTTTTTGCCAGTGCCATCTTCTCGTCATCTGGCGAAAAAACACAAATCGTAGCACTTCTACGTACACCACCAGAAATAACAGCATCAGCAGCGTGCATAACCACGTCATATGCATCTACAGGTCTAAGCCTCCTCGTAGAGAATTCAGCATCTTTAAGACATCGGTCTAAAACTTTTTTGATGTTATCGAGAGCTTTTTTAAGAGGCTCTGGGCCGGGAGCTTTTCCAGAGCTAGAACTTAAATATGAACCGGCGGGTCTAATTTCTGAGAAATCAAAATTAATAACCTTGGCTTCATACTCGGGAAAAGATTTGTTGTCTTCAAAATAGCTGCTAATCAACACGCCAACAGCATCAGACCATCCTTCAATGGTGTCAGGTATCGTATATTTTTTTGTGCCTTGTTTTTTGTGTACAAGCTTGGGCAGTTTTTTTATATGGTGTTTTTGAACTGAAAAACCTACCCCGCACCCACAAAGCAAAAGATACATGCATTCTTGAAAAAATCTTGGTCTATCAATATATGATGCAATGCAGTTGTACACTCTGGCGTGATGTTTAAAGATGGGCTTGCCACCGAACTGTAGCGCCCTCTGAGAGCCTAAGACTCGCTTTTTATACATCAGGTCATACGCCCAATCAATATCCCCGTTGACCTCGGGATACTGTTGATGCATCATTTCCCTAACGCGAGTGACCGATTCTTTCCAAGTTTCTCTTCTTTTCTTTTCGGGAATCCATCTAGCGTATTTGCTAACAAATGCATAATTTTGTAGTTCTGTGACTGACATCGTATATGTTTCTATCCGTTTTTGGTCTCGGTAGCTAGACCTTCCTTAACCATTATAGCCGAGAAATCCTCTCCGTCAAGGAAGACTCTTCCCACGGCGCGACCAAAGGTGAACACATCTTTTATCTCCCCCTCTGGGTCGGCGGGTATATGAACAATAACTTCTTGATTCATCAGCTTGTCTTCTGCAAAGTTTTTGGCTTTTAGCCCTCTCGCTTTTTCTTCCTTATCCCTAGTTCGTGTTTCTGGCGCCCAACAATCTTCCAGTCTAATTCGCATGCGTCTTTCGATTAGAACATCAACAGTGTCTCCGTCGATGACCCGTGTTATTTTAGCCTTGGTCGTAAAGCCCTGTCGTGGTTCTTTCATGGTTGTCTCTCTGAATACCTTATAAAAAAGGCCCGTAGCGGTTAGGCTACAGGCCTGTAATTTTTAAGAACGACACTGGAAACTAATCAAGCACAGCATGGTAACGCTCACGTCTATCGATATAGTTTAGTTCATTATGATTACAATAATGCTCGATGCTCGTAGGCTGACTGGATAGGTGTCGCTCTAGCTCTTATAGGAGGGGGCAGCTTTGTGCGCCGTCGCTTAGAACTCTATAAAATCCAGTAATAGATATACACTATATTTCTCGCTAACTCGAAGAACTTTTCAGACTACTCACCAGTTGATTTAGGTGCGACAGGTCGGGTTCAATAAAGTTAACTTCAAGACCATTCTTAGATAAAAATTCATAAGCCATACGGTCTTCTTCGGCTTGACCATGGGCTTTAGAGCCTTTCGGCACATGCCACTCATGAACGCCATTTTGCCACAACAACTTTGCGCAGGTGGCGCATGGCAGGTGTGTAATATAAGCCGAATACCAATCGACCTGTTTAACAATCAGGTTACTTATAGCATTAGCCTCTGCGTGAACCATAAACGGATACTTTCCCGGTCGAGTCGTGGGAAGGGAACTGTCATCCACACCGCCGGGAAATCCGTTATACCCAACTCCAACAACCGCGTGTTGGCTATTAACTATAACGCAGCCAACCTGAGTTTGTGAGTCGTGGCTTCTTGTAGAAACGTAGTGAGCAAGTCCAATAAAATAATCGTGCCAAGAGGGCCTATTTTGTCGAGGTTTCATAGTTTCGTTTCTTATCCCTATTCCGTCTCTCGTTCTTTAGACGCTTCTTGTCTCGCTTACTTTTTTTTCTGATAGTTTTTCCCATTTAAAAAGCCACAGCCGTTAAATATCTATAAGCACGAACACTAAACGAATACTTTTTTGTCAATTTAGACATAACTAAATACCAGCCTCCGTCTTCCATGTTAACTTCCGATATCTTCGTAGGAACTCTGGTTATACAAAGGTCATATGTTTCCTCTGCGCCATCCGCGCTGTCAATATTTTTTCTTTTTAGCTCCTGAATAATTCCGTCATCAAACTTCTTGTAGACATATCTACCCCTAAATCCCAACAGCTTGCAGGTAAATTCCATATGGCTAGCCGGGTCTTTCGATTTGTCAATTTCAATTATGCTGTTGAAGTCTGACACCACCACTCCAGAGCGGTCATATAGGGTTTTAAGAAAATAGGCGTCTTCTATAAGCTTGTTCTTGTGTTCGTCCGGTATGTTAATGGGACCACCAGTTTTCCCTTTGTACATATGGTGCAATATTCTTTCAAAAGGCTCTTGCCAGTCCTTTAAATCTTCTCCCCGTATAACCCTGTCCATTATGGCTCCAGTATTTCTAGTCCGTGAATACAGTGACGCATATCTTCTTCTAGGCCAATCTCTTTTTCAAACTTTTTTGTTATCATATCAAACATAAGAATTCTAGCCGGTGAAGAGCCTAGGAAGATATAGTTTTCTAATCTAGCCAATCCCCTGTTCCAATTATTTTCAGCTATATTGTCAGCATAATATTTAACTGATTTAGAACGGGGAATGTCAACAGTCTTGCAAATGGAGTTTCTGATAACTCCCAATTTGTTCCAACCCGTTAAGTTAACGAGATTAAAATCATCGTATTCATAGAAATTATGCTGGAAGCTTTTGGCATTTTGAATTATAGGCATTGACTCGATGACATTCATGGTGTCAAAGTCATATAGATGTGTGATTAATCCACCAATTACCAGCCTATCGGAAAAGGAGGAAATTGAATTGATATGGAAACTGTCGTTTTCCTGAACTTTAGACACATCTGTCAGATGTTTGCCCGTAAGAATTTTGTAATCACTTTGGCTTTCACCTAATATTTGATAGATATTAATGATATTAAAGTCTAGGTCTACTTGCACTACACAGTCTATTGCCGTGGAGGTGACCCAAATAGAACCTGCGAAAAAGCATATTTCGTGAATCGAACGAAAAGCCTCGCGGTCTTCAAGCTTTCTGACTACTTCGAAAGTTTCTTTGTCTAGCTCGATGAGGCTAGTGGCGCTGGCAACGATGATTCTATCGTCGAGGACGCATATTCCTCTAAGGCCACGCTCGCCACCTCGCTCGTTGTCATTGACGAAATGCTCGTCGTAGGGGGCGTGATGAATTACGCTCTCTTCTTCTACGTCGACAACATAAAGCCCACCGTGGCTAGAACCATGTTCAGCAGCCCTAACCACGGTGGTACAGATAATCTTCATTCCTTAACCTATGATGCTCTTAGGCTGTCCCCGACAATCCAAGCACCGCCCAATAGGACTACGTGATTAACTTGTTCGGGTGAAATACCAGTGCCAAGGGCGTCGAATACCACAAACACAACGCCACCAATAGCGACCCAGAATCTGCGTGATGAGAATAGACCAGATAGTTTACTTATGTTTAGCATCGTTGTTACCTCTTTGAGAATTATATTCTATCAGTGTTGGAAACTTCACAGAATCCTTTGTGAGCTTGGTTCCTTCACTTGGCTTGGCCCCCCCTCCTTCTATCGGTAAAGACAGAACCTCCTTTAACGTAGGGGTAGGCGCCATTTCGTCAACCGCCCATAGAATTCCCTCCTTCTTTGCATATTCCCTGATGCGTCTGACGGGTACTATAAGATTGAAAGTCTCTCCAGCGCCTCTGACCAGCATTCCAACATACTGTCCTGCATTCTTTCCCGACCTCTCCGACAGAAAAACACCGCCTCCACTGGAACCCGGAAATGCTGTGACAGTCGTTTGGTCAAAGACTACACCATCACCAGTACCCAAGTCAAGAACTCTTCCTATCTGAGATATTATACCCCTCGTCAGGCTATTCGAGCCAGTTTGTCCGAGTAAACTTCCAACGTGATATAACTCAGTACCAATAGATACCGGCTTACCCGTATCATTATAGAAAGTTACAGATTGGTCAATAAAGCCCTTCTTCCTAACCATCAGAAGAGCTAGGTCTTCTCCGTTTTCAGAGTCGCTATATTTAATAACCTTGGCTTCCATCTTGACCTCGCCAACGCGACGGCCATCTTCGACTAGCTCCTGAACGATTTGAGCATCCTTAAATTCAACAATCTTGGTTGTTCTACCATTCTTGATTACTGTTCTAACAGACCTTAAATTGTCGATTACATGTGCTGCCGTCCAGATAAAATTTACCTTCGCTGTTAGCGGTTTGCCTGTGGGGTTCGTGGTAAGGGGAATAGTTCGTGTAATAATTACTCCAGAACCCTCACCGCCCCCGCTCTTAACTGTCACAGAGACCTCTTGTAAAAGCCGAGAGACCTCTTTCACAGACTTATTTTCTGCTGAAATATGTGCGGGCAGGGACAAAACGGCAGCGGCCATTAAAGCGATTAGAAATTTCATAAGAGAATCCTTCCTGTAGGTATAAAAAGATGGCCCCAAAGCGGGGCCATCCAAAAAAAGTTGTCTACTCAATAACCTCTCCACCATTACCCTGCAACTCTCTTTCGAGTACGCGGTTAGGTGAATTGGGGTCGTTGTCTTCTACGCCGGGAGCAACCGGAACATTATTGGTTGCAATCGGACGAAGTTCGTCTTCAGTAAATTCACTACCAAGGGCTGGATGCTTAATCCATTCAATGGTGGGAATATGACTAACGTCATAAACACTGAAGTCTTCGGCGGTCAAGAAGAAGCCGTCTTCTCCCTCGGTAAAGACCTTCTCGGCTGTTGCGACAGGAACTCTGAATAGCTCTACGCACATAAGCCTGTAGCCTTCGCGGAAGAGCTTCTTCATTTCCTGAGCCGTAGGTTCTGACCAATCGTTGCCCCAAGTGTTTTCACTTAGCTGGGCAATATTGCTGAGACCCTGAAGACATAGCTCAATCCATCTACGGCAGTAGTCGTTCTTCACATCGAAGTAACGAATTGGATAAAGCTTAAAGGCCCGTCTCTCGTGACTGATGTGATGAGCTTCAAGTCTTTCCATGTTGTCTCTCTTGGTGTTTGTGTCAATCAGATTGCACAAACGGACAAACATGTTGTGATGATGCTTCACCGCGCCAAGCGTCGGAGGGCCGGGAACGAAACAGTCGGTACGAACCGAAAATGCCTGTAGGTGTTCGCCAACCTTTTCAAACAGGCGAGCTAAGGCGAGGTTCATGGTTTCTTTGTTGTCCCCTACATTGGGGATAGCCCACTTTACACCCTTAAACATGTAAGGGAGAATTGCATCGTGGGTAGGGATGATTAAATTATCTGACATTTAAGGAACTCCTTATTCTACGTTAAATTTTTCTTTTAGTCGCTGACGGATAAGTATATCAAGCTGCCCCATTGTCATGGTTTGGTCATCTCTATACTCATTAGTCAGTTCGCCAATAACCGTCATAATCTGCTCTGATGTTAGCGCTTTTCTAGTGCTAAACGGTATGTTAATAAACTCTGGGGGTAGTCCATGAACCGGTTGTGGGTGTTGATAATACGGAGTTGCCACGTTTACAGGCATCCCATATCCAGCGAATCCAGAATTGGGTCCAGCTTGTCCTGTCTGCGAACCGTCAATTTCATTGCTTGTTTGTGGTTGAGGGCATTCATTAGGAGACATTATATATTCATTTTCGTGCTTATGCTTATGAATATGCTCATGTCGATGAACGTGCTCTTTTGTACCACTGTCCAAGCTTGGAGGATGTGAAGGCCCCCTATTATCATACCCTTCTTCTCTATCTAAATCTTCATTATCTTCACCCTTTTTCTTTTTTCTTCGCCTTCTGTTAAGTAACAACGGAACTCCGTATTTTAACGCCAGCATTCCCAAGCTCATGCCGCCAAGGGTAAAGCTTACATTTTCAACAGTATTGCCATTACCACCAGTAGCTCCATCTAGATAATGCAAGCCCCCTTCTTTCAATTCATCTATCAACTTGTCTTTGCCGCTAACAAAGCCTAAAAGCTCATCGATTCTAGACTTAAGGGTTAGTTTCTGACCCTCAACAGCACCAAGCAAATCTTTCAGTCCATTGATTTCGTTATTAGCACCTGACAGATTCCCACTAACTCCAGACAATTCTGCCTTGAGACTTTCGGAAAGACCCTCTAAATTAGTCAGCTTTTCTTGAAGCTCGGTAATCTTGTCGAGGTACTCCTGTCGCTCCTTCTCAAAGTCCACAGGAGGGTCTACAGGACCACCGGGGTCTGGTCTGCCGGGCCAGCCATTAAAACCGCCGCCACCGTCTGGTGGGTTTGGGTTGGAGGGAGGTAACACAGGTGGTTGATTGGGAGGGGGGCATCTATCCCAAGGACACCAAGGAAACAGGCCGTTTCCTTCGTATAACTCACCAACTCTTATGCCTCCATAATATTTTGCCGTATCTGCAACGCTACCATCGCTCATCTTCAGTTCAGGGCAAAACATAAACTCGCCCTTGACGGTCTTCCTGAGACCTCCCTTATAGGGAATAACCACATGGTCTTTAATTTTATGACCACAGTGCGGGCAGACTTTACCCAATCTTTCTTCTGCGGACTTAGTATTTTTTGCTTTTTCCTTTTCATGCACTAAGCCATAAGAGGTCTCAATGGGATAGCCTCTGCCATTGCCCTCCATTATATCATATATCTGCTTTAGGGATAGACCAGCGCCATAGTCGTCTTCTCCGTCATCTGTCCAAGCCCCATCACCTACCCTCCAAGCAAGAAGGATTCCAAGGCGGGTTTGAAGTTCGTTCTTGTCATCTTTAACAAGAATGAGAACACCGCTACCAGATTGTCCACCGATAGGAGCCGCATTAAAGCTAACAACGGCTCCTGTGTTACTAAGAACTCTGCCCTTCCAAATACAGGCCCATTGGGCAGAAGGACACCCGCCAGCCATAACAAGGTCATTCGCCCCAATTTTCGTGCCCTTGGGGGCTAGGGGGATTACTCTGGGGGGATATCGGCCAAAATATTTCTTTTTTACTGAGACTATAGCTAGGTCAAGAGCAGTGCCTTCTTCGTAAGCTACGTATTCAGTTTTAAAAGGAATCATAGCAGACTTGTAGCCATCTTGAAAAAACTCTAAATGGCCTCTCTTAGCTCTTTCAATTACATGACCGTTGGTCAGTACGTAGTATTTATCTTCATCTTCTTGGAATACGGTTCCACTTCCGCGAGCACCGTTTGTATTTACTCTACACACAGCGTCTAGAGCTTCATCCATTGTTAATGGCTGAGCATCTGCCGTGTTTATCATGCACCCCAGAGCAAGGGCGATAGCAAATAGTAATTTTTTCATTATATTGGACCTTTCCATGGGGCATTAACCGTCAGAAAGTCCTTGTTACAAATCCTGATTATTATAAATTACCAGTCTTTTTGTATAGTAAACTGGTATGAAAATAGCGCCGACCTAGCTAGGTCAGCGGGGGTGGTCGCGGAATCTGCCAAGTATGGAGTCGGGTCAAGATAGTTCTTTCTATAGGCGTAGGTAACAGCCGTACTGCAAACAAAAACTTCGTTTGGTTCTTCGTCTTTCATGTTTTGTTCGGCTAGCCTAAAAAATGGCGCGTAATGCTTAGCAAGTTTCCAAAAATTCTTCCAACCATAATCAAGACCGGTGATGTCTTTCATCGTGTCTGCGATTCGTTCGGCAACACTGTTTTCACCATAATCAAGATTATATTTCCTTCCGCCAATTCTAATCAAGTCAGCCGCACGAAATACGTCAATGTTGTTTGGATGGGTTTCGACCTGACTCTTCATGGCGACGGCCCGTCCACCTTTGAATTCTCTAAATTCAATACACTGCAAATCATCATCGTCCCAGTGGGCCATAGCCGCGTGACTATGTGCTCCACCGCCATATCTTTTAATCATCCAAGACATTAGTCCCTCACCACGAAACAGTAGCACGTCAGCTTCTTTAATCTGTGGCCTAGCCTGCTCGTAAGGGATTAATATCATTTGTCACTTTCTAGTTTCTTATCTATTCTGTCTAGAATATCCGCTATTCTTCTTTGGTCGTTTACAATTTGTATCATTATCTGCTGCATATCTTTTTGAGTTTCTGCCCAGCTTCTAGGTACGTAGACTAGCGGAGTACCATCAGAATCTTGCCGGGATACTACCTTGTAAGTATGCTGCATCCAGTCTCTTTCATCGTCCATTAAAACTGACTTCTTCGGAATCGCTTTTAAAATTAGAACTTCAATGACCTTCCCCAAACCCAGAACAATTGCCACGATTGCAGCTAACACAGGAATTGAAAAGATATCTGATTCCATAGGTGGATGCCTTTCAAATAAAGAAGGGGGCCGACTGTTCTGTGTGTCAGCCAACCCCCTCCATGAAATTGGACGTAAATTTTAGCCACCAGTTTTGGCTTTATAATCATCCTGCTTAGGAGTCAATGCGCCATACATGTAAACCAATTCACCGGGAATGGCCCGTGTGGGATTTGCGGCATCGTCTGAAGCAGCGGTTGAACCGTCGCTTTGGACAAAGTTTTTTACAGCCCCTGCGCTTCCATGCTTGGTTGCAATACCAGTCACGTAATTAATAGAGGTGATGTTGTAGTCGTGGGTTTTGACTATTGGATTGATAGCGCGACGGCCAGCCTTGTCAGATGCGCCGCTCTGAAGAACGGTATTGCTGACATTGTTGACCTTGCTCGCCACAGTGCGAATTAGGAACTGCGGGTCGCCCGCACCGGGTTGATAAGCCAACGCTCCAGAACCCTTGCTTGTAGTGATGCCGGGCTTCCATTTGGTTCCCGTGCTTGCAAGAACTCTACCGGCATAAGCTCCAGCCTTGTGAAGAACATCCATTAGAGTATCAGAATTTGTAACGGCGTTAGTGCTGTCGATGTTGCCACCATTAAGAACCGTTGCACCGTTATTTCTAGTAGTGCTTCCAGAAATAGTTGTTGTAGACATTTTTATCACCTACCTTAAAATGTTGTGTATTAACCGCCAGTTTTTGCTGAGTAATCTGCCTGAGTCGGAACCCTTGCTCCGTGCATGAATACCAGTTCGCCGGGGATAGCCCTGCTGGATTCTAGAGCGTCGTCAGTTGCCGCCGTACTTCCGTCAGATTGAACGAAGTTGGACACATCACCCGCATTTCCACCTTTTGTGGCAAAGCCAGTGTTGTATGCAATGCTGCTAATATCATATTTATGTGTTTTAACAACACCTTCGCTACCACGCCCACGAGCGTCAGAGCCAGCAATCTGAAGAACAGTACTGGAAACATTATTAATCTTGCTGCTGTAGCCACGCAGTAGGAACTGAGGGTCGCTCGCGGCGGGCTGATAAGCAAGAGCGCCAGAACCTTTGGAGGTCTGAACACCCGGCTTGTGCTTTGTGCCAGTGATAGCCGTAACTCTACTTCCATAAACAGCACTTGCGTCCAAGTTTCCTCTTAGGGTCTTGGAATTGGTTACTGTGCTTGTGCTATCGACATTTCCGCCGTGAAGAACAGTAGAACCATTTTCTCTGCCTTGAGCACCACCAGTAAAAGCGGTGGAATACCCGGCTTCTAGAGTGTTTTCAAAGTTAGCAGCAAAGGTAATAGTCGTATTGCTAGCACTGCCTTCTATACCAGCGGTAAGAACAATTACGCCGCCGCTTGGATTCGTAGCAACAATACCGCCGGTATCGCCAAACCCATTAGTAGTTGCGTTTACCAAAATAATGAAGTTCGCTGCGGCGGCAGCAGCACTTCCACCAGCATTGAAGTGGTTCGTCGCTGATGCCGAATAATCATTGCTGATTGTAAAAGTAACAGACTGACCAAGGTAGTCAGTAAGCGTAATAGTACCGTCGTTTACATCGTTAAACTCAGTGTCGCCAAAAGTAAATGTTGCTGTAGCAATGCCGTCTGAGTTAGCATTGGCTGTTGCATAAGTTTGGGCCATTTGATGACCTCCTATTAAAATACCCAGCGTTAGGAACATGAAGTTTTGACACAGGATTAAAATCACCAACCAGAAGGGAAATGATTTTTTCATGCGGCGTCATGTCTAGGCTGGGGCGATATTTGTCCTTTATGTCCAAAATATAGAATCCTAATCCGAACTATTATACACCATTTCTGAGAAATTCTTCAGCTAATCGTGATGATGTTAACCTAATAGAATGTATCCCAGCTTCTCTAAACATGTCAAAATGCGCAGGTGTCCATATTCTCCCACACGCTATCACCTTAATTCCTGTTTCTGATTGAATTCTATTAGAAATGATTACGTTGTCTAAAGTATCATCCGCCATAGTTCCGGTGGCGTTTGCTACATATTCGACCCCTTCTTTCAAAAAAAGGCCGCACAGAGGGAAAATAATCTTTTCAGAAAGAAGTCTATACTCTATGATTGGTCTCAATTCAACGCCGCTGTCTTTACATGCCATTAAGCATGCTCTCATGTCTTTTCGTATAGTCTCCCAATTTTCTTCAGCAGCATCCGCACTATTTATGCAGAGGTCTATCAGACTGGCCCCTTTCCTGATAGAGACTATTATTTCGTGAATTCTAACCGACGTTTCGCTCAGGCCGTAAGGAAAGTCTACGGCGGCAGAAATGTCGATGTATTCTTTGAAGAAGGAGGTTTTGGAAACAAGCCCGGAAGGCACAGAGATACAATTAGCTGTGCATCTTGTGCCAGTAAAGATGCTGCTTAGAATCGAATCATAGTCTGAGATTCTATCATAACAAGCGAGTTCCAGTTCCATTAGTCTTCCGAGTTCACAACTATTCCGCCCGAAATAACTCTAGCTTCGTTGTAAACAATCATCTTTTCTAAAAAGGTGTCGTCATCTTTATCATTAGTAAAAGTATAATCGAGTTCACCATTTGGGAACACAAATATAGCCCAGTGTTTGCTCTCGGCCTTTAATTTTTTTTGCAGGGCTTCAACCTCACGTCTCACAGACTCGTCTTCAATTTTGGCTTCTTCAATATGAATATTGCACAATGCGTTTTCAACCTCAACCCTGACATCTCTAAAGTTGAACAGTTTTGCAACACCCAAGAAGAATCTGTATCTAGTTAAAACTACTAGAACCTCAACGCCACCGATGGATTCAATTGTATCTTTTACTTCTTCTGTGATATCAAAGTTGGTGTATCCCATCCAGCAGTCGAATTGCTTGGTTGGACTCATCCGGTCATGTAGGCGATACATGCCAACCGGAGTAGAAACAATCGTGGGAAGTTCCGATATAAACCCAGAGTATAACTCTGTAATATCAATCTCTTCGCCTTCTTCTTCTTTTGCGCTGGACTGTAGTTGAGAAAAAGGGTTTGTAGAAGAGGCTTGTTCTACATCATCCTCCCATTTTTCCCAAGCGATTTTTCTAACTGACGACATGACGGCCTCCTAGCTATATAGGAATGTTAGTATCGTCCAGAGATGTGCCAATAACCTGAGTGGGTTTGACGAGGGGGTTTTTACCACCGTCTTGTCCCAGAGCCTGTCCTGATG
>Ga0208179_1001021_pt1 | contig 15363 bp, 11 predicted proteins | sample Malvired_Geostar_FD_184238 | JGI IMG/M metagenome (GOLD analysis project Ga0208179, IMG submission 184238) | Marine viral communities from the Global Malaspina Expedition - Malaspina viral metaG DeepMed_Geostar (SPAdes) (version 2) | ecosystem: Environmental > Aquatic > Marine > Oceanic | place...
GTTCGGGCGCGCGCTCACTGGCCCGGCTCACACGCGTACATCGTGTGACTGGACCCGGAATTCCCAAGTCCCGTAGGTCTGTGCGATTCGACGCGAACGTCCCATTGTCGATGACGTGCACGGCGCAGCGCTCTGGCCTGCGCCGCTGAGCGATCAACGCGCCCCGTTTGCGGAACCGTGCGCGCCTTGTCGTATCGCCGCGCCGCGCCGCGCCGTGTTTCGGAACCTTCACTCACCGGAGCGGTGCCCTCTGAGCAGGCTCAAGAGACGTCATGCATGAACAGGCGGTCGTTGGTCGGGATGGTGCTGATTGGTCTCCATGTGTTCGTCGGCGTCACGCTGATTCCCGGTCTCTCACTCGGGGCGCTGGGCAGCGTGTTGGCGTGGGTGTATCTGGTGTGCTCTGCAGTCGTGATGCGTTATGGCGTGCTCGTGCGGGGATCGGGCAGTGCCTGGTTGGCTTGGACCGGGTTGCTGGCAATGGGGATATTTTCCAGCTTGGCGATCTTTTCACTGCTGCGCGCCTTTACGCTGGCGCTGTCATCGTTACTGGGCTGGGAATCGCCAGCGTATGCGCAGGGTTCGGCGTGGGCAGTCATCGGTGCCGTCGTCGCGGTAACTCTGCTCGGCGTGTTTAATGCGCGGCGAACGGCTCGAGTGGTCGAGCGCGACATTGCATTGCGAAACCTCCCCGATGCGCTGGATGGATTCTGCATCGTGCAGCTCAGCGACATTCACGTGGGCCCGACGATCAAGCAGGGCTACGCCGATGCGATCGTCAAGCGGACCAACGGGCTGGCAGCGGACCTGGCTGTCATCACCGGCGATCTTGTCGATGGCAGCGTCACGGAGCTGGCCGGGGACATCGCGCCGCTGGCGCAGCTCAAAGCCCGGCATGGTGTGTACGTGGTTACCGGCAACCATGAGTACTATTGCGGCGTGGATCATTGGATCGACGAGTTCGAGCGCTTGGGTTTGCGGGTATTGCTTAACCGGCATGTGCGCATAGAGCATGACGGGGCTGAGCTGGTCCTGGCCGGCATCGCCGATTACTCGGCCGAACTGTTCAGGCCAAGCCATCGAAGCGATCCTGTCGGGGCGTTCTCCGGCGCGCCTACCGATGTGCCCCGAATCCTGCTGGCCCACCAGCCGCGGTCAGCGAAGGCAGCGGTCGAGGCGGGCTGCGATCTTCAATTGTCGGGCCATACGCACGGCGGGCAATTCTGGCCATGGATGTACTTCGTGCGCTGGCAACAGCCGTGGGTGGCCGGCTTGCAGCGGGTTGGGTCGATGCAGGTCTACATCAGCCGGGGTACAGGCTATTGGGGGCCGCCGCTGCGCTTCGGCGCGCCGTCGGAGATCACCCGTATCCGGCTGGTGAAAGCCGGCCACTGAAGGCGGCGTCCCGCCAGGCCGCTGCGCGTTCAATCGGTAATCGGGTCGCGGCGCAGCAGCACATAATCCTGGCCCTCCAGTTGTCCGCGACGCAACGGATTGCGCGTACAGTGGGCGGCGAAGCCCGCATCGACGAAGCGATAGGGCAGGTGCTCGTCACGCCCCTTGGGGATGCCGAGCCGCGTCGTTTGGACGATGTCCGGTCGGGCGCCGATATCGTCCACCCGCAGCCGCGCGGGGTCCATACGCTGGGCATTCCAGTGCGTGACGGTCAGGCCCAGCGCCTTGCACAGCAGGGTCTGGCCTGAGCATAGACGGGTCAGTGGTCGGGGGCCACCAGCCGCCGAGGGGCTGTTGGTGCGCATCCGTTCGATCGATTGCTCGCAAGAAAGCGAGTCGACCCAGGGGTAGCCCGCCTTGATGCACACCGCATTGCCATCGCCTTGTACGGAAAAATTCAGCGAGTCGCCGCCGCGCGAATAATACAGATACAGATGCCCGGCGGGCATGAACATCGCCCGTCGCGACGGGCTGTAGCCGAGCGAAGAGTGGCTGGCCTTTTCGTCGACGTAGTAAGCCTCGGTCTCGATGATCCGAGCTGACAGCCACAGCCCGTCGACGCAGTGACGAATCACGGTTCCCAGCAGTTCGCGCGCGACGAGCTGTGCGTCCCGATCGAAGAAGGCATCGTCCAGGTGTTGCTGCGGTAGTTCGGTGAGGCTGTTCATCGGGGCTCCGGCGTCGGCAAGTCTGCCTGTTCCGACCGCATAAGCGGGGCGAATTTCCGCAGAAGGCGAAAGTTCTTGTCGACTGGCGGCCAAGCGCGGGCTGCAGGCGAAGCGAACGGACCGGCGCCGACGCGCGGATTCGGTCAGCGGAAAGAACAAAAAAGCCCCGTCGAGCGGGGCTTCCAGCAACGCTGATCGTTGCGCGTCAGACGTTATGTCGTAAGTCATGGCTTGTAGGCCTATCACTACGGTGATTTTTTAATTTTCTATAAATTACATACCCGGTTTTGTACCCTGTTTTGATTCCTTTGCACCTTAAATTGCTCTCGGGCTTAGCATCCTATACTTGGCTTCGGCTGCACTGATGGCCTCCTTGATTGCGCGCATCCGCTCTTCAGTAAGCTTCGTAGCGGCAGCTTCGTCGTCGATTGAAAGCTCTGGTAGTTCTTCCTTCCAGAATGTCTCCCAGCGCGCTAGCTGTTTCTGGCAGTGACGCAATTGTTTCTCGGTCTCGTCAATCCTGACTTTGTTCAGCTCCAGCGCTAGCTTGTACTCATTGCGCATGATCTTGGCATTCAGCGCCTCTTGGCGCTTCGCCGCTTTCCGCTCGCCAGTCAGTTCTGTAGCGTCTTCTATCAGGCGTTGAATCTGGGCTGTCACGGTGATTCTGTTGCCCTTCGCTAGGCGTCCCAGTGCTGCTTTGATGGCTATTGGGAGGGTGAATGAGCACGTTTCCCTACCCCCTTTTGATGAGCGGTATTGCCGTTGTCTGATTGCATTTCTCAGGCGTGCAAGGAGCTTGAGGCCGTCGGTTGTCGACTCGAGGTTGTGGATTAACTTGGTGAGGGCTTTGAAATCGTCGTGGATGAGAAGGCCAAACCCTCGAGCTTTGTACGATGTTCGCTCAAGTAGGTAATTCGCAACCCACAGCCATTCATCTCTGCGCTCCTCGCTTAGCCAGCTGGGTGGCGCAATCGTAACGTTCCCCTCCAGGTCTTCTCGGTCGTAGGTCTCGTCCGAAGGGCGGCTGCTTTCGCTGCTGTCAGGGCTCATTACATGTCCGGTTATCTATTGTGTTAACAGCATGTTACCTGCGCCGTTAGCGATAGCGTTAGCGGGCGCGTTACTTGCAGCGTTACATGAATATCAATAACTGACATTATAGGGTATAAATCGTCATCTAATCAGATCGTGGTTCGGTGTGCGTTATGCTCGATAGGCTTGTTTTCTTAGAAATTGACTACCTTGGGGCAGAGTCTAGATTTTTTCTCCAGGTTATGGCGTGTCAGTGGGCTGCGGGTCTGGGCGTTTCATACAAGATCAAGGAAGCCGCAAAGCTCCACTGTCTGACGGAGAGGTTGGTCAGGGGAGCTACGCTGGAGCTGGTGGAAGCTGGACTGTTAACGACTAAAAAGCAGGCGGAGCAGAAGGGGCGACCAAGCCAAGAATATGAGGCGTCGCAATACTTACTTGATCTACTCGCCAAGCAGGAAAGGAGCACAGTTGCCCATCAGGATCTGGTGCTGCGCCTTTTTAATGAACCTGACGTGTTTGCAGAGTGGCCTTTGCCCGACGCGGATACAGGTAGCGTGAAGGCTGCTCGTAAACAAATACGCAAGGATGGGCGTCCAGCAGCCCCTGGGGCCCGTGGTCGACTGGCAGCTTCCACGAGAGTTCTTCTGGCTGCCCTTTTAAACTCTGCGGATCAGTGCGGTGTTGTAACCGGCGTGGGTGAGGCGAGGCTTCGAGCAATGACAGGCTTGAACTCGGCTGCGCTGAAGCACCAGGTCAAGCGGCTTTTGAATCTGGGTTTTATGCGGTGCCACGTACCGGGCGTATCTAATGGAGTTTTTGTTGGGGCCAAGGTACCTAGCATCTACTACCTGAACCTTGGACATCCGCAGCTTACTGACCAGAGTCCTTATGGGCTGCTGGTTTACGCTAGCGAAGGGCTGTCTGGCTATGAAAGGCTCACGAGCGGATTGCACTCCGACCTCAAGAAAGCTCTTCTCGCCCTCGGGCCAGCCGTGCTTGATGTCCTTTATCACAAGCTCGCTAGGTATACATCGCATCTGCTTTCCAACACGTGGGGCGAGCCGAGCAGTAAGTATGGTGCTGCCCCCGCATCGTTGGAGGGCATGATCGCGCGCGAATTAGGGCAGTTGAAGGTTGGTAATCCGAGGCTAAGTGAGGCTGGCTATTACTGGCCTGGGATGCTCGATCATTTCTTTGCGCTGGCGTATGAGTGGGCTGAGCTTTTGAAGAAAAGGCTCAGCGGTAAGATCTGGCAGGGCTATCAGCCGCAGCTGGTAAGGCTGGTACCCGCACCCGACGAGGAAGTAGGCGTGAGAATTGTTTCTCTGATGGTTTACCCAGCGCCGGCGCATCAAAAAAATTGCATTTTGATGAAAGATTTCCGTAACGGATCTCTTGAAGAATTCCACGGAGAGGCTGACTTGGTGATGAAGTACGGTTATGTGCCTGGCTTGCTGACCCCTCGGAGCTAGATCCTCTGGCTATTCAGGTCAATTTTTACACCTCCTGCACATCCTCTGAGCCATACAGAGGAGCCTGCTCATGCGAATCATCCGTCTGAAAGACGTCATCGACTCGACCGGCCTGGCCCGGTCGACCATCTATAAGCACATCGGGGAGGGCACCTTTCCGAAGCCGGTGTCACTGGGCGACCGTTGCGTCGGTTGGGTCGAGAGCGAGGTGCACGATTGGATACTGGCAAGGATCGAGGAGCGCGACCTGGCTGAGGGAGCTGCTACACGCTCTGTCGTCCATCTGAGCATGGCCAGCTAAAAAACACATACAGCGCCATGACTGGCTGCGGCTGGTCATGGCGCTTATGCCGCTGTTCAGTTCCCAGCTGTTCGGCTCCTCATGGCAAGTCGTGGCGGTGTCGCTCCCGCCGCCCCGACAGGCTCAGTTCCGATATCCGGCTCAGAGCTCTTCGGCTTGATTTATTTCCGAAATCTGAACTCGGCAAAAATGGCCGCTATGGCGGGATGAATGAGGTGGCTTTGTTCGAGCTGGTCGGAGAAGTAAAGTGCGGTGCGGGTATTATGCTTTTACTAGCTATTACCACCCGAAGGGTTCACGCCTAACCGAGTAGTAACCTTCACTGACCTATACAGGGAGTCGGACACTGAGCACCACCTGAAGGGCTAACACCACAACGCATGCACAGAGACCAAGCAACTGATCAGCGAGCAAGGTAGCGGTTAAAAAGTACACAGCAGGCACAGGTTATGAAACTCAACCAACGAGAGGTCATAACCGTGCTCAACGATTCCTACACCACCCAGCGTTACCCACTCCGTCACCCTGACAATCCCAACCTCCATCTGCACTACGAGGATACCTTCCAGGGCTTACCCATTCAGGGCGAAGTAGGCCCGTTTATTCGGGAGTGCCTGTCTGAGCTCAAGCGTACCATCGACCTGGCACTGGCTGAGTATCCGAGGGTCTTGGCCTTCAGGGTGGATCTGCGCTTGCCTCAGGACGTCGAACTACCCGACTTCGCCTATACGAACCTGGTCATCAGCCGGTTCTTCGAATCGTTTACGAAGAAGATCCAGTACCACCAGGAACGAGTGGCTGAGCGTGGCTATTCGCGTGGCTGCAAAGTACGGTACGTCTGGTCGAGAGAGATAGGTCAGGCAGGCCGGCAGCATTATCACCTGCTGATCCTGTTGAACCGCGATGCCTATTACACCCTAGGGCTACTGCGCTCAGAGAGGGTAAACATGATCAGCCGGATAGAAGAGTCATGGGCCAGTGCACTGGGGTTGTCGAAGCATGAGGTCGATGGGTTGGTACATATCCCCGACAATCCAACGTATCGGATAGACCGGCATCCCCGTATGCGGAGGGTCGCAGCGTCAGATCGCAAGGTTCTTGTTGATGAGCTACCAGATCTGTTTCATCGGGCCAGCTACCTTTGTAAGAAAGCTACCAAGTCCTACGGGGATCGTCAGCGAGGATTCGGCACCAGTAGAGGGTAATTGTCTACCTGCTGCGCAATAGCGCATATCCATGGAGTCTTGGCCTGCCGATGGTTTAGGCTTCGGCCAGGAATCTAAGACTGACATGAGCGCCGCGGGATGACGGACAAAGGAGAGCGCTGCCGACAGCATTACCAGTCGGTATACGAACGGAATCAGCCAGAGCTCAGCAAGGGCCGTGCTCTTGATGAAAGCCTGCATCATTTCCTCGACCAGCGCCCGGCGGGTAAGAACCAGTCAGCACTTGAGCGTGCGCAAGGCCTGGTAGCGGCATCGTTTTGGTTTGATGCGGATGCGGTTGCTCAATCCGAGCTCGCCAGTCTGGCTCTCAGCAGGGTGTTGCACTTCGATAATGCAGTCAGCATCGAGCTACTGCTGCACCTTGCCAGCCATAACTCGGAAACCCTCAGATGGGCGATTCGTTACTCGAAGCTGTTTGAACGTATCGAGTCGCCCCTCTGGCTTGCGCTCCGTGTCGCGCTCGCCGGGGATGACTGGCAAGTATTCTTCGGTGTCTGTGATCGATTGCTTGATCAGCTCAAGCCCTTTGATGAACTGATTGCCAGTGCCGAAAAACAGCTTGAGCATTTAACGCTGCTGGAGCTGTTTTCTTACCTCAGTGTGCTGGCCTACCAGGCATTTGCCGAAGACGGTTCCGATGATCCTTCCGGTCAGCAGTGGAAGGTCTACAACCGCATTATTCTGAACAAGCTCCGTGCTTGCTCGGAAGAGGATTTCCGCCTGAACGAATCACGACTCGGGCAATCGCTGAAACGTCACCTATCACCGATTATCTTTCCTGAATCCAGCAATTCTGACGTGGTGGCATGTCGTCAAAACCTCGAATCGTTAGCCGTTCTGATTTTGGCAACCCAAGAGCGGGTCGACTACGAAGACTCAATCGACTGGTTCTGCTTCGACCCTGAATGCCGTTACCAGCTAAAACCGGGTGAGCCGGTAATCTACAACCAGTCGGAGGCGGGAGCAGAGCGGTGGCAGCGCACCGGGCGTAAGAGTGATTTGCTTTGGCACTACTGGATGAACCGTGCCCTGCATACCTTCGCCCTCTCCGACATGGCCGAACAAATCATCGGCTCAGCCGAGAATCATGAGCTGAACCAGTTGGCCTATATCAAGGCGGTTCGCAGCAAGCTGCAGTTACAGCAGATCTACGGCTTGGGTGATCGAGTCTCGCTCAGTGATGGTTCTCAGGTTCAGCTTCACCACTTGCTGCTGGCCAGCGAGCTGAATTCGGTTTTCTTTCAGAAGGAGTTTATCCAGCCATTTCAGAGTCACTTGCGTGATTCGGGTGTGTTTGCTCAGGCACTGGGGCGCTTAGCCATGAATGGCATGCTTTCCGGTGAAAACAGGTTTCCACTGACTTGGTCCGAAGAGCCAGAAAAGATCCGCAGGATCACTGGCTGGACTGTCTGTGACGAACACCCGAAAGGCTGCGTCGATTCGGCCAAAGCAATCCTCAAGTTCTGGACCAGCGACTTCAAGGTGCTATCTCACCAATTGAAACTGCAGCCAGGGATGCCCGCGCCACGCCTGTACGAACAGCCCTATTACAAAATCGGACGCTACAGCTTTCAGTTCCCTTGGGTTGGCGCGCAGCAGAACAACCTGACGGCGGCCACCAATAACCTTCGGCGCGTGAATGCACGTCGGGCCGATATGCAGACTGAAACCCAACGCGTAGAACTCGCACTGGCCGCGAGCCTCAGGCAGCGCGGCTTTGCTGTTGAGGTGGGTTATCGGCCACTTGCGACCGAAGAGGACGATGCCGGCGAGGTGGATCTGATCTGCCATCAGGATGGTGTGCTACTGCTCCTTGAGGTCAAGTCAGGCTATATCCGCTCGACCAAGCATGAGGTCTGGCTCCATCGAACCAACACGTTGCGCAAGGCTGCCTGGCAGTTACGGCGCAAACAGGCAGCGGTGCGTAGTGCGCTGATAGCGGATCAAGATCTGCGCGCCAGGTTGAGCTATCACGGTCATGAGCCCGGTGCCGATATACGTGCCTGGATAGTCGACACGTCAATTGAGCTCGATGGGCAGTCTATTGATGGGTTCAGGGTGGTATCCCGTGAGGCGCTGGAGGTCATCTTGCGCGATGAGAAGCAGCTCCTCAGACCTATAGATCAGCTTGACGGGGAAAGACAAGATTCGTTGTTTCCTGACGGGTTTACTGCTGGCCGATTTGTCGCTGCTGTTGAGTCCGAAGAGCTATGGCAGGGCATCTGTTAGAGCACCGCGGGCAATAGCTTGCCATACCTGTAGTGCGCAGAGTTTGTGAAAGTTCGTCTCCAAAAAGCCTAGATACCGCGTCAAGTCGGGTGGCTAGGATGCGACTTCCTAACCATCCAGCAGGAGACCATCATGTCCAAACAACCCAACTCCACCAGTCAGCAGCGCCAGCAGCATAACCACCGATCGGATGCACTGAACAATAATCGCGGCACGTCGGGCACCAATCCGACCAACGCTCACGTTCATGGCAATCGCGGTAAACAGCTCAATCCTAACCAGCGCTAGGAGTGCGTTCCCCCGGTCGTCACTGGCCGGGGGTATCAAGGATTTCAGATGAGTAGAGATATTTGCTTTGCCACCCAGGGCGAGCTGGTCAAGCTGGCCTACGATGCATTCGGCGTGCTTCCCCGCAAGGAGGCCAGCCATGACGACATCGATGAGACGCAGAAGAAGGCCATTCAAAAGCAGTTGGTGAGACTGGCTAAAGAAGAAGGCGGGCTGCTATCGAATTTCGAGCAGGTGATTCAAACGCTCAGCAGCATCCTGACGGCGTATTTGCCCAGCATCCAGGTCATGAGCGCCATCGGCGATCCGCTCGATGATCTGCTGGAGGCATACAGCCGACTGGTTCGTGAAGAGGGTACCTACCTCAGCAAGGCGGAAACCCTTCGGTACTTCATCTCGATCAGGGCAATCCCTTTGCTGGTCGTGTCGCTGAATCAGAGCCTGCTCAAACACAGAATTGCAGACCTGGCGCTCGAAGTGCCGGAAGAAGAATTCTGGTACCTGCCGACGGTCGCTGAAGATGGCCGCCCAGTAATGCCGCTGGAAAAGGTCATGCGCTGGGTCTATGCGCGTTGTGATCTCTCGCAGACGCAGTTCCACTACCCTGGCAAGAACCCGCGAAGCGACAACAACACGCTTCAGCAGAACCTCGACAACGCCATCAAGTGGGCGCGGGGTGCAAGACTGCCGGCGCTTCCTGCCCTGTTTAGAAATTTCGAAGAATCCTTCGCCGCGCTCGCGCAAATCGGGCGAGAGATACCCAAAAGGCTTCAAGTCAGCATCTTCGTAGCATTGATGGTGGCGCGGGTGTCGAGCTACCTCGCAAGGGAAATGACTGACGCCTATGATCATCAGTACCTCGCTGAGGTCTGCCAGCAGTTTCGCGAGTACGCCCTGTGGATTGCTGATGACGTCAACGAGTTCAAGGCTGAGCTTGCACCGGTAATGCAGCGACAAGAATTACCTGAGTCAGCGCTGTATACGTGGCTAAATGCTTGCAGCCATTACTGGGCTTTCTTCTACGGCAAATTGGCTGCCGTCGCCGACACTGTGCAGCGGCTCATGGATGCTCGTCCGGGAGCGCCACTACGAGACGATGTGCTCGCTGCGCTCAAGAGTAAGTACGGCCTTTTTGCCGTGTGCTCTCTTTTAGATCGCATACGGCGGCAGTCAGCATTTCTTCCGCCCCACGGTTTTGTTGAGCTGCTGTATCAGGGCTTTGAGCTCAAGAATGACCCGGCAACCCAGGTGAGCCAGATTGACGGGTATGCCGCTCAGGTAGCTGCCTACGACCTGGATGAGCAACTGTGCTGGATGGTGCCTTGGTTACGCGGGGTCTACCACTACCGCAACGAACAGTTCGAGGCTGCCATGCCGCACTTCCAGGCGGCTTTTGAAAATGCCAAGTATCGGGCAGGAAAAAACCAATACAAGTTGGTGAACCAGTACGTCGAGGTCGCTGCAAAAAATGATGACCGCCGTGGCTTCAAGAAGGGCATTGAATGGGCGCAGTACTTAGGCATTAAGGTGCGCTGGCTGCGTGATGAGGAGCCGACCGAAGAGAAGCTGGACGCCCTTTATTTCATCATGCAAAAGGCGCGGTACGACCACCAAATGTAGCGTGGGTGGATACGCTGTTCATCCACTTCTTCGCAGCCGCTCCAAGCGCTGGCTGGGGTGGGTGACAAACCACATTTCAGGGCTCCTGATGCTCTGGTGGTAGCGGCAATAGTATCGATCGGTCGGCTTGGATCTTTTTCACATGCCAATGCTCGTTCCTTTATCATCCATGCACTTTGCATGGATGGTGGGCCTAAAGGCCCCCTTTGCCGCCTTGGCAGCAGTGATCGGAACAGCTCTATATGAACGCCGTAGAAATCGAACAAGCCATCACCGACCTGGCCAGCCAGCCGTTTGACCGGGTCGAGTTCCCTTATGCCTTCCTGCAGGCCTTCGGTAATAAGGAAACCACCCTCAAGCGCCTGCGTTCGGGCTCAACCAACAAGTCCGATCTGGGCGGCGTGCTACAGACCAGCAATATCCACCTGGCTGTGTGTGAGCCAGGCAAGGTCACCGAGACCCTGGCGGCACTCAAGGCCAGCCCTGCCACGGCACGCGCCAAGGCTAAGTACGTGCTCGCTACCGATGGCGAGACGCTGGAAGCTGAGGAGCTGGAAAGCGGCGAGACGGTCGCCTGTGACTACCCGCAGTTCCCTGACCACTTCGGATTTTTCCTGCCGCTGGCAGGCATTTCCACGGTCAAGCAGATTCGCGAGAACTCCTTTGATATCCGCGCGACCAGCCGACTGAACCGGCTCTATGTGGAGCTGCTCAAGGACAACCCGACCTGGGGCACCGCCGAACGCCGCCATGAGATGAACCATTTCATGGCGCGGCTTATCTTCTGCTTCTTCGCTGAAGATACCGACATTTTCAATGGCACCGGCCTGTTCACCGACACACTCACGCAGATGAGCGACCGTGATTCCAGCAATCTGCATGAGGTTATGGGCGAAATCTTCCGCGCCATGAATACGCCGATTGCTCAGCGAGCTTCGGCAAATCTGCCGCGCTGGGCGGATGCTTTTCCCTACGTCAACGGTGGGCTGTTCTCGGGCGAGTCGGACGTGCCGCGTTTTTCTCGCATTGCACGGAGCTATCTGCTGCATATCGGCGCGCTGGATTGGAAGCAGATCAACCCCGATATCTTCGGCTCCATGATCCAGGCCGTGGCGGACGACGAGGAGCGCGGCGCCCTGGGCATGCACTACACCAGCGTGCCCAATATCCTCAAGGTACTGAACCCGCTGTTTCTCGATGAGCTGCGCGCCAAGCTGGAGGAGGCTGGCGACAACCCTCGGATGTTGCTCAACCTGCGCAAACGCCTAGCGCGAATTCGTGTATTTGACCCAGCCTGTGGTTCGGGCAACTTCCTGGTTATCGCCTACAAGCAACTGCGCGAAATTGAAAATACGCTCAATGAGCGCCGTGGCGAGCCGGGGCGCAAGAGCGATATTCCTCTGACAAATTTTAGAGGTATCGAGCTTCGGGACTTCTCTGCCGAAATCGCTCGCTTAGCGTTGATTATTGCTGAGTATCAGTGCGATGTGATCTATCGGGGGCAAATGGAGGCCTTGTTAGAGTTTCTTCCGCTGAGCAATCAGAACTGGATCACCAGTGGAAACTCCCTGCGACTAGATTGGATCAGTATATGCCCGCCAACTGGAACAAGCGTAAAGTTACATTCTGATGACCTGTTTGGTAGTCAGTTGGATCAGGCGCAGATTGATTTTGAAAATGAAGGGGGAGAGGTTTTTATATGTGGGAACCCTCCCTATCTGGGTGCTAAGAAGAAAAGCAAGAGTCAGACGGAGGATATGGCTTTAGTTGGTCTTGAAAGTGCCCAGTTGTTGGATTATGTTGCTGCCTTTATTGTTAAAGGGTTAGAGATGATAAGTCATGCTAATTGTAGTATGGCGCTCGTCTCGACCAGCTCAATCTGCCAGGGTGAGCAGGTTTCATTGCTGTGGCCGCTAATTTTCAAAACGGCATCAATTAGCTTTGCATATAGGCCCTTTAAGTGGGCGAACTCTGCCGCAAATAATGCCGGTGTTTTCTGCACGATTATAGGCTTGGAAAAAGAAGATCGAAAAGCCAAAAGATTGTTCTCCGGTGAAAGCGTGCAGATCTGTGAAAGCATTGCTCCCTATCTAATATCCGGTCCTAAAGTGATCTGCTCCCCTTCGGATAATCCTATCTCTGAGCTGGCAAAGATGAAGATGGGTAGTAATTCCGTGGATGGCAAAAAGCTTATCATTGATGCATCTGAAGATTATTCGCGCATGCTTGAGGAGCATCCAGAGACTCATCGCTTTATCCGCAGGTATGGCGGCACAAAAGAGATGGTTTCAGGCAGTCACCGATGGTGTGTATGGGTGAAGGATGATGCCTTAGCGGAGGCGGAGTCTATACCGCCAATCCGACGAGCCATCCAAGAGTGCAGGATCTATCGAGAGGGTGCCGGGCGAGACGCTAGAAAAGCAGCTCGTAGATCCCATGCGTTTTGCTATTCGACATACGAAGATAAAGACTTCCTGCAGGTTGGAAACACTATTGGTAATTCATTTTCGTTCGTTCCGGTTGATTTGAAGCGAAAAGGTTTTGTGTCTAATCATAATGCTTTTGTTGTTTACGGTGCGCCGCTTATTGAGTTCTCTATTATTGCTTCTACGTTGCATCGTGTCTGGGCGGAGACAATTGCAGGAAGGCTTGGGAACGGAGTTAGATACGGGAATACCGTTGTTTACAATACATTCCCAGCTCCTTTATTGACTGAAAAAAACAAAGCTGACCTTACCCGTTGCGCCGAAGACATCCTTCTGGCTCGCGAAGCCCATTTTCCCGCAACGATTGCTGATCTCTACGATCCTGAGGCGATGCCAGACGATTTGCGCGCCGCTCATGAGCGCAGTGACGAAGTACTGGAGCGAATTTATATAGGTCGTCGCTTCAAAAACGACACCGAGCGCCTGGAGAAGCTGTTCGAGCTTTACACCGAGATGACGGCCAAGCAGAAGCTTGGTAAGGCTAAGCGATGACAGACCTGATCTTGGCAAGCTCGGAAGATGGCCTCAAGGAAATTGAGCGTCTCGAACGCTCCCTTAAAAATACGGGCAAGAAGCCCTGAATGGATGCATAGCCATGACCCAAACCGTTCCTTCCGTTTCCGTTTCCTATGCTCAGAACGGACGCTCCACCAAGGCCAATGAACTTGGCATGCGCCCTATGCAGGAGCGCGTCTTCGAGCGACGTGGTGAGCAGTACCTGCTGATCAAGTCGCCGCCTGCATCCGGCAAAAGCCGGGCCTTAATGTTCATTGCTCTAGACAAGCTGGCGCACCAGAGCATCAAGCAGGCCATCATCGTGGTGCCAGAAAAATCCATTGGTTCAAGCTTTCACGACGAGCCACTTAGCCGCCACGGTTTCTGGGCCGACTGGCATGTGGCGCCGCGCTGGAATCTGTGTGATGCCCCCGGTACTGACGATGGCGGCAAGGTCAATGCAGTGGGAACGTTCCTGGAAAGCAGCGACCAGGTGCTGGTTTGTACGCATGCCACCTTCCGTTTTGCGGTGGAAAAATTTGGTGTAGCGGCTTTCGATGACCGACTGCTTGCCGTGGACGAGTTCCACCACGTTTCCGCCAATCCCGAGAACAGGCTGGGTACGTACCTAGGCCAACTGATCGCCCGTGACAAGGTACACATCGTGGCGATGACTGGCTCCTACTTCCGTGGCGATGCCGAGGCTGTACTGTCTCCTGCCGACGAAGCCCGCTTCGACACCGTGACCTACACCTACTACGAGCAGCTCAACGGCTACGAGCACCTGAAGAAGCTGGATATTGGTTACTACTTTTACTCGGGGGCGTACTCTGACGACATCCTCAAGGTTCTCGACCCGAACGAAAAGACCATCCTCCACATCCCCAACGTGAACTCTCGCGAGAGCACCAAGGACAAGATCCGCGAGGTGGAGCACATCATCGAAGAGCTGGGCGAGTGGCAAGGCACCGACCCGGTGACAGGCTTCCAGCTGGTGAAGACCGCCGATGGGCGTGTACTGCGTATTGCTGACCTGGTGGATGACGACCCGGCCAAGCGCGATAAAGTCTCGGCTGCCTTGAAAGACCCGGCCCAGAAGAACAACCGCGATCATGTCGATATCATCATCGCGCTGGGCATGGCCAAAGAGGGCTTCGACTGGATCTGGTGCGAGCACGCCCTCACAGTCGGCTACCGTTCCAGTCTGACCGAGATTGTACAGATCATCGGGCGGGCGACACGCGATGCACCTGGCAAAGCACGGGCACGCTTCACCAATCTCATCGCCGAGCCTGATGCCAGCGAGAAGGTGGTGACCGAGGCGGTGAACGATACGCTCAAGGCGATTGCCGCCAGCCTGCTGATGGAGCAGGTTTTGGCCCCGCGTTTTGAGTTCAAGCCGAAGACTCCCACCTCTGGCCCGCAGGAAGGCTTTGACTACGGTGATGCAGGCTATCAGCCCGACAAGTGCAACGTGGGTTTCAACCATGATACCGGGCAGCTGCAGATCGAGATCAAAGGCCTGGCCGAGCCCAAGAGCCCTGAAGCCAACCGTATCTGTCAGGAAGACCTGAACGAGGTGATTGCCAGCTTCGTTCAGGACAAGACCAACATCGAGCGCGGCCTGTTCGATGAGGAACTGGTTCCCGAAGAGCTGACCCAGCTGCGCATGGGTAAGATCATCCGCGACAAGTACCCCGAACTGGATGCCGAGGATCAGGAGGCCGTTCGCCAGCACGCCATTGCGGCACTGAATCTGACTCAGCAAGCCAAGCAACTGGTGGCGGGCGCAGATCTGCAGGGGAGCACGAACGCGAGTGCCGCACCGAGCAGCACGGCGCTGATCGAGGGAATCAGAAAGTTCGCGATGGATGTGCGTGAGCTGGATATCGACCTGATCGACCGGATCAACCCGTTCAGCGAGGCTTACGCCATCCTCGCAAAGACCATGAGCGAGGAAAGTCTCAAGCAGGTTGCGGCAGTGATTGGTGCCAAACGCACTCGCCTGACGCCTGAAGAGGCCAAAGACCTCGCCGTGCGGGCGGTAAAATTCAAGAAGGATCATGGCCGGGTGCCTTCCCTGACTGC
>Ga0208179_1001024_pt1 | contig 15320 bp, 19 predicted proteins | sample Malvired_Geostar_FD_184238 | JGI IMG/M metagenome (GOLD analysis project Ga0208179, IMG submission 184238) | Marine viral communities from the Global Malaspina Expedition - Malaspina viral metaG DeepMed_Geostar (SPAdes) (version 2) | ecosystem: Environmental > Aquatic > Marine > Oceanic | place...
GTGCGGCACAATGGGCGCGGAACGTGGCCAATCAGGTTCTCGTCAGCGATGCCAAAGTGCGTGAGCTCAACGGCGCCTCGGGGCTGGCGACGGACGGATACGGGGAGCCCGCGCAGGGTCTACGAGCAGGGTATGATCGAGGTGGAGCGCCGGCAGCGGCCCAGGCCGGGACTGCGCTCGGCGCACTGGCGCGGAACTGGTGGTACACGAATGAAGCGAAAGACGACGCCATCGCCCGCCGACCCTCAGGCAATGGCGACTATCCCCATCACGACAAGGTTTATCACTGCCAGGGCAATTGCGAGGCGGCCAAGGCTGGCCCGGTCGGAAGCATGGTCGCGGCTGGGGCCAGCGACTATTTCAAAGAGGCCTATGACATGTTGGCCGGCGGCAGCATCGACGAGGCCGATCGCGAAGCCAACCAGCTTGGCCGGAAGGTCGGCGAAGCAGGTGGCCAGTGCTACGAAGGCTGCCAGCACCTTGATCGGGAATGGGTGGTCGTCCCTATGAAGCGGCGCCACTAGGAGTTGACGACCTTGCAAGCTCATGTTCACAATATGTTCTGAAGCTTGGCGTTGGGACTTCCCAGCGCGTTGAGGACCGTATGGCGTGGACGTGGCGGCAGTGGCGGTGGGTGGTGGCCGGGACGGCGATGCTGAGCGCCACCAGTTGCGGCTACGCCACCGGTGGCTTCTGGATGAGTGACGGCTGCTATGACCGGGGCGGCTACTGGGAAGATGGCCTCTGCTACATCATCGGCGCGCGCCAGAGCACGCCGCGCGGCTGGCAGAGTGTGGAGCCCGCGGAGCTCGCGGCGGTCAAGGGCATGGCCCAGGAGTGGGGCGAACTGACGGCGTCTGGGGCCGATCTCGACGGCGACGGGGAAGGCGATGCGGTCGCGGTGCTGGTGGACCCGACGCTGACGAAGTTTCGGGTCTTCGCCTTCTTCGCCAAGGACGATTTCTCCGGGAACGCGGCGCGCGCCCTGACTGAAGCGCGGCCCATTGCTGAGGTGGACGCCGTGTCTGTGGAGCTGAACGCGCCGGAGGCGGGCTCCGGTATGGCGGCGACCTTTACCCTGCGGCAGAAGGTCGAGTGGCGGTCGCACGACATCACCTATGGTTGGATCGACGGCCGGTTCGTGGAGATGTCTTCGTGACCGAGCCGCCGCCCTTTCCCACCTGGCCCATACTGAGAGGCCTCTTGTTGTCGGTCGTGATGGTCACCCTGCTGATGGGGTCGTGCACGGTGGGCTGCAAGGGACGCGCCTACCAGTACGGGGAGCGGTGTCGCGACGAGGGTGGCGTTCGGAGCCGACTGGACTGCCACATGCCGCGTCTGACGGTGACCCCGCCGGACGGCTGGGTGTTCCGGACGACGGCGGACCTGATGCCCGTTTATGGCGACGACCGCACATGGCGAAAGGCGCTCGACCACTATCAGCGCCTCGCAGTGAGGGCGGACTTCGATGGCGACGGGCGGGAGGATCAGGCGGCCATCCTGCTGGACGAAGCCTATGAGAGTTTCGCGATCTATGCGTTTCCGGCGGGCCGCGAGCCAGTGATGCTGGCGCCGGGGCGGCCGATGACGGCGCTGCCCGGGAGGTCCCTGGCGGTGCGCGAGGCTGAGGCCGATAGCCCGCCGTCCCTGGTGGTGAAGGCCGCGGACGGCGAGGACGAGACGTACGCGTGGGATGGTGCGGCGTTTGTGAAGACGGCGGGCTAAGGGTCCGCCGGACTTAAGGAAAATCGGATTTCTCTGACACAGCGTCCCCGGCTTGGGACGCCAAAGGGCGTTTGCATGACCCATGACGACATCCTGCGCGACGCCCGCGAGGCGTTTGAGCGCGCGTCGGCCCATGAGGCCGAGATCCGCGAGGAGGCGCGCGACGACCTGCGCTTTGCCAGGCTCGGCGAGCAATGGCCGGAGAAGGTGCGGCGGGATCGGGAGCTGGACGGGCGGCCCTGCCTGACCATCAACCGGCTGCCGGCCTTCATCCGCCAGGTGGTCAATGATGCGCGGCTGAACAAGCCGGCCATCGCCTGCCATCCGGTGGACGACGGCGCCGATCCGCAGACCGCCGAGATCTTCAACGGCCTGATCCGCCATATCGAGCAGTCGAGCGACGCCGAGGTCGCCTATGACACGGCGCTGGATTTCGCGGTCACCTGCGGCTTCGGCTATTTCCGGATCAACACCCGCTACGCCCGGGACGACAGCTTCGAGCAGGACATCGTCATCGAGCGGGTGGCCGATCCGTTCAGCGTCTATGGGGATCCGGACTCCACGGCCGCCGACTCCTCAGACTGGAACACCGCCTTCGTGGTCGACAGCCTGCCGCGCGCCGCCTTCCAGGCGCGGTGGAAGGGCGCAGAGGCGGCAGACTGGTCGGGGGCGGCCTATGGCGGCCTGGCCGAGGCCTGGGGCGACGGCGACCGGGTGACTGTCGCCGAGTTCTGGCGACGCGAGGCCGTGGCCCGCAAGATCGTGGCCTTGAGCGACGGCCAGGTGATCGAGCTTTCCGCCTATGAGGCGCAGAAGGGGCTGTTCGACGCCCTGGGCGTCAGCGTCGTCGGATCACCGCGGCAGGTGGCGAGCCACAGGGTAGTGCAGCATGTGGTCACCGGCGCCGAGGTGCTGGAGACCGTGGAGTGGGCCGGACGGTTCATTCCCATCGTGCCGGTCTATGGCGAGGAGCTGCGGATCGACGGCAGGCGGCGACTGCGCAGCCTGGTCCGCGACGCCAAGGACCCGCAGCGGATGTTCAACTACTGGCGGACCACGACGACCGAGCTGGTGGCCTTGGCGCCCAAGGCGCCGTTCATTGGGCGCAAGGGGGCGTTCGAGACCGATGCGGAGAAGTGGGCGAGCGCCAACGTTCAGACCCATGCCTATCTGGAATATGACGGCCCTGAGCCGCCGATGCGCCAGCCCTTCGCCGGCGTGCCGGCCGGCGCGCTGCAGGAGGCGCTGAACGCCAGCGACGATATGAAGGCGATCATGGGCCTGCATGACGCCAGCCTGGGGGCGCGGTCCAATGAGACCAGCGGCCGGGCGATCATGGCCCGCCAGCGGGAGGGGGACGTCTCCACCTTCCACTATATCGACAATCTGAGCCGGGCGATCCGCCACGCCGGGCGGATCCTCATCGACCTGATCCCCAAGGTGTACGCTGCCCCCCGGGTGGTGCGCGTGCTGGGGCCGAGCGGCGAGGCGAAGCTGGCGGCAGTGAACCAGCCGGTGGCGGTGCGGGAGGCCGATGCGCAGGGCCAGGTGCGCGAGGTGAAGCGGATCTATGATCTGAGCGTCGGCAAGTACGACCTGACGGTGCGGGCCGGGCCCAGCTTCACCAGCCGCCGGGAAGAGGCGGCGACCCAGATGATCCAGCTGATCCAGGCCTATCCGGCCGCCGCCCCGGTGATCGGGGACCTGCTGGCGCGCAATCTGGACTGGCCGGGCGCCGATGAGATCGCAGAGCGCCTTTCCAGCCTGCTGCCGACCCAGGTGCGGGGCGAGGCGCCGGAGCTGGGCGAGGCCCGGGCGGCCATCGAGAAGCTGTCCCAGGCGCTGGGGGCTGCGAACCAGAAGCTGGAGGCCATGGCGCGGGACCAGGCGCTGGAGACCCGCAAGCTGGAGATCGCCGCCTTCGAAGCCGAGACCAACCGGCTGAAGGTGGCGGGCGCCGCGCGTCCCGCCGACTGACCTTTCTTTCCAGACCTTTCAAGGATCAAGCACATGGCCACCGGCAAGGTGATGGGCGCGTTCACAGCGACGGGCCCGAGCGAACGATTTGCGCCTGACTCGCGGCCCGGCGCCCCGCGCAGGTTCAACCTGTCGCTGTGGGGAACCTTCTCCGGCAGCGTGCGGGTGGAACGGTCCTTCGACGCCGGCGCGACCTGGCTGGAGTGTTCCCGCGACGGGGCGGGCACGCCGGCGGCCTATGCCGCGCCGATCTCGGCGGTGATGGAGGAGCCCGAGGCCGGAGTCCTTTACCGGCTGAACTGCACGGCCCTGAGTTCAGGGACGGTGAACTACCGCCTGAGCCAGTGAGCGGGGGCTGCAAGTTGGCCCAGGGCCTGGCCAGCGGCGTCGCCGTTCGCGGCGCTCAGGCCCTGCGGCCCCAGAGCGAGGCGGTGATCGCGCAGATGGCCCAGGCGCCGGAACCGGCGCAGGCGGCCGCCATGGACCAGATGATCGCGGCTCTGATCTCCGCGGAGGTGTGGGGGCGGCTGGATGCCCTGTTCGTGATGGCGGCCGGCGACGAACAGGCGGCCGGGGTGAACTGGGCGCAGCCGCTCGTGGGCTGCCTTTCGCCGATCAACAGCCCGGTTTTCACGCCCTGGTCCGGCTATGAGGGCGACGGGGCGACGAGCTTCCTGGAGACCGGCTTCCTGCAGGGGAGCGGACTTTATCAGGCCGCCGACCATCATGCCGGCGTATGGGCCGTGGCCGGTCAGAGCGTAGGCTGCGCCTTCGGCAATTCGCGCAACCGGATCCACCCGCGCAACAGCTCTGGCCAGGTGACGACGCGGTCCAACTGCACCACCAACCGCCAGGTCGGAATTCCCAGCGGTCTCGGCCACACCATGATGAGCCGGCGGACGACGGACTCGTACCTGGTGCTCAAGGATGGGGCGCTCCTCAGCGAACCCGTGGAGGCCATCACGGCGGTGGCCGCCCAGCGTTTGATCCTGCACGGCTACGCGGCGAGCGGCACGGAAGGCGCGCTGAGCAGCTGGCGACTGGCGGCGGCGCACTTCGGCGCCGGCCTGACCGCCGAGCAGGGGGCGGCGCTTCATTCGGCCCTTGGTCGATATCTGGCGGAGGTCGGATCATGGGGGTGACGCTGCTGCTGATGGACGAGGTTCTGGCTACAGCCATCGCTGGACCACAACTGAAACCCCGACGAATCCTGGCCGGGGCGCACGCCGGGGCCTTTGCACTGTCGCCAGCGGTGCTCGCCGATGAGCGGCATGCAGCGGTGCGCCCGCAACTGGAGCCCCTGCCGCGGGCCGACCTGTCGCCGGACGAGGCCTGGCCGGAAACCGACTGAGGCCTATGCCTCCCAAGATTGAGCCCGGAGCGGCATGGCCGCCCGAATTCCAAGGACATGCCCCATGATGCAAGACCCGACCCTTTCGGGCGCCGATCCGCGCCTGCTCGGCCCCGGCGCAGAGGCCGATGCGATCGAGGAGATCGAGCACGGCGGGCAGTTCTATCGCCTGCCGCGGGCGCTGAAGGCGCAGCTGATGGCCAATATCGACCATGAAACAGCCGCCCAGGCCGTGGCGGCCGAGCGCCGGGCCTTGGCCGAGCGGGCGAAGATGATGGAGCTGGAGGCCGAGCTGGCCGGCGCCAGCGCGCAGGACCGGGCGGTGTTGATTGCGCTGGAGCAGCAGCTGACCCAGTTCGAGGGCGTCGACTGGCAGGCGCTGAGCCAGCAGGACCCGCAACTGGCCCAGGCGCTGTGGGCGCAGGCGAACGACATCGCCCAGGCCCGCGAGGCCTATGGCCAGGCCCTGGCCCAGCAGGACGAGATGGCCCGGGCCGCGGCGGGCGAGCGGGCGCGGATCGAGCTGGAGGAGACCGGCCGGGTGCTGGCCGGCCAGATCGAGGGCTGGTCGCCGGAGGTGGCGGCCAAGCTGGTGGAATACGCCCAGGCCTTCGGCGTCACCCTGGAGGAACTGCGCGAGGTGGCCGATCCTCGGCTGTGGATGATCCTGCACCGGGCCCAGCAGGGCGAGGCGGCGCTGCAGGCGCAGGCGCCGCAGATGGGCGGTGCGCCGGCCCGGGCGCCTGCCATGCAGGTGCGGCCCGCCGTGCAGGTGGGCGGCGGCTCGGCCCCGGCCAGCGCGGTGCGCGACGACATGGGCGCGGCCGAGTGGATGCGCCGCAGGAACGCTCAGGCCATGGCGGGGCGGTGATGGCGGGGCATGTGTACCCCGTCGCCCAGGGGCGACGTGCGGCGGGCGCACCTCTCGAGCCAATGACGACCCAGATCGTACAGACCCGGAACAACGGCGCCGAAGCCTTCTCCGTGACTCGCTTCCAAAGCGATGGCTCGGTGCATTCCGCGCGGTGGATCGCCACCGGGAAGGCGGATGAAGCGCCTTCGCCGGCTGACTTCATCGGTGGTGGAGTGGCGGTAATCCGCGGCGCAGCGGTCGCAGCTCCGCGCGTGGCCGCCGGTTTGGTCAATGTCGGGCGCCGGTTGCGCGGAGAGCCCTACGTGGGTCAAACTCTCTATCGCGTATTCGGCGACGAGGCTCTGCCATACGGGCATTCGTGGACGCGGCGTAGGCCCGACAGATCACCCGATTTTCGTGATGACGCGGGTCTACCACCACAGAACAGCGGACGGTTTGTCATCCAGGGGCGCACTAAAGATCTTACGGACTTCAAGACGCGCCCCGCCGAGCCGCTCGGATCAAACCGGGGAGGGTGGGACGAAGTTCTTGTGCCAGACCCCGTGTCTCAGTTGCGCACGACGCGTGTCTCGGGGGTCAACCCCGAATTCTGAACTGACGGGGCGTACCAGGTCGTTGATCTGGAATATTGTTCTCAATTCGTTCTATACTTCCCGGTCCACCCGCAGGAATGGTGAAATCTCATGAGCCTGCTCGACAAACTGTTTGGCCGTCGGAAGTCGCCATCCTCGCCGTCCATAGCACCGCCCCACACGCCTGTGCCGATGTCGGTTTGGGGGCGGGCCTGCCTGACTTTGCGCAAGGTCGATTCTCGGGACGACCAGGACTGGCCCGGCGAGGTGGTGCGGCCCCTGCAAGGTGGACGGTGGCTGATAGAGATGGATCCGCCGATTCTCTATGACGGCCTCCCGCCGGAGGATCTGAAAATGGTGGCGGTCGGCCCGCGCTATGCGGGCGACGCCCTGGGCATCGATCCCAGGACCTGGCCGGACGTGGTCAACATGTTCATCCCGGCCCCAGGACAGGACTTCGACGGCGAACTGGCGCTCAAGGATATCGTCAGCGTTCGCCTGGCGCCCGAGCGCGGCGTGACCTTCGTCGACTAAGGGCTCCGGCGCTGCGCGCCGGGCCGCATCTGAAATCGCAGGCTCTGCAGCCCCCGGCGTGACTCTCCGGGCGCACGCGCGCGCCTGATCCCTATCCGACAACCCGACCGGCGCAGCCGCGCCGACCCGCATTCCATCCTCAAGGAAGACGAGACCTCATGGCCAATTCGCTGCTTTCCCCGACCGCGGTCACCCGCGAGGCCCTGCGTGTGCTGCACCAGAAGCTGAACTTCGTGGGTTCGATCACGCGGGAGTATGACGACAGCTTCGCGCGCCAGGGCGCCAAGGTGGGCGACACCCTGAAGGTGCGCCTGCCCAACCAGTATGTGGTGCGCACCGGCCCGACGCTCGACGCCCAGGATACCACCGAGACCAGCGTCGAGCTGAAGGTGCAGACCCAGAAAGGCGTGGACCTCAACTTCACCTGCGCTTGATCATGGTCGCCATCGCCGCGGGCGGCCTGGCCGCCTCAGCCCTCTCGCTCTATGTCGCCGGACGCCGGGATGGGGCGGAGCTTCATCGGGACGCTGTTGCGGCGCTTACCCAACAGCGGAACGTCGCCCGCCTGGAAGCCGAAGGCGAGCGAGCGGCCCAGGCGCGCCTGAGCGAGGCCCTGGCCCGCAGCAGCCGCGCCGACCAGGCCGTGGCCGCCTTCATTCCCCAAGCCCTGAACACGGAGGATGGCCATGCGCCCCTGGATCCGGCTCGCGCCGATCGCCTGCACGCTGCTGATCGCCAGCTGTGCCAAGCCGCCCCCGAACTGGTCGGCTGCGCCGCAGCTGAGCCTGGCGCCTGAAGCCCTGCGCCCTTGCACGCTGCATCAGCTGCCCGCCGCGCCGACGCTGGCGGATCTGGAGATCGGCTATGTGACGCGGGGCGCCGATCTGGTCGCCTGCGACGCCGCCCGCAGGCTCGCCGTCGAAACGCACCAGGCTCAGCAGGCGCTGGGCGCGCCGAAGGGCCGCTAGGTGTCGAGGCGCGCCAGAATGTAAGCGGCGACGTCAGCGGGCCAGGTCGCCAGGATGGCGTCGAGCCCTTCGCGGTCGCCGGCGAACAGGGCGCGGGCGGCGGCTTCGAAGCCGGCGGCGTCGCCGGCCAGGGCGGACATCGCGCGATAGGCGGCCTCTCTCTGCGTTCGTAGGCGATCTGTGTCGGCGTGAGTCTTACGAGCCTCCTCCACCAGGCGACGGAGGGCGGCTGAGGCGCCGCCGGGCTGAGCTGCGAGCCAGTCCCAGTGGCGGGGCAGAAGGGTGACCTCCCGTGGGACGACGCCGAGGCGTGGTCGACCGCGGCCGGGACGGGCGGCGGGCGTCTTCTCCACCGCGGGGATTTCAGCCGGGGGCCGCAGATCGATATCCACCGTCCGGCCGTCCACGTCGGACAGGAGAATCGGCGGCGCCTCAAGGTCTTCAGTGCGGGCGCGAAGAACGGCGGCGACCTGGGCGACGTCGCCGCTGGCGATGCGTACGCCATTGAGGAATGCGGTCAAGGTGGGGGTCATGGCGGGCTCCATCTCGCTTCCTGACCCGTGGGGACGACGCCGTCAATAATATCCGGGTAGAAGTTGGTCGAGGGGGTTGGACCTGCAACGGTCCGGGTGTCTATTCAGGTCATCTGGCGGAGGGGGCGACATGCGGCGCGGGATGGTTCTTGCAGGTTTAGTATGCGCAGGGCTGGCGGGCTGCGCTACGCAGCCGGTCGATCTGGCCCTGCAACCCGAGGCGCCGCCGCCGTCCGGAGCCACCGTGCGTATGGCGCCGAGCTCTTTGGCCTTGGCAGGGGGCCTGCAGGAGGCGCTGAGCGCTGCGGGCTTCCGAACCATCAGCGAGGATGGGGTGAAGACGGATTATCTGGTTCAGGCCAGCCTGGCGGAGCGCCCCGCCGGGGTGGGCGCCCTTATGCCCGGGGCCGATGGGGCGGCGGCGCAGTGGCTAGCGGAGAGCCGCAAGGCGCGATTCTGGCAGCGGCGGCGGAGCCACTACAGCCTGACCCTTGTGCTGCTCGACACCCAGACCGGGGCCGCGGCCTTCCGCGCCAATGCGCAGCAACAGGGGCCGGCCGGTGAGATCGAGGCCATGGGCCCGATCCTGACGGCGGCCTTGGCGGCGCGCTTCAGGCCTGAATAGCCTGCGGCAGGCGCAGGGTGAAAACGGCGCCTCCCGATGGCCCTGCATTGCGGCAAGCGACCTCGCCGTGGTGGCGCTGCACGACTTCGCTGACGAGGCTAAGCCCCAGGCCAGCGCCCCCGACGCCTGGGGCTTCTGATCGGCTGAGGCGATGGAAAGGCTTGAAGACGCGCGCCAAGGCGTCCTCGGCTACGCCTGGCCCCTGATCGGCAATCTCGCAGACGACCTGATCGCCGTCAGACCATAGGGTACAGGTGATCTCGCTGGCCTGGCCGCCATATTTGAGGGCGTTGTCCAGCAGGTTGGACAAGGCGCGCGAAAGCAGCGCTCGGTCGCCATGGACCAGCAGGTCGTCGGGTGGGGTTTGGAGGCTGATGGTCACGCCCGCGCGCTGGGCCCGAGGCCAGAGGTCGTCGGCCGCCTCGGTGACGAGGTCAGAGAGGTCGAGAACCTCCCACGCCAGGGCGCCTGACTCAGCGCGGGCAAGGTGAATGAAATTGTCGGCCAGGGCGAGGGTTCGGCGGGCGTAGCCGGCGATGCGTAGTACGATCGTTGCGGGCGCGCCCTCGGCTGACGGCGAGTCCAAGACCGCCAGAATCGAGGCCTGTGGCGAACGCATGTCGTGGCTCAGCAGCTGGAGAAGGCGTTCGCGCTGGGCCGCGGCGGCGCGGATCGGCGTGATGTCTGTCAACCGCAGGATCCAGGCCAGCTGCGCGTCAGCCTCGGCCTGATAGCGCACCCGGGTGACATGGAAGACTGTCCCCGTGGGGCTGACCAGCTCACCAGTTTCCTCGGATTCGCCGAGCACCAGGTCATCCAGGCGCAAACCCTCGGCGGTCCAGCCCTCCAATAGGACCGCAAGTTTCGAAGTCTGAGCCTGGGGAAAGACCTGTCTCGCAGCTGCATTGGCGAAGCTGATCTCGCCGGTGGCTGTCAGAACCAGCGTAGGGTCGGGCAGACCCTGCAGGGTGGCGTGCGCAAAACGGCGAGCGTCCCGCGCCCGGGCGATGGTGTCTTCCATCAACGCGATCTGCCGGGCGACGATGTCCTGCCCTTCGGCGGCCTGGGTGGCGCGGGCGAGCAGGTCGGGTTCGGCGGAGAAGCGGGCCAACTCGCGCACCATGTAGCGGCTGGATGCCTCGAGCCGACGCCAGGCCCAGAGCGGCAGGACGACCAGAATTCCGATCAGTGCGGCCGCCGGCGGCACCCAGAGGTTAAGGGTCAGGAGCGCCACGGCGCTGACTGCTGGGATCAGAACCATCAGGGCGACGCCAAGGAGGAGGTTTTCTCGAGGCCCCAGCCTCAGAAGACCCAGGAGCAGAACGAGAACCAGGGCCAGGGCCAGGGTCGTGTGGACCCCGCGGTCCAGCGAGTTGATCGTCCGCCCTTGCAGGAGGGCGTCCAGCAGATGGGCCTGGATCTCGACCCCGGGCGTCAGCTGAACGGCGCTGCTGGTGGGTGTGGCGTAGCTGTCGTGGAGTCCTGCGGCGGTGGCGCCGACGAGGACGTAGCGATCGTGCAGGAATTCCGACGGCGTCTCGTCGGCCAGGATGCTGCTGACCGAGATGGAGCGATAGTGGCCCGGCGGCCCGGCATAGGGAATCAGGATCGGCTTGGCGCGCACCAGAGGGCCGTCTGGGGGATGCGTGGGGATCTTGGGCGGGGGAAGCCCTTGGCCGATCCGCCGCGCGACTTCCATGAGGTGGAGCACCTCCTGGCCGCCGGCGTTCTCGAGGAGGGCGGCGCGTCGGACGACGCCGTCGCGATCGAACTGGAGGTTGACCTGGCCCAGGCCTGCGGCGCCTTCGGCGATCTCGCGGGCCGGCGGGCGCAGGGCGAAGGCGGCGCCGTCGGGTCCCGGGGAATCGATGAGCAGGGGGAGGGCCGCGACGCCTGTAGCGGAGAGGGCGTCGCCCAAGGCCTGGTCGACGGCAGGATCCGAACCGGGCTCTATGAAGAGCACATCATAGGCCAGGGCCTTCGGGCCTGCAGCTCCTATGCGCTCCACGAGAGCTGCGTGGACCTGCCGAGGCCAGGGCCAGGCTCCCACCTCCTGAAGGCTTCGATCATCAATGACGACAAGGATGATCTGGTCACTGACTGGTCGTTGCGCGTGCCGCAGCAGGGCGTCGTAGAGCAGATTGTCGAACCGGTTGGCGGCCCCGCTCCAGGCCAGGAGTCCGGTCAGCGTCAGGGCCAAGACTGTGGTCAGCAGCCATTCGCCCCTCAGCCACGAGCGCTGATGTCCGCCACGAGGTGGTACGGGCGAGGCCAGGGTCAGCCGCCCAGCTGGAACCGCTGGACGGGAGACCACTTCTCGAAGGTGCGCCCGTCCTCAAAGCGCGTGACCAGGACCCGCCAGAAATAGACGCCATCCGGGAGTTCGGCGACGGAGATCTGGCGCTCGGCCAGACCTGGCTCATCGATGATCGGGCCGTCCATCTCAGGGTTGGCGGCGAGCTGGAAGCGGAAGCTGGCGACGCCGCCACCGGAGTCGCTCCAGCGGAACAGGAAGCTGCGATCGACCCCTTCCAGGCCCGCGGGCGGTTCAAGGCCGATGGCGTTCAGCCGGCGCTCGATGGCGTAGACCTCGGGCAGCCCCTCGAGGCCGTCAGCGTCGAGGGCCGTCAGGCGTAGGAAATAGATAGCGTTGGGCGCCGAAGCGAAGGTCAGGATCGTCCCGTCGCTCTGGCTTTCGGCAAGGATGTCGACGAAGCCCGCATCCGTCGCCAACTGGCCTCGATAGCTTTGCGCCCCATCGACGGGGACGAGGCTGAAGCTGAGCTCCGGCTCGTCCTGCGGCCGGCCAGGATTGCGGAGCTTTGGGCCCGGCAGGAGAGCTTGCGGCGCAGAGGCGCTGGTGGCGTCGGCCCGGCGGCCGAACGCCTGAGGCACGAGAATTTCGCCGGGCTCATAGCTTGCCTGGGCGCCGACCGAGCCTTCGACCACTTCAAGGGTTGAGTGGTTGGCCTCGGCGTCGTGGCCCACGCGGAACTCGGTGCCGCGCACCGCCGAGACCGTGAGAGGGGTCTGGATGATGAAGCTGCTGCCTGGAGTCGGCGCTGGAGTGACCACCGAACTGCTGCGCCCGGCCTCCAGGGTCAGCCGACGTTGGATGTCTCCGGTCAGAAGCACTCGCCGGGCGCGATCGAGCACCACCCGGCTTTGCGAGGGCAGGGTGATGCGGGAGCTATCGGGCATTTCCAGGGTCAGGAAGGCGCCGGCGGCGGTGGTCAGGCGTGAACCCTCAGGCACCACCAGCCCGATCACAGGCGCCAGCGGTCCCGCCGGAGCGATGATTGTCACATCCCCGCGGAAGGCGGCCAGGCGGGCGACGACGGGTTCGGTGCGTAGCAGGCGAGCGGGAATCCGCAGGATCGTTCCCGGCTGAAGACGCCGCGGCTCGGCGATGCGATTGAGGCGGCCTACCTGCGATGCGTCGCCCGGCCGGATCATGTAGCGTTCAGCGAGGCCGTAGAGCGTGTCTCCCGGCCGCACGACGTAGGTGGCGATGTCGGCCGGCGCCTGACCTGCCTGAGCCTTGGCGTCGGAAGGCGCCAGGCCAAGGCCGATGGCGCAGGCGACGGCCACGGCGAGGTGGATGACCTTCATGGGGCGGAAGACTCCTCGGCGCCGTCGGTGATCGCCTCCAGGCGGTAACCGTAGCTGTAGACGGGGGCCAGTCGGTAGCCCAGCGCCGGGCGAAGGTCGAGCTTGGCGCGGATGCGTGAAACGTGGGCGTCGAGGGTGCGTGTGGGAAGATCCGGATTGCGGCCCCAGACCGTCTCCAGGAGATAGGCGCGGCCCAGGGGCCGGTTCATGTTGCGGAAAAAGGCCAGGGCAAGGGCGAATTCCTTGCTGGTCAGCTTCACTGTCTTTTCTCCATAGGCCACCGTCTCGGCCATCGGATCGAACAGGTGATCGCCGAAAGTCTCCGGGCGCATCGTCGCGCCGCTGGGATAGGCTCGACGGAGGACAGCGTTGACCCGCGCCAGCAGTATCGACCGCTCAATCGGCTTTATGATGAAGTCGTCGGCGCCGGCGTCGAGGGCGGTGACGATATCCTCGGCCGAGGCCCGAGCCGTGATCATCAGGACCGGCGGCGGAGCCTGAAGATTGGCCCGGGACCAGGCCAAGACGTCCAGGCCTGATGGACCCGGGACGTTCCAGTCCAGGATCAGAAGATCGAAGGTCTCCTGGCGCAGACGCACCAGCAGGGCGGCGCCGGAAGCGAAGCGCAGGCAGAGATGGCTTTCGGACCGGAGCGCGGCTTCCACGAGATCCCCATGAGCTGGATCATCCTCCAGTATCGCCACCCTCATGAGGCTTGTCCTTCCCCGAACACGCGCGGGCATACCACTTGGAGCTAAGCGTGAGGCATTGACTGCGGACGCCTGGGTACACGCGACGATCACCGCCGCCTATAATGTGAAGCCAGCCCAATTTGGGCAATGGCGGAGAACAGATTGTAAGAAGTTGTAAAAATTGGGTCCAAACCCAGGCGGGCCTTTCGCTTGGCGCTACTAGGCCAGCATGAGGTCGGGCCAGAAAGCGTCGAGGCCGTCCTCAATCGAGGAGCGCCGCACGTGATGTCATCTGAACTGACCCCAGAGGGGCGACTGAAAGGCCCGGTTGGCCCACGCCAGATTCTAGTGGCGGACGACGATCCGCGCACTCAACGCCTGCTGATCGCCCTGCTTGATTTCGTCGGCCTGACTGCGGTCATCGCCCGTGACGGTTCCGAAGCCCTGGAGGCGTGGCGGAGCGCACGGTGGGACCTTATCCTGATGGATGTGAAAATGCCGCTGATCGACGGCCACGCCCTGACCGGGATCATCCGGCGCACTGAGGCGTGCCAGGGTTTGGACCGTGTGCCCATCGTGGCGATCACGGCAGGCGCCGGCGAGGCCGATCAGCAAGCCTGTCTGGCGGCGGGCATGGACGCGGTCATCAGCAAGCCCTTTGCGGCCAAGACGTTATTCGAGGCGATCGAGCGTTACTTGGGCGGTATTCCGGCTCCGCGCCAATCGCCCCTCGGCGCGATCCACTAGCCGCTGCGCGATCCCGATTCTACGCGCGTCCGGCGCTAAGCTTAACTATGTAAACAGTTGTAAATTCAAACGCCCTCATCTTGTTTTGGCGGCTTCCATCCCTCCCATTGCGGCGCGTGCGTGCGGGGAGAACAAGCATGGATCGCCAGCTGACTGCGTCTTCATCGGGCCTGGACAGGCTTGGGCCGGGCCGGCTTGAGCCGCCCGCCCCGGTGCGGGCGGCGCTGGCCTGGTTCCTACCGGCCATGCTGGGCGTCGTGGCCCTGGCGGCGACCAAGCCGCCGCCGCCGGTGCTGGGCGCCGGCGCCATCATCCTGGCGTCCGGCGCCGGCCTGGCCTGGAAGCTTCTAGGCTCCCGTCCCGGCGACTATGCGATCCTCGCAGAGGTAGCCGCGCGCCACCGGGTTCAGCCGGTTCAAATCCGCCGCCTTTGGCTGCCCCTGAACGCCCAGTGGCGCAATCCCCGACAGTACGAGGCTATCGTCCTTGACGCCGCCGCCCAGCACAGGCGACTGCACCTGGCCTTGCCGCTTTTCGCCGGTGGCCCCGTCTGGGTGCGGCTCAGCCTAGAGTCTTCGCCGCTGATGCAGGCCGGGGCCTGAATCATGGTGGCCAGCGTCAGCATCCATCCAGTCGATCTGCATGTGGGCATGCGCCTGCGTCTCAGGCGGCGGGAATTGAAGGTCACCCAGTCCGAACTCGCCGGACACCTCGGGATCAGCTTCCAGCAGGTGCAGAAGTACGAGCGCGGCATGAACCGGCTCAGCGCCTCGCGGCTCTATGAGATCGCCAGAATCCTGCGGGTCGGTGTGGAGTATTTTTTCGAGGGATTCGAAGGGATATCGAGCAACGGCGGTCAAACGGCCGCCTGACAGGGCTGACGCGAACAGGCCCGGCGCGAATGAGCCTGATGCAGGTGGGCTGGGTGAGGGAGGCTCCGGAGCGGCGCAGGGCCGCCCCGGAGACGCCTTGAGGCTGGGTGACCAGCCTCCGGATAATGGTGCCGCCGGGCAGGATTGAACTGCCGACCTCAGCCTTACCAAGGATGCGCTCTACCACTGAGCTACGGCGGCGAAAGGCGAGGCGGGGGCTATAGCCAACCCGACGGCC
>Ga0208179_1001029_pt1 | contig 15285 bp, 14 predicted proteins | sample Malvired_Geostar_FD_184238 | JGI IMG/M metagenome (GOLD analysis project Ga0208179, IMG submission 184238) | Marine viral communities from the Global Malaspina Expedition - Malaspina viral metaG DeepMed_Geostar (SPAdes) (version 2) | ecosystem: Environmental > Aquatic > Marine > Oceanic | place...
GCCCGCCACCACCCGGACCGGTCAGGTTGCGGCGGGACCCGGCGCAGCGGACGCGGCCACCTACGCCACCGCCCTGCGGCCGGTCTCGGAAAACGGCGCTGACGGCTATATCTGGCGACCGGGCGCTGAAGGCGGCGTTCTGGCGGCTGCCGGATTGCGGCCGGGGGACGTCATCGTGGGCATCAACGGCACGCCCTTTGATCGCGCCGAACGGATGGAGGAACTGGCGGCGGATGTCGCCGCAGGCCACGCGGTCGACCTGGAATACAGGCGAAACGGCGTGGTTTTTTCGGCGCGATACCCGTCAGAGTAAGTATGTATCAAATACAATAAATACTCCGAATGCTGATTATTAGAAATTACGGCAAAATTACTGTCATCTGATCATTGCAAAGAAAGGCTAATCCCGTCTCCCGAGTTGCGGGGGCGTCGGCATGGTGCGCGGCGGGCCCTGCTTTTCGCGCAACGAGGGGACTCCCATGTCACGAACCTACAAGATCCTTATGGCCGGCGCTGCTGCGCTCGCCCTGGCCTCCTGCGGCTCGGCCGAGGTGGCGTCGCCCGGTGAAGGCGGCTTCGGCGGCGGCGGAAGCGGCGGCGGCGGTGGCGGCGGCGGTGGCGGCGGAGCCGCAGCGGACTGCCCGACCGGCTTCGACAACGTCGGCGTCATCAACAACCTGCGCAACTGCCAGCTGCCCGCGAAGGTCGTCGGCAACCTGGTGGTGCCGCAACGCGCCGGCACCATCTATTCGCTGGGCGGCCGCACGGACGTGGGCGACGACCAGGGCTCCAACCCGGCCGCGCCGATCGCCGGCGCCCAGGACGGCACCCTGACCATCGAAGCGGGCGTGACCATCTTCGGCTCCAGCGGCGCGGACTTCATCGTCGTCAACCGCGGCTCGCAGATCTTCGCCGAAGGCACCGCCACGGCGCCGATCGTCATGACCAGCCGCCAGAGCATCGAAGGCACCACCGGCGAAGACTCCATCGGTCAGTGGGGCGGCCTCGTGATCCTGGGCCGCGCGCCCATCGCCGCCTGCCCCGGCGGCGTGACCCCCCCGAACATCGCCTGTGAAGCCCAGGTGGAAGGCACCAGCGCCTTCTACGGCGGCAACACTCCGGCCGACAACTCCGGCCGTCTGCGCTACTTCCGCATCCAGCACTCGGGCTTCGAGGTCCTGCCGGGCAACGAGCTGAACGGCATCACCCTGGCCGGCGTCGGCAGCGGCACCACGATGGAATACATCCAGGTCCACAACTCGTCCGACGACGGCATCGAGCCCTTCGGCGGCACGGTGAACCTGCGCTACGTCGTGCTGACCGGCAACGACGACGACAGCTTCGACACCGACACCGGCTATCGCGGCGCGGTGCAGTTCATGATCGTCCGTCAGCGCGCCAACGGCGGCGACCGCATGTTCGAATCCTCGGGCGCGGGCGACAACGCCCTGTTCACCCGTCCGGTCATCTCGAACGTGACCGCCATCGGCCGTCCCAACGGCGGCGACGCCCTGCTGCTGAACACCGGCCATGCCATGCAGCTGTACAACTCGGTGGTGACCGGTTCGGCCGCCTGCCTGGACATCGACGATGATGAGAGCGTCAACAACGGTCCGGCGTTCAACTCGGTGCACTTCAGCTGCCCGATCGCCTTCCGCGACGACAGCAATGTGACGGGCGCCCAGGCGGCCGCCATCTTCAACGCCGGCGCGAACAACACCGCCAACGGAACCTCGACCCTGAACGGTTTCGTCAACGGCACGAACGAGAACGGCGTGGACTTCACGCCGGTGAACTCGGTCCGCGCCTTCCTGCAGGACGTCGATTACATCGGCGCCGTGCGCGACAGCAGCGACACCTGGTGGCAGGGCTGGACCTGCGGCCTGGAGAGCGGCTCGGACTGCTGATCCAGAGCCCAAGGAGACGAGCGGCGGCCTTCCCGGGCCGCCGCTCATTCCCGTTTCGTCGACATCTCAAAGGCGCAAGAAGACTATGACCCGCATCATCCACACCCTGAGCGGGCTTCTGCTCGCCACAACGGCCCTGGCCGCGCCGCACGTCGCGCTCGCCCAGACCGCCGAAACCGCACCGCCCGAAGCCACCACGGTCGAAGAGATCGTGGTGCTGGGCCGCTACATCCCCGAACCCATGCGCGAGACCTCGGAGATCTCGGCCTTCGTCACGGCCGAAGACCTCCAGCGCACCGGCGACGCCAACGCCGCCGAAGCCCTGACCCGCGTGGCGGGCCTGACCATCGCCGAAGACCGCTTCGTCTACGTCCGCGGTCTGGGCGAGCGCTATTCCGCCGCCCGCCTGAACGGTTCGCCCCTGCCCAGCCCCGAGCCGCTGCAGCGGGTCGTGCCCCTGGACCTGTTCCCCGCCTCCATCCTGCGCAGCGTTGCGGTGCAGAAGACCTATTCGCCCAACTATCCCGGCGAGTTCGGCGGCGGCATCATCGACCTCTACACCGTCACCACGCCGGACGAGCCGTTCTTCAACTTCGGCGTCAGCGTGGGCGCGCACAGCGAGACCACCTTCCAGGACGGCCTGATCCACTACGGATCGCGCACCGACTTCACCGGCTTTGACGACGGCACCCGCGATCTGCCCGACGAACTGGCGGCGGCCCTCGCCACCGGCAACCGCGTCGTCCAGGGCGCCAACTTCACGGCGGAAGACATCCAGCGCATCGGCTGGGACTTCGTCAACGCGCCCCTCAACCTGCTGCAGATGGAAGACACCATCCAGCCGGACTTCGGCTTCGACATCTCGGCCGGCCGGTCCTTCGACATGGACTCGGGCGCCCGCTTCGGCGTCATCGGCGTGCTGGGCTACAGCAATGAGTGGCGCACCCAGACGGGCGTCCAGGGCGAAGCGCGCCTGGACGTGGACCAGATGGAGGCCACCCGCCAGTACGACGCCATGTCCACCGACAACGAGATCGGCTGGGACGGCCTTCTGGGGCTCAGCTTCGAGACTGCTGATCACCTGATCCAGTGGACCAACCTGTACGTTCGCCGCACCACCAAGGAAACGCGCAGCCGCGAGGGCTTCGACTTCGACGCGCCGGGCAACACCCTGGTGCGCGACGACTACACGGCCTGGTACGTGCGCACCCTCGCCAACACCCAGCTGACCGGCGAACACACCTTCGGCGCCCTTCAGGTCGACTGGCGCGGGGCCTACGCCCTGTCCACGCGCGATGCGCCCTATGAGAAGTTCATCCGTTACTCCATCGATGACGAGGGCGTGCCCTTCCACGAGGGCCAGCGCAACTCCACCTCCTTCAGCGAGCTGGAGGACGAGGTCGTCAGCGGCGGCGTGGATCTGACCTACACCGTGCCTCTGTCGGATTACCGCGACCTGGTGATCAGCGTCGGCGGCGAGACCTACGAAAACACCCGCGAAGCCGAACAGCGCATCTTCAGCTTCCAGGGTTCGGGTCTGTCGGCGGACTTCCAGCGTCAGCGCGTGGACTTCTTCTTCGCCGACTTCAACCAGGGTCCGGGTCTGATCCAGCTGGTCGAGACCACCGGCGGCGGCGGCGCGGCGGCCTATGACGCCGAACTGAACGTCAACGCCCTGTACGGCCAGGTCGAGGCCGAACTGATGCCGCTGCTCAGCGGCTCGGTCGGCGTTCGCTACGAGGAAGCGGAGCAGACTGTCGTCTCCCGGGACCTGTTCGGCGGCGTCACGCCGTTCCAGCCCACCAGCCTCGAAAACGAGTACTGGCTCCCGGCCGCGACCCTGACCTGGAACTTCGCCGAGGACATGCAGCTGCGCTTCGGCGCCTCGCAGACCATCGGCCGGCCCCAGTTCCGCGAGCTGGCGCCGCAACAGTACCTGGATCCGGACAGCGACCGGCTGTTCATCGGCAACCCGTTCCTGACGGACAGCGAGCTGCTGAACCTGGATGCGCGGTACGAATGGTACTTCGAGCGCGATCAGTATGTGACCGCCGGACTGTTCTTCAAGGACATCGATCGTCCGGTGGAGTCGGTCATCAACGACGTCGGCTCGGTCACCCAGCAGACCTACATGAACGCGCCCGGCGCGGAACTGTGGGGCATCGAGCTGGACGTGAAGAAGTACTTCGACAGCCCGATGACCGGCGCCTTCTGGGACGGCAAGCGGTGGCTGGTGCAGGCCAACTACACCTGGATCCAGTCCGAACTGCGCGTCGAGGCCGGTGACGAGGTGTTCCCGCTGTCCAGCGGCGGGGTGGCCCAGTCGGCCACCAACTTCTTCGCTGACGGCGAGCGCATGACCGGCCAGTCCGAGCATCTGGCCAACCTGCAGTTCGGCTGGGAAGACGACATCGTCGGCTCCCAGGCGACGGTGCTGGTCTCCTACGCTTCGGAACGTTCCTCGGCCCGCGGCCGTCCGGGCGAGCCGGACCTGATCCAGGAGCCCGGCGTCATGCTGGACTTCGTCTATCGCCGCGACTTCAACTCCTGGGGCCGCGACTTCACCTTCGGGCTGGAGCTGCGCAACCTTCTGGACACCGAGTACCAGGAGTATCAGGAACTGGGTCAGCGCGTGGACATCAACCGTTACGACCTGGGCACCTCCGGCTCCATCAGCCTGAGCACCAGCTTCTGATGCCCTGACGTCGGCCCGGCGAGGTGGTTCGCCACCTCGCCGGATCGTCCGTGAACCCGGCGATCGTCACACGATTGTCGCCATTGCGTCATCGTCATGAGCGGGCTTCCCACCGCTTCACCGCGCTAATCAGACGGTGAAGAGACCCGGGGGCGAACGTCCGTGTTCCAACTGATCGACAAGCTCAGCGCGACGCGGCTCCCCATGGGGGCCGCGTTCGCCAATTCCGGGGGCGCTCGAGGCCTGGCCGAGACGGTGCTGGCCGGTCTGCTGGCGCTGCCCGCCGCCGCCGCGATCTGGATGGTCATGACTCCCGCCGGGCCGTTCGGCGCACCACCCTCCCGCACGTCCGCAACCCCCGATGTCTCCGTCCTCGCCCGCATCGACGGCTTTTTCCGTACGGGCGCGCCGTCCAGCCTCGCCGAGGCGACCGCCGCCAACAGCGGCGCGCTGCGCCTGTTCGGGGTGCGGGCGGGCGGCTCTGGCGGAGGCTCGGCCATCATCGGCCTGTCCGACGGCCGTCAACTCTCCGTCGGCGTGGGCGAGGAGATCGAGCCGGGTCTGAGGCTGGAAAGCGTCGCGGCCGACCATGCCGTGGTGGCGCGCGGCGCCTCGCGTACCCGCCTGGCCTTCAGCGAGACCCCGGCGGGCGCCGCACCCCCGCCGCCGCCGCCCTCGGGCCAACAGGTCATCGCGCCCACGGCCCAGACCGCGTCCGGCGATCCCATGCAGCTCCTGAGTTCCGGCGCCCTGGCCCCCCATGTGGTGGACGAGCGCATCACGGGCTTCGTCGTCACCCCGGCCGGGGCGGCGCCGGCCGCCAGGGCAGGCCTTCTGCCCGGCGACGTCATCCAGGCCGTCAATGGCCAGGCCCTGGACAGCGTCTCCAGCCTGCCGCGCATCGCCGCCGGGCTGGCGGGCGCCGAGTCTCTCCACATCCGCTACGAACGCGGCGGCGAAGTCCGCGCCGCCACCCTGAGGATCGCTCAATGACCGCTGGCGCCAACCGCATCCTGGCCCTTGTGGCCGCCGCCGTGATCGGGGCCTCGGGCCCGTTGGGCGCCGCCGCGCCCGCCCTTGCCCAATCCAGCCCGCGCCAGACCCTGAATGTGCAGGGCGCCGACATCCGCGCCTTCATCCAGGACATCGCTCGCACCACCGGCCACACCTTCATCGTCGATCCGCGGGTGAGCGGAAACGTGACCGTGACCAGCGACCGGGCGCTGAGCCGTTCCGAGCTTTTCGAGGTGTTCCTGTCCACCCTGCGCGCCAACGGTCTGGTCGTGTCGCCGACCGCATCGGGCGCGTATCGGGTGTCGCCGGCCGACGGCGCCGCCCAGGGCCCCGCCACTGTAGGGGCCGAACGCTTCGCCACGGAAGTGTTCCAGATCGCCAACATCGACGCGGCCTCGGCCGCCGAGGTGGTGCGTCCGCTGGTGGGCGCGCAGGGGCAGGTTCTCGCCAATCCCCGCGGCAACACCCTGGTGGTGGCCGACTTCGCCGACAATCTGCGCCGCATCCGCAGCCTGATCAGCCAGATCGACGTGGATCGCTCGGCCTACGAGGTGCTCACCCTAAGGAACTCCTCGGCGCGCGAGATCGCCCGGGTGGTCAATGAGGTGCTGACGCCCCCCGGCGGCGGGTCGGCCGGCATGGTCAGCGTGGTGCCGGTGGAGAGCTCGAACTCCATCGTCCTGCGCGGCGACCCGGCGGCCGTGGCCCGCATCCGCCCGCTGGTGGACGATCTGGACCGCCGCGCGGAGTCCGCCGACGACGTGCGCGTGGTGTTCCTGGAACACGCCGACGCGGAACAGCTCCTGCCCGTCCTGCAGCAGATGACCGGCCAGATCTCGCGGCCCCTGGACGGCGCCGCCAGCGCGCCTGTCGAAGGCGAGGACGCCGCCCCGGCCTCCGCCGCCACGCCCGGCGCCCGCGCCAACATCGCCCGCTTCCCCGGGGCCAACGCCCTGGTCATCAGCGCCGCACCGGAAACCCAGCGCATGCTGTCGGAGGTGATCCGCCAGCTGGACACCCGTCGCCAGCAGGTGCTGGTCGAAGCCATCGTGGTGGAGGTCTCCGACGACGCCGCGCGGGCCCTCGGCGTCCAGTGGGCGCTGGCGGGACGGGACGGCAATCCCCTGTTCGCCACCAACTACTCCAACACCTCACCCGCCATCCTGCCCATCCTCGGCGCCATCGCCGGCGAGCGGGAACTGGATGAGGACGATCCGCTGCTGGAGGATCTGCGCGGCGCGGCCCTGAACTCCCTTTTGGGCGCCAACGGCGTCATCGGCATGGGCGGCGGGACTATCGGCTCGGACGGCCTGTTCGGGGCGATCCTGAACGCCGTGCGCAGCGACGAGGGCTCGAACCTGCTGTCGACCCCGTCCCTGATGACCCTCGACAACGAGGAGGCCACCATCCTCGTCGGCCAGGAAGTGCCGGTGGTGGTGGGCGAGGTGCTGGGCTCCAACAACACCAATCCGTTCCGCACGACCCAGCGCCAGGACATCGGGGTCAAGCTGGAGGTGCGGCCCCAGATCAACGCGGGCGGCGCCATCACCCTGTTCCTGCGTCAGGAGGTGTCCAGCATCAACGGCCTGCTGACCTCCGGCGCCAGCGATCTGGTGCTGGACAAGCGCGAGATCGAGACCACCGTGCTGGTGGACGACGGCCAGATCGCGGTGCTGGGCGGCCTGCTGGACCAGAACGAGCGCCTGTCGGTGGAAAGCGTCCCGGGTCTGGGCGACATTCCGGTCATCGGCGCCTTGTTCCGCTCCACCGCCCGCGAGCGGGGCCAGACCAATCTGATGGTCTTTATCCGCCCCACCATCATCCGCAGCCCGGGCGACGCGGCCCGGCTGGGGGCCGAGCGCTGGGACTACATGCGCAATCGCCAGATCGATCGGGACCCGACGGTGGAGCCGTCGCTGGACATGCTGATCCGCGACTACATGGGCGGCTATCGCCCCGCCGCGCCCGTCCCCGGCGGCGACGTGATCTCGCCCGCGGGCATGACGCCCGGGCCCGTCGAAGGCGCGCCCCTGCCGCCGCCCGGGGCCTGATCCATGATCACCCTGGTCAATCCGACCCTGCCCTACGCCTTCGCCAAGCGGCACGGCGTGGTGCTGCTGGACGCGGGCGAGACGGCCCTGGTCGGGGTTCGGGACGGCGCCGATCCGCTGGCCCTGGTCGAGGCGCGCCGGGCGCTGGGCCGGCCCCTGCGCATCGAGCGGCTGACCGCCTCGGGCTTTGACCGTCGCCTGTCGGAAATTTACGCCGACGACCCCTTCTCGGGCGGAGAACCCGGCGAGTTCGACATGCCCTCGGGGCTGGACGGGCTGATCGATGACATGCCCGCTGCGGCCGACCTGCTGGACGTCACCGACGACGCCCCGGTGATCCGCCTGATCAACGGGGTGATCGCCGAGGCCGTGCGCTCCGGCGCTTCGGATATCCACATCGAGCCCTATGAGCAGGCCCTGCTGATCCGCATGCGGGTGGACGGGGTGCTGCACGAGGCCCTGCGCCTGAACAGCCGCATCACCCCGCTTCTGGTGTCGCGCATCAAGGTCATGGCGCGACTGGACATCGCCGAGAAGCGCGTGCCCCAGGACGGGCGCATCCCGCTGGCGCTGGGCGGCAAGACGCTGGACGTGCGGGTCTCGACCCTCCCGTCGCGGGCCGGCGAGCGGGTGGTGCTGCGCATCCTCGACAAGGATCAGGCGGGCCTCAGCCTGGCCGAACTGGGCATGGACGAGCACACGCTGGAGGCCTTCAGTCAGGCCCTGGCCGAGCCCAACGGCGTCATTCTGGTCACCGGCCCCACCGGCTCCGGCAAAACCACAAGCCTGTACGCCGGGCTGTCGGTGCTGAACGACGCCAGCCGCAATATCCTCACCGTCGAGGACCCGGTGGAATACGCCATCGACGGCGTCGGCCAGACCCAGGTCAACACCAAGGTCGGCATGACCTTCGCGGCGGGTCTGCGCGCCATCCTGCGTCAGGATCCGGACGTGGTCATGGTGGGCGAGATCCGCGACGTGGAGACCGCCCAGATCGCGGTGCAGGCCGCCCTGACCGGCCACCTTGTGCTGTCCACGGTGCACACCAACGACGCGGCCGGCGCCGTGACGCGCCTGCGCGACATGGGCATCGAGCCGTTCCTGCTGGCCTCCACCCTGCGGCTGATCGTGGCCCAGCGGCTGGTGCGGCGCCTGTGCCCCGACTGCCGCCGCCCCGAGCCGGCCGACAAGGCCACCGCCAAACTGGCCGGGATCAAGGAAGGCAAGACCATCTGGCGCGCCGCCGGCTGCGCCCACTGCAACCAGACCGGCTATCAGGGCCGGGTCGGCATCTATGAGACCATCCGTGTCACCGACGCCGTGCGCCGTCTGATCGCCGAGGAAGCAGGCGAGGAGGCCATCACCACCGAGGCCCTGGGCAAGAAATCCAGCCTGTCGGGCCGCGCCCGCACCCTGGTGCTGGAGGGCGTGACCACGGTGGAGGAATCCGTCCGCGTCACCCGCCAGTCGGTCGAGGACCAGGACTGATGGCCGCGTTCGACTATGTGGCCGTGGACCCCAGGGGCCGGACGTTGAAAGGCGTGGTCAGCGCGCCGGACGAGGCGACCGCCCGCAATGTGCTGGATCGCCGCCGGCTGATGCCGCTGGAGCTGTCGGTTTCATCGGCCCGGCCCAATCGCGAGACCAGGTCCGGCGGGGGTCGTCTGGGCTCCAAGACCCTGGCCCTGACCACCCGCCAGCTGGCCACCCTTGTGGCTGTCTCGCCGGTGGAGGAGGCGGTGCGCACCATCGCCCTGCAGAGCGAGCGGCCCGCCGTGCGCCGGGTGCTGATGGGCGTTCACACCGGGGTGCTGGAGGGCTTCCGCCTGTCCGAGGCCATGCGGCGCCAGGGCCCGGCCTTCCCGCCCCTGTACCGGGCTATGGTGTCGGCGGGCGAAAGCTCCGGCGCCCTCGGTCCAATTCTCGAACGCATGGCCGATCTGCTGGAGCGTGAGCAACAGGTGCGCGGCAAGGTCATCACGGCGCTGGTCTATCCCATCGTTCTGGCGGTGGTGGCCATCGGCGTCATCGCCGCCCTGATGGCCTTCGTGGTGCCCCGGGTGGTGGAGCAGTTCACCAGCATGAACCAGACCCTGCCGCTGCTGACGCGGGTGGTGATCGCGATCTCCAGCCTGATCACCGACTGGGGCTGGCTGGTGCTTATCCTTCTGGTGGCGGGAGGCGTGCTGTTCGCAGCGGGCCTGCGCCAGCCCGCCTTCCGCCTGAAGGTGGACGGGCTGATGCTGAAGCTGCCGGTGATCGGGCGGCTGATGCGCGACCTGCACGGCGCGCGCATGGCCCGGACCCTGTCCACCATGATCGCGGCGGGCCTGCCCGTTCTGGAGGGCCTGACCATCACCGCCCGCACCGTCTCCAATCGCGTGCTGCGGGCCGCCACCGAATCCATGGCCGAGTCCGTGCGCGAGGGCGGCGGGCTGTCGGCCGCGATGCGCCGGGCCGAGGTCTTTCCCCCCATCCTCGTCTACATGACCGCCTCCGGCGAAAGCAGCGGCCGGCTGGAGCCCATGCTGGAGCGCGCCGCCGACTATCTGGAGCGCGAATTCGCCACCTTCACCGCCGTAATGCTGAGCCTGCTGGAGCCGGCCATCATCGTCGTCATGGGCGGCATCGTCGCCGTGATCGTGCTGTCGATCCTGCTGCCCATTCTTCAGATCAACACCCTGGCCCTCGGATAAGCGAGCGTATCATGATGCATCTTGGCCCTATCACTCGCCGCGCGGCGGCTCGCTGCCTGAGGGCGCCGCGCGTCCGCTCCGACCGCCGCAAGCGCGCCGGCTTCACCCTGGTCGAGGTCATGGTGGTGGTGGTCATCATCGGACTGCTGGCCACGGTGGTGGTCATCAACGTCCTGCCTGCCCAGGATCGCGCCATGGTCGAGAAGGCCGGCGCCGACATCGCGGTGCTGGAGCAGGCGGTGGAGACCTATCGCCTGGACAACCTGACCTTCCCCCGCACCGAGGACGGCCTTCAGGCGCTGGTGGAGCCGCCCGCCAGCCTGAACCGGCCCGAGCGCTACCGTCAGGGCGGCTATGTGCGCCGCCTGCCCGACGATCCGTGGGGCAATCCCTACCAGTACCGTCAGCCGGGCCGCGACAACCGACCCTTCGAGATCATCTCCCTGGGCGCCGACGGCCAGGAAGGGGGCGAGGGCAATGACGCCGACATCTCCAACTGGCGCTGACCGGGTCCGCCGCGCGGGCTTCACCCTGGTCGAGGTGATGGTGGTCACGGCCCTGATCGGCCTGGCGGCCGGCGCAGTGGTCATGACCCTGCCCGATCCGCGGCCGCCGGTGGGCCAGCAGGCCGAGGTCTTCGCCGCCCGGCTGGTGCGGGCCAAGGAAGAGGCCATCCTGACCGGCCGCCCGGTGGCGGTGACGGCGGACGCGCGCGGCTACGCCTTCGAGGTATTCTCGGGCGGGGAGTGGCGTCCTCTGGAAGACGGTCTGTTCCGCCGCGCCGACTGGGGCGAGGACGTGCGCGTCGCCCTGCCGCGCGAGACGGCCCGCACCGCCTTCGACCCCACCGGCATGGCGGAGCCCCTGACCGTATCCCTGTCCCGGGGCGATGGCACGGTGAGCGTGACCGTGGACGGCTCCGGCGAGGTGCGCGTGGATGACTGAGCGGCCGGGGTTCAGCCTGATCGAGATGGTGGTGGCCCTGGGCGTGTTCAGCCTGGCGGCCCTGGCCCTGCTGAACCTCATGGGCGAGGGGGTGCGTTCGGCCGTGCGCGCCGAGACCCGCGCCTTCGGCGCCGTGGTGGCTGAGAACGTGGCCGTGGAGGCCGTGATCGCCCGCGACCCGCCGTCCCCGGGAACCGATAACGGACAGATTGAGCTGGCCGGGCGCGACTGGCGCTGGACCCGCACCGTCACCGCCACCCAGGATCCGGGTATTCTGCGCATCGACGTGTCCGTCAGCGACGGCGGCGAGCACGCCGCCGATCTGGCCGTGTTCCGGAGCGTGCAATGACCCGGCGCGCGGGCTTCACCCTGGTCGAGGTTCTGGTCGCCCTGACCATCTTCGCCATGATCGCCTCGGCGGGGGTGGGCCTGCTGTCCTTCGCCATCGACAACCGCCTGGCGGTTCGGGACGCCAGCGAACGCACCGCCGCCTTCCAGCGCACCCGCGCCCTGATGCGGGCCGATCTGGGTCAGGCGGCGCCCCGGCGGGTGCGCGGCGCGGACGGGGCGCCCGAGGCGGCGTTCGAACTGGGCGGCGAGGCCCTGTTCGCCGTCACCCGCCGCGGCTGGATCAATCCGGGCGAGGCCCAGCGCGCCTCCATGCAGCGGGTGGAGTACCGTCTGGTCGACGGACGGCTCGAGCGCCGGGTGCGCGAACGGCTCGACGGCGCCCGCCCGGCCGAGCCGCAGGTGCTGCTTGAGAATGTGGAGAACGCACAGGTCACCGCCATTCTGGACGGCGACCCCATCGCGGACTGGCGGCCGGTCCGAAACCGGCCCCTGCCTGATGCGGTGCGTATCGATCTGACGCTGGAGGGCTATGGCCCCGTGAGCCAGCTGTTCGTGGTGGCGGGGGCGGACGCATGAAGCCCTCCCGGCGCGAGCGCGAGGGCATGGCCCTCCTGACCGTCCTGCTGCTGGTGGCTGTGATGGCGGCGCTGTCCGTGGTCATGCTGGACGACATCCGCTTCTCCGTGCGGCGAGCCACCAACGCCTCGGCCATGGATCAAGCCCAGTGGTACGGCCTGGGCGCCGAGACGCTGGCGCGGAGTCAGGTGCGCCGGCTCATGGACCAGAACAGCAGCCGTACACCGCTGGAGCCGGAATGGAACGGCCGCACCTTCGACTTTCCGGTGGACGAGGGCGGGGCGATCCGCGTGACCGTGCGCGACGGGCAGGCGTGCTTCAATCTGAACAGCGTGGTGACCGGCCAGGACGAGGCGCTGGCCCGCAATGACGACGGCGTGCGCCAGTTCCTGGCTCTGTCCCGCGCCGTCGGCGTGGCCGAGGCGCGGGCGCGGGCCATGGCAGACGGGCTGGTGGACTGGATCGACACCGACAGCCGGTCCGAGCCGCTGGGCGGAGAGGACGGCGCCTACGCCGGTCAGGCGACCCCCTACCGCACCGGCGGAACCCTGTTGGCCGAGGTCAGCGAACTGCGCGCTGTACGCGGCGTGTCGGCCGAGGACTACGCCCGCCTGCGGCCCCATCTGTGCGCCTTGCCGGTGACGGGAGTCACCGGGATCAATGTAAACACCCTGACGCCGGACCAGGCCGTTTTGCTGGTCATGATGACTGACGGCCGTCTGTCGGACTCCGCCGCCCGGCGCGTGATCGCAGCGCGGCCCCCCGGGGGCTGGACCGACACCGCCGCCTTCTGGGGCCAGCCGGCCCTGGCCGGACTCACCCCCTCCAACGCCGCCTATGATCAGGCCGGCGTCTTCACCCGCTTCTTCGCCCTCGACGCGCGGGTCGCCCATGGCGGCGCCGAGGCGGTCATGAGCGCCCTGATCGAGGCCGTCCCCGGCGGGGCGGTTCGCACGGTGGCGCGCCGATGGACAACCGACGAATGACCCTGACCCGACTTCTCCTGCTGGCGCCCTCGGCGGACCAGCCGTCCCCCTGGCTGGCGGTGGACCGCGACGGCCGCGTGCTGCAGCGGGGCCTGCTGACGCCCGATCGCGCGGGCGCCCCGCCGAGCCCCATGCGCACCGTGGCCGTGGCCCCGGGCGCCGACGTCATGGTGCGCTGGCTGGACCTGCCCGGACGCAACGAGGCGCAGGGCCGGGCCGCCGCCCTGTGGGCCCTGCGCGACGATCTGGCCGCCCCGCCCGACCGGCTCCGGGTGTCACTGGGCCCGCGCCGCGAGACCGACGGCCGGCGTCTGGTGGCCGTGGCCAATGCGGCGCTGGTGGACGCCTGGATCGCCTATGCCGAATCCCTCGGCGTGACCCCGGACGTGATCATACCGGACCATCTGACCCTCGCGCCGCCGCTTGGGGGCGAGGGCCTGACCTCGGTGGGCTTCGGCCCGATGACCGCGTTGCGGGGCATCGACCTGTCGGTGACGGTGGAGCCGGATCTGGCGCCCCTGATCGCCGGCGAGCGCCCGGTGACCCCGGTGGAACGCGCAGAGGACGTGGAGGCCATGCTGGTCCAGGCCGCCCTGAACCCGCCGGTCAATCTGATCGGCCGCACCCGCGCCGCCGCCGAGGGGCTGGCCGCGTGGCGCCGCGCCGCGGTGATGGCGGGCCTGCTGGTCCTGTCGCCCCTGCTGCTGCTCGGCGTGGCGGCCGCGCGGGACGATCTGGCGGCGCGCGAGCTGAACAGCGAGAGCACCGCCATGCTGCGCGAGGCGTTCCCCGACATGGCGCCCGACGCCGATCCGGCGGCGGAGGCCCAGCGGCGCCTGAACGCCACCGCCGCGTCCGGCGGCGTTTCGGGCGTGACCGCCGCCCTGTTCGCCGCCGTCGAGCAGGTGGACGGGACCGAGCTGGACGCCCTGTCGGTCTATGACGACGGTCAGGTGCGGGCGACCGTCTCCTACGGCGCCTATGGTGATCTGGAGGCGCTGGACGCCGCCCTCGCCGCCTCGGGCCTCGGCCTGACCGACGAGACCACCCTTGAGGAGGACGGCCGCATGGTCAGCGACGTGATCATCGGAGCCGCCGCATGAACGCCTTCAACGAACAGGTGAAAGCCGGCCGGGTCTGGTGGGACGGCCGCACCGCCCGCGAGCATGTGATGCTGGGCGTGCTCGGCGGGGTGCTGGCGCTCGTGCTGGCGTGGTTCCTCATCCTGGCGCCCATGCTGGCCTGGAAGGCCGGCGCAGACGACCGGCTGGACGCCGCCGTTCAGACCCACGCCCTGGCCTCGGCGGCGGCGGGGATCGACACGGCTGGCGGGACCGCGCGAACGCCTGCCGATCTCGAGACGTTGCTGACCGACAGCGCGGCCGAGGCGGGTGTCGCCGTTCAGGTCTCGCAGGATGGAGCCGATGCGACCTTCGCGGTGGAGTCGGCCGAAACCGCCCGCCTGTTCGGCTGGATCGCCGCGCTGGAGCGGGCCGGGCTGACCATCGCCAGCCTCAGCGTGCTGGAAAACGCCGACGCCACCCTGCAGGCGCAGGGAACCGTAGCGCCGTGAGCCGGCTGACCCTGATCCTCGTCTTCGCCGCGTCGCTGGTGCTCATGCTGGCGGTGCTGACGCCGCTGCGGCTGGTGCTGGACATGGCGGGGGCCGACAACCTGGGCCTGTCCGCCGAGCGGGTCGATGGGCCGTTCTGGGGCGGGCGGGTGATCGGGACGCGGGCCGGGATCATGCCGCTGGGCGACCTGAAGGTTTCGGTCAATCCGTTCGGCCTGATGCTGGCGGGCGACGATGCGGACCGGCTGCGGGCGGTGACGGTGCGCGACGCTGCGGGCGAGCGCATCCCGCTGGACGGCTTCGCCGCCTACAGGCCCAGCGGCCCGTAGAGCCAGGTCATCCAGATCCCCAGCGCCAGAAAGACGCCGAAGGGCAGGCGGTCCTCGGCCGACACCGGCTGCTTCAGGACCAGACGCGCCAGAACCAGACTGAGGCCGGCCACGGACGCCCACAGCAGCACGCTGGGCAGGCCCATCCAGCCCACCCACGCC
>Ga0208179_1001031_pt1 | contig 15270 bp, 20 predicted proteins | sample Malvired_Geostar_FD_184238 | JGI IMG/M metagenome (GOLD analysis project Ga0208179, IMG submission 184238) | Marine viral communities from the Global Malaspina Expedition - Malaspina viral metaG DeepMed_Geostar (SPAdes) (version 2) | ecosystem: Environmental > Aquatic > Marine > Oceanic | place...
CCGCCCGACCGGCGACCAGCCCGCCGCGCCCCCGCCCCACGACGGTTGAGCGCGAATTCGCCAAAGGCGTCGGCGCCATGGCTGGCGGCGTCGTGCAGCGGTCCGCCATAGGCCCGCGTCGCCGCATTCCAGCGCTTGCGATAGGCCCGCAGCCTGTCGAGCCCGAGCGCGCAGGCCTCACCGTCAAACCAGGTCATGGGGATCATCAGTCGTGCGGCGTTGATCCGCTCTTCCGGATGGGTCGCCTGCCCCACCTCGATAGGTGAGACGCCCAGGCCGCCCAGGGTCTCGAACCGCGAGCGCCCGCCGGCGCCGAGCTCGCGCACCATCACATCGTGCGGCAGGTGGTGGGTCCCATAGACGTAAGGTTTCGCCGCGATCGCCTCGCGGACAATAGCCTGCAGCCCCTCGCCGCTGGTCTCGAAATAGTCGATGGCCCGCACCTCAGGCCCCACCTGCTGGAAAAACCAGATGGCCGTATAGTCGTCGATGCCCAGGTCCCAGGCCGTGTGCACCGCCAGCGCTGGATCATGCGGAACCCGTCCGATCCGCCCCGCGCTCTGCGCCTCGCCCAGCGGGCCGGCATAGTAGGCGCCGGGCGCAGCCGCATCGAAGTCGACTAGGTATTCCGAGGCGAACCGGGCCTCGCCCTCCTCCTTCGACCCGGTCTCGGCCACCAGCTCGGCCCGCTCCCGGGCCAGCTGGGCCGGCGTGAAAACGCCCGTCTCCGTCGCCGGCGAGCGCTGGGTGAACCAGGCCCCGTCCCGGGCGCGGGCCTCAAAGGCGCGCACCGCATGGTTGCGCCCCCGGGGCGTCCACAGAAACAGCGCCCAGCCGCCATTCTCCGCCAGGATCGGCCGGATGTAGGTCCAGGCCTCGGGCTTGGCGAGCGCCCATTCGGAGAACACCACGCCTACCGGCGGCGCCCCCACCAGGCTGTCATAATTGTCCGAGCCCAGCACCTGCCAGACCGCGCCATTGGCCAGGCGGATGCTCATGTCCCCGTCGCGAGTGGCGCTGCGGATCTGCGGCGGAAACGCCTCGTCGATCCGCCGTTTGCCCGTGTGCGGGTTCACCGCTTCCCAGATCGCCTTGCGCCCCTGGGCGCTCTCCGGCAGCAGGTGCCAGTAGACGCCGGGCTTCTGCACCGCGCTCACCGCGGTCCAGTTCAGCGCCACATCATCCTTGCCCCAGCGCCGGTGGGCGGCCACGTCGGCCCTCAGGCCCCCGCCCTCCAGATAGCGCCAGAGCTCCGCCTGATAGTCACGCGGGCTCCAGCCATGGGGCAGTTCGATCTCCGTCCCCTTCATTCGGCCGGGCCGGGCTCAGCGTCCCCGGCGTCGGAAAACCGCCGCACCACGATGGTCAGACCGCCCTCGCCCTCGGCGGGCTTACCCTTGGCGTGGGCGCGGTCCAGCACCTCCCGGGCCGCGGCGATACGCGCGGTGTCGCTGCCGGCCCCGCGCATGATCTCCGCCAGGGTCTCCACCGCCAACGGCGCCAGGGCCAGGACCGCTTCGCGGGGATCCTTCCGCCGCCGCACCGCCCGCGCCATGAAGCCACCTCTACTCTGAAAAACTCGTCGGACCGTCCGCCCCGCGCCCGCTCCGCGCCCCACGAGAGGCGCGCACTTGGCTCCTGGAGCCGGGCGCGGGGCTCCTGCTGCGCCTGACAACGCCGCCTCGCAGTCACCACCTCAGGGCGCGCCGCCGTCCTCGGGGGAGGGACAAGGGGGCGGCTCGATCCAGGCACACACCAAGCCGGCCGCCAAAGGCAGCCCGCTCAACGCTTCGCCAGGAGAGATGTCATGCAAGTGCGGGCCTCGCCCGCCGCGGCGTCCTCAGCGCCTCAGACGCAAGAACGACCCATACACAGAACCTACCAAATTCCCGCGGGAACGCAAGAACAAAATAGGAACAACTAGGGGTTCGCCCTCAGTTGGCAACCGCGCCGCCCCGCGGCACGTTCAAGCTGTCCCGCAACCATCGGAGCTCCCAGATGATACTTCCCAATGGCGCCCACGTGGCCGTCGTCGATGGCGAAAAGCTGGCGCTCTTCCAGAACGTCGGCCACACCGATATCGACCTGAAAGCCCAGCCGACGCCTGAGATCGAGGATCGCGTGTCCGGCGCGCCGGGCCGCATTTCCAGCGACGCCAATCCCGACAACGACACCCAGGCCGAGGACGGCTTCGCCATGGGCGTCGCCGACGTCCTGAACCACATGGTCCTCACCCACCGCGCCGAGAAGCTACTGGTCATCGCCGCGCCCAAGACGCTCGGTCAGCTCCGCAAGGGCTGGCACAAGGAGACCGAAGCCCGCCTGGTCGGCGAGATCGCCAAGGACCTCACCGGCCACACCACCGACCAGATCGCCACGGCCATCCAGAACGCTTAGATTTCGAACGACGAGAGGCGGGACGATCCCCCGCTCCGCCTCTCTCCGCCCGCGTTTCCGGCCTCAGCCAGCCGTCCGCGCCGCATAGGCGCCCATCAGCCGCCCGAAGTCCGCCGGCTGCGGAAAGCCCGCAAACCCCTCCACCGCCGGAGTGCTCACCCACGGCAGCTTTTCGGCCGTCATGGTTTCCATGAAGGGCTCCAGCCCCGACGGGTCATCGAACAGGGTCGAGCGGACATTGACGAAGCCGTCGGCCCCCTCCGGCCGGGTGAACATCCAGCTCATGCAGTGCGGACAGAAGAAGTGCCGCGTCGGCCCATGCAGGCCGCCGATCACCGGCTCGCCCGCCGTCACCTCGAAGGCCTCGGCGGCAAACAGCGCGCTCAGCGAAAACGCGCTCGCCGTCATCTGCTGGCAGCCCCGGCAGTGACAGGCCATGGTCACCTTCGGCCCCTCGCTCACCCGAAACCGCACCTGCCCACACCGGCACCCGCCGTCACGTTCGCCTGACATCTGCGTCTACTCCGCTGCAATCAGCGCGGCGCCCTGCACCTGCACATGCCGGGCCCGATACTGCCTGATCCGCGCCTCGACCTCCGGACGGAAATGGCGGAAGAGACCCTGGATCGGCCAGGCCGCCGCGTCGCCCAGGCCGCAGATGGTGTGGCCTTCCACCTGGCCGGCGACGTCGAGCAGCAGGTCGATCTCGGCCATCTCGGCCTCGCCGGTCGCCATCCGCTCCATAACCCGCCACATCCACCCCGTGCCTTCGCGGCACGGCGTGCACTGGCCACAACTCTCATGCTTGAAGAAGCGGGCGATGCGCGCCACGGCGGCGATGAGGTCAGCCTCCTTGTCGAACACGATCATGGTCGCCGTGCCCAGGCCTGAACGCATGGCCCGAAGGGCGTCGTAGTCCATGACAGCCTCTTCGGCCATGTCGGCCGGGATCATTGCCATGGACACGCCCCCCGGCATGACCGCCTTGAGGTTGCCCCAGCCGCCCCGCACCCCGCCAAAGTGCGCGTCGATCAAGGTGCGCATCGGCACGCCCATGGTCTCTTCGACCACGCCCGGCTGGTTCACATGACCCGAGCCCGCCATCAGCTTGACGCCGACATTGTTCGGTCGCCCAAAGCCGGCGAACCACTGCGCCCCGCGGCGCAGGATCGTCCCGACCACGGCGATGGTCTCGACATTATTGATGGTGGTGGGAGCGCCCCAGATGCCGGCGCCGGCCGGGAACGGAGGTTTGAGCCGAGGCTGGCCCTTCTTGCCTTCCAAGCTCTCCATCAGGGCGGTCTCGTCGCCGCAGATATAGGCCCCGCCCCCGTGAGTGACGTGCAGGTCGAAGTCCCAGCCGTGGATGTTGTCCTTGCCGATCAGCTTAGCCTCATAGGCTTGGCGGATGGCGGCCTCCAGGCGCTCGCGCTCGGAGACGTACTCCCCACGGATATAGATGTAACAGGCGTGGGCGTGGATCGCGTAGCTGGCGATCAGACAGCTCTCGATCAGCAGGTGCGGATCGTTGCGCAGGATCTCGCGATCCTTGCACGCCCCAGGCTCGGACTCATCGGCATTGACCACCAGATAGTGCGGCCGCTCGCTGGGCGGCGGCATCAGGGTCCACTTCAGTCCAGTCGAAAAGCCGCCGCCGCCCCGCCCCCGCAGGCCCGAAGCCTTGATCTGGTCGCAGATCCATTCCGGGGTCTGGGCCAGGATATCGGCCGTGCCGTTCCAGGCGCCGCGCCGCTTTGCGCCCTCGAGGCCAAAGTCGTGCAGGCCATAGAGGTTGGTGAAGATACGGTCCCTGTCTTCCAAAATCCCGACCATGACGCACTCCCCGGAGGCCTTTGGCTCAAGCCTATCCTGCGCCCATGACAGGTCTGCGCCAAGCCCCGCCAAGGCGACACATCACGCCAGACCCGCCTCCGCCCGAAACCGCGCCGCCCAGTCGCGGTTGGTGTCGTCGGCCATCTTCCGAATGCTGGGCGAAACTCGGTCGGCCGCCGCGGGGTCGAGTCCCAGCGCGGCCAGGACCCGCCGCACGGTTCCCTTCGGATCGGCCGACAGGTCGTCATAGGCGATGCGGACCGGCGTGATCGCCTCAGCGTCGAACCACGCATTCCAGTCCCGGTCATAGCCGGTCATGGCCTCCACCCAGGATTGCAGCTTCTCGCCGTCATATTCCGGCGCGCGGGGCGGCCCGACCCGCTCCAGATCCGAGCCGTCGGCCGCCACGTGCCAAAGCCCGGTCTGCTCGGCCTTAAGGCAGGACACCGCCTGCTCGACCTTGTCGGCCCGGGAGAGGTGGATGAATAGGGTGCGCCCGAAAACGCCCTCGAACCGCTTGCGCTCCGAACCTCCCCCGGCATGGACAAGGGCCAATTTGGAAAAGAAGAACGCGAAGCTGGGCCGCTGCAGGCGCAGGCCGAACACCCCATTGTCGCTGCGCCCCTGCGCCAGGGCCGCCTGGATACAGGCCTCGACGATCTCCCGCTCCGAGGCGCCCACCGCCGCCTCGACGCCCAGCCGTCGCGTCCAGTCGGCCAGGCCAGGCTCATGAAAATGAGACGCCGGCTTCCCCGCCACCCCCGTCTCCGCCAGCAACCGGCATAGCAGGGTGCTCCCGCTGCGCGGGGCCGTGCAGATCATGTAGGAGTCGTAGTCTGTCATGATCGTCCCGCCAGAGCGCCGGCACACTTCATGAACACTCTAGCCAGCCAAGGCGATGGCGTACAAATCTCGCCTTGATCAGCAGTGAGGCCGCATGACGTTCTGGATCGCGAGTCTGACGGGTTGGACGCTGGCCTATATCCTCGGCTCCATACCAACAGCCTATTTGGCGGGCAGACTGTATCGGCTCGACATCCGCCAGTACGGCTCGGGGTCCGTCGGCGCCACGAACGCCCTGCGGGTCCTGGGCAAGTGGCCCGCATTGGGGGTGCTGATCATCGACGTGCTCAAGGGCGTTGCAGCCGTCGTCCTTGTTCGCGAGCTCAGTGTCTGGTTTCTGGCGTCATCGATCGCCACCCCAGCCACGCTGGACCATCAAGCCTGGCCATCCTGGGCTGCCAGCCTGGGAGCAGGCGCCGCCCTGCTGGGACACAGCCGTTCGATCTGGCTCGGGTTTGGCGGCGGAAAGTCGGTCGCGACCGGCCTCGGCGTCGTACTGGCCCTCTCATGGCCTGTCGCCGTGGGCGGCTTGGCGGTCTTTGCGATCACCCTTGCCGTCTCCCGCATTGTCTCCCTCGGTTCCATCCTGGCGGCGCTGACGGCGATGCTTCTGGTCGTCATCCTGCAGCAACCCTTGCCGCACCAGCTGATCGTCTTTGCCGGCGGCCTCTATGTCGTCGTGCGACATCGCGCCAATATTGGAAGGCTGCTGAACGGGACGGAGCCTCAGATCGGCCGAGTCGCAGGAGATTAGCCCCGCGCACGACTCTCCCCCGCCAGCACATCCAGCGCCACAGCCACCAGCGCCTCGATCCGGCCCACCTCCCGCTCGCTGGCCACGGCTTCGCGCGGGGTGAGCTCCTGGCCACAGACCAGGTCGCAGGCGCTGATCAGGTCGGCCTGGTCCCAGAGCCTGGCCCGCAGCGCCGCCAGCCTTGCCGCCGCCTGGGCCGAGCCCTCGGCGGCCATCAGCAGCACCTCTTCCCGCGCGCCCGGACCGGCCGGGCCGCCGCCGCCGGGGCGCACGTCCAGGGTCGAGCGGATGGCGCCTTCCCGCGCGGTCCGGCGATAGAGGGCGCCATAGCGCTCCCCGGCCGACTTCTGCGCCGCGCTGATCCGTCCCTTTCGCGCCAGCCAGTCGAGCCCGGTCTGCCGGCGATAGGGCCGTCCGGGCGACGACGGCCCCTCGAACGCCGCGCCGCGGGCCTCCGACAAGCCCACGATTTCGGCCACCCCCTCGGCCACCGCCACAGCCTCCGCCCGGTCTTTGGCCCGTATCTCCAAGCTTCGCAGCCGCGCCCGGGTCCGCGCCGCCGGATCGAAAATCTGTCCCCTCAAGGCCGCCCCCGTGACACCACCGCATCGGCAAGTCGATAGACCGCCTCGCTGGCCGCCCGCTCCCCCTCCAGGATCACCAGCCCGGCCGCCGTATGGGCCAGCAGCTCCTTCAGGAACTGCGCCCGGTCGCCCGGCGTGCGATGCCCTAGGGGCTGGGCCACCAGGCTGCCGGCATCCCCCGGCGCGCCGCTCATCGCGCGGCCTCCGGCCAGACCAGCGGCAGGCCCACATGGACGCCGTTGCGCCCGATCCGCGTCTCGGTCAGGGCCGGAAAGCCGCCCTGCGCCATCACCTTGGCCACGTGGAGCTCGTGACGGGCGAAGCGCGGCTGGGCCTCACCCGCCCCGCGCGCCACCTGGCCGCGGAAGGCGCGCTCCAGCCGCGCCAGTTCGCGGTCCTCCAGCCGCAGCAGCGCCCGCGCCTTGCCCGGCGAGGTCCCCCCGCGGCGGAGATTGGCGTAGTCGCCCAGGCTGGTGGGGCTTCGGGCCGCGGCCCGGACAGGATGTGTCTGTTGCATGGGCAGACTGTATTTTTCATACATACATCCGGCAAGCGGAAACTGTAGGCTATGTACAGTTATCCAGAGTTGCGCTAGACCACGGCCATGAACGAACGGCCCGACCGCCTCCGCCAGGCCCGCCTCGACGCTGGGCATGAGACCGCCGCCGCGGCGGCCGAGGCGTTCGGCTGGAACCGCAACACCTACGCCTCCAACGAGAACGGGAACGCCCCCTTCTCCTATCGCAAGGCCAAGGAATATGCCGCCGCCTTCGGGGTCAGCGCCGAATGGCTCTATGACGCCGCCGGCCCCGTGCGCGCCTCGGCGCTCGCCGGCTACGTCCCCATCCTCGGCCGCGTCGGCGCCAATCCCGATGGGGTCGTTCTGTTCGCCACCGGCCAGGATGCTGGGGATCTGGCCCCCATCCCCCCCGGCGGCACGGACAAGGCCGCGGCCCTGCGGGTGGTCGGCCATTCCATGCGCGGCCTCGCCGACGACGGCGCCCTGATCTATTTCGAGGACCAGCGCACCCCGCCCACGCCGGATATGCTGGGCCATGTGGTGGTGGTTGAGATCGATACCGACGAGGTGCTGGTCAAGCGGCTGCTGCGCGGCTCCCGCTCGGGCCTGTTCGATCTGGAAAGCGTGGCCGGCCCCACCCGTCAGGACGCCCGCCTGCGCTGGGCCGCCCACATCACCGCCATCATCCCCCCCTTTCAGGCTCGGCGCATCATCCAGTCGGCCATCTGAAGGCGACACTTCTGATTGCAGATATCTGTATATATTATACAGTTTTGGCATGCCGCAGCCTGCCGTCGACCCTGAACTCCCCGCGATCTACGCCGCCCTCGACCATGCCGATGAGCAGGTCTGGCGCCACGGCCAGGCCAACCGCGCCTGGGGCGTCGCCTGGTCGGGCCTCACGCCCGAGCCGCCCCGTCGCCGCAGCCCCGACCAGGTCCGCCACCTCGCTGAGAGCCGTCTGGCCAGCGCCAACGCCTGGGCCCAGTCCCCCGAGGGCCGCCTGAAATCGGCGCTCAGCGATCTCCAGCGCGCCGCCCGCGCCCTCGACCAGCACGCCGAGTCCCTGCGGGAAGTCGCCTCCCGCGGCCTGACCGACCAGACCTCGCTCACCGCCCGTCGTCGGCTGTCCCAGCTGTCCCACGAGGCCTGCGCCGCCCTTTGCGCCCTGCGCGCCGTCCGTAGCGCCCTGGCTTAGGCCGGGTCTATGCTGCCCCCGACGCGCCCGTCAGAGGCGCGAGATGCCTGGGAGCACGCCATGGACCTGCCGACCGCCACCTTCGACGTGGAGGCGCATGCCGCACGCATGACCAGGGACGGCTACACCCGCCTGGACAACCTGCTGGATGAGGCGGCCCTGGCCCAGGTGCGCGACGCGCTGGCCCCGCACCTCGGCGGTCACCGCGGGCGCAACGCCTTCGAAGGCTTCGCCACCGAGCGGGTCTATACCCTGGTGGCCCGGGGCAAGGTGTTCGAGGACCTGACGGAAGACCCCCGCATCCTCGCCCTCCTCGACCGCTTCCTGCTGCCCGGCTACCTGCTCACCGCCAGCCAGGCCATCGCCATCCAGCCCGGCGAGGCCGCGCAAGGGGTCCACTATGACGACAGCTTCTACCGCCTACCGCGGCCCCGTCCGCCGGTCAGCCTCAGCGTCATCGTCGCCATCGATCCCTTCACCGACCAGAACGGCGCCACGGGCATCCTGCCGGGCAGTCATCTGTGGGGAGATGAAGAGGTCGCCGCCTTCAGCCAGGACCCCGACGCCGCGAGCCGCCTGGAGCCCGTGGTCATGCCGGCCGGCTCGGCCATCGTCTTCCAGGGGCACATGCTCCACCGGGGCGGCGCCAACCGCTCAGCGGCCTCCCGCCTGGCCCTGACCAATCAGTATTGCCAGCCCTGGGCCCGCACCCAGGAGAACTACTTCCTCGGCGTCCCCCGCGAGCAGGTCCGCCAGATGACGCCCCGTCTCCAGGCCCTGCTGGGCTACGATATCTGGCCGCCCTTCATGGGCCACGTCACCGCCTCCCACCCGGCCAAGACCCTGGAGGACGGCTGGGTTCCGCCCGTCCTGCGCCAGCCCCGGTCCGAATGATTATCGCGACGCCGATCCAGCCGCTGCTGCTGCCACCTAGCTGTCAGCAGTCTCAGGCTATGGGATCGCAAACACCAGGAGCCCACCATGTCCGATCTCGTTTTTTACACCAACCCCATGTCGCGCGGCCGCATCATCCGTTGGATGCTCGAAGAGGTCGGCCAGCCCTATGAGACGAAGGTCCTGCGCTGGGAGACCGGAGATGCGAAGGCGGCCGACTATCTCGCCATCAATCCCATGGGGAAGGTGCCAGCCATCGTTCATGATGGGGTGGTGGTCACCGAATGCGCCGCCATCTGCGCCTATCTCGCCGACGCCTTCCCCGAGGCCGGGCTTGCGCCCCCCGCGCACAGCAAGCTCCGCGGACCCTATTATCGATGGCTGTTCTTCGGCGCCGGCCCGATCGAACAGGCCGTGGGCGCCAAGGCGGTGAGCTTCGAACCCACGACGGAACAGAGCCGCATGCTAGGCTTCGGCCACATCGAGGACGTGCTGGGCGCCATCGAGGGCGCGGTTAAGGATCGCGCCTATCTTGTGGGCGACGGCTTCACAGCCGCCGACCTCTATCTCGCCTCTCATTTATCCTGGGGGATGAACTTCGACACGATCGAGAAGCGCCCAGCGTTCGAAACCTATGTGGAGCGCCATCTCCAGCGCCCGGCCGCTCGACGCGCCGACGAGATCGACAATGCGCTCATTGCGGCGCAGCCGACCGCCTGACCCTCGCCTTGGAGCATGTTCCGTCCGCAGGATCGGAACATGCTCCGGCTGAGCCGCTAAGGCGCGACGCCCACCCCCGACAGAGCCCACCACCGCCCTTGACCTGAGGCGCCAGGGGTCTATCTAGGCGAATAGATAGTTCACTTACTTAACTAGATCGCCTCATGTCGCCTGAGTCCGCCCTCGACCCCGACCAGCTCGCCGAGCTTTTGCGCCCCGCCCTCCTGCGGGTGTCGCGCCGCCTGCGGCAGGAGGCGGCCAAGGCCGGCCTCTCGGCTCTCGACGTGCTGCTGCTGGTGGAGATCAAGCGCCAGCCCGGCGTCGGCGTGTCCGACCTGGCCGACGCCGAACAGATGTCGCGGCCAGCCATGAGCACCCACATCAAGCGCCTGGAGGCCGCCGGCTGGATCAGTCGGCTGAGCCACGCCTCCGATGGTCGCCGCTCTGGCCTGACCATCACGCCGGCCGGCATGGCCGCCCTGGCTGACGCCAGGCGACGGCGCAACGATTGGCTCGCCGCCCGACTCAGCGCGCTGGGTCCCGACGCGCGCCAGGCCCTGCACGCGGCTGCAGGTCCGCTCACGGCCCTGGTCGAGGCCCAGCCATGACCGAAGTCTCCGCCATCGACACCTCCGCCGACCCCGACAAGCCCGTCGTCGCCACTGCCGAGGAGCGCGCCGCAGCCCTGAGCCGCGGCTGGATCGTGCCCGCCGTCATCGGCTCGGCCCTGATGATGCAGACCTTGAACGCCACGGTGCTGTCCAACGCCCTGCCGGCCATGGCCCGCGACATGGGCGAGGATCCCCTGCGCCTGAACCTGGCCATCACCATGTACCTGCTGGCCGCGGCGGTCTTCCTGCCCATCAGCGGCTGGGCGGCCGACAAGTTCGGGGCCAAGCGGATCTTCGTCCTGGCCATGGCTCTCTACGCCCTGTCCTCGGCCCTCTGCGGATTCGCCGACTCCCTGATGGAGCTGGTCGGCGCCCGGCTTCTTCAGGGCGCCGCAGGCGCGATGATGGCGCCCGTCGGCCGCCTGGTCCTGCTGCGCACCACGCCCAAGAATGAGCTGGTCGGCGCCATGTCGGTCCTGACCATGCCCGCCCTGCTGGGTCCGGTGATCGGCCCGCCGGTGGGCGGCTTCATCGTCACCTTCTGGGACTGGCCCTGGATCTTCTTCATGAACCTGCCCATCGCCGCGGTGGGCCTGCTGCTGGTCCTGCGCTTCGTGCCCAATGTCGCCCTCCAGGACGCCAAGCGCCTGGACTGGAGGGGCATGCTGCTCACCGGCGTCGGCCTCGCCTGCGTGATCTTCGGGTTCGAGAATCTGGGCCGCGACATCCTCCCGGCCGCCGCCGTGGCCGGTCTGTTCTTCGGTGGTCTCGCCATGCTCTGGCTCTACGCCTGGCATGCCCGGCGGACCCCGCACGCCATACTGGACCTCTCCCTTTTCCGGCTGAACACCTTCCAGGCGGCCGTGATCGGCGGCGCCTTCATGCGTATCGCCATGGGGGCCACGCCCTTCATGCTGGCCATGCTGCTGCAGGTCGCCTTCGGCATGACCGCGCTTGCCGCGGGTCTGCTCACCTTCGTCGGCGCGGCCGGCGCCCTGATCATGAAGACCACCGCCCCGCCGATCCTGCGTCGCTTCGGCTTCCGCCGGGTGCTGATCGTCAACGCGGTGATCACCGGCGGCTTCTTCCTCGCCTACGCCCTCTTCCGACCCGACACCCCGCACTGGGTGATCATGCTGGTCCTGCTGGCCGGCGGCTTCTTCCGCTCCCTGCAGTTCACCAGCCTCAATGGCCTGGCCTATGCCGAGATCGAGCAGGACCGCATGAGCCGCGCCTCTACCATGTCCGCCATGGCCCAACAGTTGATCCAATCGGTGGGCATCGGCCTGGCCGCCACCCTGATCCACGCCTTCACCCAGATGGCCGGCGAGGACCAGATGACCGCGGCCACCATCTCGCCGGCCTTCCTGGTGATCGGCGCCATCACCTTCATTTCCCTGATCTTCTATGTCCGGCTGCCCCAGGATGCCGGCGACGAGATGAACAGCCGAAGCTGACGGCGAGCCTTGACGCCGCCCTTCCCCTGCCCCCTATGGCGGGGGAAGGAGCCTCCCCATGAAATCCGCCTTTGGGACCGCCGCCATCGCGGCCCTGGCGCTTTGCGCCTGCTCGCCTGCCAACGAGCCCGCCGCCGCGCCACCCACGCCCGCCGAGGCCCCGCCGCCGGCCCAGGTCACCCAGCCGGGCATCTCCTGGGGAACCGCATCCAATGGCGAAGGCATAGCCCTCCTCCTCAGCGACGCCGCCGGCGCGCCTATCCTGCGCCTGGGCTGCATCCGCAATCCTGCTGTCATGACCCTGGCCATCGAAGGCTTCACCCCGATCGGCAGCGAAGAACGCCTGACCGTCGGGCTGGACGACACCTTGTTCGTGTTCGTGGCCGACCCCACCGCCTCAGGCCCTGGCGTGCAGGCAGAGGCCGACATCTCGACAGACTTCCTCGCTCGCCTCGAAGACGCCAAGGCGATCCGCGCGGTCTACGGAAACCAGGAGCTCGGACCGCACATGCCGCCGCCGGCCGGCATCGCCGCAGGCTTCGCCGCCGAGTGCCGCCGGGCGGTCAGCGTCTCCTAAACCAGGGCCAGCCTCAGCGCTTCATCACCTGGGCCAGCGCCGTGCAGGCGGCCGAGCCGATCGGCCCCTGCTCGTCATAGAGGAAGCACTCCCCCACCGCGACGCCGTCGCTGGCGCCGTGGTTGACCACCTCGAAACCGATCCACTCGGTGGCTGGCAGCCGGTGCAGATAGACCGTCACATCGCTGTTGATATAGGCCAGCCCCTTGTCGCCGGCGTTGGCGAAGGGGCTGGCGAAGTCGGCGGCCACCGCCACACGGGTGAAGGGCGTCAGGGGCTCGCCGCCCACCAGCTCGCGCACCTCGCTCATCCAGGTCCGCTTGACGCCAACCTCGCCGAAGTCGCCGGTGATCCGCCGCATGGCCCACATGCCGCCCATGCCCATGCGCTTGTCTTCCGGCGGCGGGATGTCGGCCGGCGCCGGCACGTTCCAGTTCCCCGGCGTCCAGACAGTCCCCTCGGGGTTCTCCGTCCGGCGCAGGAACTGGCAGCTCGCCCGACCCATGCTGACGCCGCCGCTGATGAACTCGGCGTCCACCACCTTGATGCGCCGGCCCTCGCGCACCACCCGGGTGGTCACTTCCACAGGTGAGAAGTCCGGCAGGCGGTACATGTCCACGGTCAGGCGCGCGGGGATGAAATCAGGCTCCCCATGCTCGGCCTCAAGCACATGGCCCAGCAGGCCGACGATCACCCGGCCATGCAGGGACTGGGGGTTCCACGGGCCGCGGCAGGCCGGCGTCGGCAGAAAGCGGCCATCCTGCCGCTGGAAGAAGGGGTCATTTGTCATCGCCGCGATCCATCCCGGATTCCCACCGTGGGGGCAAGGATTCAGCGCGGGATGTTGAGCTGATCGGTCTCCAGGCCTTGGAAAGTCGCCCATCCCGTCCCCAGCCCGGTCTTGGGGAGGCCCTCGGCGATGTCGTCCATGGGATTGGGATCGATCAGCCGCCCCTGGCGGTGCAGGTGGGCCTTGGCGATCATGTTGGCCGAGATCGGCGCGGTCAGGAACAGGAACAGGGTGATCAGCAACTCATGGGCCGAATAGGTCCCCTGGATCGCCGGAAAGAAGATCATCGAGGCCACCAGCAGCGAGCCGACCCCCAGGGTCGTCACCTTGGTGGGCCCATGCAGGCGGGTCATCAGGGACGGCATCCGCGCCAGGCCCCAGGAGCCCACCAGGGCAAAGACGCCGCCGAGCACCAGCAGGGCCGAGATCAGGATTTCGAAGGGGCCGGCGTCCATCATCGTCACTCCACGATATCGCCGCGCAGCAGGAACTTGCAGTAAGCCACCGTGCCCACGAAGCCCACCATGGCCAGCAGCAGGGCGGCCTCGAAATAGACCGCCGAGCCCTGCTGAATCTGCATCAGCACGATCAGGGCGATGGCGTTGATGGTCAGGGTGTCCAGCGCCAGGATCCGGTCGGCGGTGGTTGGCCCCCGGGCCAGCCGCCAGAAGTTCAGGGCCATGGCCAGCCCCACGCAGGAGATGGCGAACAGGACAGCGATCTCGATCATGCGAAGATCCTCTTCAGCCGCGCCTCATAGCGGCTCTTGATCCGGTCGACCTCGCCCGCGGGGTCGGCGGTGTCCAGGGCATGGACCAGCAGGGCGCGCCCACAGGACGAGACGTCACAGGACACTGTGCCCGGCGTCATGCTGATCGTCCCGGCCAGCATGGTGATCGCCTCAGGGCTGCGCAGGTCCAGCGGCACCACCAGCCATGCCGACCGCAGATCCTTCGACCGCTTGAACAGCACGATCATGGCGATCTGGAAGCTGGCGGTGATAATGTCCCAGACTACAAGGCCCAGATAGAACCAGGTCGGCGGACCAAAGCGCAACTTCGGCCGGTCGGGCCAGAACGGGCTGGTCAGGATCGGCACGACCACGCCGACCACGACTCCCAGCACCAGACCGCCCACCGTGAGGCCGTTGGCCAGCAGCATCCAGACGATGATCAGGGTGACGGTGAGCGCCGGGTGCGGCAGCAGCTTCTTGATCATGGCGCGCCCCTCGATGGCGCCAGGACGGCGTCAGGATAGGCCTGCAGGTCATAGAGCTGCGCAGCCGTCGCATTCAGATAATCCGTCACCGGCCCGCCGGCGATGGTCAGAACGGCCAGGGCCGCCAGCAGGGCCGCCACGATCGCCGCCGAGGCGCTGGGCGCCACGGGCTCGGCCGCCTTCACCTCGCCCTCGGTGGCCGCGCTCTTCCAGAAGATCGCGCTGCCGGCCCGCGCAAAGGCCAGCATGCTGATCACCGTAGTCCCCAGGATGCCGCCCCATACCCACCAGCCGCCGGGCGATGCCCGCACCGCGTCGAGGATCAGGAGCTTGCCTGGAAAGCCCGACAGGGGCGGCAGGCCAACCACGGCGATGGCCGCCAGGAAGAACAGGCCCGACAGCACGCCAGCCTGGGCGAACGGTGGGCTCGGCGCCAGGGTGTCCCCATAGTTTCCCCGTCGCGCGGCGATGACGTCCACCAGCAGGAAGAGGGCCGCTGCCGAGAAGGTCGAATGCGGCAGGTAGTAGAGCGCCGCCGCGGTCGACTCCGGCGTGAACATGGCCAGGGCGCAGAGCAGCGTGCCCATGGAGCCGATCACCGAATAGGCCGCCATCTTGCGCAGGTGACGGGCGCCCAGCACGCCGATGAACCCCAGCACCAGGGTCACCAGCGCCGCCGGGAGCAGCCATGGCGCGGGGGCCCAGGCCAGTTCGCCTGCGCCATCGCCGAAGGTGGTCGTGGTGAAACGCAGGATGCAGTAGGCGCCGACCTTGGTCATGATCGCAAACAGCGCCGCCGTCGGCGCCGAGGTCGAGGCGTAGGTCCGCGGCAGCCAGAAGTGCAGCGGCACAAGGGCCGCCTTCAGGCCGAACA
>Ga0208179_1001034_pt1 | contig 15189 bp, 19 predicted proteins | sample Malvired_Geostar_FD_184238 | JGI IMG/M metagenome (GOLD analysis project Ga0208179, IMG submission 184238) | Marine viral communities from the Global Malaspina Expedition - Malaspina viral metaG DeepMed_Geostar (SPAdes) (version 2) | ecosystem: Environmental > Aquatic > Marine > Oceanic | place...
ATTGGTTTTGGGGGCTTGTGCAACGCTAATAGGTTACGGTTGTGCTGTCCATCGTCGTCCGCTTTTGGCCGGATGCGGTCGGTGTTTGATAGCTAGGCTCCGTAATGTAGGAGAACTGATAGCATTTACCCGCCGGCGCCACCGCCGCGTAAATGTCCCAGCAAAAACCGACGCGCTGCCCGAGAAGATGCGCTGATGCTACTGGGGTGCTGTATACGAAAACATTTAATTCGCTGATAAAGCCTGAATTGCCACAATTGACTACGCGGCACTCCCTCCTGGCAGAAGTCGGCCAACTCAGTACACACACTTCCTTCACCCTTATGTGGAAAATAACGTTGCCGGAATTTCGCACTCTTAACGCCGTTTGCAAAGATGATGATGTCGGGTCTTAGAACTTCTATTTGTGCCTTGAGAAGTCGTTCCGAGATTTCCAGCAAAGTTGGAAAGTGCTCCCATCGCATAGGTGACTTTTTGTTCCATGCGAAACTGAACAAATTTGCCCAAGCTAAACTCTGAACCCCGTGGTCGTCGGCCAAGTCGCGTAGAAGATTGAAAAAGCTTTCCCCTCGGTCTCTAGGTTTACGTATGAACTTGGCGAGGTGATCCTGCTGTGTAGTCATTGCCTTGCAGATGTAATCTTCCAGGCTTTGAAATTTGTCATCGCCCCTTAACACATCCCAGCGGCGAGTTTCTCTCCCGACCACCATAATTTTCTGCGGTGCTGACTGGTAGGAGGCTGAAGTGCCAGGAAGAAATAGTCCGGAGAGCTTGGCGTATTCCGGATCCTGAGTTTTGCTACGGTCAAGCCAGTGCTGCGGCAGGGCGTTGAGCACATCGTAGTAGGCCTCAGCCAAGGTTTGCTGCGCGCTATCCATCGCGGAAGCTCCCGATAAATATCCATTGATAGCAAATAGTGGAAAAGGCACACAACGGCTGCTTCGTGGCCGATTTTGCCGGACGCGAAGGGCGATATTAGATCAGAGCGACCTATTTAGCACCGTAGAATCCGGCTCGCGCAGACTGATCTATCTATCAACCTCTATACTTAAACGATCTCCATCAGGTTAAGCCAAACACTTCTGCCGGATGAGGCAGAACTCTATAAGTGGAGCGAGTAGCCATGTCTGAACTGATCAAGCAGGCCTGCGAGCACTGGCGTTACGTAGCCCCGTTGCTGAGCAAGCCAACGAACGATAACGACTATGATTCTCTGGTCGAGGCCTTGGATGAGTTGCTGGGCCTGGTGGGCGACGATGAAGATCACCCTTTGGCTGGCCTTGCATCACGTGTCGGGGACATGATTGAAGCCTACGACGAGCTTCGTCGGCCGTTGCCGAAAGCAGGCGGCGTAGAAGTGCTGCGTTACCTGATGAGGGAGCATGGCCTGCGTCAGGGAGATCTACCAGAGGTCGCTACCCAGTCAGTCATTTCCGAGGTGCTTGCTGGTAAGCGCCAATTGAATGTGCACCACATCCGGGCGCTTTCGGATCGTTTTCGTGTTTCTGCAGACGTCTTTTTGTAAGACTCTAATAGGAAAAGGGCCGCTAATGCGACCCTCCCACGAAACCTGACCGGTTATTGCAGCCAGCTTTCGACCTTCTCGGAACCGTACTGCTCTTTCCAAGCCTTCAGCACCTTATGGTTGCCTCCCTTGGTCTCGACAACCTCGCCAGTTTCCGGGTTCTTGTAGCGTTTCAGCGTGCGCTCACGACGTGGGCCTTTCACAGGCGCCTCAGCAATTTTTCCAGCATTTGGGTCGAGCACTGCGATTACGTTACGCAGAGAGTAGCCGTAGTCAGCCAAGAGGTTGCGCAGCTTGGTTTCAAACTCAATTTCACGCTTCAGCTTTTCGTCGCCTTTGAGCGCCTCGAGGCGTTTTTGCTGCTCGGCAATTTGGGCTTGAAGCGCTTTGTATTCTGCAATTTTCGACATGGCTAATCCTAATTTCAGACTATGTGGTACGGAGGTCAATAAATAATATAAAAGTTGCAACAGGCTCGCGATTTATATTAATCCTGTTCCTGCTTGTCAAAAACGAGGCCTCTCCGCAGCCTCGAGAGGCTACTCGCCAGAGATATTGCCTCGACAATCTGTAAAAGCTCTGATTGAGAGCGGGCCTTTAGTGCGTGGGTCTCGACGACTCACAGTCCTGGCGGAACGTGGTACCCGAGGTACCGATCTATTAAGGCCGCCTATGGGGCAGCTAGCGGCCCAATGAAGCCTCCCAAAGTCAGGGCCGCACTCAGTTTCCTCGACCACCTAATGATCGCGGACTATCCTCTATTGCTCCGTCATCGTCGAATTCGGTCTATTCACTGCTAGAGCTAAATTCAATTTGGAGGAATAAAATGGCTGTGTACTTTCAAGGCAGGCGTAGAATCGGAAGCTTTCTATTATCTCTTAACGATAGAAAGGCAACTCTAAACTGCGAGATCTTTGAGAAATGGGAAGACATCGACTGTAGTACAACTGCTCGCTGTGGTGCTGACGGACAGTGCGAGGTCTCGAAAACACTTGGCATAAGTGAGAAGACGGCAAGAACACTTGAAGATGTAGTCGAGAGTTCATTAGGGATAAAAGGATTTGCCGAGCTTAAAGCGCAAGCTAAAGACGTTATTGGCAAAGAGGTAAACTGGAGTCAAAGTACTACTACTACAAAGACGTTTCCTTATAAGGCGCCGAAATGCGGGAGATTTACACTCATAATCTACCAGTTAGTAAGAGAGTTTGAGTTGTCATATCATCGTCCACGGCTGTTAGGGTCAGATGAAATATGGGATCGAGTAATTCGCGAAGACACTAATACTCATGATGCATTGCCCGATGTTCTTGAATTCGATGAAATATGTAAATGCCCTAAAAATGATTCTCTAAAATATGATGGTAGACTATGTTTTGATTTAGGTAACGGGAGTTTTCGTGCGCCGTATAGGATTACAGGTGATGGATTCGAAATACAAATTGTAGACAAGGTAATAACCTTTTCTTTCGATAACTACCCAGCAGGTGTGCGTGGGTTTGATCGCGGATTCTCTATCACTCTTCCTGTCGATATTGTCCCTGCACCTCTGAGGTTTCTGTCTGGAATTGAGGGCGAGACCATAGAAGCCCATGTGTCTCGGTTTAAGGAGGCGGGCGAAAAGTTAGTTTTCGATGAACTGAAGTCTCCGCCAAGTATTGTTGAACTACCTGAAATATTTATTCAACAAGAAGCAGCATATTTGAAGTCGGATAATTAGCTTTTGCTATGTGCTGCCCGCGGAATCGCTACGCGATCCGGGACACTAGGATCTTAGCTATCAACTGAAGTAATCTATGTTTGCCGGAGCAGAAAACTAAACTTTGCACCGTGAACACCATGGCTTAATCCCAAGATAGTAGTGTCACTATGCCGTTGGTGGATCACAGCAATGTGAGTAACATGCAGGCTCAGACTAAGATATGGTTGCTTAGAGTTGCCGCTTTTGGGAAAACGCTTGCATGCTTTGAAGTTTGGCCGTCGCTTCGAAACTAGGGGTGATTCAAATCATTGCTAGGATAGGAGATGCTTGTGCTTCAGGATCGGTTCGGTTCGAGCAGATTGATCCACGGACGAGCCAGCAGAGTTCGACAAGCATCGACCTGACCGCCAAAGCACTGCTCCACGGGGTGGATGAATTCAGCTGATGCGGTGTAGCGAATAGGCTTACCGTTTTGATCGGAGATATCGCCACCTACTGCCTTGAGTAGTGCGTGGCCTGCGACAACGTCATGGGGCGAGACGGGGTATAAAGAAACGCCTGCGGCCCCATCACCAGCTGCGACTCGAGCAAGCCGATAGGCGATGCTAGGCATCGGTTCGCAGATTGCGGGGGTGCATAGGATGTCGTTCTCAGCGCGCTTGGAGGCTGCCGCCATACTGACAAACACAACCGAACCTTGAAGGACGCGATTCGCACCGCACGGCTCAATGGCTTGGCCGTTACGAAGGAGCAATCGCATTCCTTGCTGCCAAGCAATGCAGTCTGGCCCACGAGGAGTGGCAGGTGCGTAAACAACACCAAGCACCGGTTCTCCGTCATTCAGAAGCCCAACCGAGACTGCGGAGCCAGGCCGTCCAGCGAGGAAGTCTGCAGTTCCATCATTGGGGTCAACAACCCAACAATAACGATGCCCTGTCTGATGGCGCCCGGTCTCTTCTCCTACGAAATCGCAGTTAAGAATCTGCTCAAGACCTCGGCGCAGCATGACCTCGATCTCAGCATCGACCTCGGCCTTGTAGCCGTTTCCACGAGGCCCGCCCGGTCTTCGAAGCTCAGCGAGGATGAGAGCTCCAGCTTCAATCACCAGGTCGGAAACTCGGTAAACGATCCCGGTTTCAAGCATTAGCTTTCATCTCTGGGGGAAGTTCGACCAAAGCTGTCCAGATCCTCCTGAACGTCATCAAACATGGTCTGCACTAGCCGCTCACGGCGAAGACCTGAAAGGCATCGACCGAAACATCCAGAGCAAAGTACGACGTTGTAACCATCCCCAGAGTAGACCGAACTCGAGACAAGAGCGCCACACGGCATGTCCTTGGTGCTCACCACAGGCGCATCGCAGACACTACAGAGTTGAATTGGTGTGCTCATAGTGCGTTCACTCGCTGTATGGGAGGCCAGTCTCAAGCTCTCTGCAATACAGACTTCAGGAGCCCTGAGAACTATCCCGAATGGGTGTAAGCACTAAATCCTTACCGACAAGCTCGAGGTTTAGCTTGTCTCCAAGCCGCAATCCCATTGCCTCAAGCACCTCTGGAGGAATCTCCACGATCAAGTCGCCGCTACCATCACCTGCGTCGTGGCAAACCGCAGTCCTATTCGTGTCGCTCATGCATTGCCTCCGGTTTACGGGCGAATGCTATAGACGATGTCATCGCGCACCTTCTTGTGCCGACCAACGCCAAGCAGGACGTAGATGGTGCTCCTGGTCTCGAAAAATCCATCGCCATCATACTTCTGCTGCAAGGAGCTCCTGACCCAATAACCCGGTGGAAAACGTCCAGCTGAGTCTTCGACTACTTCATTAGCGTGGATAAGCCGAGCTACGAATCCGTCAGCTTCGATTTGCTGACGCGCTTCATCCGACATTTCTAACTCGACGAGAGTCCAGTTCTTGACCAGGCAGTACTGCTTCTTTGTATTTCGCCTGTGTAACTCGTGCACGATTTCGTCCCGGCTCAGATCGGTGCCGTTGATTGTGGGAGCTTTGCCATATAGGAAATCTGCGATTTCGAGTGCTTTTTGGTTTCCACTAATGTCCAGAAATTCGAGCTTCATGGCGTATCTCGTAGTGATTTGAAAGGCATCTAGTGAAGCTGTCTGGGTGTCATAACGATGCTCGACTTCATCAGGCGCTGAAGAGCCATAAGCGAGGGGAGTCCAACGTGCCGCTTAAAGGTAACCACGACGTACAATGAGTTGACTGTTTTTATAAGCCATCGGTCGTCACTACGGCGCAGGCCGATGATGTCGGATGTTCGTATTAGATGGCCGTCGGCAAACCGCCCCGTACTTTCCCTTCGGGCATGTTGATAGCTGATCCCAACAGCGGCGTTAGCTATCACAAACGCATCTACTAGAAAGCCCGTCACCGGAACCGGATAGCTCGACTTCAAAGCATAGGCCAGCTGTCGTTTTGCATAAGGCGAAATCGACCGATGTGTCTCTGGAATCAAGGTCGTGTTCAACATGTGTGCTCGAGTCAGCTGAGATTTGTGTAATACACAGTGCGTTGGTTCGTCAGCTCCTGAATTTCAGCTGGTGTCCGCGAGGGGTCGTAGTAGTTCTTACCTTCATGCGTCACATAGATATGGATCAGCTCGTTGTCGACTGATCTGGCTATGTCAATTTGTCTGATAGGTTCAAGCAGCCACCGTCCCGCGCCGTTCATCCACGCTGGGCTCATCAGCTGAAGCTCGCCGATGCGTGCATCAGGAGTTTTCAAGTTGGCCATTTCAAGGAATGTAGTCAGGTCATTGGGCATGACGGTCTTTGTGTATTCAATGCCACCCTCTGTCACCTTCACCGTTGCGTGAAGCCACGGGCTCGCAATCTCACGCTCTACGAGCTTCCAGTGGTGATGGTCGGGCCCGAACACGGGCGCCAGGTTGTAGTAGGCGCTCTCGTGGGTTTTGAACATTGGTCAGCTCCGGATAATGAGTGCAATACCTTGTAGTGCTATTGCATTCATTCTGGCTCCATCCTTCCTTTTCTGCAATGGGAAGATTGGGATGGATTTCAGGCAGGCACTGGGCATGAGCTTGCGGAGAGTTCGCAAATCCCGTGGGCTCACGCAGGAGGCGTTCTCGTCCGTCAGCAGCCGGACACACATGTCGGAGCTAGAGAGAGGAGTGATAGGGATTACGGTCGAGAAGCTGATAGAGATAGCCGACGTAATGGGTGTGCATCCCCTCACAGTGCTACTCGACTCGTTCAGTAGCTACGAAGGCGTCTCTCCAGAGAGAATTTTGAAACAAATTGCCAGCGAGCAAAAAAATGTCGAGGGTGAATCAAGCAAGGCTTGATAATATTTTTAATCTGCGAGTCGATTTTTTGCGTGGGGGGCAATCGAACCTTTTACGCTCGGCCATTCCGTCTTTAGTATAACTTCTGATGCGTATGACTTAACTACCTGCAGACGATGCTTTGCCTGAGACTGAGTGCTGCGCTAGTAGAAGAAGATGAGTCAGTTCTTGAAGTGTGAGATTCGGTGTGTGTACGAACAGTTTTAAGAAAGCTGGTAATGCTTTGTTCGTTTTATGGAGGGCATGAGCCTTCAGCCCGGTGCGCCGCAATTGAACCGGCGCCACAAGGGAAGCGCAAATTGACCTCGACTGAGTACGCTCTCTCATTGCGTTGTTTATAGAGGCAAAGATTTATTACTTGCAGGTAAGACTGATACATATTCTGTGTATCACTTCAATGCGCAGGCTCAGCCCTAGCCGGGCAAGATGACGTAGTTGGCGGCAAGCAGCACTCCCGCATGAGATACAAAGTATACGTGTAGAAAGTTAGCAAGCTCCTAAAATGAATATTTCTTTAGCTGCCCTTACGAAGCCGTTGCCCTTAGCTAAGAAAAAGTACTACTACAATACTAGCTTTCATGGACAGAGAGCACCTTCTCGATGGCATCTCGAAAGCCTGGTTTGTAGAGTGTTCTACCTTTGTTGTCTATGACCTCTCCTCGCGGCCCAAGGGCGAGCCCGAACTGTGAGAGTGTGTTGGGATCAATGGCTGCCTTGAGCGCATTCAGCTCTACTTCATTTAAGTGAGATCCGCTGTGGCTAGCGTAGATCTGTTCCGATGCACCATTCAAATAAATAGGTGCGCAGCCGAATTTATCCTGTCGAGATATTTTGTTTTTTAGTGACCGGAGTTCCTTTGCTAGCAGGGTTACGCTCATTCGTAATACCGGGTCGCTGATGCTATTGATCCAGTCAGTAGGGATGGCTGAGTTTTTTGCTGGTCTATCTGTGATCGCCGCAAGCTTCCAAGCTTGTATTAGCTCACGATAGTGCGCTCCGGTAGAGTTAACGATGGATTTTTCACCTGGGATAGGAAGTCCGCGATCTCGCCCAAGATTGATGATCATCTTGTATGAGTACTCATTATTTCCTCGTTCGAAGAGTAATTTACAGACGGTGTTTAAAGCTTCTAGGCTGCGTATTCTTCGTTGGTCTTTTGCTTCGCCGAGCAACCTAGAATAGGTAGCTTCAGGTGGGGATAGATTGTCACTCATTTTTGTCAACCTCTTGGGGGATTCTGGTGCCAATTGATGCGGTAGAAAGTAATGCCCGAACTTGAGTAGAAATCTGTTCGGGCTTTGAGGTGCCCGCGTCTAGGTCAAGCAGCATCAACTTTCCAGAGAAGAGATCGTCAATTCTCTCCCATGACCCTATGCGGGCAAGTAGTAGTTTGTTTAGCTCGTTCGCAACAATCAATTTTTGCTCGTCGGTAAGTCTGAACATTGCCGGGGCAAGCCCGTTGTTTTCCGCCATGACGTCAATCGCTTGTGCGATCAATGGAATTGCTCGCGAGGGATTTGCTGATCGATAGATTGTCGCGTTTTGGCAAATTTCAGCCAGTAAATGATATGAAGTATGAGCGTCTTCATGGGCTAGGCAAATTTGATCGGCTGTGCTTGCGGTTACAAGTCTGATGTCGTCGTTTGCCGTGGTGTCTGGGTCATTTATTATCTCAATGCAACTCTGAATGCGATGATTCAGTGCAACATAATCAGAAAGTAATGCATCAAGCTTTCCGGCGCTTTGCTGCTGATTTGCTATTGCCGCCTTGCGCTCAGTCTCGCGAGTAAATGGGGTGCTGGACTGTAGAGCATCGTATTGCTCGTCCTCTAGCTCCTTTAGTTGTTCCGTAAATTTCTGATAGCGTATGCTTTCGACATGTACTTCGAGCGATATCTCATTTGCCAAGGCGACAAGCCCGCCTAGGAATGGGACTCCAGTTATAAGGTGTCGGCAGCGAGTACAATTCTTCTGTCCTAAGTAACCTGCCTCAACAGGTTTGTAAAAAGCCTCTTCTTGCCGTTGGACAATTATTTCTCCCCCGTCATGACATCCTGCAGCGGATAAGCAACAAATTCCCCAATCGAACACAACGCATGCAGATTTAGGGGGGGATGATTCGAGAAGCGAGCGATTCCCGTCGGTGGCTATTAAGTGGCTTTTGACCGCGTCCAGCCCACCTGCTCGCAGAGCCTCGGAGCAGCGTTCCGTAGCTGCATAGGCTGCTTTCTTTTCAATCTCGGCGAGCGGCCTTCGCATTTGCTCATTGTTTAGCACTGTATAATAGATCGTCATTACTAGTGTTGCATGGCCTACTAGCTTAGAAATTAGATGGACTTGGGCATCGCCATCAGCAATAAAAGCAGTGATGATGCTAACGCGCAGGCTGTGAGGGGTATAAGGGCTAGTAAATTTTTTGTGCTTACAAGTAGGATCGAGCCCCGCTAGATCTTCCCCCGGTCTTTGAATTGTATATAGCAGCTCTGGTAATATATTTTTAAAAACAGCATGCGTTTGCAGCGGTTGGCCAGAACCAAATTCTCGGAACAAAAAACACTGGGCTCCACGTGCTTTGAGGATTGATTGATTTGTCTCAGCAGGGAGAGCGATTTTTGTCCAGTGAGTTGCATGGGAGATTGGGTTGTACTTAATCTGCCAGTCGCGAAGCAGTAGAAGCCAATAAACAAGGTCATCCGGTACCCACTCGACTTCGTAGCCTCCTTCAGTGACACCAGTTTTGTTAGTGGTAATATATATTTTTGGCGCGTCTCTATGCCCTCTCTGTACAGCTGCCTGGGGCCGCCTTTTCTTTTCAAGTCCTATTACCTGTTGTGGGTTTGGAACCCAGTTAATTGAGCCGCCTGGCTCTAATAACGCTATTTCTTTATCTCCTTCTCCGCTATCTAGCCAGAGTATTTGCTGGCCCCGTAATGGGAAGCGAATCAAGGTATAGTTGGCTACAAAGCTTACTGGACACCAGATCTGGTAGCTTGCGACCCACGTACGCCTACCAGTCTCATCTTTGAAGTGCTTTCGAGCAACACGCCATACACAATTGGGATCGTTGCGATCTATAAGGGAGGAATCAACATGAATCCAGTCATTCCGAGTGTCAAAAAGATTTTGTAGGTGAGGAAGCTCTTTGAGCTTGGGTTGCAGTAAATGAGAAGAATCGCTGTTTGGTACGAGCCAGTTTCTTGCTCTAAGAATGTACTCGTAGCCTAGAGGGATTTTGGTAGACTGAGATGGCCGGTATCCTCTGCCAATGCTTCCCGAAAAACCAACTAGCGAGGTCTCGAACGGGTTACGGTACTCAGGAAGGACAATACGCTCATTGTCGTCCTCATCAGTGCAGTACTGATCCAGTACCCACTGAAAAAAATCCGCAATTGCCGTGTGGTATCTCCTTCTGCTTGAGGGAGCCATATCTTCGACTAAGTTCTTGTAGAACTCTGCTTGAAAGGTATTTGATCTCCGCAAGAGAAAGAGGTGGTCGTCAGGAAGTCCCAATGGCTTAAAATAGCCGTTCAGTATTCGCTTGACCGCTGATCTTTTTTCGGAAATGCCGGTTAAGTTTTTTATCCAGAGTTCAGCAATGGCTAATATGTTCGGATAGCCTCTAGAGCCATCTTCAGGGCGCTCATTTCCGAGGAAATCGTACCAGTCTATCCATCCTGAGTCTGCGTAGTACGCACTCGGGTTAGAAGTTAGCCTTGGGTTTTCCTTATAACGCTTATTGTATTCGTGCTGATGCTTGCACCCAAATTGTCTGGCAGCCTCCCGAGCCTCAGAATACTCGCTGTAAGGAGTGCACTTTCTCTTTCCTAAAAAGTCATGCCAACCGTTCCAGCCTTTGCGTTTGAAGAAAATTTCTGGGGAAAAAGGCAGTTTGGGATCGTCACCTCTTCGAGCTCTGTAATCGGGCATGCTTTTAATGCCCAACTTCTGTACGGCTGCCTTTGCGTCTTCGAACTTATTGTAAATTTCCACTGTTCCGTGGCCAAGGTAGTCGTGCCAGTCGATCCAGCCAGAGTATCTGTATTTGGTGTATGGGGATGCTGGGAGCAGGGGGTCTTCGAGATGGCGATCTTTATAATCTTTGGCCGAAGTTACCCCAAGTTTTCTGGCTGCAAACCTTGCCTCCTCATAAGATGGATATAGATGGGGCTTGATTGTGCCCAGAAAGTCGTACCAGTCTGTCCATCCTAATCCCTTGTAGCTCTGCCCTGGGGAGCACGGTAGTTTAGGGTCTAAGGTATAGCGAGCTTGATAATCTATCTGATTTTTGAATCCTATGCGTCGAGCCGATTCTTTGGCTTCTGCAAGAGTCAAATATTTCAGGCTCGCTCTTTTTTTCATTTTAGTCGGTGCCCAATTGAGTAAGGATATCACTCGAATGTTTTTCAGACAGCTTAGTCTCCAAGCCCTTCATGCGTTTGCGCAGATCTGACGGAGAGGCTCGCGTGTATACCTCACTTGAGTGAATAGATAAATGGTGCATAGCTGTTTTCACCAAAAGTGGAGATGCTTGTGCTTCTGCTAGACGTTGTCCATAAGCGTGCCGATGACCGTGTGGTGTCGTGCCATACAGTTTTCCGTATGCCAAGGCAATTCGCAGCACTGCTAGCTTGTGCGAAGCACGGAACAAGCGATGTGTATAAGGTTTTCCCTTTTTGTTAGTGAAAGCGTAGGGGTGGTCTTCACCGGCATTAGGTTTGCGACGCTGTGTTAGATGGTAGTCACGCCACAACCGGGCAAATAGCTCGCCGGCTTCGTGGGGGAAGAAGAATACTTCAAAGCATTTCTTGATGGGGTCTGTAATGAGAGAGCCTTTCCAGCCAAGGAAAAGTGGATCTTTTGCTTTTACTAGGCGATTCCGGGATTGTAAAGAATACTGGCGTTGCAGAAATACAGCCCGAGTAAGCTTCCCATCTGGAGCTAAACCTTCCTCTGGATGATATACCCTTACTACAACCTCGCCTTTTTCAATGGTCACATCGTCGCTCCACAGCGACAATGCTTCAGAGATGCGTAGGCCCCCGTAGTGCATGAGCATTGTAATTAAGGTATTGCGAAGATCTATCTGCCCTTTCTTGTCCCTTGCTCGCCTGCGAAAGCCCTTGGCCAGCAGTGCATCTAGCTCTTCCTCGGGGAATGCTTTAGTCGGCACCATGTTTTCGATAGAAAAGTTTTCTGTATAGACAGATCGTCTGAGGTCTGTGCGCTGTGAGTTGACCCATAGGTGGGACAGAAACGCATTGTCCCTACGATGACAGAATGCCGCCCAGTTCAGCCGTTGCTCTGCGCTCGTTGCGTCCCTCCATGGGTTTAGCTGAATGGAATCGTTACCGGTGGATTTGGCGAACCAGTCGGTATAGGCAGTTATGTGCCCAATCACCACCCTGGCGTCCTCTGTCTTTCGGGCATACCAGTAGAGCCCTGAGGGGTCGTAGCCGTCTTCAACGGTTCCCGTGAAGAGCGCGTTCGAGAACGCAATGAATAATTCTCTTGGTGTAAGGGTGGAGGCGCAGTAGGCCTCTGTGTACTCGATCAAAAGCTGAATCGCGAACGTCGCAGCATCCTGCCAGGATCGGCTCTTACGTCGATTGAGGTATAGGTACTGGGCGAACTGCACTAACAACCCGCTGCTGGTGATTATCACCGGCAGTATTACTGGCCGTTTGACTGCGGAGCCGAAGATTGGGCGGTACTCACGATGAGAACAGTCAAACCAGACACTCATGCTTGGCCTCACCTAAGGGTTTTTGTACATGCTGCAATTGACCTTTGTACAAGAAATCCAGCCGGTCAAGTTTTTTCCGATGCCTGGTGTGAGGGGGTAGAGAGAAGGGGGCGTAGTTTTAGGAGTTGCGATGAGAGTAACTAATCATGGTGAGCTTGTAGAAGTCGGTGTCCAGCAGGCTCTGGATGATCCGCTCAGAAAATGCACTACTCATCGGCTGCTCCCGTCCGGAGGGTTCCGGCCGATGGTATCGACAAACGGTAGGTGCTGCAGGCGGTATTTTCATCGGTTAAACGATGAGTTGTCTGGCGTGCAATTAGAATATGGTCGGCACGGCAGTTTCGGTGTGCTCATTTGATATCTGTTTAATATCGAAGTTGATGAGTTTGAAGGCTGGAGTTAAATGCCGGGGAAGTTGTTGGAAAGTTATCGGGATCTATAAAAAAACAAGGCAGACGCCGAGGCGCCTGCCTTGTTTTATGTACGCCGTCAGCAATCAGCTGCTGCGGCCACCGCCGTGGCTGTTCTGGCCACCCTTACGGCCGGCCTCGGAGGCCTTCTCGCGGTCGTTGGCGAAGTTTCCGCCGCTGTTGTGACCACCCTTGCGGCCGGCCTCGGAAGCTTTATCTCGATCGTTGGCGAAGTTGCCAGGATTGTTATTTGCCATGTGTTTTTCTCCTCAATTGGATAGACACTTTCACAAACGGCTGAAAGAGAGATATTCCGTCAGCCTTCACTGTGTCTGAGTGAGGTTCCTCTGATGGAGTTTCATACTGTGGCGAAGTGCAGACGAATGGTTTTCCATATCTGCTGTAGGACTATGGCGTCGTGAAATTACAAGCGAAACGGTAGTTGTCGCTTTGTTGATTTATATATGTTGCGTCGAGTAACTGGCGAGACGTTCCTGGCGTTCTGCCAGCAGCCGCATCACGTAGCCAATCTTGACTGCGGTCGGGCCGAGAATGACCAGCGAATGGGCAGCGACGATGCCGGCCATCGTCAGTCTGTGGTCGAAGAAGTACGCCCCGGTGATGCCGAGCAGCAGCAACAGCAGGCCGCCAATCATCAAGGCACTGGCGAGGGCCATCAGGTTCAGCGCAGCGGAGCGGGTATGGCGCATGGTTCGATCTCCTGTGAAGGAGGCCCGTCCGTGACGAGCCTCGTGATGGGTCAATCGAGGGCAGATGCCGGGCCGAAGAATTCGTAGCGGGTCTGCTGCTCCGGCACGCCCAGGGATTTCAGCTGGCGTTTGATGGCGGCCATGAACGGCTTCGGGCCGAGGAAGTAGGCATCGACATCACGGTCCGCCGGTAGCCAGTCGGCCAGCTGCTGCTCGGTCAGCCGCCCGACGGCATCCGGTGCGCCAGTCGAGTCGTCGTGTTCCTCGTAGCAGTAGAAGCGCTTGAGCTGTCCATGTCGCTCGGCGAGTGCATCCACGGTGCGGCGAAAGGCATGCACCCCGGCGTTGCGCGCACAGTGGATGAAGTGCACCGGGCGCGACGTTGCCAGCGCCGTTTCCAGCATCGCCAGCGTCGGGGTGATGCCGACGCCACCGCTGATCAGCACCAGCGGCTTGTCGCCGGGTTCGAGAACGAACTCACCTGCTGGCGCAAACAGCTCGACGGTCGCGCCCTCCGGCATGTCGTGCAGCGCATTGGAGACCACACCACCCGGTTCGCGCTTGACGCTGATGCGGTACTCGCTGCCGTTGCCGGCGGCGGACAGCGAGTAGTTGCGGCGTACCTCATTGCCGTCGACCTGGAGCCTGAGGCCGATGTACTGGCCGGGCAGGAAGTCCATCAGCACCCCGCCATCCTCCGGTTGCAGATGGAACGAGGTGATCTCCTCGCTCTCCCTGACCTTGCGCGCGATACGGAACCGGCGCGCACCCCGCCATCCTCCGGGAGCTTCGGCCTTGGCCTGGTAGAGCCGTTCCTCCTGGCCGATGAGAAGGTCGGCCAGCTGCTGATAGGCTGCGGCCCAGGCGTCGATTACCGCATCGGTAGCGATCGCCTCGCCAAGGACCTCGCGGATGGCGCGCAGCAGGCAGCTACCGACCAGTGGGTAGTGCTCGGGCAGCACCTGCAGGGCGACATGCTTGTTGATGATCTGCGCCACCAGTGGGCCGAGGGCTTCGAGGCGGTCGATGTGCCGGGCGTACATCAGCACACCATTGGCCAGTGCACGTGGTTGCTCACCACTGGCCTGGTGCGCCTGGTTGAACAGCGGTTTCACCTCGGGATGTTCGCTCAGCAGGAGCTTGTAGAAGTGAGTGGTCAGCGCCTCGCCGCCGCTTTCCAGCAATGGCACGGTGGCTTTGATTAGGGCGATCTGTTCAGCGCAAAGCATTGAATACTCCTCTGGTGGGAAAAACCGGACGGTGTTCGTTGAAGCGAACACGTGCCGTTGTGCCAGAGGTGTTTCAACAATCGTTCCAAGTTGGAATTGACTTGAATCAAGGTTCTCCCGGCCTTCATGGTGAATTTCACCCTCGATCGTCGGGGTGCTAATCACCTTTCATGGTTGTGAGGACCCTGTTGCCGTCGAGGCCGAACCTCGCCGCTTGCCCGCTTTCATATAGGACTCATCAGTCATAACCAAGGAGACAGGCACATGGAGATCTACCACATCACTCACGAAGACGACCGTTGGGTGCTGCGCGAAGAGGGCGATCAGCGTGCGTTGATCGAAGCCGCACGGCGCGAGGACATCCTCGACGAGACGCGGGATTACATGAAATTGCGTACGTCCCTCGTCAAGGTACATGCCGAGAATGGCGAGGTCGCGGAAGAGCATCGCTACCCCGAGGAACAGGACCCACTGGCAACCGGAGGCTGAGGCCTGGCGGGCTATTCGACCCGGTCGGGGCGGGGCGCGCGCAGCGTCAGCCCCAGCC
>Ga0208179_1001037_pt1 | contig 15148 bp, 27 predicted proteins | sample Malvired_Geostar_FD_184238 | JGI IMG/M metagenome (GOLD analysis project Ga0208179, IMG submission 184238) | Marine viral communities from the Global Malaspina Expedition - Malaspina viral metaG DeepMed_Geostar (SPAdes) (version 2) | ecosystem: Environmental > Aquatic > Marine > Oceanic | place...
TCTTCTTGCGCCAGATAAGATCATAATTAATGAGAACTATATCTGCATCGTTATCTAGGATGTCTTTGCCTTGGTCAAGCATCTGTACCTTGGTATCTGGCATCCATTTTTCTATTTCTCGATACCAGCTACGTTTGATAGATGCTTGCGTAATTATCAGAGCAGGCAGTTTAGATGAATTTAAGGATAGCCATGCCAGTGTTTCTATGGTTTTACCTAGTCCTGGCTGGTCACCTATCAATGCGCCTTTTCCGTCCTGTATACGAGTCTCTAAAAATGCCACTGCTATTTCTTGATAGGCATACAGGTCATATGGCATACGTAGACGGTCTTTAACGTCTTGTACGGCCTCCTGACTGTATCGCACGTCGAGTTCGTTAATATCTTTTGCTGTGGCAATATTTCCTAAATCAGGTTTAGGGTTAGTGATAGTGTGGAAATCTCTAACCATATCCGCAATATTAGGATAATAATCCTGAATAATGATAGCGGCCATAGGTAAGAACTGGTCAGGAATATCCCAACCTTTTTCATTAGGATTGTATTTCCTGCCAGGTATGCTCTTAATCTCTTCGATTAATTCTTTATTATATGGAAATTTAACTAGCATAGTTCATTTAATACAAATACTCTTTCATTTTGATTCATTCTGTATTAGTGGTACGTTCCATCAATTTGATTCATTCTACGTGTTTGGTATTTTCTATTAATTTGATTCATTCATTGCTACTGGTACGTTCGATCCATATGATTCATTCTACGGAATTGGTACGTTCCTTCATTTTGATTCATTCACATATTTTGGTACTTTCTGGCCGATTGATTCATTCCCGTAGCGTGTTACTTTCGTTTATTATGATTCATTCATGTTCGTTGATACTCACGGGTAACATAATTAAAGCCCTATACTGGCCCTGAGAGGCCCGTACAAGGCTTTAATAGTCTACTAGGTATCTTTAGACGGTTTGGACGGGTGAAGCCTTGGGTGGCCGTCCTCGACGTTTTTTAGGAGAAGCAGGTACTTCAGTCTGAGCATAGGCAGAAACCTTCTCATCAATACCACCATTGGATACATCAGAGGCTACTGGTTTGGTTTCTATGCCAATTGCCATTTCTGCATAGGCTTTGGAGATACGTTCACTCCAAAACTTGGGTAGCTTACATCGCAACATCTTTGTATTGCCGCTGTGATAGTCCACAACATATGCAAATTTGCGGGTATCCCCTTTAATGGCCTGAAACTCTTCATACGCTTGTTCTAACTCTGGCTTAAACTCAGGGCGAGTAAAGCGTAAATGAAGCAACGATGGCTTTTTCATAATTACTAGGTCTGCATCCGCCAAAATCTGCACATCCAATTGACGATTATGCTGGCTAACAAAGATTAGCAGATGATCTTTATGTCTACAGATGGCTATCAACTGCAGCCATTCGATATTTGACTCTTGCATGGCTCGCCGAGAGTTGGCAGCAAAAGCAGCTTCATCGATGACTATGATAGATGGTTTGGCTTTGGAAACTTCTTCTAAACTATTCATATGGGTAATCCATTTGGGTAATGCTGTTCTTGCTTGTGCTGGCATACCAAATGCGATTACACGTTTTCCACGTTTGTCAACTCGTTTAGTTTCCGCCAAATACCATGCTAAAGATGTCTTACCTTGATTACGTTGACCTTGAATTACAACTAATCCGTTTGAAGGAATGTTTTTCCATGTTAGTGCCTTGGGCATTTTTAAACCTCTTAACCTTATCCTTTACTATTGTATCCTATAGTCCTATACTAAGTCAATCCTTCCTTCTACGTAGACTCATCATAATTATGTCTACTTATCTTCATCATTACCTTCCGCCTTCATCGTAGGAATTGTATTCTTAACATTCTCTTCTTCGGCCTTACCTATCCAACCTAAATCGTGGTTATGTTCATATGCATGCCATTCGCATAAATGTAAAGCTCGCTCAGTGATTACTTCACAAACTTCCTGCTGACATGACGGTACATCGCATTTAGTCATTCGTTGCCAATTATAATTTTAAATTTCATATCCTAACCTTTATGACTAAGTCAATTATGAACTTGTGGGAATTGCGGTGGTAGTGTGTCTATTTTTTCACTTAAATTGATTGCCCACGGCCCCCACAAGTCTGCAATTCCAATCACTTGGTCGTCCTTTTTACCCACGACGATGTCTCTTTCACCAGTAGGTTCGTAGATGATTTCATAATCATCATCTAATAGATATTGTTGTAGCGATTTGGCTACGTCACCCGTCTCTATATGATAACCCCGTCCCATATTATATAGCATAATGTATAAAAATCGGTAGTCTTCACCTGTTGGCATTTAGTTCACTATTGGTTTACCAATCAGTAACACACAATCTTGACTCATATATGTATCCAGTCTCCCAATCACGTAATTTACGATGACCATCGGACTGAGTATCAATTCTTGCGGTTAGATATTTGGTTACCCCTTCATTTCTTTTGACTAGGATGACAGATGTAACTTCAAACTTGTCATCTAATGGCATATCTCTAACTCTACCATCTAATTCTAATGCCTTTTCCACAAATGAAGTTTGCCATGCTTCTAACACTAAAACATATGCTTTTGCCTGTTTTGCGGTTAGTACCTTTTTAAGAATATATGAAAATTCGTCCTTCTCTCCTGTGAGATGTGCCATCTCTATTCTATCATTTTCAGTTAATATCATTAAAGTGGGAATTAGTTCTTCATTTAATGCTTCTATATTGTATTGTGCGCCACGTTTTGCGACCGTTTCCATTCCTTGTATTAATTTTTCATCAATCATTGAGATTATACTCAGCATTAGTTATACCACGTCTGTGGTTATCTCTACATTTTCTACTACAATGTATATATTTTGATCTAAATTGTCTAGCAGCATAAACAGAAGTCATTAAAACTATTTCTTTATTACAATAATGGCAATATGTTGTTGTTTTACCATTCGGATATTGACAGGTAGAGCTACAATATGTACGTCTGCGACGAGGCAATGGTGCGCCACAATACCGACAGCCTGGTATCGGTAACATTCTACCACTAGACCGGGTCTCTAAATTCTCACTTGATAAAATCTGTCGTACTCGTTCTCTAGAAATTCCAACATGGGAACCTATTTCTCGTAATGTAATCTCAGGATGATTATTCCTAAGATATTTAACTACTTCTTTAGATGAATTACTCCATGAGGGTACATCATGGGTATTCAAACATTCAGGACATGCCATTAGACTACCTCTGATTCTGTAATTATATTAGTATCTTTTAACCTTTTAAGTGCGTAAATCTACGATGAGTATTTGAGGTAGATTTAGCTCCACATGTACATTCTGTGCAACCACAGCCGGTATCACCGATAGAGTCGATTAAGTCAATTATACATTCATGCTGATTGTCTAAGACTAGTTCTATCATAGTATCTACATTAAAATTATTAATGTCCTCCATAGTATCCGTATTGCGTATCACGTATCCTGTGAGGCTTACCTTATAAACTTGTAGTGCCATAATTATGCTCTTGTTTAATTTTATCTTTTCTTTTTTCTTTGTTGTGATATTTAAACCCACTGTGACCTATATGCCACAATTGATGTCGAAGACAGTAATATGGTTTCAATGGCGTAACCTGAAATACCACCTCTGTACGTATCTTCATACATGCAGCTTGAGCTTGTTCCTTCGTTTCATACCGTCGTTTCTTATTACACTGTTTACGTTTACTAAACTTAATTTCTACTTGTCTTCGATGGGATTCTGAGGTTCTATATGTTTTATGACGAATTATTTCTCGTGCATGACGATTAGGTTTAGCTTCCCGCATATTTTATCCTCAACTGATGTTTCTGATATTCTCAACCCTCATTTCTGTTAATTCTCAGATTTCGTCCTCAGGACCAATTATTTGCTGGGCTATTATTTTTCCTTTTGATTTAGATATTTATATTTTCTGGTGGAAACTCTGAATCAATGATACGGGGCATTAGATCTTCCATTGTAATCGTCTGTTCACCGCCGTCCCAGTCTGATGGTATGCATTTTTGAATTTCTTCATATAACGTACTGATAGAAATCCATTTCTCAATGCTACCTTCATTATTACAGATAGAACACGTATGGTCTAAACCAAAGCAATCCCAACATCTATCTCTAACTAATATTTCCATCAATACTCCTAGTATACCGTAGTCTATACACTAAGTCAATATCTTTGTCAGTAGGGTAGTGGGTCAATTTGAATCCGCCAGCCCCACGATGTCTGCCGCACTCCATACATAGTCTGCCACTCCCAACATCATCGCTGCCAGTATCGCCGCATTTTATACACCCACAGGGTAAACGATTCCTGGGATGGTGCCCATATAGGATTGAAGAGCCAGGAAGAAGGCGGTCTCAGAGTCGTTTCCTCCAGCCCAGTAGCTTTGCCAAGATAGGATAAATCTGTCCCAAATACCATCGTTTTCGTAGATGAACTCAGCGGTTGCCTGCCACCAAACCCAGCCGTTCGTTACAGGCACTTCGCCTCGGTCTTGACATACCAGACACCGGCCCGTTGGCTCGGTAACGTGGATGCGCTCACATCGTCTATCAGCAACTCGTCTGGGGCAAGCCGTCCTCACTCCAACTAAAGCAAATTGTCCATCCGAGTGCTTGGCAAACGCCAGTAGCTCTTGGAGCTTGACGATTGTGATGGCGGTGTTAGTTTTAGTCGTCATGGTTTCCACCAATAATTTTAAATAGTGCCATAAGATTCTCCTGTTTCTCCATTTATGGTTTTAATGTTATTATTAACGGCCTTAGTAACCATATCTTTAGTGCCTCTGCTCTTTTCCAAATCTTTATGAAAATATACCACTAGGTCTGGGTATCCTTCATCCAACATCTGTTGGTTTCTCAATACACCAGCAGCTTTTCCGTATTTATCCCAGTCCGCTGGAAATTTTATAACTTTCATCTTTAAAGATGTAGCTAGATTTCCAGCTAAACTATCGGCTCCCCGTGCGCCACCATGAATAATAACCGTAGTACGTGAAATAGTATTTAAATACTCTTGTACCTTTACCCAGTCTTTATAATTTCTATCTCCACAAATGAGGATTCGTCTTATCGGTGTATTTACTTCTTTATCATCCTGATACGACATCATTCCTCCGTAATTGTAGGATTATGCCACTGTAGATTAACTTCCATATTATCCATTGTTATATGCTTCAATAAATCATCGACATTAACCCAGCGATTGATGTATTCGGTGCCCTCACATTCCAGACAAAATCCATCGGTGTGGTCATGTGGACATTTTGCTCGTATCTGAATCTCATTAAACAAGGGCGGTGGCATGTTTGTCGGCATAACTTCCTTCTCTTATCATATCGCGCCGTAAGCCCCCTGGATTCATCCATAGGGATATAAGACGCGTTCCTTGTATTAGATAGCTCTGTGGTGTATAATGTATTCATGAGTTTGAAGGGTTATAAATCAGGACACAACGTTGTCTATTCCAGCAAATACCATGTCGTCTGGTGCCCCAAGTATCGCCGCTCGGTGCTGACCGGCTTAGTGTCCACCCGACTGGAAGAGCTTCTCCGTGAGCTTTGTCAGGAGATGGATGCTGAGATAATCGCTCTGGACATAATGCCGGACCACGTGCATCTGCTGGTAGAAATCCATCCCCAATTCGGGATTCACCGCCTGGTAAAGCGATTGAAGGGTGCCAGTTCCCGCCATCTGCGGCAGGAGTTTCCGAGGGTGAAATCTCGGCTTCCCACTTTATGGACCAACTCCTATTTCGTGAGTACGGTGGGCGGGAAGTGGTGCTGGTGAATCCTAAGAATACGTCGCAGATTTGCTCGGATTGTGGGGAGCGGGTTCCCAAATCCCTTTCGGAGCGGGTTCATTCGTGTCCTATGTGTGGATTGGTTCTGCATCGTGATATCAACGCCGCTAGAAATATTCTTGCGCTTGGGCAGAGCGTTCAGGCTAAAACCTGAGAAGCCCCTGGCTTTAGCCATGGGGAGTTGTCACCACTTTAGATAATACATATCCAACCTGTTCCACTAGTCCTACTACTAAAGCGTTTCCCATGATAAATGCCCGTTTAGTATCAGATACGCCATTGACTTGAGTCCAGTTATCGGGAAAACCATTCAAACGTTCTAGTTCGATGGGCATCAATCTGCGATACCATCCCGATGGTGTTTGCACTACATGTTTATGACGTGATGGAGCTACTCCACCCTCGCCGGTAATGATAGTTCTAGAAGGTTTATCTAAGGCATCAGGAAAGGCCACAGCCCCCTCTTGGTAGACATATTCATAGCCATCATGTTTACTAATACGTGGCTCTTTCTTAGCACCTTTGAGATATTCCCACTTATCTAGATTATCTATAAAGAATTCTTCTGGAACATCTTGTTCATTAGCAAGAATATCGCCTAAAGTCTGCTTTAATCTTCGATTATCATAAACAGGCTCCGTGGTAGCGGTGTACATTACACCGTTATAAAAGGCTCCAGCGTTTTTGAAGGGAGAGACTTTATGTGCCTTCTTATCCCACGCTTCAGCTACAGAGTGTATGTAAGTAGCCAAGTCTTGTTCCATACCTTTGCCACCAATCGTCTCAGTTCGATAATACGAATGCTTATCAGCAACGATAGTACATGGGAAGGCTTGTCCAAGAATTCCATCCGTAATGGTCTTTAGATTGCCATCTGAGGCATCACAGAATGGTTGATAGGCCATAATGAATACTCGTTTACGCCTTTGTGGGTATCCATAATCAGCCGCATTGATAATTCGCCATTCAACTATATAGCCAAACCATTCCAAGCACGCCAGTATGACCGCAAAGTCTCGTCCACGTGCATTTACTGGGGACGCTAGTAAACGATTAACGTTCTCTAATAGTATAAATGGTGGACGCTTTTTTTCGATTATTTTGACTATTTCCCACCAAAGTACACCTTTCTTGCCTTCAATCCCCTCAGAATAGCGTAGAGGCTTTGCTACGCTGTAATCTTGGCATGGGAATCCCCCTACCAATAATGTGTGGTCTGGAATACTATCGCCAGAGAGTTTGGCGATATCACAATTAGCGTGAGCTTCTACGCCAAAGTGCTTAGTATATATATCTGAGGCGTGTTGTACTTGAGTTAAAGATTCATATTGATTAGAGAATTTACAGTCCCATCCCGTTTTTTCTAACCCTAATCTAAATCCACCTACTCCAGCAAATAATTCACAAAATGTTTTTTCCATAATTATCTTTTATAACCTTGTTATTATTATATCCTATATTACTATCTAAGTCAATCAACCGTTTAGCTCGTAGATTTGTGCGATTAGACATCAATGAATTTGCATCAGCCCATTGTGCTATTATGTTGCACGATCGACTACAATATTGATTTTGGTACTTGCGCTTTTGTATTTTATAACGTGCTGTTTTTATTGTTTTATCGTTACCACAGTACGCACACTGATATGTTGTCCAATGGTAGGGATTATTATCACGCTTTTGTTTCCGTGCGTTAACTAGTCCAATTTTGAAACATTTGATACTACAATATGTAGAATGTCTATTTGTAAGTTGTTTATTTGTACTCCCACATTGCTTACAGGGTTTAATAGGTTTTGATTTTGTGGTATGCCCGTTCAGTGATGATGTGGGTAATTTTGCTTTTACTAAAATTTGACGTACACGTTCTCTGGTTAAGGATACTTCATTACCTATTGCACTTAATGTCATTTCCGGGTAGGTAGTACGTAATTCAATGATACGTTCTTTATTCAATTGCGCTTTCATATCTATATGTTTAGGGTTTATCATCGTGGTTTTCCTATTGGATGCTGTCGATTGGGGAGATTGTTACAATCCGGTAATTTACAAGTAGAGAGTCCAACGCCTCTGATAAAATCGGATTCAGTCATAAAATCCGTAGTCAGAGGCATTCCCTTTGTGCGCTCCCCAAATCCATCAGGGTCTAGAATTACTACGTTATGTTCTTTTGCCCACTCTAATCCTGTTTTTTCTATATCAGTTGACATAAACCTCACCTTTCTTGGTTAAATATAGTCTTTCTGCGTGAAATATTGGTGTTTTTGAGGTTACATATACAAAGGAATCATATAAATATGGGTTATATACTATTTGTTTAGTGGGATACGCCTCATATTCTTCTGATAATTGTGATAGCCATGCTGTAACTTGGCCCTTGGCAAATGCATGGACGTTTTTACGTTTCTCTCGTAATACTTTTTCTCGTCCCCCTGGTCTAACTACTAAGTCAGCATCTCGTAGATGAATTTCATCTAGGTGTTGTACGACTCGTCCTGTTTTATTATCTCGTACAGACCAACAATTTTTATGTAAATTTCTATAAACTTCTACCTTATCTGTCATGATTATTTTCACTATCGTTTTATTTGGGGTACTTGTAATTTAATCTCCCATAATGCGGTACTTTCTATCAATGCCACTTCCACATCACCTACCTGAGCATATAGATATGGTAGTAAATGGTTATTTCGTTTATGTAGAATCATTCGTGTAGGCATCTGCCCAAACTCGACATGATATTGTTCTACAGCCTTTATCATATCGTCGGGGTTTAATTGCATATCAGGAATATTGCAATAAACCATATACCCACCATCCCCAAATGTTTTCATAGCATTTTGAAATCCATATATAGGGGCGATAGTAGGTTCAGCGATAGGCGGCAATTGTACTTTAGGAGTATTCTTACTACCTACTGGTCGTCCTCGTTTTTTTTCGACTTCTTTTGGGTTGTTTTTGGAACCTTTAGGTCGTCCCACGTTATTCGTCTTTAGTTTCTAATAGATTTTTTAATTGTTCTGGCAAGCTATAAACCACATTGACTAAAGAGTCCAAATTCGCATTTATTAGTTTCATTTCTTGAATCAACGCCAGGGCTAATTCATTAGCGGTTAGGTCTCCGTCAGCCATTAGATAACTCCCGTTATCAAACAGATAAATGTAGTCCATACACCAGCCATAATCATGGCGTTAGTAATCATCATCCAAGTATTAAACATTTGTTTTCCTCAACTTTAATTTGATTTATTGTCCTCTTGACGCTTTAATTCTTCATACATCTTTTCTAACAATTTTTTATTATTTTGGTTTACTTCTTCTTGTAATTTATTAAAGGCTTCCTTTTCATCGGCATCCATTCTTGGAATATGTTGACCCACCACGTAGACTAATTCAGCCTCACCTGGGACAGCTTGGAAGATAAACCCTTCTACTTCAGTCTGCCATATAATAAAGTTCCCATTGTGATTCCCACACTCTGGACAATAGATGGTGGTTGCCGCATGTTGTTCGGGATAATCAGTACAGATGATGAAATGTAATCCACAATCTGTGCATTTGACTCGATATTAGGTATACATTGGTGTGTCGTTATTAATCATTTTCTTTACCATTATCCTGTTCATATAATTTCTGAGCTTCCATTAGAGCCGTTTCATTTAATGACTCAGCCCATTTTTCCAACCACATATTCCAAGACTTTGGCTTCCCTAAAGATGTTTCATAATCGTCTAACAAGGACAACTGCTTCCCTTCAACGTCTGGTAGGTCGATATGACCACAGTTCCACCTATGACTTCCAAGATATTGGCAACTAATATGGTCATATGCTATATCATCGTCGATATTCATAGCATGGGGTGTTTCTATTATTAGTGATTCTTGATATTCTTCGTCACCATTCCATGTTGGAGATGTAGGTTGATATTCGATTACACCAGCACCTAATTCACCATCTCTAGCACGTTGTATTGCATCATCTTCATCGTTTGCGACGACACGATACGATACCTCTGAAAAATACCATCGTATTGCTTGTACATTATATAAGTTCATGATTATGCTCCTGTATAAATGACTGCGCCATCGGACATATGAACATGAGGTTTATGAGAAACCTTATCCTTAGTTGCTATATCCTTGAGTATGACATCAGCTACATCTTCCGCTTTGGCTCCCGCTGGAAATCCTTTGACTAATTCTACTGTCACTGATTCTCCATCGATAGTAATCTGGACTTCTTTATTGCCCTCTGTAAGTACGAGTGTTTTCATGATTATCCCTTTACCTGTACCTGCTTAATTTCTTTGATTCTCCAGTTACGCTTCTTGGCCTCTTTAGTTATCTTACGAATTGTAAGTTCTTCCATCGCATTAAGAGGCGATGTGCTAGTTACTATGTTGAATGTGTTTGCATCGACTCGTTCTAAGGTATATCGCAAGTTTTGTTCCTGGGCGATAGTCTTGAACAATTCAACATCTGTTGCTTTTATCTGCGTTTTGATTTTATAGGTTACGTAGCAAGGCATAGTGTTGCTCCTTTATCTGATATCTATTACTTATTGGTAAGGCAGTCAAATTTCTAATCAAGCAGGATAGCTCTTACGACAAATCCTTGGTTATTCTTAACTGGATTGTTGGGAACCGTGCCGATGAAATCTGCACCATCAACCATAAATCGTTCTAAGTGTTTACATGACTTTGGCTTGCACTTGGAGAATTTCCATGAAGCGCACGTGCAATAAGTCTGAAAATCGTTCCCTACTCTAATTTCATAGATTTTATTTGTGTTATCGCTTTCAATTTGTGCTAAAACTTTCATTACCATTTTAAATTTCTCTTCATTATTGTTACTATATTGCGATTTAGTGGTGATTCTGCTCTAATTGAGCAGAATCGCACGTACTTTGGACATATCTACATCTGTTGCCGCTTGGGTAAGCGCATCTGCATTGCCTTTAGTGGCATCTTCCGCCAAAGCCAAAGCCGCATTTCGTAGAGTATTATCTTCTAACATATCCATGTTTTCCAATCTATCAATGAGAGTCTGAACTCGACGCATGGTACGTCCATCCAACTTACCATCAACCGTAGCCTTACGAATCGTATCAGCTACATCACGGGCCTCAGACCGTAGAATATTCATGGAATCCATTGCCCATTGTAAATACATATCATCTGCATTTTCTTCACCAGACAATGACCCTGACATGGAAGCTACATAATAGATAGCTTTCATGCTGAACTTACTGCGCACGTATTCAGGACTGGGATAGTATGGGTCTAGTTTTTCCCAATGGTCTGCATATCTTTCTAAGAATTCTGCTCGATGCTCTGTATACTTATCAATAAATCTATCTACCATCGTGTTGAAAGTATTTTGCTGTCTATTGATAACTTCTTGAAGTTTATCGAAATTCCCAAATGGTACAAAGTATGAACCTGTTAGAACGAATCCAAACCCGAACCGTTCCGCTGCCGCCCTAGCCTTACCTACAATGTTTAAGAACTGATTCTTATATTTAGGGTCAAGTAGACGCTTTTTACCTAAAGTCGCAAAGCCTGGAATTTGATTAACACCCATATTCAAATCATCAGCAGTTAGCCGAGTTTCCATCGACCATACACCACCTTGGATTTGCACCAACACGCCTTTACGCCATAAGTTTGAAATCTTAGGTTTATTGGCATCACTTACAAAGTCAAAGTCTTTGTAGAGGTCGGGCATATTCGTGTTTCCATTTGAATTAGTGTCGTTTGCCGTAGTGTCTTGTACTGTCACATTTGTCGTGGTCATTAGAACCTTCCTATATTTATTTATTAATAATATTCTACCATATTTTCTTGGTTTAAGTCAAGGATTAATTTAAATTGATTGAACGAATCATAGTTCTATTGATTGTCTGTAAATCGACTGGCTCTTCATCTTGAGCAAATTCACAACGTTCTCTAGCCCATGTTCTTGAGGCTTCAATATCTTCTCTCCGCAACTGTGCCAACGGGACAATTCTCTGAGCCGATTCAACCAGATGGGTAAGAGTTATCTTATCTACATCATCATTGAAGGCTTTGAACATAGCTGAGTGAACAACACGCTCAATCTCTGCACCTGAAAATCCTGTAGTTAGTGCTACTACTTGTGCCAATCCTTTATCAATTTCATCAGATGCTTGATTATTCTTCGATAAATGTATTCGTAGGATTTCAAACCTATCGCTGGTAGTAGGCAAGTCTATCCAGAACAACGCATCGAATCGACGCAACAGTGCTGGTGGTAGACTAAGAGCCTCATTAGCCGTAGCTAGAACATAGATGAGTTTGTCTTTAGGACGTTCTTCCATCCATGTTAGCAATTGACCAAATACCCTCTTGGTTACTCCTGAGTCCATACTACCGCTAGAATCTGCACCAGCCATGCCTTTCTCAATTTCATCAATCCAGAGTGTAGCTGGTGCAAGACTTTCTATTTGGGCGCATACCATACGCATCCGTTCCTCAGATTGTCCAACTAATGAGCCAAACACCTTACCCAAGTCAAATTTAATCAGAGGCAAGCCCCATTCACGTGATAGACATTTGGCGGATAAGGATTTTCCCGTTCCTGGTGGGCCTAGCAAGAATAGACCTTTAGGATTAGGCAGACCAAACTCTTTAGCTTTCGGACTGAGTACAGCCTTTTTCCGCTCATTGAGCCAAGTCTTGAGATTAGTTAATCCACCAACCGAGTCCAAATTATCTGGATAAGGCCAGTATTCAAGATAGCCTGTCTTTTCCAATATTTTGGCTTTTTCATCCATGATGAAATCGGCATCGATTTTAGGCGTTCCATTGAGAGTATTGGACTTAACAACAGATAATGCCAATGCCGATTCAATTTCATCTTCCGTCATACCAGACGCATTAGCGATAACACGATTACGATGTTCTTCTGATTCCCATGTGAACGTATCTTTATACGCATTTGCTTGAAAATCTACAATACCAGTAATTTGTTCCATATCAGGTAATGTGTAGGTTAGGTTCTGTACAAATCGTTCTAATTCTGGAGCAACTTTATAGATGGGCGATAGTATTATCACTGTCCGATGTGGGTCAGTACCCTTCCATCGAGAATATGCGTCCATAAAAGACTGTACCCGAACTGGGTCTGGATTCTCTCCAATGAATGCGTGGTAATTACAGAGAATAGATACTGAATTTTGAGCATGTCTATCTATTGAAGAAAATACATCATCAGGGTCGTCACCTCGACCAGTGTTATCCCAACCATTAGTAACTTTCCATACATGACAAGAAAGTCCACCGTTGATGTTTTCACATACCTTTTCAATAGCCCCTATTGCTCTATCTGGTTCTAATGCTGTTACATAAAGTAGTGAGTATCCTGCACGTATATAAGATTCTAATTCTGTTTGAAAATTCATTTATGTTTCCTTTTTTTAATCTATCGATATTATATACCATAATCCCATTAAAGTCAAGTCTTTACAATATTAATAATTTGGACGCATAGCAAGACTCGTTGCGTGCATGATAATTGGCTTCTCCATCACCAATCTCAGCTTCCTCGATAATAAAACTGCCACACGCTCCGCATATATAACCGTGTTCGGCACATTCTGCATTATCACAGTTATCAGGATTTTCACACGTACCTTCAAAAATATTTATTTCGTGGTGATACATTGAAAACTCATCACTCTTGGTAGGTTCAGGCAATGTCGATGGTCGACAACATTGAAAGACATCGACTATGGTGAATGTTTTATTGAATAAAGTAATGTCTAATCCACTCATAAGAGCCATGCGTAAGCAGTCTTTACATACTTTAATTGCATTACTGTCCATTTAACATCTCCGTTTCATAAATAGCTATTTCATTCATCTCTAGCAACATTTGGTAGTCCAAACAAAAATCCCTGACCATTGCCCTCTGGGTCTTGTGATACTTCAATGGTAAATGTATCGTTGTCTTTCGTGACAGTGAATGTAGGCCACATAATGTGGTCGTCGTATTCATCTTGGACTAATTTGAAGCCAGTTATTGTGGCTCCTACTAACTGAGTGTAATATTTGGTATAGAAGTCAATTTCTTCTTGTTTGCGTTGTGTTTGTCGTTCTTGTGGTGTAATCATTATCGTTTCCTTTATTTATCAAATTTGTTGCGTTAAGTCAATACTTAACAGGATGCCCATCCACGCTATTTTAAGTAGATTTGCTTCTGGTGATATTTTTTATACCGTGACTCCATTGACATGGTGATTGTATGCCCTCACTACCGATTGATGTGGCGCAATGAATGTCTTACCCTGGACATTCTTTATCTGAATGTTATTCTTACGCCGACTAGGGAGTAAGCCAGTGACCGTAAAGACTTTACCATTGAATTTGAAAGTAGAACCCAACATGTCCAGAGGTAGTTGATAGATACCCGCATATTGTTTGTAGTCTAATTGTGCTTGAGTCTCGCCATCCCCATTGCTTAACGCTAATTTGAGTTTCATCGTGAATTGGAGAGGTTCATACTGACCACCGCCGTTAGTGACCGTAATATCGTATCCTTTGTCTGCAAATACCTTATTTAACGTTTCTATTGAAAGAGTGGATAGTTCTTTAGCAAATTGTTTTGTAAATTCCATCGTAGTTCCTCACTTTTTTTACTGTTCCTATAGTATAACATATAGTATATACTAAGTCAAGTCTTATATTAAATCTTCCTGAGTTTTCTTTAGCCATTGTGTGGCGTAATCTGGCCTACCGTAAGCCAGCAGTTCTGTATAGTCCTCATGGCATTCCGCACAACAGCGAATATCTCTATTAATTATCTCTCCGTATATATGCGAATCTCCCATGATAGATTCCATAGTGATTGTGCATCCTGACATTTCGCAAATTTGTTCGTCTTTCATTTTAATCCGTCCTATTCTTACTGTTTCTCCATTCTATCATAGATAAGTCACTAAGTCAATACTTATGGCAAAAAGAAAACCGCCTCAAAATAGAGGCGGTCTTTTTATTAAATATTACCCAGCGAATTAAAATTCTGGTGGATTATATTCTATGTATATTTGATTTAATTGTTCCCAATGTTCAAAGTCGTCGTCCTCAGATAACGGTGTCTCGTCCATTTTTTCAGCTAATTTATTTTTTAATTCACTATTTTGATTATCTAATTCTTGGATTCTATTTTTTAATCGTTGTTCTTCCGCAGTCCAATATTTATGTTTTTCTAATAACGCATCTACGATATGTTTATAAAAATCCCTGGAGCCAATTGGGTGC
>Ga0208179_1001038_pt1 | contig 15139 bp, 18 predicted proteins | sample Malvired_Geostar_FD_184238 | JGI IMG/M metagenome (GOLD analysis project Ga0208179, IMG submission 184238) | Marine viral communities from the Global Malaspina Expedition - Malaspina viral metaG DeepMed_Geostar (SPAdes) (version 2) | ecosystem: Environmental > Aquatic > Marine > Oceanic | place...
GCAGCTTCTCGTCTTGCATCACAAAATCCAGCGATCGCGGGAGGCGATCCTAAGGGGACAGCCTTTAGGCGGTTTCGCGCCATCGCGCGAGATAGCGCGCCAGCATGTCGATCTCCAGATTGACCTTAGACCCGACCGAAAGCCCGCCCAGCGTCGTCACTTCCCAGGTGTGGGGGATCAGATTGACGCCGAACACGTCGTCCTCGACCTCGTTCACGGTCAGGGAGACGCCCTCGATGGCGATCGAGCCCTTGGGCGCGATGTAGCGATGCAGCGGCCGCGGCACGCGCACCTTCACCCGGTGCGAGCCGCCTTCGGAAACGATGGAGATGATCTCCCCCACCCCATCCACATGGCCCGAGACGATATGGCCGCCCAGTTCGTCGCCGACCCGCGCCGAGCGCTCCAGGTTGACCGGTCGGCCTTCGCTCCATTCGCCCAGGGTGGTGCGATCCAGGGTTTCGCCGGACACCTCGACGGCGAACCAGCCCTCGCCCTTCTCCACCACGGTCAGGCAGCAGCCGGCATGGGCGATGGAGGCGCCGATCTCGACGGTCGACAGATCAAAGGCGATTTCAATCTCGAACCTGCGGTCGCGATTGGTGTCGCGCACGGCGCGGACCTTGCCGACATCGGTGACGATTCCCGTGAACATTCAGATTCTTTCGTAGCGTTCCCAAAGGTCTTCGCCGAGGACGGCGACCTCGATGCGTCGCAGGCGCGGCGCCTGATCCAGGGCCGCGAGGCCCAGGGCGCCCACGGCTGGACGGCCGTCGCCGCCGATGATCTGCGGACCCCGGAACCACTCCAGGCGATCCACGAGGCCGCAGCGTAAAAAGCTGGCGGCCACCTGCCCGCCCCCTTCGACGAAAAGCCGCGTAAGGCCGCGCCCGGCCAGAGCGGCGACCACGCCGGGCAGGTCAGGCCGCCCGTCGCCAAGCCCCGGCGCCTGCACGATCTGAACGCCGGCCTCGACGAGATCATGCGACGGGACGCCGGTGGCCACCACATAGACCGGGATCTCGTCGGCGGATCGGGCCAGCCGCGAGGTGGTGGGCAACCGCTGCCGGCTGTCGAGCACCACCCGAGCTGGCTGCGGACCTGTATAACCAGGCAGGCGCACGGTGAGCTCGGGGTCATCGGCCAGGGCCGTCTCCGCGCCGATGAGCACGGCGTCGTGTTCGCTGCGCAGCCGGTGGACCTGCGCGCGGGCCTCAGGTCCGGTAATCCAGCGGCTCTCGCCGCCGGTGGTGGCGATGCGGCCATCCAGCGAGGTGGCGAGCTTCAGGGTAATCAGCGGCGAGGCCATGGGCGGGCGCCCCTCAGCGCTCCTCCTCCGGGATTTCGGAGAGGCCCTCGCGGCCCAGGAAGTCAGCGAAGTCGCGGGTTTCGCGGAAATCCCGATAGACCGAGGCGTAGCGAACATAGGCCACGTCATCGAGGGCTTTCAGAGCCTTCATCACCAGTTCGCCGACCACTTCGGAGCCGATCTCGGTCTCGCCCATGCTCTCAAGCTGGCGAGTGATCCCATTGACCATCCGGTCGACCTGCTCGGGGTCGATGGAGCGCTTGCGGGTGGCGATGTCGATGGAGCGCAGCAGCTTTTCACGGTCGAAGGGCGTGCGCCGTCCTGACCGCTTGATCACGGTCAGTTCGCGCAGTTGCACGCGCTCGAAGGTGGTGAAGCGGCCGCCACAGGCAGGACAGAGCCGGCGGCGACGGATCGCCGCCCCGTCTTCCGACGGGCGGCTGTCCTTCACCTGGCTCTCGGTGTGGCCGCAGAATGGGCATCGCATCAGGTCAGCCCCTCCCCGGCCGTATCCTCTTGAGGCCTAGTTGTAGATCGGGAACCGGCGGGTCAAGGCCAGCACCTCGTCACGGATCTTGGCCTCGACCGCCGAATTGTCACCCCCGGCGGCCAGTCCGTCGACCACCTCGGCGATCATCTGGCCGATGCGGCGGAACTCGGCCGGGCCAAAACCCCGCGAGGTGCCGGCCGGCGAGCCCAGGCGCAGACCCGAGGTCTGGGTGAAGGGCAGCGGGTCGAAGGGAATGCCGTTCTTGTTGCAGGTGATGTTCGCCCGCTCCAGCGCCGCCTCGGCGTCGGCCCCGGTGACGTTCTTGGGGGTCAGGTCGACCAGCATCAGGTGGCTGTCGGTGCCGCCGGATACGATCTTCAGACCGCCGGCCGCCAGGGCGTCGGCCATGGCCCGGGCGTTCTCCACCACCTGGCGGGCATAGAGCTTGAATTCCGGCCGCAGGGCCTCGCCGAAGGCGACGGCCTTGGCGGCGATCACATGCATCAGCGGGCCGCCCTGCAGACCGGGGAAGACGGCCGAGTCGATCTTCTTGGCCAGCTTCTTGTCGTTGGTCAGGATCATGCCGCCCCGGGGACCGCGCAGGGTCTTGTGGGTGGTGGTGGTCACCACATGGGCGTGCGGCATGGGGTTGGGATAGGCGCCGCCGGCCACCAGGCCGGCATAGTGGGCGATGTCCACCATCAGGATGGCGCCGACGCTGTCGGCGATCTCCCGGAACCGGGCGAAGTCGATCTCGCGGCTATAGGCCGAACCGCCGGCGATGATCACCTTGGGCTTGGCGGCCAGGGCCACCTCAGCGGCCTGATCGTAATCGATCAGCTGGTCCTGCTGGCGAACCGCATAGGACACGGGATTGAACCACTTGCCCGACTGATTGACGTTCTTGCCGTGGGTCAGGTGGCCGCCCGCCGCCAAATCCATGCCCATGAAGGTGTCGCCCGGGCTCATGGTGGCCATGAAGACCGCCTGATTGGCCTGGCTGCCGGAGTGAGGCTGCACATTGGCGAACTCGGCGCCGAACAGGCGCTTGGCCCGCTCGATCGCCAGGGTTTCGGCCACGTCGACCTCTTCGCAGCCGCCGTAGTAGCGCTTGCCCGGATAGCCCTCGGCATACTTGTTGGTCAGGACCGAGCCCTGGGCCTCCAACACCGCGCGGGAGACGATGTTCTCCGAGGCGATCAGCTCGATCTGGTCCTGCTGACGTTTCAGTTCGCGGCCGAGAACCTGAGCGATCTCGCGATCACTTTCGGCCAGGCCCTGGGTGAAGAAGGCGTCGGCGGCGGAGGCGGTCTGGGCTTGTGCGGTCAAGGGCGGGGCTCGCATCGGAATCTGCTGGGGCGGAGGCGCCTTTTACTCCCATTCCTGCTCGGGTTCCAACCATCGGCGCAATCTGTTGGAACGAAGTCTAATCGGTCGCGTTGATCGCACGTTGGAGAGCCTCCGAGCGTCGCGCCGGGCCAGTATCCAGAGGGGAAAAGTATGAGTGTTGACAGCGGCCTCACGGAGCGTTCGAGCGATATGCTTCGCCTGGGCGTCGATATCGTATCCGCCTATGTGAGCCGCAATCCTGTCAGCACAGACGCCGTGCCGGACCTGATCCGCGCCGTCCACGACACCCTGGCGAGCCTGGGAGAGCCTGAGCCCCCTGCGCCAGAAGAACGGCCAAAGCCCGCCGTGCCGATCAGCAAGTCCGTCCAGGATGACTACATCGTCTGTCTGGAAGACGGAAAGCGGCTGAAGATGCTCAAGCGCTATCTGCGCTCGCGCTACGACATGAGCCCGGAGGACTACCGTCGCCGCTGGGGCCTGTCGCCCGACTATCCGATGGTGGCGCCGACCTATGCCGCGCGGCGCTCTGACTTCGCCAAGCAGATTGGCCTGGGCCGCGGCGTGCGCCGGCGCAGCTAGCGCCGGGCCGTCTTAGGCGGCGACGCCGCCGACCCGCTGCACGTTGCAGTGGACCCAGAGGGCTTCCAGCGCCTTGGCCAGATGGTCGATCATCTCATCGCTGTGCGCCGGAGACGGCGTGAAACGCAGCCGCTCAGTGCCGCGCGGGACGGTGGGATAGTTGATCGGCTGTACATAGACGCCGTAGTCGCTGAGCAGGATGTCCGAGATCATCTTGCAGTGGACGGGATCGCCCACCAGCACCGGCACGATGTGGCTTTCCGACGGCATGACCGGCAGACCGGCCTGGGTCAGGCGTTCCTTGAGGGCCTGGGCGCGACCCTGGTGGGCGACGCGAACCTCATTGTGTTCCTTCAGATAGCGGATCGACGCCACGGCGCCGGCGGCCAGGGCCGGCGGGATCGAGGTGGTGAAGATGAAGCCGTCGGCATAGGAACGGATCGCATCGATGATCACCGCATCGGCGGCGATATAGCCGCCCATGACCCCGAACGCCTTGCCCAGCGTGCCTTCGATGATGTCGATCTGGTCCATCACCCCGTCGCGCTCCGCGACGCCGGCGCCGCGGGGGCCATACATGCCCACCGCATGGACCTCATCGAGATAGGTCATGGCGCCGTACTTCTTGGCCAGGGCGACCATGGCCGGCATGTCGGCGATATCGCCGTCCATGGAATAGACGCTTTCGAAGGCGATCAGCTTGGGTGAGTCGGCCGGCGCAGCGGCCAGCAGCTCTTCCAGGTGCGCCAGGTCGTTGTGGCGGAATACGCGGCGCTGCTCGCGGGCGCCGGCGCGGATGCCGGAAATCATCGAATTATGGTTCAGCTCATCGGAGAACATGATGAGCCCGGGCAGGATCTTGTAGAGCGTCGAGAGCGAGGCCTCGTTGGACACATAGCCCGAGGTGAAGAGCAGCGCGGCTTCCTTGCCGTGCAGGTCGGCCAGCTCGTGCTCCAGCTCCACATGATAGTGGGTGGTGCCGGAGATGTTGCGGGTGCCGCCGGAGCCGGCGCCGGCCTCGTCGATGGCCTGCTTCATGGCCTCGATCACGACCGGGTTCTGCCCCTGGCCGAGATAGTCGTTGGAACACCAGACCACGATGTCCTGGGATTCGCCGTCGGGGCGCGTCCAGGTGGCGCGGGGAAAATTCCCGCGATGGCGCTTCAGGTCGGCGAAGACCCGATAGCGGCCTTCGGCGTGCACACGCTCAAGGGCGTTGTGGAAAGCAGTCCTGTAATCCATCGACACGAAATCCGGCTGCACGCTCGACGATCTCACGCCGCAACCGGTCCCCTAAAGATTCCGCCCGGCTTTTCGCACCGGGTTCGGAGCATGTCTATAAGGCGCTGTGTCACGCCGGCTTGATCTGCGTCAACGTACGCCCAGTCTTCGCCGACCCTCAGGCCAGCAGGTCCAGTCGCCCGCGAAGCATCTGAATTAGGCCCGAAAAGTCCTTTTCGCCATAGCCGAGACGGTCAAACAGCGCATAAAGCGCCTCGGCCTGCGCCCCCAGCGGGGTCGAGGCCCCCACCGAGGCCGCAGCGCCCTGAGCCAGTTTCAGGTCCTTCAGCATCATGGCGACGGCGAATCCGCCCTCGTATCCGCGGTTGGACGGAGCGGCCTCCACCGGCCCTGGCCAGGGACAGTAGGCGGTCAGCGACCAACATTGGCCCGACGAGGCCGAGGCGATCTCGAAGAACCGCTCGGGATCCAGGCCCAGACCCTCGGCGAGGGACAGGGCTTCGCAGGCCCCGATCATCGAGACGCCGAGCAGCATGTTGTTGCAGATCTTCGCCGCCTGCCCGGCGCCGGCCTCGCCGGCCCGTACGACGGTCTTGGCCATCGGCGCCAGAGCCGTCTCCACCGCAGCGAATTCGGCTTCCCGACACCCGACCATGAAAGTCAGCGCGCCCGCGGCGGCGGCGGCCACGCCACCGGAGACCGGCGCATCGGCTGCGCGAAAGCCCAGCCCCTGCGCCTGTTCGGCCACGGCGCGGGCGGTGTCGACATCGACGGTGGAGCAGTCGATCACCAGCGCGTTTCTAGCGGCGGCCGGCAGGACCGCCTGCTCATAGACGTCCCGCACGTGGGAGCCGGCCGGGAGCATGGTGATGACCACCTCGGCGCCTGCGACCGCAGCCGCCGCCGTTTCAGTAGCCTGCGCGCCGGCGCTGACGGCGCGCTGCAGGGCCTCGGCGGACAAATCGAAGGCCTGGACCCTGTGGCCCGCCGCGGCCAGGACCGCGGCCATGCCGCCGCCCATATTCCCCAGGCCGATAAAACCGTAGCAGGTCATGCGCGCCCCGCGGAGCCGGCGGTTTCCATGGTGGTTCTCCCTTGGTGGCGGACGGACGCCGCCTTACTCCAAGGGTAGCGGCCGCCAGGTCTGGGCGGAAGGCAGGGGGGCGAATATCTCGTCGAGCATGGCCTCGCTCACGCCTTCCAGGCTGGTCGGATTCCAGCGCGGCGCATTATCCTTGTCGACGATCACTGCGCGCACGCCCTCGATGAAGTCGTAAAGGCCGACCACCCGGGCGCCGATCCGGTACTCCATCTCCATGTTCTCGGCGAAGGTCTCAGCCTGGGCGCCCAGGGCCAACTGACGGAAGGCGACCTTCAGGGTCTGGGGCGACTTGGTCTTCAGGGTCTCGAGCTGGGCCGTGGCCCAGGCGCCGCCGTCTGCTTGCAGGGCGGCGAAGATCGCCTCGACGCTCTCGCCGCCAAACAGGTGGTCCATCTCGTCGCGATGCAGCCCCAGGAGTGGCCGGCCGGCGTCAGCTTCCAGCAAAGTCAGGTGCGTCTCGACCGCGGCGGGGTCGGCGATCACCTGCGCCTTCAGCCGCTCGATATTGGCGGACTCCACAAAGTCTGTGGCCAGGCCCAGCAGTTCGCAGTCCGCCGCCTTGAGGCGCGCGCCGGTCAGGGCGAGCCACAGGCCGGACTTCCCCGGTAGCCGCGGCAGGTGCCAGCCGCCGCCCACATCGGGGAACAGGCCGATCCCGGTCTCCGGCATGGCGAAGGTGGTGCGCTCGGTGGCGACCCGATAGCGCGACGGCAGGGCGAGGCCCACGCCGCCGCCCATGGTCACCCCGTCCATGATCGCCATCACCGGCTTGGGGTATTCGAAGATCAGGTGGTTCAGCCGGTACTCGGTGAAAAAGAACTCCCGGGCGGCGAAGCCGTCGCGGGCGCCGCTTTCGGCCAGCATGCGGATGTCGCCGCCGGCGCAGAATCCCCGCTCGCCGGCATGGTCGATCAGGACGAAATCCACGGCCGGGTCGCCCAACCAGTCCACCAGGGCGTCGATCATCATCCGACACATGTCCGTGGTCAGGGCGTGCAGGGCCTTGGGACGGTTCAGCGTGATCCGCCCGACCGAGCCCTCTATGCGCGTCAGGACTTCGGGCTCGTCGGTCATCGAAACATCTCCCGGGCGATGATCACCCGCATGATTTCATTCGTCCCCTCCAGGATCTGGTGGACGCGCAGGTCGCGGACGATCCGCTCCAGCGGGTAGTCGGCCAGGTAGCCATAGCCCCCATGCAGTTGCAGGGCCTCGTTGGCCACATGGAAGCCGGCGTCGGTGGCGAAGCGCTTGGCCATGGCGCAGAGCTTGGTGGCGTCGGGCCGGCCCGCATCCAGGGCCGCCGCGGCGCGCCGCACCATCAGCCGGGCGGCCTCAAGTTCGGTGGCCATGTCCGCCAGCTTGAACTGCAGGGCCTGGAAGTCGCGTAGCGGTCGGCCGAACTGGCGGCGCTCGGCGAGGTAGGCCTGGGCGGTGTCCAGGGCGAGCCCCGCCCCGCCCAGGGAGCAGGAGGCGATGTTCAGCCGCCCGCCATCCAGACCCATCATGGCGAAGCGGAAGCCCTCTCCCTCGCCGCCGATCCGATTGCTGGCCGGCACGCGGACGCCGTCGAAGTTCACCTGGGCGGTAGGTTGGGCGTTCCAGCCCATCTTCCGCTCCCGCGCACCGAAAGAGAGGCCGGGCGCATCGGCCTCGACCACAAAGGCCGAGACGCCGCCAGCCCCTGCCCCGCCGGTGCGGGCCATGACCACATAGATGTCGGAGGCCCCGCCGCCGGAAATGAAGGCCTTGGAGCCGTTCAGCACATAGGCCTCGCCGTCGCGAATAGCGGTCGTGGCGAGGGCGGCGGCGTCCGATCCTGCCCCGGGCTCGGTCAGGCAGTAGGACGCCACCAGCTCCATGGTAGTGAGCCGGGGCAGGTAGCGGATGCGAAGCTCGGGGTCGCCGAACCGGTCGATCATCCAGGCGGCCATGTTGTGAATGGTCAGATAGGCCGTGGTGGCCACATCCCCATAGGCCAGGGCCTCAAAGATCAGCGAGGCGTCCAGGCGCGAGAGCCCCGAGCCGCCCAGGTCCTCCGTCAGGTACACGCCCGCAAATCCGAGGCTGGCCGCCTGGCGCAGGGTCTCCACGGGAAAATGGCTTTCGCGGTCCCACTGGGCCGAAAAGGGGGCCAGTTCGGCCGCGGCGAAGGCCTGGGCCGCGGCCTGAAGGGCGCGCTGGTCCTCTGAGAGCTCGAAATCCATGGCCTTGGGTCTCCCTGGGCTTGAGGAAGTCGCGCGGGCGGCGCACCCTGTCAACGACAGGGGGAGATCAGAATGACCTTCAACAGCGGCGGCGCCAGCTCCGTCGAGTCGTCCCGCAACCTGGCCCTCCTGAACTACGCCCTGATGTTCGCGGCGGTGTTCTTCGCTGGCGTGCCGGCTCTGGCGGCGGTGATCATCGCCTATACCCAGCGCGATTCGGCCCCCGAGCCGGCGCACAGTCATCTCGGGTTCCAGATCCGCAGCTTCTGGGTGGCCTTCTTCCTCGCCTTGCTGGCCGGAATCTGTGGCCTTGCCGCCGTCATCCACATCCTCGCCTCGCTTTACGGCCTCGCCTACACGGCCGGCTGGGGCGGCGTCGATCAGATGGAGGTGGTGATTGGCCAGGTCGCCATCGATGCGACCCTGCTGTTCCTCATCGTCGGCGCCATCGCCCTGGGGTTTCTGTCGGGCCTCTGGCTGATTGGGGCCTCCATCATCGGCGCCGTCAGGCTTGCGTCGGACAAGACGATGGGTAAGAGCCGGGTCCCATGACCCTGCCTCCCCTCGCCGCCTACCCCGCCCTGCGCCTGCGCCGTCTGCGCCAGGCCGACTGGATCCGCAGCCTTGTCCGCGAGACCGTCCTCACCCCGTCCGACCTGATCTGGTCGATGGTGGTGCATGAGGGCGAGGGCCAGGTTCCCGTGGCCTCCATGCCCGGCGTCGCCCGGCTATCGGTGGCCGAGGCCGCCAAGGCTGCGGTCGAGGCCCGCCAGCTCGGCATCCCGGCCATCGCCATCTTTCCGCACATCGACATGGCCCGAAAAGACGCCGCAGGCTCCCTGGCCGCCGACCCGGACGGCCTGATCTGCCGGGCCGTCAAGGCCATGAAGGACGCCGCCCCCGAGGTCGGGATCATGTGCGACGTGGCGCTCGACCCCTTCACCGACCATGGCCATGACGGCCTGATCGAGAGCGGCCGCATCCTCAACGACGCCACGATCGAACGCCTGGTCGAGCAGGCCCTGGTCCAGGCCAAGGCCGGCTGCGATATCCTCGCCCCGTCGGACATGATGGACGGCCGGGTCGGCGCCCTGCGCACGGCGCTCGAGGCCGAGGGCCTGCAGGACGTGATGATCATGTCCTATGCCGCCAAGTACGCCTCGGCCTTCTACGGCCCCTATCGCGACGCCATCGGCTCGGGGAAACTGGGCACAGGCGCTGTGGATAATCCTGGGGACAAGAAGACCTACCAGATGGACCCGGCCAATACCGAGGAGGCCCTGCGCGAGGTCGCCCTGGATATCGCCGAGGGGGCCGACATGGTCATGGTCAAGCCGGGCCTGCCCTATCTCGACATCCTGCGGCGACTGGTGGAGGCCTATCGCCTGCCGACCTTCGCCTTCCAGGTGTCGGGCGAGTACGCCATGATCAAGGCCGCCGGCGCCAATGGCTGGATCGACGAGGATCGTGCGATCCTGGAAAGCCTGGGCGCCTTCAAGCGCGCCGGCGCGGCCGGAACCATCACCTATTTCGCCCCCCATGCGGCAAGGCTGCTGGGCGCGTGAGCGGAGCGGCGATCGAGGTCGTAGCTGCGGTTATCCGCGACAACGCCGGCCGCGTGCTCACCGTGCGCAAAGCCGGCGCGTCGCGGTTCATGCTGCCTGGAGGTAAGCGCGAAGCTGGCGAGGATGACCTCACAGCCCTGGCCCGAGAGCTTCGTGAGGAGTTGGGTATTGTCGTGACAGTGTCCGAGTTCCTCGGCCAGTTCGAGGCCCCCGCGGCCAATGAACCCGGCCTGCAGGTGGTGGGGGCCATCTACGCCGCGGAAACAGCCGACGCCCCGGTCGTCGCTGCGGAAATCGCCGAGATGCTCTGGCTGGATCCCGCCCCCCCGTATTCCGCGCCGCTGGCCCCCCTACTGGAGGTCGAGGTTCTGCCGCGTCTCGGGCCGGGTACGCGTTGAAGGTCGCGCTCTAGCTGCAGTAGTAGGCGCTGGGCTGGTCCCATCCGTCCAACTGGCGGACGTCGATGAACCGCAGGCCGATCTTCTCCAGCACGCGGCGCGAGGCCAGGTTCTCCGGGTTGACGATCGCCGCGATCGTCTCAAGTCCCAGGCTGCCATGACCGTAGGCCAATACGGCGGCGGCCGCCTCCTGGGCGTAGCCTTTGCCCCAGGCCCGTTCGAGGAAGGCGTAGCCGACATCGACATGGGGCAGCACGTCGCGCTTGACGAGACCCGCCAGACCAAGAGGCTCGGCGTCGTCCTTCGGCGTTACGACCCACATGCCGAACCCATGGTCTCGATAGCTGCTGACGATCCGCGTCTCGATATAGTCCCGCGCCTCATCGAGGGTGCGGACGCCGCGATCGCCGATACCCTGGACGAATCCCGGCGCATTGAGCAGTTCGAGGACGAAGGCCGCATCGCCGGCCTCCGCCGCCCGCAACCGCAGCCGTGCCGTCTCCAGGATCATTCCGGCCGCTCCAGCCGCGCCACGAGGCTGGACGTATCCCAGCGGCCCCCGCCCATGGCCTGGACCTCGGCATAGTAGCTGTCCACCAGGCGGGTCACGTCGAGGCGAGCGCCGTTGTCGGCGGCCTCATCCAGCACCAGGCCCAGGTCCTTGCGCATCCAGTCCACGGCGAAGCCGAAGTCAAAGCGCCCCTCGGCCATGGTCGGCCAGCGATTGTCCATCTGCCAGGACTGGGCCGCGCCCTTGGAGATGGCCGCCAGCACGTCGGCCGGATCTAGGCCCGCGCGCTTGGCGAAATGCACGCCCTCGGCCAGTCCCTGGACGAGGCCGGCGATGCAGATCTGGTTGACCATCTTGGTCAGTTGGCCAGCGCCCGCCGGCCCCATCAGCTTGACCGCCTTGGCGTAGGCGCCGATCACGGGCTCTGCGCGGGCGAAAGCCTCGGGATCGCCGCCGCACATGATGGTCAGCTGGCCGGCCTCGGCGCCCGCCTGTCCGCCGGAGACCGGCGCATCGACGAAGCTGGCGCCGGCTTCGGCGCAGAGCTGCGCCATCTCGCGGGCCAGCCTGGCCGAGGTGGTGGTGTGGTCGACGATCACCGCGTGGGGCGGCAGGGCCGGAAGAGCCTGCGTCACGACGGCGCTGACGTCGTCATCCTTGCCGACGCAGAGCAGCAGCATCTCGGCGCCCTCCGCGGCTTCCGCCGCCGTGGCGCCGGCCCGACCGCCATGGGTCTCGACCCAGCGGGCCACCTTCTCCGGGCTACGGTTAAAGACCGCGACCTCGTGGCCGGCCTTGGCCAGATGGCCGGCCATGGGAAATCCCATCACGCCCAGGCCCGCAAACGCCAGTTTCATAAGGTTCGACCCTCTTCAGACTCATCGAATGGCAACGCCATCTTAACGAGCCGCGCGCCACCTTGCGGCTCAATTAGCGTTAACCGGGGTGGGGCGATGGCGTCGGGCGAGCGGCCGATCGTTATCAAGAAGGTCAAGAAAGGCGGCGGTCATGGGCACCATGGCGGCGCCTGGAAGGTGGCCTATGCCGACTTCGTCACCGCGATGATGGCCTTCTTCCTGCTGATGTGGCTGATCAACACCACAAGCCCGGAGCAGAAACGCGGCATCGCCGACTATTTCGCGCCGGCCAGCATCTCGTCGACCACATCAGGGTCGGGCGGCATCCTCGGCGGCACCGCCTTGGGCGCCGACGGAGCCAAGTCGTCCGGCTCGATGTCGATCATCGAACAAATGTCCCCCGAATCGCCGAACCCGGAAGAGGACGGCGAGACCCAGGACCCCTCAGCCAAGAGCCAGCTGCAGGAAGCCAGCACCGAGGCCCTGCGCGAGGCCCTGCAAAAGCGCGAGGAAGCCGCCTTCCAGTCGGCCGCCCAGTCCCTCCGCCAGGCGCTGCAGGACATGCCCGAACTGGCCGAGTTGTCGAAGAACATCATCATCGACCAGACGCCCGAAGGGCTGCGCATTCAGCTGGTGGACCAGGAAGGCCGCTCCATGTTCGCCGAAGGCTCCGGCCAGCCCAACGACCGGGCCCGGCTGCTGCTGCGGGCGGTCTCGAAGGTGATCAACCAACTGCCGAACCGCGTCAGCGTCTACGGTCATACCAGCGTCAACGCCGACGGCGCCCGCGCCGAGGGCGACTGGGCCCTGTCGGCGACCCGCGCCGACTCCTCGCGCCGGGTGCTCCAGGGCGCCGGTGTCGCATCGGACCGGATTTACCAGGTCTCCGGCAAGGCCAACTCAGAACCGCTCTATCCCGATGACCCGACCCTGCCCGGCAATCGGCGGATCGCCATCGTCCTGCTGCGAGAGGCGCCTGTGCTTCCCCCGGATGTTCGGCCCTGACCCCGACTCCGGCTCGCGCCCAAACAGCTCACCGAAATGTGTCGGCTTGCCTGAGAGCCAGACATGGCTCCTAATTGGTTTATCCGCAGGGGTTCGAGGGCGAACGCAGGTCCGTGACGCAGCATTTCCCGACGCGACAGCTCAGGTTCTTCCTGACCGCGCCATCGCCATGCCCCTACCTGCCGGGTCGCTATGAGCGAAAGGTGTTCGCGCACCTGCCCATGGCCGACGGCCCCAGCGTCAACGACTCCCTTACCCAGATCGGGTTCCGGCGTTCCCAGAACATCGCCTATCGCCCCGCCTGCGAAGCCTGCGTGGCCTGCGTCTCCGCCCGCCTGCCCGTCGAAGACTATGTGTTCTCGCGTTCGGAGCGGCGCATCCTGGCGCGCAACGACGATATCATCCGCTCGGTCGTCGAGGCCGAGGCGACCATGGAGCAGTTCGATCTGCTCCGGCGCTATCTGGTGACCCGCCACGCCGAGGGCGGCATGGCCGAGATGAGCTGGCCCGACTATGTGGCCATGGTCGAGGACACCGCCGTCCGCACCCATCTGGTGGAGTATCGCATCCAGTCCGACGACGGCGGCCCGGGCGACCTGATCGCCTGCGCTCTGATCGACCTGATGTCGGACGGCCTGTCGATGGTCTACAGCTTCTACGACCCGGCCGAGACGCGGCGCAGCCTGGGTTCGTTCATGATCCTCGACCATGTCGTTCAGGCGGGACTCATAGGCCTGCCTTGCGTCTATCTGGGCTACTGGGTGCGAGGCAGCGACAAGATGGACTACAAGGCCCGCTTCTCGCCGATCGAACTGCTGCGTCCCGAGGGTTGGGTGCGGATGGCCAGCCGCGAGGCGCTGGGCCCCCGCGGCTGACCGGCTTCCCTAGTCGCGGGAGTCTTCCATGGTGAAGCCCACCTTCAGATAGACCTGGAAGTGGCCGACCTGGCCGTCCACGATCTCGCCACGGGTGGCCGTGACCTCGTACCAGCGCATCTCGCGCAGGGACTTGCTGGCTTCGGATATCGCGTTGCGGATCGCATCATCGATGCTGTCCTTGGACGAACCGACAAGCTCGACGACCCTGTAGACATGCTCCGACATGATGAACTCCCTCATAGGCGCCCCGATGGCGCAGCACCTCTAAGCGTCCCCAGCCCCTTCCCCGTTCCGCCGCCTCTGCACAGGAGCGTGGCGTTCATCCCCAAGGGTTGCGCCCATACGCATCGACCGGCCGGGGCGGTCCTGATAGATTCGTTCGTGAAATGAACTCCTTAGGACATGGACCATGGCCCGGCAGCTTCGGCTGAAGCTTCGACGCCCGCCGTCCTATCACCGGGACGCCCTGGCCACCGGTCCTTCCAACGCCGCGGCGCGCGCCGCCTTGGCCGCCTGGCCGCACTGGCATGGGGGCGCCCTGGTGCTGGTGGGGCCTGAGGGGGTCGGCAAGACGCACCTAGCCAGCCTCTGGGCCGAGGATGTCGGCGCCGCCCGGCTTGACCCGCAGGGCGGGGATCTATCGGAGGGGGCGCCGGTGCTCATCGAGGATGTTGACCGGGGCTTTGACGCAGAGTTCCTGTTTCACAGGATCAATATGGCCAGCCGCCCCGGCGCAGGTCTGCTGTTGACCGCCCGGACCGCCCCGGCCAGCTGGCCCGCGCAGCTGCCCGACCTCCGGTCCCGCCTCAACGCCATCCAGGTCGCCGAGATCGAAGCGCCGGACGACGAGGTGCTCGAGGCGATCCTGCGGCGGCAGTTCGCCCGCTGCAACATCACACCCCACGACGACGTCATCCCCTACATCCTGCGCCGGATCGAGCGCTCGGCGCCGGCGGCCTGGGACGTGGTCCGCCGCCTGGACGCCGCATCGGGGGAAAGCCACCGACCTGTGTCGCGGGTCCTGGCGCGGCAGGTTCTTGAAACCGACACCGAAAATCTTGACCTTTTCGAGTGACCCTCAGGCCGGGATCAGCGAGGCTTGCGCGGTTCCCTGACCTTTGAGAGGCCTCCATGTCCTATGTCGCGTCCCAGCCGCCTAAAGGCGAACCCCAGACGGGGAAGGACCTGGCTTGGGACGCTGACATGGCCGCCTCGCGAGACCGGTTCTTCAATCGGGAAATCTCCTGGCTGGCCTTCAATGAGCGCGTGCTCTCGGAGAGCAAGAACCCGCGCCACCCGCTGCTGGAGCGGCTGCGGTTCCTGTCGATCTCGGCCAACAATCTCGACGAATTCTACATGGTGCGGGTGGCGGGCCTGAAGGCCCAGGTGCGCGAGCGGGTTCGTTCCATCAGCCAGGACGGCCTGACCGCCGGCGAGCAGCTGGAGAAGGTCAACGCCGAGGCCGCCATGCTGATGACCGATCAGCAAAACCGCTGGCGCGATCTACGCCGCGAGCTGGCCGCCGAGGGCTTGCGGCTGGTCGAGGCCGACGAGGTCACGCCGGCCGAGCGGGCGAGCCTGGAGGCGGCCTTCCTCAGCCTGGTCTTTCCGATCCTGACCCCGCTGGCCATCGACCCGGCCCACCC
>Ga0208179_1001040_pt1 | contig 15114 bp, 12 predicted proteins | sample Malvired_Geostar_FD_184238 | JGI IMG/M metagenome (GOLD analysis project Ga0208179, IMG submission 184238) | Marine viral communities from the Global Malaspina Expedition - Malaspina viral metaG DeepMed_Geostar (SPAdes) (version 2) | ecosystem: Environmental > Aquatic > Marine > Oceanic | place...
CCCCTATGAACTGTATTGCATAACCCCTTCAGGATCGCAAACCCTGTTCTACATGGCGGTGTAACTAATGAGAATGCACAAGAGTCCCCCTGCTGTAGGCAGCGTGGACATAAACCAAAAAGGGAAGTATCTCCTCAATAGCCAGACAGTCAACGATCTGCAAACCCGTAGCAGTTATTGGTTTGATGGGGTGGATGATTCTGTTGATATTGTAAATGATCCCGATAATAATTTTGGAACAGGTGACTTTTCTATTGAGTTATGGGCAAAGAAACCTGATTCTTACCCTGCTCATAGTGCCACTTCTGAGTATTTGGTTGCAAAGGGTGATGCTAGTGGAGCATATTCTATTCGGATAGCTGAAGGAAGTGAATATTTATCTTCTTATTTCCATGATGGTAGTGGTGGTTCGATAATAGTAACAGCTACATCAGGGTCTATAAAGGATGATAAGTGGCATCATGTAGTGTTTTCGTTTGACAGGTCTGCTAACCTATCTATCTATGTGGATGGCATATTAGTTGGTTCAGGGGATATTACTTCGCATTCTGGCAGTATTGATTCTGCGGTCAATTTGGCAATAGGTAATTGGTCTTCTGGTCAGTATCGGTATGAAGGCGAGATGTCCCAAGTACGCCTCTACAACAGAGCTTTATCATCCGATGAAGTCAAGGCGGCGTATAGCGGTGAGGCTGTACCGTTTGCGGATATAGGTGCTAATCAGACGGCTTTGGTTAGTTCAGCTTTTGGGAATGCTAGTGGTTATGAGTATGAGACTTTTACTGGTGCAAGTTCAACTGGATTTACAGCAGCACAGACATCTGATGCAGAAAAACGTGTAACTTCAGCTGCCGAAGTTAGTGTAGTTCTAGGGAAGAAATACCGTGTAAGGTTTGATGCAACTTTGACTTCAGGAATGGCTCCTCATTTTAATATTAGGGCAGCTTATCATACTGGTAGTTATGTTGGTGGTGTGGAGAATGTAGAAGTAACAGCAGGGGCTAATGTAATAGAATTTACTTCTGATGTTACAGCAGTTAATAGACAGGCATACTTCAGAACTAATCTTATTACAAATTATACTATATCTAATCTTTCCCTAGTTCAAATAGGCAACGTAGCAGAATACTTGCCCACTTCCATCGGAGCTACACAATGGCTGGATACTTCGGGTAATGGTCTTGACGGTACAGTAACAGGAGCCACGCAAACGCATCCTACGGTCTTTGGTAGTAATGTGGGGATTGGTACGGCTAGTCCATCTGCTGAATTGCAGGTTGGAGCTATTACCGCTACAGCTAAAAGTATTCGCCTTGAAGGTTCTGGAGCTAATGAACATTCATTAGAATATTCTTCTGATGACAATGTATATGGAAAGGTAAGTGGAGGGAAATATGGGTCTGGTATAGGAAGGTTGCAATTCCATACCTATAGTGGAGGCTCTCTCTCTCCTCATCTTACAATTGATGCCGATGGCAATGTGGGTATAGGTGCAGATCTGCCAGCACAAAAATTAGATGTTAGGGATGGTAATTTTACTGCGGTCTTTGGTGCTGACTCATCTGCGACAACATTAACTAATTCTACTGTTAAGGCTGCACGTTTGGGTATGCCACATTATACCAATGCAGAGCTACCATCAACTTTCATTGTAGCAGATAGTAGTGCAACTACGTCTGGTATTGATTTTGGTGGAGGAACTTCTCTTGGTAATGCAATGACACAGATAAGATTCTTCACGGCTGCTAATACAACTACGCCTACAGGCACAGAACGGTTGCGTATAAGTTCAGACGGAACATTAGACCAGAAATCCAATTATCTGGTCAATAGTCAAACCGTTAATGATCTCCAGACTAAGCAGAGTTATCACTTTGATAATCCTGATACAGCATCACCTTTAAATAATACTGATTTTATTTTACTAAGTGCTCATGGGGTACAAAGCGAGTTTTGTGCGTGGGGTTATGGCAGTTTCTCTGTTGAAGTGTGGATTAAATCTTCTGCAATAGGAGTACATCAGGAAATAGTTTCTGCTTTGACGGCTAACTACCCTCGTTGGGGTTTTAGATTGCGATCTGATAATAAGATAGGAACATTTACAGACCATTATGACCCTTCTGGAGCTTTTTCAAATATTGTAACTACAAATACTATTACTGATAATAAGTGGCATCATTTAGTTTGGACAGTTGACCGTGAAGATTTAACTTCTCTTGTAGCGACAGGAAATAAACTTTATATTGATGGAGTTGAAGCTAGTTATGATACTCAAACGGCTCCAATTAACCGTGATTTATCTATTGCTTCAAAACTTTTTGTCGGGGCATCTTATTATCAAGGTGATAGACCAAGTTTTCAAGGTGAGATAAGTACAGTAAGGTCTTATAATCGCTTACTATCAGCCGATGAAGTCAAAGCCTCATATTCAGGGCAAGCAGTTCCGTATGTTTATACTGGTGCTAGTCAGACAACTTTGGTTACCAATGGTGATTTTTCTGCCAATTCTGGTTGGACTCTTCAAGGTAACTGGACAATTGATACTGCTAATAACAAGATAACAGCTACTAATGAAGCTAATAGTACTGATTTTTATCAAACTCCTAGCAGTCCAGCTATAGAAAAAGGAAGATGGTATGCAGTCACTTATGAGATAGCAGACTATTCTTCAGGGTCTGTTTACGTGAATCAACCGGGAACAGGAACTATAAGGTCTGCAAATGGTACGTATACAGATGTATTTCAGGCTTCTCAGACTTATGTTGCGTGGAGGGCTTACGGGGGAGGTACAACCCTCAGTATTAAAAATGTCTCAATGAGGTTAGTAGGATGCGTAGCCGAATACCTACCTACCTCTATCGGTGCAACCCAATGGTTAGACACTTCTGGTAACGGTTTGCATGGTGCGGTGACAGGTGCTACACAAGTTGGGCAGAATATATTTGGTGGTAATGTAGGGATTGGTACGGATAGTCCTAGTAATAAAGCATTAACAGTAGTAGCTAGTGATAATGGTAGTTTAACTGGTGTTGCTGGATTCTATGCTAATAATTTATCTGTTGGGGTTGAGATCCATAATCAAGGAATTAAGTCTGCTACACAAATGGCTGATGGTTCTACTGCACTTGATGCCAATGCAGATTTTAAGATTGATACTAAGGGTACTGGAGATCTACTGTTAGTAACTAATTCAAGTGGCAAGGTAGGCATAGGTCAAACTGTTCCATCCGATTTGTTGCATGTATCTAATGGGAATATACGTCTTCAAGCAGAATCACAAACATCAGGTGATTTCAGTCAGACCCTAGCTCTCAGGTTCTCTCAAGAGACAGATTCTGAGTTTGCTAAGATTATGGTTAGCCGACCTTCTTGGGCGGGAGCACCATCGGATATGTCTTTCTGGACGAGGGATTATAATTCTGGTTCTATTAATAATGTAATGGAACTGTCTAATGACGGCACATTAGACCAGAAATCCAACTACCTTGTCAACAGCCAGACGGTGAATGATCTTCAGGCTAAGCAGAGTTTAAGGTTTGATGGTACGGATGATTATGTTACAATCACTGACCATTTACTTAGTACAGACCTCTCAGTAAGCCTTTGGTTTAATTCATCATCCTTACCTACAGCAAGTGCCACTGTGCAAGTATTGGCTTGCAATCCACAAGGGTTTGGGATTGCTCTTTATTACACCAGTGTTGGTGGCGGTATATTTATAATTGGAACAACTGTATCACAGAGGATTGCTAATGTTGTCGGATTAGTATCAGTAGGAGAATGGAATCATTTAGCAGTTACATATGATGCTACGGGAATACCTAGTTACTATCTGAACGGAGTTGAGATTACTACTTATGGTACTAGTAATTATCTTGCTGTAACTTCTAGTGATTACTATATTGGTCGCAGGGCATCAGGATATGCTTTTGAAGGTGAGATATCCAAATTCCAAGTCTACAACAGAGCTTTATCAGCCGATGAGGTGAAGGCATCCTATAGCGGTCAAGCAGTTCCGTTTAGTGAGACAGGTGCTAATCAGACGGATGTGTTAAGTGGATGGGATTTGAATAGTGCCGTTCCTGCTGCGTGGGTCATATCGGGTTCAGGAAGCATTACTGACGATGATACAGTGACAATGACAGGTGCAGGAGGCCCATACACTACGGGGTTTACTTGGGTTAAAGGAAAAAAATATAGAATGCGTCTGGCGGGAACTCGTTCTACAACTGCAGCTCTAAATGTTTATTTAAATACAGTTGCAGGGGGCATTCCCACTGTTCTGGATGTTGATACAGCTAGTGGAGCTTTTGATGTTACCAATGAATTTACTGTTACCCATGATGCACAGGTAAGTGAAGGTAAATTTTATATTCGTATTAATGGGGCTTGTGTTGTAGATTTTACTCATATGAGTGTCACAAGAGTCGGCGCAGTAGCAGAATACCTGCCGACATCCATAGGAGATACCACGTGGCTTGATACCAGTGGGAATGCTCTGCATGGTACGGTGACAGGTGCAACGCAGGTTGGACAGAACATATTCGGTGGGCCTGTGGGGATTGGGACGAATGATCCCGGCGCTAGGCTCGAAGTGCTTGGCCCCAATGCTGTGGGCGAGTTTTTTACGGCGGGAAACTATGGCGCGGCTGGTGTTGTTTTTCAGAGAATAGGCACAAGTAGCCCCCATAACAGTTTTGACTTTTGGAACGGCAGTATCAAAATAGGTACAGCCGGAATGGGTATAGATTTCAGCAACCAAGCCAGCCCTGCTACTGGAATGACATCGGAACTGCTGGATCGGTATGAAGAGGGGACGTTCACAGTAGCGTTAGGCGGTACAACGGAAACACTAGCCAACGCCACAGCCTATTATACAAGGATAGGGAATGTCGTTTATTTTGCTTATTATTCGCAATCTTCAACTTTAGCTTCTGCCACAGGTACAGCAACCATAACGGGGTTGCCTTTTACCTCGGCACATACCAGCAATCTCCAATACCATATATTCAACAGCCAGCATACCACTGCTGTTGATGGAAGCAGTCGGGGCGGTTATATTGTGCCGAACGACACCTACTGTATTTGGCTGGATGAGAATTCCACGTCAGGAGCCAGCTATATTGATTCGAGTAACTTATATATCATGGTGTCGGGGTGTTACAGAACGGCAACCTAAAAGGAGAAACTTACAATGGCATTAATCGAAACACAAGAATATCAAACCGAAGTTTTACCAATCTCAAGCTATCACCAAGTACAAGTCCGACGTAGTGACATCATTAAAGACGACGCTACCGATGAAATCAAAGCTACAACTTTTCATCGACACGTACTGGCACCGGGAGCAGATATAAGTAATGAAGCACCAGAGGTACAAGCAGTTTGCAATGCTGTATGGACAGCCGAAGTGATAGCAGCGTATCAGGCGTTCGTAGCAGCGCAGGAAGCAGCAGTACCAGCATAACAATTCTAAAAGGAGAGTAGCATGGCTATAACATTTACTGAAGATACGACTATTGACCGTATCATCTTGCAGGGTAGATCTATCAGTATACGTAAGAGGACTACAACTACCAGAGCGGAAACCAAGAACGTTACGGAAACTGTGGTAGATTACGATATGTCAACTAGTCCACCTACTGAAACGTCAACTGAAGTGACTAAGGAAGTGACGGAAGAAACTGTTGCTGGTTCAACATATGAGGATATCAACTTAACTGATCAAGGTGAAGGTGGATACAGACAGGATGTTGACGCATCAGTTTTAGTGGAAGGGTCGCAAGACTATTCAGCTATCTCAGCACCGTTCTTCGCTGCTTTGGAAACGTTACCAGAGAAACCGCCACCACCACCAGAACCTGATGTGCCACCAGCAGAATAAGGAGATAATGAATGTCTGATACCAACAATATACAATTAGAAGGTGACGAGAAAGTGCAGATGGATTTCTTCAATACCCAACTGCGAGAGATACAGGACGAGATACGCAAACACATGTCAGCTAACGAAGTTATGCAGAATCAAGCTGAGAAGTATATGGTGGGATTACGTGATAAGTACGGGTTCAATGGACAACCTGTGCAGTATGACCCTGATAGTGGCGAGATAAGTGTTATTGATAATCCATCGCCAGTAATTGAACCTGAACTGGTAGAAGAATCTGTGCCTGTCGTATAGGTAGGACATGAAGGAAAACGGTTGGGAACGACATCAGGAACATGTTCTGTCAGAGTTACGCAGGTTAAGTGATAAATTGGATGCTCTTGATTCTCAGATGACACTGTTCCATACGAACCATTTGCATGATATCAAGGTGGAGTTAACTGAATTGAAGACTACCATGAAGTTCTTCTGCGCTATGGCGATCACCGCTGGTCCGTTCCTAGTAGGTGTCATAGAAGTGGTTTCCAAGTTTATGGGTAAGTAGACATCATGGTTGTACTCCAACGAAGCTCTCCGGGGATAGGTGATGCTGTGATGATGCAACCTCTAATAGAAAGGTTAAGCCAAGACAATCATGGTGATTTCGGTTTAGTTACAAAGTTCCCTGACCTGTTCAAGGGGATGTACCCCCTCCACGACACCCCGCCAGAATTCGCTGAAGTTATAGACGTAGGCGATCCTTGTCCTTGCAGCCGATATGAAAATGAGACTAAAAAGATAGGAAAGGGTAGAGTCCAGCTTTTTCTTGAACATTGCGGGTACGGGTATAACGGTCAGACACCTGAACTGAAACTGACTCCAGAGGAACTCAGCTTGTCGGAAGAAATTAAAAAGGAACATGGTGTGCAGATAGGTTTATCTACGACTTCAGCCACTTATAGGAACAAGCTGGATGGATGGAGGGATTACCCGTATCCTGAAGCGTTAGCGAAAGAATTGAGTTCTCTTGGCAGGGTTGTATGGATGCACACGGAACCGTTAATGACCAAATACGCTGAAGATTTCAAGGGTACGTTGCGTGATTTGATGGTACGGATAAAGAGTCTGGATTTGATGGTGGCAGTCGATACTGCTGCGGTCCATATAGCGGGATCTTTAGGGACGACTGTTTACGGTCTCTTCGGACCAACTGATCCTGAGTTGAGAATAAAGTCTTACCCTTCATCGTTCTGGTTACCGAAATACCAGAAGTGCGGTAGGGCTTACTGTTGGTATGACCCTTGTAAATGGAGATTTTGCTTACAAAGTCTGAAACCTAAAACAATACAAAAAAAGGTCAAGGTACTTTTAAATGGATAGATTAGAGATTGGCGGTGGAAGTAATCCGACAGAAGGATACTTAAACCTCGATATCAACGCTGATTGCAAACCTGATATAACAGGAGATGTGAGAGCGTTCTTTACACCTGATGTGGATCTGGAAGATTATCCTGATTTACAGGAAATCGATGAGTTTGTGTTTGACGAAATCAGGGCGACACATTTCGTTGAACATATCGAGTGGATATACCAGAAACCCATGTTTGAATGGTTTTACAAGGTATTGAAACCAAGCGGTAGAATTGTAATAGAGACCCCTAATTTGCACTGGATAATAAAGAGTTACCTTAAAAATTATGGTTCAGGAGAGTATCCCCAAGAAGACCACCCTGACCTTAACGGTACTAATGATTTTGTCCCTTGGGTTAATTTTAAGCTGTTTTCTGGTTGCAGTCCCGGTGACTATCATCATGCTATGTTCGATAAGGTCTGGATGAGACAGGTTTTAAAAGAAACAGGGTTCACTCCTACGGTAAAGGCGAAAGGGGCGTACATACAGGCTATAGGGGTCAAGAAGGATTTGGGTTTGCCAGAGGAAGAGTATTATGTTCCACGAAATAATCGAAGATGGTGGGATGCGTTTAAGATGGGGCAGTGGATAAAATGAAGGTACAACCTCTGTTTGAGTTAGGGATGTTTTCAAATAACCGTATACATGCGACCTTGAAGAAATACGCACCTGAGACAGTAGTGTTCACAGGCGAATACGGGAGAACCCCTAACGGGACGCTTCCCAGATGGGAGATAGATACTTCCTGTGATGCCTACATTTTTCATGCAACCCCTAGCGGTGATTCTTATCGAAAGTTGTTTTGGGGAGAGAAGGACTGGGTTGTGACGTTGATGGAAGAGGTTGAAAGGAAACCTAATATTATTCTCTTTGAACCGTACACTCCACCAGAAAGATATCCTGAATGGTTTACAGATAAAGATATTATTCAATCTTATCTTAAATCAGATAATTTCCCTGAACACCCTAACTTGATTTCCTATCCTATGCTCGGAAGCGGAAGGTGGATCGATGAAGATATATTTTACAGGAAAGAAGATATAGGGAAGAATCAGGGTCGCATTCTTGTGAGTTATGACCAGTTGAAACGCAATCTATACGAAACCATATCTTCTATGGGTCATCCCCTGCATATTCTAGGTACGAGCAATCAGCGTTTTTTGGGGCAGATGAAAGAGAATGATACTTGTGGTACTATATATCCGCAAGACTCGGATAAGCTAAACGATCTCTATAACACTCTTGACTATGCAGTGAATTTTCAGGTTGTCGGGTTTGAAAGCTGGTTGGTTGAAGCGAGATTCTGCGGGGTGAAATGCTATTATCCTGACAATGCTCACTATAGATCTCTTTTCGGTGATGAGAATGTAGGGTTCTTTGATATTGAAGATATTGAAGGGACATTGAACCTTGAGAATAACATGACAGCAAGCGATATCGTTTATAGCAGACAGAAATGGGGTGCGGAACACAGAGTACCTTTGTTTTGGGAAGAGGTACGGAGCAGGATAATCCCTGAATAGCAGGATTAACAGGATGAGACGTTGTGAGAAGAAGTTATTGGTTTTATCTGGCGATAAAATTCGTCGAAACGTTTTATCTCTTGGCTTATTGGAGAAAAACGAAAGGGACACCTCTCTCCATGTCAGCTTGGTCACCGACAGTTACGGAATATACTTCGTGGGACGAGATTACTGTTGACAGGTCAGAGGGAGCTTGGTCGAAAGAAAAGGGAACCCGATCAGATTGGGAACCAGAAAAAACTCCCAAGAAAGGTGGTTGGGAAAGGTAAAAGGGAATGTTAAAGAAAGCATATGCGAATTTCTCGTTAGGCATACACGGCAGTGCGGGGTCTCAGCCTAGCGTAAGGGAAGTTGCTGCCAGAGAGATTCGTAACATGGACATTGATCTTGACGGCAGATTGGTACGCAGGTCAGGTAAGGATCGTAAATGGGCAACCCAGTTAGTGGGAGATATCAAGAGAATCATACCCGCTTACTATACGGGAACCAATGAACTCTTCACTACTGAACGTACCCATCTCTTTGTTCAAACTGATGCGCATCTGTACCATTGGAACGGGTCAGCTTTTTCGATTCTAAGTCTCCCTACGGGTGTGGTTCCAGCAACTGATTTCACTTCACCGTTCAGTTACTCTACAGCGGGAGGAAGACTCTTTCTCGCTAACGGTAAAGTAACTTTATGGATAGATATCTCTCTAGCAACACCTGTCATCTATTACTGGGGTGCAACACCTCATAAATCTCCCAGTGGTGGAACAGCATATCAGTTAGATAGTACTGATTTTGAAAAGATGCCTAAGCTAGGGTTGCAGGGGATAGAAAGAGAAAAAGATGAAGTTAAACATCAAGGGGTAGGGGTAGGGTATCTGAAATACGATGCCAATAACGAACCTGACATAGCTGCAATGTACGCTTACGCTTACGCATACTATAATGAAGACTGGGGTATCTTCAGCAGCTTGTCTGATCGGGTGATATTCACAACGCAAGAAAACGTGCAGACGGCATTCCTTTCAGGGATGTTGTATAACACTGACCCGCAGATTAGCCATATAATCATCTACAGGTCGGATAGTGTTAACGTTACGGTAAAACAGGATGAAGACGGGGCGAATGCGTGGTCTGATGACGCTGTGGTGGCAACTGAGACTGAAGCGAACAGGTTGAATAGCGAGAATATAGAGATACTAATGAAAACGGCTCCCCTGTATGCTTTCGCTAAGATTGAGAATAAAGCTGCTATTACAGGGACCGATTCATCAGGGTATGCTGGCTCAGGGGTGCAAAGGTTAGTAGACAGTTCAGCGGATTTTAAGGCTTTAGGGGTTGTCGTAGGGCAGAAAGTGAGGAATACCACACAAAGCAGGGGATATGAAATCATAGGGATAACAGGCACTAATAACGACACATTATACCTAGCAAGACATGAGGCTGGTGACGCTTTTGCTTTGGGGGAGAGTTACCAGATACTGTTTGACAGCTTTTATGATAAAGGGAGGATAACAGGTGTTGCTCAAACGGGAACTACTGGGGTTTCTGATGAAGATGGAGAGAAACTTTTAATTGACGGTACAAAACCTGATTGGACAGAAGCACCTTACGATCCCGTAGGTCGGGATATCATCTTCTGGAAAGAAGCTGACGGTTCAACGGAAGGCACTCACAAGTTTACCGGGCATGTTCTTTCGATTAAAGATGATAACAGTTACATGGTTGCTGATAGACTTACCCACACCATAGAAAATGCAAATTTCGGGGTGGGTGATTTGTATCAGGTACGATACGGTAAAACGGATCAGGCAGTGGAAGGAAGCAATCCACCTTTCGAGACTGCACATATAGCTCATCATGCAGGGAAACTCTGGGCAGCGCAAGCTAAGAGTTCTACAGTTATCTTCTGCGGGATGAGTACGACAGGAGATGGTATCTATGATTTGTTTCCTGACGAAGATGCTGAGATGCCTCATATAATTTATATCAACAGAGGTGACGGAACAGAGATAACGGGCTTAGAACCCGCACATGACGGTCAGGTTCTTCATGTATTAAAGGAAGCGAGCCTGACTCATATCAGGGGTAGCGGGGTGATATCGGGAATGTATAACGTAGGGAAATCCGCTTCTCCTGTCCAGATAGATCTCGATGCAAGTGCTACCAGTCATGCAGCGGGATGTGTTGCACCAAGGTCAGTTGTTAACGTAGGGGGTGATCTAGTCTATTTCTTCGCTAGAGATAAACAGATATGGGGAGCAGCAGGAACACAGATTCAGCCAGTAAGCCTTTCCATACAGAGACATTTGGATCAGATACCTGATAACAAGGTAAGTGAAGTTGTTTCTTGGGGGTACAGGAACAAGTTGCATGTAGCCTTTACTGACGGATCGGTTGCGTATAACAATAGGGTTGCAGTCCTTGATCCGCAACGGAAGATGTGGACGATGTACGATTCATGGAATATCAGGGATGCTGTCTGGAGTCAAGGCGGGACTGATGACGGAGTATCGTTTGCTGGAACTACAGACGGGTATAACGATTATGTAGATGTTCTGTATACAGGCTCCACAGATAACGGTATTTCTTTCAACGGAAGTTACACGACTAACGAACTACAGTTTCAGCAGGAAACGGTTCTAATGGGAGTTTATGTTTACTCCTTAACGAGTACAGGACTATTAGCGGTGACTGTTACGGCTAATAATGTTACAGTAGCTAATCAGGTAGCGTTTACGCCCGCAGCTTCTAATAGATACAGGTTAGGGGTTCATGCTAGAGGACGAGTGTTCACTATCAAAGTGGAAGGCACAGGGTTAGACCTTATAGACAGGATAGAGTACGAATATCAGGTTAGGGGGCAACGATGAGGGGCAGGGGTTCTAAGTTAGCAAAAGCAAACAAGCATCCGTTAAACCAATTATGCAGGGAAAAGATGGAAGAGGCGGGAGAAGGGGTTAACGGAGGAGCACAGTATCACCATCAAGCTATAGCGTTAACATTATATGGTTCAGAAGAGATGTGGGATTACTCTTTACTTGAAGAAAAGTTCACTCATATGGAAAGATATGGAGACCCGCTAGAATCTTTAAAGGACATGCTTGACGCTGGCCCATCTATTGACAATGAAAGCACGTTAGAAGAAATTTCGGAAACATTAATGGAGACTTGGATAAGCAAACTGCAAGAAGAAGGGTCTTGGTCTCCGATGGAAGACTCTCGTTTAACCATAAGGGGGTAGGTTGTTATGACGATGAATGCAAACAATAATGTCAGGGAGCGAATACAAAAAGCTTTCACTGACGCTGCAAAAAAGACAGGGGTTCCTGTTAAGCTTCTGAAGATGGTAGCAGCGATAGAAAGTGATAACCGAGCCGACGTTGAGTCACCGACAGGTGCTGAAGGTATTATGCAGATAATGCCTAAAACCAAAGAAGATATTATCAAGAGACTGGCCCCTAAAGGAGCATTCCCTACGAATGCAGAAGGATGGGATACAGGGAATGTTGAACAGAATGTTCTTCTGGGAGCGTATTACTTGAAGGATATCTTGGGAATGAAGGGTATTGATAATGATTGGGAACGGGCTATGGCTGCATACAATATAGGTCCCGGGAACAGATGGATTAAAAAACCAAACTGGAAAGAAGATAAAAGGTACAGTAAAGCTCGGATGGGGTCTGAGAATTATAGTGTTAAGACCTATATTGACAGAGCAAACAAGCTAGTCGGAGACAGGGGATGGAGCGATGTTCCTATGTCATCAGTAATAGGAGGAGGTGGGTCTGGGATGCAACCTGCTTCAGCACCACCAAGAGGAACTGCTCCAGCCCCTCGTAAAGCAAAAGTTCCGTTAGCTACAGGGGAAATGGACATTAACCGTACTCTTAAACACCCATCGCAATACGATCCTTTAGTAACAGAAACTGATGCACCTCCTGTATGGAACGAGCCAGCATTAGATCCTTATAGTGAAAGAAACTATGAATCTGAGATTGCTGAACAGGCAAGAAACTTTATCGATACTAATAAGTACGTAAATAAGCTCTATCAGAACGAAACCCCTGAACAACAAGCGATAAGGCGAGATACGTTAATAGCTACGTTAAATCGGGATACAGGAATTGGAGGAGACGCTGTAGATTTGTCTCAGGTTGATGATACTAGGAGCCCAAAAACAAGCTTTGAAAGCCTTGAAGCCTTACCCGCAAATTTTGGGAAATACGCAATGGGGGGAAAGAATCCTACAAGAATAGGTCTTACTCCAAAGGAATCAACATTTCCAACAGAGTATAACAAAATGGGTTATGGAGAACTAACAGGGGAACAAATTCAAGGGGGACAAGATACATCCCCAACAACTTCCGAAGAATCACTAATAGCTATGCCAACAAACGTTGGACCCAACGCAATGGGTAGCATTGATCGTTCAAAGGCAACCCATCTGGGAGCACTCGCTAAACAAAAAGGGTTTCAAAGTGGGCTCGATACTGACAACTTTTTAAAGAAGTATGCAGAAGGGGGGTTTCAGCCACAGTTGATGACTGGGCCCATTGCTCCCAGTCCAGCACCCGCTGCTCCAACTGATGCTACTGCTGCTTCAACTGATCCTGCTGCTGCTGCTTCAGCATCCCAACCTGTTGACCCTTTAGTCAAGATAGCAGCGAAGCTGGGCTTTAGTTTACTGCCTAGAGGTGGGGGTAACGAAAAGAAACATATGGATTTCTCTTCTGTGACAGGAAGTGATAAACCTGAAGAGCAATCTTGGCTGAGAAAAGCGTGGGAAACAGGTGAGAAGTATCTTGAACCTGTAGCTGAATACGGTAAGTATCTTCCTATCCCTTATGTTCAACAAGGACTTACTGCTGTTGACGCTATGTATGATGCGGAAGACGCAGTCACCGCTGCTAACAGGGGAGATTATCTCGGAGCGGTGATGGAAGGAGCAGGAGCCGTCGGTGGAGCTAAAGATTTTCAAGCGTTACAGCAGGGTGGAGGACCTAATCCTCTCAGCGGTTACAACTTACTGGGAGATCAAGCTGAAAGTAGTGATCTGATGAAAGGGATACAGAAAACTGCGACTAAGATCGGGACAGATGTTGCAGGTAAAGCAATCTCGGGAGGATACGGTGGTGGTAGCGGGGGAAGAGGATCAAGTTCTCCTTATATGGATCAAGCCGATAGTGCTGCTAACAGGTATCGACAACAAGCCCAGAGAGCAAACCAAGATTATCAAAGGTTAACAGGTGGTAGACTTTCTTCTCAAGGGGTACAAGGACCAACACGAGAAGGTATTATAGGTCGTCAAGCTGCTAACTTAACATCTGCTACTCAACAAAACGTAACAGATCTTTATAACCAAGCAGCTTATAGGGAACAAGCAGCAAATATGATGAGAGATCAGGAAGATAAACGTAACTGGATGGGGTTACTTGATAACCTATCTCAGATCTATGCGATTTCCGAAATGGATCTCGGGGATGACACAGCAACGACAACGGAAGAGAACCCCTTGGGAAACTTCACCTCTCAGATCTTTAGTATTCTAGAGGAGGAGATATAAGATGGCTAAGTTTACAGAAGCTGAACTTGGATTGGGCGCATCAGCTATCGTTAAAAACATAATGACTTACAAGACGATGGCAGATAAAGCTCGTGCAAGTCGAAGAAGAGACGAAAGTAAACAGCTTTTTCAAAGAGCGAATTTAGAGCTTGATAAGCTAAAGACCGTGATCGATGTTAAAAAGCTCCAACAGGATCAAGCATACAAAAAAGGTATCCTAGCCTATCAGGACAAAATGCTTGACTTTAAACTTAATAATGAAAACAGCGTAGAGAACAGACAGAAAGCTGTTCAGGGTCTAATAAACAATGAAGCTGTCGGCTTAACTCCTGCACAGATAAAGAACCTCCATATCTGGGCAGCTACAGACAACTCTAGTTTAATAGATGACATTCTTGCTGGACCTCAAAGCAAGCAACCTAGTGTTAATGACAGAAGCAATCTAAATAAATTGGGAGTTGACCTCCAATCCCAACTACACGGGGTTCCTGCTACAAAGTCCCAGCAAGAGGCAGAGGGCTATGAAGGTGGGGGGTACGCATCCCGAAAGCATAAACCTCTCTCAGACCTAGTTAAAGATTACATGACAGATGGGAATACTCCCGACGAAACTCGGGCTTTAGTTCACAAAGTAAGAAACTTGCAGATGCTGGTAAGCAATTTTGCTAAACCTGAGAATGCACGATGGGTAGATGGTTCAGAAAATATGGCATTAGACCAAATTGAAAGAGCGTTAAGTTCTCTCAATACTGCCAGTGCCC
>Ga0208179_1001041_pt1 | contig 15113 bp, 13 predicted proteins | sample Malvired_Geostar_FD_184238 | JGI IMG/M metagenome (GOLD analysis project Ga0208179, IMG submission 184238) | Marine viral communities from the Global Malaspina Expedition - Malaspina viral metaG DeepMed_Geostar (SPAdes) (version 2) | ecosystem: Environmental > Aquatic > Marine > Oceanic | place...
GTCTGCTATGGCGCTTCGATCATGCTGGTGGGGCAGATGTACCACCTTGGCGAGCATTTCCCCAACGGCGTGCTGTTGTGGATGATCGGCACGTTGCCGGTGGCCTTTTTCTCCCGGCGCCTGCTGGTGACCCTGCTGCTGGTGGCGCTCACCGCCCTGTGGATGGTGATGGAAACCCCGTTCTCGCCACCCTGGGCTGGCATCGTGTTTCTCGGTGTGGCCGGCTGGCTGGCCTGGCGCCGCCATTCCAATGTGGTGATGCTGCCGGTGCTGGCGGCTCTGGTGTTGTGGCTCAACCTGATGTTGTCCTGGGTGTTCCACACTGATTTCGGGCCCCACTGGCGGGCTGGCCACCTGACCTTCAATCTTGCTCTTCTGGTCCTGGCTCAGGTGCTCTGCCAGCGGCTGGAGCGACGCGGGGACTCGCGTTGGGCACCCTTGCCGTGGCTTGGACGGTTGTCGTTGCTGGTGCTGTTGCCGCTGACGTTCGAGGACCTCTGGAAAGAATATCTGCACAGCCACTGGGGCTGGCTGGATCCCGGGTTGTGGGCGGCGCTGCCGCTGCTGCTGGCGGCGATCGCCCTCAAGCCCCGTGGCATCCTGCCCTGGTTGGCGCTGGCCGGGGTGCTGCTGGCGCATGGTCTGGGCCGGCCGGAACAGAGCCTGTACTGGACCGTGGCGGCCAATCTGGTGGTTCTGCTGGTGGCCATGGCCTGGATACGCCAGGGATTGCTGCGCGCCGACCAGCGCCGTTTCTTCGCCGGTTTGGGCACGGTGGCGGTATTGGCGCTGTTGCGTTATGTCGATCTGATTGGAGATTACCTGGGGGCGGCCCTGTTGTTCCTGGTCATGGCCGGCATTCTCTACGCTGGCGCCCGCTACTGGCGCCAGCGCGATCCGGAGGTGGCCCATGACTAGGCGCTGGCGGCTGCGCGCCCTGGTGGCGGCGCTGGTGTTGCAGGTTCTGGTGCTGCTCGGTTTGCTGGGCTATGCGCGGTATCCGGTCTGGTTCGGCAAGGAAGTGGTGCTGCGCACGGTGCCGGTGGATCCGCGTGATTTGTTGCGCGGCAACTATGCTCGCCTGCGCTACGACATCAGTGAGGCGCCGATGCCGGAAGTGGGAGTGCCGCGGGTAGGGCGGGAAGTGTATGTGCAGTTGCGCCGGAAAGGGCGGGTGTGGAAAGCCGTTGATACCCGTTATTCACCGCCGCCGGGTGATTTTATTCGCGGGCATATCCGCGCGGTGCGGGTGGGTTCGGTGACGGTGGAATACGGTATCGAAGCCTATTTCGCGCCAAAGGATAAGGCGCTGGAACTGGAGCGGCGATTACGGCAGGGCGGTCTGGCGCGGGTGCGTATCGCCACCGATGGCCGTGCCGCCCTGGTGTCCGTGGAGGACACCGGGGAGGGCACGGGCGAGGGGGCTGGAGGGCCGCCCTGATCAGCCGCCGAGGACCTTGGTGAGGAAGCCGCTTTCCTTGGCTATGGTCTGGGTGAACGGCTCCAGGGCGTGCAGGCGTTCCTTGTGGGCGGCCAGGTTGGGATACTGGTCGACCCCTTCACCGGCGTGCTGGAAGTTCACCAACTGGCTGGCCACGGCGATATCGGCGACGGTGAGCCGTTCGCCAACAAAGTAGGTCTTGCCTTCCAGTTCCCGATCCAGGTACTCGAGCAGCGGTGGCACCGCGCCCTGCAGCGCTTTCTGCGCCGCCGCTTCATCCACTTCCTTGCCCATCAGACGCCGCACCACCCGGTTGAAGAACACGCCGAAGGTACAGTTGACGCCCAGCTCGTAGTCGCCGAATTTCTCGAACCACAGGGTGCGGGCGTACTCGTAGGGATCCTCCGGGTAGAGGGACGGCTCGGGGTGTTTCTTCTCCAGAAAAGCGCAAATCACCCCGGAATCGGCGAGAATCTGGCCGTCGTAGTCCAGTGCCGGGATGCGTCCCAGCGGGTTGAGGTCCCGATACCAGTCCGGCGCGTTGCGCGGGTCCACGTTGACGGTCTCATGTTCCACGCCTTTGAGGGCCAGTACCACGCGGGTTTTACGCACGAACGGCGACAGCATGGCGCCATACAGTTTGATGGTCATTGGGATCTCCCGGTCTCTATTGTGATGTTGAGCCTGGTGCGGCCCACTCGAAAGCGGGCCGGCCGCAGGCGGATCTCAACCCGTGAATCCGACGGGCGGCTGGGGTAACAGGCATATAGCAGTGTCGCGGAAGGGTCAACAGGGGACCGCCCGGTCAGGGGAAAACCGTCGGAATCGCCGAGATTGAACGGATTATGAACGAACGGTGTCGACCGGGGGAATTTCCCCTTGACGCTGCCGGCCCGGATTCCTAGACTACGCGCCGCTTGACAGGGCAGTCCCGCAACGGGATTGGCCGACAAGTCCGGGTCCCCTTCGTCTAGTGGCCTAGGACACCGCCCTTTCACGGCGGTAACAGGGGTTCGACTCCCCTAGGGGACGCCACTGAATCGGGTTCGGTAACGGTCCGCGAACTGGCACTTCGTTGATTGGAACCCAAGAGTCGAACCTTCATTAGTGGGGTTCGACCGGTCACCGGCAAAGCCGGGGACACGGAATGTCTTCGCTTGCGGAGACAGCCCCGAAGGGGTGAACCGCGTAGCGGTGAATACTCCCCTAGGGGACGCCACTATTTCGTTAAGGCGAAGCAGTGACAAGCGGGAATAGCTCAGCTGGTAGAGCACAACCTTGCCAAGGTTGGGGTCGCGAGTTCGAATCTCGTTTCCCGCTCCAATTCTACTTTCGGGATTCGTAAAGCACCGTCGTGCTTAGCAGGGCGACCCCGCCTTTTATTGGTTGGGATCGCGAGCTGGTGCGCCAGCCCGGTCGAATCTCGTTTCCCGCTCCAATTCTTTCCTGGATTCATAAAGCGTTGTCGCAGTTGCCTAGTCGACCCCACTTTTTGTTTGGTTGGGATCGCGAGCTGGTGCGCCGGCCGGTTCGAATCCCGTTTCCCGCTCCATTCTTTCATTCGAGATTCATTAAGTGTTGTCGTAGTTAATTGGGCGGCTCCGCTTCGAGGTAACCGGCAAGCGCAGGTATATTCTTCTGGCCTTGGAGACATAAACTCGGAGGTTGCTACAACGCCGCTGTGGGAGCTTGCCTGCAAGCGAATGGGCTTCCGGGCCTCAAGATTCGCTTGCAGGTAAGCTCCCACGGCAGTTTCGTAGCCCCGCCCGTGGGCCATCATCGCGGCTACTCAGGCTGTACAGGGTTGCCAAAGGCGTCATACCAATTCTTTCCCGCCCGTAGATATCGATTTTCATCGTCACCTTCGTATCGCACGTGGCTGAAACTGCCGGCGAACGTTTTGATGACGTTACCCTGCTTGTCGATCAGGGCACTGGTGCCGTTGGACAGCCTGACCGGCGCATAGCCGGAGGCTTCGAAAAAACCGAAACTAACGTCTTTGTAGCGCATAGGCAGGACCAGTTTTCCGGCGGGGTTGATGAAGCCCCATCGCTCGCTTTCAGCGTCGCGGACGGCGGCCAGGCCATTGCGAAAGACTTTGGCTTGGGAAAAACCGCGGGCGGCGAGATCGATCGCCACCTTGCCTTGCCGGTCCAGGAAATAGGCGTACTGCCTCACCAGTCCATCCTGATTTTTTCTACTGATAGAAGCCAGCAAGCGGCCATCCGAGAAGCGTTTGAAGTGGTCGTACTTGCCGTGGGTAAGGTTGCGCCCCTTGCTGTCGTACAGGTCCAGGGTTTCCCCCCGACGAGCTTGAAAGAAACCGTTGTCGAAGTCGATATTGTCGAATCTGGCGGCCAGCACTTGCCGCAATGCCGAGTCAAGCACGCCTTCCTTGCCGTTTTTCCCCGCTATCCAGAATTTCTCATCCTGTAAATGGAGCATGGTGTGCTCCATGGGCAAAACGACCTTGCCGGTCGCTACCTCGGCCAATCCGCGCGGGCCATTGGTTTGCCGGCTGACGCGCACGTAACGGTCCTGATAAATCGCACTTTCCACCAGGAGGTAGTCCACCTTTTTCAAGCGGCCGGTCGCCGGGTCGAAATGATACTGGTTTTCTCTGTTGTCGATCTGGTCGGTAAAGTAGTGACGGTTGAGCATCCGGAAATACTGATCCATGGCGGGCTCAACCATCCAGTTGCCATCATTGTCGATAATGCCGTTTTTGCCGGTGGCGAAATCGGCGGCGACGCGATATTCCTTTTCCTCTTCCCAAGTATCCAACGGGTAGGTGCTGGTAAAGTTCAGTGTCTTCACATCGCTTTCTGGAATGATGAAGGTCACTTTGCTGACCGGGCCCGCGTAAGTGGCGGTAACTTGCAGGTATTGTGCTGGCTCTTGTAATCCTGTCAGCCCGTCAAGGCGTGGCTCCAGGTATTTTTCCAATTCTTCCTGGGTGGTTATCCGGCCGCGCTTCACCTGTTTTCTTGCTCCACGCATCTCGTCCAGGGCTTGTCGCAGGTCATTGATCTTTTGCCCGGAATACAAGGTGGCGCTATTCGAGCCTTGCTTTCTCAGTGGACGCCCATCCTGGTATAGCGCCTGGACGGTGATGTGCTCGGCCACCGCGGTTGGGATCTGATAGCGGATCTGATTGCCGGTGATCGCCAGCAGTTTGATATCGCCGGCCGGCGTGCTCAAGGTATCGCCGGCGGCACTGGCATGGCCAACCCGTGTTTCGCGGTAGGGGAGGGAGATATCGTAGGTGATGCTGGCAATCGGCTTTGCCTTGGTCAGCACGACAATGTCACGGAGGCCGTGTCGCCGGGATTGCTCTGACAACCATCGTTCTACTGGTGTCGCCTTTTCCAGTAGTGTGTTCGCCTCGGTTCCGGTGCCCTCGTTGTATTTCGCGGCGATGGTCGCCTGGGAAATATGGTCCTCGGCGATGGCGGCTTGTTGGCCATCCCGGTAAACAACTTCCGTGGGGAGGAACCGGGGCGTCATCTCCGCATGTTCCATGAAATAGAAGGCGTCGTAGCCGAGAAGTGACTGCAGTTTGTGTGTGTTGGTGTCGATACTGACGATAGTGTAAGGGTAGGCGATGTTGGCGATGATGCCCAAGGCATCAAAGAAGTCCCGCAGAGTCTGTGTGTTTGCTTCCTTGACCAAGGCGGGCTCGAAATGGGAATTATCCGTTGCGTCGAAGGGGGCGCTTTCAGCCGGTTTAAGTTCGATACGCAGGTCGGTGAGCTCAATGAGCGATTCAAACTGTGAGATTTCCTGGTCCAGTTGCCGCAGGAGGGTCTCATTCGTTTCTTGCTGACAGGCGCCCAGCACCAACATAAGCCAACTGTAAGCAAGCGCTTTGATCCATGTTTTTGCCATTTGAATGCTCTCGTTTCCTTAACAAGGCCGGCGTGCTATCGCGGAAGCGCCGTGGCGTTTTTCTGAGATCTGTTGAATTGTGCATATTTTTTGTCGGCATCGGCGCTGGCACAGGGCGAGGCCGTGGTGACGGTTGGCGCCGACAGGGTGCCCGCGCAGGGTACAACACCCCGTCAGCCAGGGGAATTCGCACACCTGAGCGGGCCAACGTCCGCAACGGACTCCATGTGGACCCACCAGCCGTGGTAATCTCCGGTAACCGTCGCCCCAGGAAGAAGTGCCCTCAATGACGAGACCTGAGTTTTCCGATGTTCTTCGCAAGCTGCGCGAATTATTCGGAGGGCGTGACGACACGCCACCGGTGGTAGAGCAACCCGCCGACCTCGAGTTGCCCTGGGCTCCGGGGGAGGGCAACGCCATTCAGGATATGCTGGACCGCATCGGCTTTCCCTGGCGGGCAAGCTGCCAGGATCTTATTGACCGCCATGGCCTGGTTCACCATCCCGCTTACGGTTGGGAGCAATGCCCTATCACGCCTTGTCCCTTGGAGCTCGACGGCTTGCTCTATCCCATCTCTCCGCAGCTCTCCCGGATAGCGCTGCGCGATCAGGTGCCTCAAGGGTTCAGCGGGAGCGTCTGGATCAAAACGGATCCCCTCGCCAACCTTCGTCATGCCCATCGTCGCATGGCTGAACTGCTGGGGCCGGCTCCAATCGGAGTACGCAACAATACGGTCTCCTCCATCTGGCGTGCCGGTCCGGCCCGTGTTTCGCTGATCGTCTGGCCACCAAAGCTTCAACCTCCGGTATGGAACGGGAACATTCCGGCCCATGAGCGGGACCGGCGGCTGAAAACCGCCTGCTCAATTTATATCGAGCCCGGCTATCGTCGCCCGATGACGGTGCAGGAAAGAGAATGGTTGAGAGGTTTTACCCCTTTGGACAAAGTGGGTGGGACGGCGCTGGCATCAACACTGCGGGCATTGTGGGCCAGTGCCCCTGGCGACTACGGCCAGGATTTCGTTTGCCTGCCTCCTCTGGATCAGGACAATTTTTTGGGTCAGGTCGGCCATTCGCCGGACCGCAAGGCCTTGATCGTTTGCTCGCGGCAGCTGCACATCATACCGGCTCAGTGCATTGTCGCGCTTCGCCTGCAAAAGCTTCGACCGGCTAAGGGTGGGGGTGGCGCCGCCTTGACCGCCGCCTTTCAACCCACTGATGGAATGGAGAGGGAAGTGAGTATTTCCGGATCCCACGGCGACATGGACGCACTGGACGATCTCGCCTCCCATCTCAGCAGGATCCTGAACCGCCCGCTGCGGATCCCGGAACCTCAATACGATTGCTGAGCGGTCCCGCCGGCTCCTGCCGCCATCCCGTTCAGAATCGACCTGCCTGGCGTCGCCATCGTTGCTATTGATGATCCAGCAGGGGCGCCACCAGCACCGGGCGCTGCGCCGCTTCGCAGACTTCGGTGGCGGTAGTGCCGACGAGCTTGCTTTCCAGCCAGCCCTGGCCGTGCTTGCCGATAAGGATCAGGGAGCAGTCTCGCTCGGCGGCGATGCGCAGTATGGTTTCCGCCGGGGCTCCACGCTCTGTCAGCACACTGACCTCTCCTGCCTCGTCGGGTAGGTAGTCACGAATGTGATTCAGTGCCGCTAGGGCCATCACCGGCAAGGCCGGGGTGTTATTCAGGCCGTCGGGGGTTAGCACGGTTAGCAGATCGATGCGCTTGGCCTGGGTGGACAATTCCCGGAGGAGGTTTTCCGCGCCACTGGCGTATTTGGACAGGTCTGTGGCCATCAGTACATGCTCCAGCGCCGGCCTGCCGGGAGCCGTGCCCTGGGTTTCGGTGTCGTCCGTTTCGGGGGTAATCCATTCCAGAAACAGCGGGAGGGTGGTCTTGCGGATCAGGTCACGGGCGACGCTACCCAGAAACAGGTTGCTGACGCGACTGTGCGCCCGGGACCCGATGAGCAGCAAATCCGCTTTGAACTCCGTGGCGATGGCCAGCAGCTCATCGGCCACCAGACCGGAGATACGCACGCAGACCGTTACTTCGAGGCCGGCTTCCTTGAGCGGTTCGGCGCAGCGTTCCAGCCATTCCCGGTAATTCTCACCGTGGTCGTAGGCGGCGAACTGGTTGTACCCGACTCGCACCACATGGGTGAGAATCACTTTTTTGATACCCCAGCTGCTCAGATCCGCCACACGGGCCAGCGTGGGCGGCGCGGCGGGTGACTGGTCCAGGGCGACAAGTGCGGTGGTGAACATGGAACCTCCTCCCGACTGGCGTGGCGGGGCTGATGACGGCGCCGTGAACATTCACGGGGCCACAGTCCGACAGTACGCCAGCGGATGGCGGGAGAGTTGATCCTGGTCAAAATCCCGGCCGACCCCCGCCCGCGAAAAGGGCGTTCGCCACCGCCGGTACGGCGCTCAATATGCTTGGTGCGTCCGACCACATCCGTTTACTATTGGCCGGGTGCGATTGCGCGCCAAACCCGATATCTCCCATCGGCTTTTACAAACAAGGCAGGGACCGAATGAAATCCACATGGATCAGGTGGCTGGCGGGGATTCTTTTCGGTGTTGTCATCGGGCGGGTCAGTTTTGGCATTGTCGCTCCCTTCCTCTCTCCCGTTCTTGGTGCCGAGCCCCAGTGGCTGGCCGAGGATCCCACGGCGTTCCATTACGTGATCATCGCGGCGCTGGTGATTCAACTGGTAGTGGCCGTTGCCAGCGCCGTATGGCTGGCGCGGATCTCCGTGATGAAACGGCTGATCGGCTGGGGGCTGGTGATACTGGGCGCGGTGTTGCTGCTGAACATCGTTTCCACTCTGTTGTTTTCGGGGCTGGACCTCGGAGCCCTGATCAACCCCGGCTCCCGGGCGGAAAGTGATGCCTCCACCGCATTCTGGTTCTGGCTGCTGGCCATGGCGTTGCCTTACACGGTGATCGGCGCCGTGGGGTTGATTGTCGGCGGTATTCTGTTGCGCAAGACGCGCTGAACGCGGATCTGATAGGGAAAAGGGGAATCCGGGATGACGCAAAGGAAATTGCCGGCGGTGGCGGCCGCCATGTTGATGGCGCTGTCCACTATTGGCAGCGCGGATAGGGCGGCGGCACTGGACCGCTACGTGAGCCAGTATCCATGGGATGACGTCGATGGCGTGTCCTTCCTGGATGCGCCCTCGGTGAAAGCCGCGGTCACCACGGCGGTGGATGACCCCGGGATTCGCCAGGCCCTCCTGGTCGAGACCCGGGATGCGGTCGCCGGGAGAATCCTGGCGACGGACCATGGCCTGCTGATGCATGCCTTCGACCCCGCCAGTGGCGGTGACGTTAACTGGGCGTTGCTGATTTCACCGCGGGGCGGGTCGGCGGCGGCCTGTTTCTCCACCGGAGTTGAGCCGGGCGTGCGTGGCGCGGATTGGTATATGGAGGGAGCGCGTATCGCCACCCGGTACGAGCCTTGCCCCTCCGAAGCGGACCAGATCCCGGCGGCGATTCGGGCAAGGGTGGCGCCCGCCACGGAGCCGGGGGCTCTGCAATGGGCGGTCTGCTACGGCTATCCGAAAATGGCCTCCGGTGAGGCGGGGGCTGTCATCAAAGGCGACCATCACTGCGTTATCCCCGCCGACAGTGAGATCCTGAACCTGGTTGACGCGGCTTGCCAGGAGGACGCCCTCTGTAAGGCGGAAGCGATGGTGCTGGCGGACCCCCGGCGGGAACGGCGGGAGATTCGCCAGGTACTGTCTGTTCAGAGGGTCGATGAAGTGCCTGATCCGGCGGAGCCGTACCGGCGACGGGCGGGCCGGTTCTATGACGGCGTTTACGCGCGCCAGGCCAGAGGGTGCGATCGTGGCGGCGCTGACGAACGGGTGTCCCTGGATTTGTCGCGGCCGTCCGGCGGGGCGCTGCAGTGGTTCGATCAATACTGCGCCGTGCTCACGGCCGAGGGGGAGGCGCCGGCGCCGGGTGAATTCCACAGCACTCTGCAACTGCGTTGCGGTGACAAGCCGGAACAGGACGCGGCCTTGCGCGGTGGCGCCACGGGGAGGCAGGCCTCCGCCGTCTTGCGCCATGTGCATGGCCGCACTATCAGCATTGACGGCAGTGCCCTGGTGCGCTGTCCGATCCGGCGCGCCGACACACCGCGATGGTGGATTCAGAGGCCGCCCTTCAATGGATACTATCCGTCAGACTGACTCGGAGCATCCCTTCCCATCAGGGCCAGCTCATCTCTCCCTTGATCACCTTGGCGCTGAGTTCCAGGGAACTGCTGTCCTCAAGGGTTGGGTAACGTCGTTGCATGGCGGTGATCAGGTCGGCCGCATTGTCGGCGCGGGCTGCTTCGCTCTCGAAGGCAGTGAGATAATCACGGGTAAACGCCAGGGCCTGGCCGTCGAAGGGCGAGGTGCCATCGGCGTTGGGCAGGTAGTGGCCGGGGATGACCTGATCCGGGTTCAGTGCTTGCAGTTGTTCGAGCAGGGTCAGCCAGTTACTGCGTGAGGTTTCCGTTTGCGTATCGGCGATCCACACGTGAATGTTGGCCGAGACCGGTACGCCGCCGAGCACCGTTTTAAGGGATGGGATCCACAGCACGGTGCGCTCGGGGGCGGGCCCGTCGAGGCCGATCACGTTCAGTGACTTACCTTCCAGTGCCAGCCGATCGCCTTCCATGGCGTCCGGCACAATAATTTGCCGTGGCGCGTTGTCTTTCAGGATTGGCCCCCAGTACTCCAATTTACGGTCCTTGTTGGCCAGAATCTTGGCGCGGGTCTCACCGGTGGCGAGAATTTTGGCCGCCGGGAATGCCGCATGGATCAGGTCCAGGCCGAAGTAATAATCAGGATCGCTATGGCTGATGTAGATGGTGGTCAGTGTCTTGCCGCTGGCCCGGATCTTGTCCACCAGAGCCTGAGCGTCGTCGCGCTGGAACTGAGCGTCGATCAGCAGTGCTTCGCGTTCGCCGGTGATCAAAGTGGAGGTCACCGGAAACACCGACGCCTCGCCGGGGTTATACACATCCAGATGCAGCGGTGCCGCCTGGGCCGTGAGGGCGCTCAGCGCCAGCAGGCCGCCACCGAGCGCCTGGATGAGCATGGATTTGAGGGACATAAAGGATCTCCTGATTGAGTCAGGCCTTCATGGTAAGTTGCAATAAAGGATGCAAATACCCTGTAAAATGAACACCACTGTTGCGAATCTGGAAACAATATGGATCGATTGATCGCCGCCAGGGTGTTTGTCAGCATCGTTGAGCAGGGCAGTCTGTCCGCCGCCGCCCGCGCGCTCGATCTTTCCCGGGCTCAAGTCACCCGTTATCTGGCACGAATGGAGCAATGGGCCGATGCCCGGCTGCTGCACCGCAGCACCCGGCGCCTGAGTCTCACCGAGGCGGGCGAAAGGGCGCTGAGACGGTGCCGGGAAATGCTGGCACTGGCCGAGGATATCGAAACCCTCGGCGGCACCGACGATGGCCAACCACGTGGCCGGTTGCGGGTGGCGTGCGCGCCGTCGCTGGCCCAGGCGGCGCTGGGTAAGGCGCTGACCGGCTATCTGCAGACCTACCGGCACACCGCCATTGACCTCCAGGTGGGGTATCACCCGGTGAATCTGGTGGAAGAACGCATTGATCTGGCGATCCGCATCACCAACCAGCTGGATCCCAATCTGATCGCCCGCCGCCTGGCCAATTGCGCTTCGGTGGTGTGCGCATCGCCGTCCTATCTGGCCGCGCGCGGTCTGCCGGAGCGGGTGGAGGCACTGGCCGACCATAACTGTTTGACCTATTCCTATTTCGGTAAAAGTCTTTGGCGTTTCCAGCGTCATGATGGTGAAGGCGCTGGCGGCGAGGTGTCGGTGCCGGTGGAAGGCAACCTCAACGCCAACGATCCCATGGCACTGCTGGAAGCCGCCAGCGCGGGGTTGGGTATTGCCCTGCAGCCGGTGTACGCGGCGGCGCCTCTGATCGACAGCGGCCGCCTGGTGGCGTTGCTGCCGGACTGGCGCCCCGAGGATCTGGCCATTTCCGCGATTTACCGCTCACGGCGTCATATGCCGCCGGCGTTACGGGCGCTGCTGGATTATCTGGCGGAATGGTTCGGTCAGGATCCACTGTGGCACTGAGACCCGGTGTTCGCCGTTGGTTATTCAGCGGTGTCATCCAGCAGGCGCATTAGCGCCTCGACGAAGCCGGGGTCAATGTAGCGGATGCTGCCATCCGGCAGGCCGAGAATACGATCGATGGCCAGCCCCTGGAACTGAAGACGCCGCTCCAGCGCCTGGTTCGCCGCCTTGGCTTCAGGCGTGCCCTGGGCGTCTACCGCCCGGCCCACCGCATCATAGGTGCTGGCGCCCAACTGCATGATGATTTCCGCCGCGGCGGTGGCATCCGGCACCTGGAAACGGCCTTCCTCGATACCCTGCTGGATGAGGCGTGCCAGCAGCGGCCCAACCAGCGTCATATTGGCCTGGTTGATGCGATGAAACAGGGACTGATGGCCGGGGCTGAAGATGACGCTGAACAGCGGTCGTAACTGCGGCGCGGTCTCCAGCTTGAGCTGCCGGGAGCGCCGCAAAAAGGCGTTCAGCCGGGTCAGGGCATCGCCGTTGTCCTGTTCCACCAAATCGTTGACCTGGGCCACGGAACGTTCCGCCACCCGCGCGACAATGGCTTCCAGGATGTCCTCCTTGGAGGCGAAATAATGATAGAAGCCCCCTTTGGAGAGGCCGGAGCGCTGCAGGATGTGGTTGACGGTGGTGGCTTCATAACCCTGCTCAAAGAACAGAGCCTGGGCGCAATCCAGGAGTTGATCCCGGCGTCGTTCCGGATTTTGCGGGGTGCGTGGCATCACCGTGTCCTGTCTGTGGGCTTGACGACAGACCGACGGTCTGTCTGTAATAAACCGACGGTCGGTCTGTGCTCAGATTAAGCAGCGAGGGCAAGGGATGCAATGGTTCTCCGGTATGCCTGTTTTGCTCAAGCGGTTCGGGTGGTTGCTCGCGCTGATGCTATTCCTGGGGCTGCTGTGGTTCTGGTTGTGGTGGCCACCGACGGTGACGGTGGTGGCTCCGCAACGTGGCGATGCCGCCGAGGTGGTCTACGCCACCGGGGAAGTGGAACCTCGCTATTGGGCGCGGGTGGCGCCGCTGGTGAGTGGGCGTCTGCAAACCCATTGCCGCTGCGAGGGGGAACAGGTCAGTGAAGGTCAGGTATTGGCGAGCCTGGATGATCGCGAGGCCCGCGCCACTCTGGCCGAACTGGAGGCCAGGGAACGGCGCGCGGAAATCGATTATCAGCGCCTCAAGGTGCTGGCGGCCCGCAACGCGGTCAGTCGCCAGGCGCTGGACCAGGCCAGGAGCGAGGCGGAGCAGACCCGAGCGGCGGTGGAGCGTCAACGCACCGTGTTGGAATACCATCAGATACGGGCGCCCATGGATGGTCATGTGTTGCGCGATGAGGGTGAACCCGGAGAGATCGCCAGCCCGGACACGCCGTTGTTCTGGATAGGGCGGCCACGGCCGCTGTGGGTAGTGGCGGAAGTCAATGAGGAAGACATTCCCCAGGTCGAGACCGGTCAGGACGTCTTGCTCAACTCGGACGCCTTTCCAGGGCAATCCCTGGAAGCCCGGGTCGAACGAATCACCCCGAAGGGCGATCCGGTGGCCAAGACCTACCGGGTTTATCTGGCATTGCCGGAGCGCACCCCGCTGAGGGTGGGGATGACGGTGGAGGCCAATATCGTCACCCGGGTTTCCCGCCACGCCTGGCTGTTGCCGGCGAATGCGTTCGACGGGGACCGGCTGGCGTGGGTCCGGGATGGCCGCGTGGTGATGGCATCGGTGGCGGTGGGCATTCGCGGCATCGATCAGGTGGAAGTGCGTGACGGCGTGTCCGCGGAAACCGCTGTGATCGTGCCCTTTCCGGACGATCGGGAACACGGAGACCGGGTGCGCCCGGAGCGGCGGGAGGCGCCGCCATGAAGGTGCCGGTGGTCCTGGATCTGGCCCGCTCCCATGTGCTGGGACGCGGCCGGCAGACCCTGGTGGCGGTCCTCAGCGTGGCTTTGGGCGTCGGGTTCTCCATTGCCATGGCGGCTCTGATGCAGGGAGGCGAGGACGACATGATCGAGCAGATGGTCAACGCCATGCCGCATGTGCGGATCACCGATGAATTTCGTCATGCCCGGCGCCAGCCGGTGCAGGATCGCTTCGATGCCGTTGCCATCGCTGGTCTGCGCCCGAAGGAGGACCGGCGCGGCATTCTCAATCCGGTGGAGGTGCGCGCCCGCCTTTCCGGTTGGGTGCCGGGCTCACTGGCCTGGAGTCTGCGTACCCAGGGGGTGGTCCGTTATGCCGGCCGGGACCAGGGCCTGACTCTGGTCGGCATCGAGCCGGATCAGGCCCGGGCGGTGGCGGCGATCAAGCCGGAAGAGTTCATCGCCGGGGATTTCCAGTCACTGGCGTTCGGTGGCAACAATCTGGTGGTCGGCGATCGCCTGGCGGAAAAACTGGGTGCCCGGCTGGGCACCACAGTGTCGCTGGTGTCCGCCACCGGTGAGTCCCGTTCCTTCAAGATCACCGGTCTGTTTCATACCGGCACCACCGCCCGTGACGAGGGGGAAGGGTATGTGCTGCTGACCAAAGCCCAGACTCTCAGTGACCGGCCCAATGTCATCAACGACATTCGCCTGCGGCTGGCGGATCCGGCGCTGGCGCCGGAGGTGGCGCGCCGGGTCGAGCGGCGGATCGGCTATAAGGCGGTGGCCTGGCAGGAAGCCAACGAATCCCTGCTGGAAGCGCTGGTGGTGCGCAATGTGATCATGTACACGGTGGTCGGCGCCATTCTGGTGGTGGCCGGGTTTGGCATCTTCAACATTATTTCCACCATCACCCACGAAAAAAGCCGCGACATCGCCATCCTCAAATCCCTGGGCTTTACCGAGCGCGACATACGCCGGTTGTTCGTGGCGGAAGGCGTGGCCTTCGGGGTTGCCGGCTCGGTCATCGGCTGGATGATCGGCGCACTGTTGTGCGTGGCCATGTCGATGGTGCGTTTCGAGCTCTCCGGTGCCGGCGTGGCCCAGGAGATGACGCATCTGCCACTGGCCTGGAATGTCTGGCATTACCTGGTCGCGGCCGGATGCGCACTTGCCTCGGCGTCCATGGCCGGTTACCTGCCGGCCCGTCGCGCCGCCCGTCTGCATCCAGTGGATATTATCCGGGGAGCGTCATGAGCGTATTGTTGCGTGGTGAGCACCTGACGCGGATTCTCCCGGGTACTGTGCCGGTGACGCTGGTGGACGACGTCTCCCTGACGGTATCCGGTGGGGAATTCGTCGCCATTACCGGCCCCTCCGGCTCCGGCAAGTCTTCGCTGCTGTACCTGCTTGGCCTGCTGGATCAGTTAACCCGGGGCCGTCTGGTGTTGATTGACCAGGACACCGCCGAGCTGGACGAAGCCGCCCGGGCCGCATTGCGTTTGCGAACCCTGGGGTTTGTATTCCAGTTCCATTTTCTGTTGCCGGAATTCAGCGCCCTGGACAATGTCATGCTGCCGATGCGCAAGCTGGGTGAACGCAACGACCGCGAGCAGCGCGAACGCGCCGCCGAGCTGTTGGCGGTGCTGGGCCTGGAAGCGCATCTGCACAAACGGCCGCATCAACTGTCCGGCGGCCAGCGCCAGCGCGTGGCGGTGGCCCGGGCGCTGGCCAACGATCCGCCCCTGGTGCTGGCGGATGAGCCCACCGGCAGCCTGGACAGCGCCAGTTCCGAAC
>Ga0208179_1001042_pt1 | contig 15094 bp, 23 predicted proteins | sample Malvired_Geostar_FD_184238 | JGI IMG/M metagenome (GOLD analysis project Ga0208179, IMG submission 184238) | Marine viral communities from the Global Malaspina Expedition - Malaspina viral metaG DeepMed_Geostar (SPAdes) (version 2) | ecosystem: Environmental > Aquatic > Marine > Oceanic | place...
CTTTTGAAATAATCAGGATGTGCTTCAAAATAAGAATTTACTAAGGGGATTATAAACTCTTGTAATTCTTTCTTTGTCTCTTTTAACAAAAATTGAATTGGAACACCTGTTCCTGTTAAACCTGTTCTAAGTAATTTATTATTTAATTTTGCGTTTGTACATTCTTCTAATAATTTACTTTTTAACTCTTTTGTAAGATTTGTTTTTAAGACACCTAAATTAGGTAAATAATAAAATTGAAGATTGTTCATACAAAAGGCTTTCCAGTCACCCAACAAACTAAAGAATTTCTTTCACCTTTCGTTACTGGTTTCACTTCATGTAATACATAAGATGGAAACATAATTAATTTACCTTGGTCCCTATCCATAAGAGTACCTTTATGATCGTCGTAAAGTAGGAATTCACCCCCTTCATATTTTTTAGGGTCTGTTAATTGAATGGTTATAGATAGTTTTCTTACAGGCCTATTGTGCGCTCTATCAATATGTTTTTTATATTTATCGGAAGGAGCTTTGTAATTAGTAAATTGAAAACCTTCATTTAATCCGAATAGATCAAATTTAAAATATTTTTTGTTAATCTCTAAAGAAATGTCTGTTACTCTTTGAAAAACCCAACTCATATCATCAACAGGATATAACCAAGATATTTGGCTTTTTCTCGCATCTGATCTTCCGTAAGTTGTTCCCTGAACTAAACCTTTTTTATTAGCAATATCAGTAATTTTTGAACATTCTTTTTTTGAAAAAGCTTTACAAGTAGCGTAAAAATAAACAGGATCCTTTTCTAAATTCCACGAAGAGCTTGGAAAATAAATTTTCTTTTCTTTCATCGCAATGAAAGCATACTATTTAATTCATAGTAATGAAAGCATACTATTTAATGAGGATGGTTTAGGCTAGATCCATTTTTGAGTTGCTTCATCAAAAACGAAGTTTTTCCAACTCCGTGTTTCTTCATGCCAGTCATAGAACTTTCCATCTGCATCTGGGTTTGGATTAGGCTCTGCAATAGGAGCTTCCCAAGCATGAGTTGTTTCATTTAATAACCATGAAGGATAAGGTTGAGGTGCTATAAAAACATCTTTCGCCTCATCATATGTAGAACCAGGAAATGCAAAGTTTCCTCTAAAAGGTGTTTTACCTAATCTATGAACATTTGCTTTAGTATTATAAGAAGTTCTTTTACAGACTTGTTTCCTGTAATCACCGTAAAATACTTCCCAATCAGTATTTTCTGTATTTTCGTCTTTACCAGTAATAACCTCTGTGACTATATTGTTTTTATCTAAAAATGCGTAATGGGCCATCAATTTATTATCCTAATTGAAAAGTTCCTGTTCCTGCTGTGAATGAAGTAGCTTTATAAGCACCATCTATATCTGTTGTAGTAGTTAAACCACCACTAGCTGTAAGAGTATAAGTACCTGGGTACCTTATAATAACAATACCCGAACCTCCAGGTGCAACCATTCCGCCGCCACCTGTATTAGCTTCTCCTGGTCCGTTACCACTGTAACCTCCACCATAACCTTGGTCTGGGGCATTACCACCACCACCACCTCGGCCTACTGAAGTACCAGTAATAGCAGAATTAAGTCCGGCTCCTCCTGCACCATGTCCATTTGCTCCGTTACCACTAGAGCCTCCTCCGGCTCCAGATTGGTCACTTCCTTGAGTTCCAGTTCCTCCTGCCATACCTTGGCCGGTTGTACCTGCAGCATTAGTAGGTGTGTGTGGCCCTTGACCAGTTCCACCTTGTCCTCCACCGCATCCATATAGTCCGTCACCACCTTGTCCAGGTTGACTACCGCCTCCGCCGTGTCCCCCTAGTAATGAAGTGATACTGTCAAAAACGCTGTTATTATATGCAGCTCCAACAGTTATTGAATAATCTGTGTTAGGGTCTAAAGTTTTTGAAGCTTCTGCTGAAGTTTGTCCACCAGAAGATTCGCCAACAACATTGGCACGATATCCTCCCGCACCACCGCCGCCACCGCTGTGGGTTCCTGTTCCTCCACCGCCAATAATAACATATTCTACTGTTGTAGGATCTTTTGGTGCTTCTACTCCGCCACCAAACCCTAAAACTTGATATCCAAAAGACATATTTTGTTTCTCCTTTTAAATTTATGCGTCGTTAGCAGCGTCGGTTGTATAAAATAATTTGATTCCAACTAATCTTAGATCGTTAGTATTAGTGTCAGTAGCAACGTCTCGAACTAATTTAAAAACGGTATTAGTATCAACTGCCGCGCTAGTAATAGTGACTGCTCCACTTTCTACATTAACCATCATATCATCTTGAGTTCCACTAGCTGCCAATGCTGTATTAGCTACGGCAGTTCCGAATGCTGTATCATAATCTGCATCACTAGCGATCGCAACACCTGCGAGTGTAAACCCACCTGTTCCTGTATCTGTTCCAGATGCTGACCACATTGTTTGAAATGTTACTGTGCCTTCATCCCAATTTTTTGGAAACGATACATTGAATTGAACCGATTCGGCTGTAGTAGCATCAAACATAAAAGTTTTCAATTCTGGATTTCCAGCTGTTAACTCTGCTTGATTGGCTTCTGCTCCATTTGTAGTAGCTGCATACATTGCTTGTGCAGGAACCCACATAGTTTGTTTACCAACGTAATTAATTATGCTTCCACTAGCTTGAACTGTGCCCGTTCCATTTGGAACTAGATTAATGTCTCCGTTAGATGTTGAAACAAGCGTGTTTCCATTAACATCTAAATTGCCTCCTAATTGTGGAGAAGTGTCATCAACAACATCACTAATAGCAGTAGAATTGAATCCTGAATCAATCATGTCTGTACCCGTCATGTACAGAATTCGTTTGCCTTTATTAGTTGTGCTGAATGTATAGCCTGAGCCTGTGTCTGAAGCTCCTTTTACTTGAACTGTATACGCGCCTGTTGTTTCGTTAGAAAACAGGGTAATTTTTTCTGTTCCTGTAGGAACTGTAACAATTTGATTTCCTGTAATAGCTCCTGATAATTTAATAACCATATTTCTAGCATTAGAAATAGTAGCATTAGTTAAGAGTAAAGCAGTAGTTTGTGCGCCTCCATTAATGTCGACGTCTTCAAAACCGCAAATAGCTTGTTGAAGTAAGTTTAAATTGGTATTTGTAATATCACCCCACTCGCCCGATTTTTCACCGGTTACCATTAATTCGAGTTTGAGGTCTGTTGAATAACTTGATGGCATAATTAAATCCCTTTATTAAATTTGTTCATATGAGTGTATTTTACTCTACGCCGCAATCTCTGTCCATACCATACTAACATTTGGATTGATTTCAGTCCAAATGGATGTATTTAATGTACCAGCAGACACTGACATTGCTATCCCTGTTACAATAGGATCACTATTTATACCAGGAATTACGTCAGCTAAAGTAGTTCCAATGTTATTAGTTGCTGCAATTACGGTTACATCGGTTATAGAAGATTCATTACCAACAGCGGTAGTAATTACTTGTCCAGTTAGAGCAACAGCATGACCGCTATCTCCCCATGAACCATAACCCCAAGTTTGTCTACCCCAGCCTGTATTAATTTCAGCTGATATAGTGACCGTCCCTAGATTCGTACCTACGGATTGTCCAGTTAATTGAGTTTGACCAAAAATACCCCAAGCATTTTCGCCCCAGGTTAAACGTCCCCAACCAGTATTAACTTCAGCATCTATGGTAACTGACGCTAGACTGATAGAATCAGCGAGACCGGTAATAGTAATATTAATACTTTCTGTAGAACCATTCCATTCACCCCAGCCCCAAGTTTCTCTACCCCAACCTTGACCAGGAGTTGCAGCAACTTGTCCTAATGACATGGACATTGTTTGTCCAACTGGGACTACATCTCCCATAGCACCCCAAGCATTTTCACCCCAGGTTGCTCTGCCCCATCCTTCATTAACTTCAGCATCAACGCTTACAGAAGCTAGAGCCGTGCCTATTGATTGTCCGTCAGCAAGAGCTTGACCTTGAATACCCCAAGCATTTTCACCCCACGTACGACGTCCCCAACCAGTATTAACTTCGGTTGTGACTGTTGCACTTGCTACCGTAGTAGCTATATTAATTCCTGTTGGTGCGGCGGCTTCGTTCCGGTCACCCCAAACTTGATAACCCCATCTACCTCGACCCCAACCTAAATTAACTTCAGCAGTAACTGTAACGGAAGCAAGACTCGTTGTTAAAGTTTGTCCAACCGGAACAACATCTCCTTCGGCACCCCAAGCGTTTTCGCCCCAGGTTAAAGCTCCCCAACCAGCTTCGCTATATATAACAATAGTAGGAGTACCAACGGCTGTAGCTATCGCTTCTCCCGAAAGTAAGGCTGTTCCATAAGCTCCCCATGATGAAGAGCCCCATGTTTCACGACCCCAACCAGTTGAAGATTTAGTTATAACTGTGCCTAAACCTATGGATATTAATTGACTATTTAAAGTAAAAGTATTAGTTGCTTCGCCCCAGTCTTGTTTACCCCAACCAGCTCGGCCCCAACCAGAGGAAGGTACTCCAAGAACTGTAGCTAAGGATGTGGTAATACTTTGACCAGTAACATCCAGAGCCAGATCATCTTGATTACCCCATGCACCTGAATTCCATGAAGCTGCTCCCCATAATTCGGCATCCATGGCCATAATGCCACCCATGCCAACACCGTGGCTATAACACCCCCAATAAAAACCAGTAAAATCAGCAGGACTAATTTCTATATATCGAGTTGTTGCAGCATTGAAATCTGCCGGCGTTAACCAATCTCCAGAGCCTACTACTCCATCCAAGTAATAGACTACGTTAGTGGAAAAAACTCCAGCTCGAAATGTAGTAATATTTGTGCTATTAGATGTAGAAAAAACTAACGGATGACCGTCGTTTGATGAATCACTTAAATCGAAGCGGAGTGTGGCATCTGCTAACCATGTGACTGTCCAGTCACCGGGCCTCACTCCGTCGATATAATATACGTCCCCGGTACCACTAGGATATTGGGAACCACTAGCTACGGTGATAGTAAGTGTCTTATCAGCCATAGCTGATTATCTCCTTATGATAATCTCAAAATTGCCGTAGTCGATGTCGCCGCTGGAAATTGTACAGTAAACGTGCCGGAAGTCGCAGTTTTATCTGCTCCAAAATCTAACACACACACTGCTGTTTTTCCAAATGTGGAATTGTAAAGTAATGCTCCTCTCGCGGTGATAGTTACACCAGTCCACGAGCGATCAGCAAAATCTACAAACGCTGTTGTTGCAACTAGAGATGTTAGTTGACTTGCTAATACTCCTCCTTTAGCTACATATTGTCCTGACGCCGCTACTTCATTACCTGTGGTATAGGAAGTAGTTGCCGCACTCAATGTTGCTTGAGAAGTGTATAAAGCCAATTTAAAAACGTCTGCTCCATTTGTAAAATCTTGATCTCCATCTAATAATTCTTTTTTAAATGAACCTGCGACTGCTTGGGTAATTGCCATAATATTCTCCTTATAAGTTTAAATTTATTTTAAATTTCTCCATTCTTCTGGTGAAGGCGACGGCACCGGTATTCTTGGAACACCATCCGTATACTCTCCACGTCGTTGTCGTCCCATTTGTTCTAACGCAAAAGCTTGTCTTTCTTCATTATACTTACTCATATAGAGCTTGTACATATCCATCGGTCCTTTTAAGAATCCGTAGGCCTCACACATAGTTCCATAAAATAAAAGATCAGGAGCTTTTTGACTTAAATAAGTCGTTGTATTTCTAGCAGGAATAGTAGCTGCATCTGTAGAACTATAAAAATGTTCGGGTACTCTAATATAATTAATTTGACAAGTATCCGCTGCACTTGGGACAGGTGCCACTAAGATATATTGCTGATTATTGGTTCTGTGCCAATGTCCCCAATATTTAGGTGTCCCTGTTGTGTCTGTAGAATTATATTCACTGATAAAACTTAAATCTCTTTCGTCTAAAAAAGTTCGTGTTCCTCCCGAAGTAATATGTTGGACTGAACGAACAATCATTAAATCGTCAGGTAGTAAAATATAACGATTACTGGCTACAAAATTAGAAGTTGCTTGCTTACGATCTGAATTAGAATCTACTTCTTTAGAAACTTTCATTTCCGTATCCAAAATAAAACCATCAATAATACTGTCACTTAAAACACTGCTCGTAACTTCAGTATAATTTCTAATCTTTGTTAATAAATCTGAATAAGTCATGTTGTTGTCACCGTTACTTTTCCAAGATAGCTTTGTATAACTCTTTTATTATTCATTGATAAAGGAGTTTCACCTGGTTGCATTCCCGTTGTTCCTGTCGTATAGCCTTCCGATAAAAATTGACCGGGCCAATATTGAGGGCCCAAAGCTACAGTAATACCTGTTTTATGCTGAGGCCGTGGGTGTTGTAATGCCACTGCATCCGCTGCATGATAAGGGGGAGTTAATTGAGGTTGTTTGGATTCAAATTCTGAAGTATGAACCCATGCTCCCGTCCATTCCTGTACCATTTCTCGATAAGGAAAAGCCTGACCAGATCGGTCAGAAATCATTAACGCGTATTCTCCTGCTGCCCATGTTGCCATTAGCTCACCGTTGGATAATAAGTTTGTGGAGAAATATAAACGCTTGTTCGTGCACCATCCTCCGTTAGCGCTCGTTGTAATGAATCTTCATACATCAATTTCAATTGTGATATACGATCGGGTGCTCGTTTAAGAGCTAAAGCCGACGCGACTCCTGCACATAAGGCAGGTAAAAATCTATTTGGGGCGTCTGGATCATTTGTATAAGCTCCAGCATCTTCAACTCTTTTAACCGCGTAATATTTTACATGAGTATAAGTAGTTTTATCTGGATTGGGATATAAATAAATGACAGGTACCGCCGGATCCACACCCTGTCGATCAATAAAATATTGAGAAGGCTGACTTGAGGTTCCTTTGCCTGCTAAAGCTGCGTATTGCGAACGATCAATTTTTGTTAAAGAAATGTCGTTAGAGCTTGTAGCATTATTAATTAAAGTTCCATTATTGGAAATATAGGCTTCCATAATATCACTCGTTCCAGCTTCTGCATTATATTTACTTGTACCTGCAGTAAGTTCTTGAGCAATCAAAACTACTTTCCATAGATTGATTCCTCTATTATTCCAGTCTTGAAGGATTAAATTTAAACTGCGTCTGCCGGTTTTAAGATCATAGCCACTATTGGTACGAATACCGCAACGTTCGTACGCTTCCTCGACAATCTCGTCGATTGCTAAATTGAATGCTGTTGTTCCTGATGTAGCCATTGTTCATTTATTTTTTCTTTTTAGATTTTTTTTCGCCACCTTTTTTCATTCTTTCCATATTTGCGACTTTAGCACCAGCTCTATTAATTTCCATTTGAGCTGCTGTTGCAAATTTGGGTGCAATGTCTGATTTAGCGTACTGTTTCATTCCCATAGTTTCCTCCTAAAATACACCTTTAAAATTAAATCCTCTAACCGCTGCGCCTTTACGTCCTTGTCTTTCAGCAGCTAAGTTCGCTGTAGCTCCTTGTGATTCAAAAGGAACACTTTGTTTTCCTAATACTTCTATTCCGTGTGTTGCTTTGATCATAGCCCCAGTCTTCGCGTTTCTTGCCTTGTTTCTTTTAGCCATTAAAGCCTCCCTGCTTCTTGCTGATTTTTCTGCTCCTTTAATATCAATACCAAATAATTTAGTTTTCTTTGCTCCTGGAGCTCTTTTTGTTAATTTATTAATTAGACTTGGAGTGAGTGTAGCTGCTGCTGCAGCGGCTCCCATTGGTCCGCCCATTAACATTAAAGATCTTCTACCTCCAACTTTCGTTAAAGTTTTAGCTCGACTTAAATATTTTGAAGGATCAGCTCCTTTAAATTTGCTTGCTCCTGCAACTGTAGGGAATACACCTATTACTTTTTTTAAATTTTTAACTAGCTTAGCCATGCCTGTTGTTCCTTTTGTGGCTTTAGCAAGATTTGCTGGTAAGGTCATACCCGTTGTTGCAGCTGCTCTTCTTTTCGCCCAGTTAGATGCGTGTGTTTCAGCAAACGTACTTGTTTTAGCGTGTATCATAGCTCCAGTTGCATGTTTTCTTTTTTTTGCCGCAGCTATTACTTCTGAATGCATAATTGGTGGTACCACACCTTTAAACTTGCTTTGAATATATTTACTTTTAAACTTGCTTTGAATATATTTACTTTTTTTAGCGTGTATCATAGCTCCAGTTGCTTTTTTTCTTGGTACTGCATATTTTTTAAATAGCAGCTCCATTTTTTTAGCATGCTCCCTAGTTTGAATATATTTACTATCTTTAGCGTGAATCATAGATCCCCATGCTGCTTTCTTTTTTTTCTTTGCCATACCTTTAAATACCTTAGCTAGATTATAACGTTTAGAACCTGGCGGACAAGTCGGTCCCCCAAATTTAGGTCCTGTACAAACGCCTTCAGTACCTCTTTTTTTAATCGAAGCACTTGCTGCTTGAATCCATTTCTTTTTTTTAGCCATTAGACAACACCCTTTAATTCTTTTTTATAATAATTTCGTAATGAGGGATTTGAAACTTTCACACCCGCGAGTGTCCCCTGAATATAACTCCCATTATAATCAGCACTGACTAATTTCCCATGTGCAGCTTTTTGAGGAGTACTACCATGCTCTTCTGTCCATCGTTTAGCGATGTCCGGGTGATTAGCCCATAAAAATTTTCTTTGTTTTACTGATCTAAACGGCATAGTTTTTCTTCATATTTGTGGGGCCCCATTGCCTCCGTACTCTTTATGAGTTGAACGCCTTTTTACGGTTGTACAACTTCTTTGAGTTTATCACTTTGCTTCTGTACAGTCTAGATTCAAGCGCTTTGGCATACGGATCACGCTTCCAGTTACGTCCTAATCCTGGTTTAAGTTGTTTGGCCATCGATGATCTTGAAATAGCCATTAATCTATGACCTCCCCTTTTTTATATCGCATTTCAGGGAGACCATCTTCATAAGTCTTCCCATCAAAAGTTAAAACCTTTTTTCGATTCGCTCCTTTTTCATTATACGATACGTGTATCCACCCTGCGGAGTCCTCTAAAGGTCGGTAGTATTCGAGAATGCATTGATCAAAATCCACGTTATTGACGAGCCAGTAAGCAACCTTAATATTAGGAACTCCTGGAATTTCGAAATCGACTGCCTGCCCTTTTATGTGTTGGCTAGAGTCACTCGAGCCCAATTTACGATTCACCACCAAACTGCGGAATCCCGAAGTAACCATTATAGGTCTGTCAAAATGAGCGCGAACCGGTTCTAAAATCTCATAACATAAATTTTCTAAATTTTTAACTTCTCCTGCACCAGGAAGATTACTTAGCCCATTACGGGCGGCAATCTGGCTTTTGGTAAATTCCGATAATTTAAAATGTTTAGATAATTGCATTTAGCCGTAAATAAAAGTGATGCTCACCAGTATTATAAATATTATTAATAGAACTATTTTAAATGTTTTACTTACTTTTTTTTTCATCCATATACTCCACAACAACTAAATTTTTCCATAAAAAAATAATGATACACAGTGAATCCTATTATAGTTCCTATGCTTATCCCTATAAATAGGGTCGTATATTTTATCATTTCTTTTTCTCCTCAATGTCATAGAAGAATTTATTAGTATCTGCGGTTTGCCAATCTCTACTATCTTCTACTGTCCATTCAGTATGTTGTACATCCCAGTCCGGAATATCATCTCTCACAGTGAAAGATGAAATATGCCAAAGTATTCTATGATTAGGCTGAGCTGCATAATTACCATTATCCAAGGCTATTATGTGAGCACACTTATGCTCTTGCGGAATTTCTGAATGATCCGTATCTACAATATTACTTTCTGGATGTGCCCAGTCAATGGTGAAGAGATAGGATCCGGGATAAAACTTTTTATCTTTGCCAATATATTTACCGGCTTGACCTGCTAAAGCGTCAAAAACAGTAACACTAGGATAGTAACTAAAACAATTCCACAGCTCCAACTCATCAAGTCGCATCCTAGGAACCTTTTTGACATCAAAGCCGTGCTGAACGAACGCAGAGATTGGCAAACGGTAGAATACACCTCCGTTTTCCATAATTGCGTGAAAGAGTAAAGCACGCCCTGCCATTGATGCGATGCCAAAGACCATACAATCTTCAGCTTCCCCATGATGTTTTTTAAGATCATAGAGATATTCTCTCCGGATCTGACAATAGATCATCGGTATGTTTGCGTTCAGGTAAGCCATGTATCATAAAGCTCCTAGTTAACTAAAAAATAAATGGCAACAATTACTACCACAACAGCGGCAGATATTTTAGGATTAGCTTTTGCTAATGCCCATACTTGTTTTACTTTATCCATGGTTCCTCCTAATTACAGTTATTTTTATCTAAATCAATTGGCTTGTCGCTACCATAAAACCAAACCCATGATGAAATCTTCGTTCCTTCTTGAGTATAGGTACATTTTTTGCCTACCGAGCAGGCGCTTAAGGCAAATAACAGTGCGAGTACTAAAAATAATTTATTCATGCTTCTCCTTAGGTTTTATTGTAATAAAACTTTGTTCATATGTTAACGCTTCTGCGCGATCTTGTTCGTTTTGTTGACAACATTCTCCTTTGTCTTCTTTTTCTTTTGAGTGCGTACCACAACATTTTTTTGGATCTATTGACACGCTTCACACTCCTCTCTGCAATCGCAATTATTACAAGAACATACCCCATACATATCAGAATGTTCCTTTAAAGAACAGTGACAATCACAATTACAATTCTTGCACTTGTTCATAGTTCTCCTATTATAATATGATTAATTTAATCGTAAAAGACTGTTACGAAGCTTACTCCACCAGTGATAGCCACGTATGGCCCTGACGAGCTTGTACAACGAATACCAGGTTCTGGTATGTCGGTTTGATATTCTCCTGCTGCAGCTACCGTATTAATAATAGCTACCGTAGTGCCTGTGGCACCACCATCTTTAAGAGTGATAGTTCCGGCAGTAGCGCTATGAGTATAGTAAACTGATTTTACCCTAGCTGAGCCACCAACGACCGAACCATTAGCACTTAGATGGGTTGATTTAATTGTTGTAAATCCCATAATTCTAATTCTAACTTAATTGCGCTGGGGCGTCTATGACGCCCCAACACTGTATTTTATTACGCCGCTCCTGGAGTTCCGAAGATTCCTCTAGGGTCAGACCATCCGAAGACGTATCTTTCTCTAGCTTTGAATCTAACGTTTCCAGTATCGAAGTCACCTTCTATCGCAGTTTTGATAGGTGCTCTAACGAAATGTTTTAATCCGTTAGGAGCGTCCGTCATTATAAACCATGCATCAGTGTCCGCTAAGTAGTGATTCACAAAATAACCTTGTGGAACCATACCTAAGTTCAATGTTGCATTAATGTCGTTCTTTGCGAAAGTACCGTCGCCAGTACCGCCGGCAGTTGTAGATAAAGGTGATCTTAAAATCCTCTCAGCAGTGAATTGTAATTCTTTTGGAATTATCATTCGCGTGCCTTGAAGAGCAATTTTTAATCCTCTTTCGTCTACTAGTCCTGCTATATCTATCAATGCTTGCTCAAGAGATGTTTCGGATAAATCAGCTGCGGTGCTTAGTATATTACTAAACGTTCCACCACTTGCTAGTGGGTGAGATGCACTGCCTAAGACAACGCCGTCTCCACCTGTGCCAGATGTGAACATATTGTTCAAAATCGTTGCACCCTTCACTTGTTTAGTGTGGGCCATTGATCTTGCCAATGCTCTTGTGTATCTAGCTGCTAGTCTGTCGTATAAGTTATCTTCGATTGCTTCTTCAGTTATAGCAAAAGCAAGAGCCACTGTTTCGTTAGTGTATCTTGCAGTGTAAACTTCTGTAGCTTGATCATAAGTAACCATTGCGCCTTCAGCTTTAGTAGATGCTCCAGCAAAGCCGGATAACATTACTTCTTCTTCGAACGCACGATCAGATGTTTCAGTGATGAAAATAGCTGCTGCTTCATTATCGTATCGATTATATTCAAGCCCAAATAGTGCATTCAGGCCTGGTTCTAGTTCTTTAACTAGCTGTGATCGTGATATTGCCATTATATGCTCCTATTATAGACCTGTATTCAACCTGTAAAAGTGGTTGTTAATTCTAACCAATATATTAGCGTTAGCTGCTCCTGCTTCATCGTTGTCCGGATTTTGCGATATGTCAATTGCTTGAAGCATAAATGCGATTGTTAATCCAGATGCGCTGAAATCGAGCTGCACTTCAGAAATGCCTGTAGTTGTGTTCCCTGAAACGTTTGTTACGTTGAAATCTTTAAAGATATCAGCGACTGCAAACGCACCGTCACAATCCATCTTGCCAACTATATCCGGGTCGTCAAGTACAAACGCCATTATGTCGCTTGCAACAACTGAACCTGGATAGTAATTTTTCCAAGTTGGTTTTTGTGTCGTAGGATCTGTATAGAAACAACCATTAAAAACGCCTACTACAGCACTCGTATTTGCAGCTATATGTCGAGCAATAGTTCCGTCAGCTACTGGTACTACCAGATCGCCTTGGAAAATTGCTGTTCCATAGTTACTTGCTATACGATATCTGTTTTGAGCATTAATGAATGGTGAACCATCCAGTTTTCTTACAGGGCGAAATCCAAATTTTTCGACTTGATTAGCCATGTCTATTCTCCTTAGTTAAACAAATATCGATGTAGGATTATTACTAAAAAATTATTTAGTTTTTCGTCCGCCACCAAAAGTTACCCGAGATTGTCGATCAATATCGATCTTCATTCCCGGTTGCTGTTCCTTCATTAAATTGCGATCGACGGCTGTTATAGCATCACTTGAAATCTTTTTAAAATATTCAGTACGCGATCTAACAATTTCTTCAGGTATCCTTGCCAACACAAGGCCACTAACCCCAATCATACCAGCGTATTTTCCTTCTTGAATTTTGGGATATTCATTTTCGCCAATTTCACTTAGTAGTGTATCGGCTCTAAGAAAGTCCCATCCTTCTCTAAGTTTTTTAGATACATTACCTGCATCTTGAAAACCCATACTCTCGACTCTTATCCATCTCTGGCAAAAGCCTTGAGGCGCTGGTGGCGCATCGAGACTAGACGGTGGCGCCCAAGGTCGATTACGTTCTTCTTTTGATCGTTCTTGTGACGCGCGTGAGGCCTTTTTTAATTCACTCATGCTTCCTCCTTCACGTATTTAGCGTATTCTTCTAGTGGCACCCCTAATTTTTTAGCAATAGCCACCTGTGATTTGGTGAGTCTCACAGTTCTGCGTCCTTGTTGTTTTCTACCTGCAGAAGCCACGGTTTGGACGGGTTTACGTGGTTCTATTTTTTCTTCGGTAGCCTCAATATCAAATCGATCAGGAAAATAACTTTTCATCTGACGATTTATTTCAGTATAATACTCTGGACTGTCTACATCAATACCACGACTTGCAATGTCATCATGGAATACCCATGCTGCATTGGTCATGACTTTATCTTTACCAAACCATTCATTTTTTTCAGCCCAAGCTCTCGCTTTTTCGCTGATTTGAGGTAGTTGTTCAGGTAACTGATCTTTACCGGTTAACGAACTTTCCTGTTTAACTTTATCTTCTTTAGCTTTTCTTTCGTTTTCAGCTATTTGAAGTCTAGCTTTTTCTTTCTCCACCGCAAGCTGGGTTAACTCATCATTCGCTTTCATAATCTTGTCAGCGTCTTGATTTGTTATCGCATCTTTCAGTTTACCTTTAACTTGTTCGCGCTGTGAATCTACTCGAGCATCAAACTCTTTTAGATACTGTTCATCTGCAGCTTTGTATTGATCTAAAGAATGATCATATTTTTGTTGTAAACCTTTAGCAAAATCTAAAGCTGCTTTTTCTCTTCTTTCAGCTTCTCGATATCGATGAGTAAGTTTATCAATTCGTTTTTGAACATTCCCAGAGATTTTGGTTAAATCATCCGGAGACGGTATAGGTTCTTTTTCGGTTACTTTTTCTTTTACTGGTTCTTCTTCTACTGGTACTTCTTCCACAAGGATTTTAGCTTTTTCTTTCTCCTTATCCACGTGCTCCGTGTAACCTAAATCTACCTCGCCTTTATTAAGATCGATTTTTTCCTTTTCGGCTTTTGATTTCTCAGGTTCCTTGACTTGAACATCTTGCGCTTTCGCATCGTCCGTGTCTAATTCTACCTGAGGATTTTTTTCATTTTCTGCCATTAATCCTCCTTAATATAAATGAAGAATATCTTCTGGTTTTTTAATCGTTGCCATAATTTCATCATCATTCAAAATACGATGTTCACCAAATTTTGTTTTAAATCTGGCTCCGGCATAACGTCCATAAATGATGAATTGTCCTTCTTTGCACCAAGGACCATTAGGGAATTTTTTCTTATCTTTATAACAAAGATCTCCCATCATAATGACTAAACCTACTACGGTAGTCATTTCAATCATTTCTTGAGTTGTGTCAGATAAAAGAATTCCACCTTTGGTTTTCTTTTCTCCAGACCAAGGTCTAACCAACATACGATAACCTACGGGCCTCGGAAGAAGTTCTATATATGTCTTAACTCCTTCTGGAGTTGTAGGAACCGGTTGTCGGGTATTAGAATGAGTATTTAATAAGGGCTTTTCAATAATTGTTCGTCCTCCTGATAAGCCCTCAGGTTTGATTAGTTTCGTCGTCGCCATCTATATTCTCCTTTTGCAGGTTCTTAAAGTCCTGAAGCAATGCTTCTAATGCATTGAGTCGACCTCTAGAATACTGGAGTTGTTCCATCGTGTCTACACCATGACAAAGATGGTCTTTTATGGCGTCCATTTCCTTATTGATATGCCTGTTTAATTTTTCTAAAGTAAAAGGGTCAAGCATGTTTTTGAAAAACGATTTTGTTTTTTCCTCTTTCTATAACGTTAAAATGATAGTAATTCTTTAACATATCCCAAATTAAACTCATATTATATTTAGGATAATCATCAAATATAAATACACAATTTTTTTTCGCTCGTGAAGTAAAAAAT